>SDBT01003018.1_pt1 | contig 29234 bp, 27 predicted proteins | sample 2277101 | NCBI WGS metagenome assembly SDBT01 (sample SAMN10404973, study PRJNA504765) | marine sediment metagenome | isolation source: marine sediment core GS10_PC15, 103 cmbsf | place: Arctic Ocean: Southern Knipovich Ridge | collected 2010
TTTGATCGTGTCATGCTAGTCACGGTTAATCTACGTGTTAAACCTACTATAAAAGGCTATCTCCACCCTTTTTTATCTCGAATCGGAACATTTTAGTCGATTTTAGAAGTTACAAAGTACTGTTTAAGGAACGGTTAATTATTCTAAGAAGCAAAAGAAAAATTATTAGAACAGGAAAGTCTGGCTTAAATGAAAGAAATCACTAAACCATTAATAATTTTAAATTTTAAAATAAATCCTGAGGTCTTTGGAGAGAAAGGAGTGCAAATAGCTAAGATTGCTGAAAAGATAGCAGAAAACTTAGGAATAACAATAGTGTTATGTCCTCCTATAGTATATCTAGCTAAATGTGCAGAAATTTTTAATATTCCAGTATTTTCCCAAAGAGTGGATAATATAAAGAATGGAAATATAACTGGAAAAGTATCAGTTGATATGTAACAGAATCAGGAGCCTCGGGGTCATTAATAAATCACACTGAAAATTTGATGAATTTAGAGGATTTAGAAATAATCATTCGTCTTTCTCGGACTCAACGTCTCTTCACAACTGTATGTACAAGTAATGAAGCAATTAGTGCTGCCGTAACAAAATTAGATCCTAATGCAATCGCCTTTGAATCCAATGAGCTTAATAGAACTGATAAATCAGAGGCTAAATTTAGACCAGAATTCATAGAAAACCATGTTAAACGTATAAGAATGGAAAATCCGAGAATTACACCAATCTATGGGACAAATATTGATCTACATAATAACTTGAAAAAAGCCATAGAATTAGGTATTGAAGGTATTTTAATAGAATCAACTCATATTAAAGAAAAGAATCCTTATGAATCATTAAATGGAATAGCAAAATGTTTTATAACGAATACATGAATTCTAATTGCCTGAAGATTCAAAAAAGGAGCTATAATTAGTAGTTATTAACAAGAAGAAGAAAGATATAGGCTTTAAAAAGTGAAATTATAAAATTAAAATTGATAAATTGAATATTAAAGAATAAAGGGTTATATTTCGACTTCCTCGTCGAGATCCTCATCTTCTTCATTATAAAACAATAAGTACAATATAATAAGACCTAGAGCTAGGACAGATAAAACATTAATAATAAAAGTAGCATAATAAAAGGTGATTAGTGCCAAAATTTAATATCTCCATGGTTTATTCTAATTATACTCTAAATAAGATCCGTCTTAACATCATCTTATATAGTACATTTATGGATTTGATGAGTATTCAAACATTTAGAAATGTAACCATCCTCGCATTCAATGATTTTTTGTACAAAATTTATGATTTAATATGAATACACTCGAATTACAAAATACTACTGTGCTATCTTGCCAATTAGCTCCTATTTCTGCTGATGTTTAAGGTACCATTCTTTCTTATACTGGTCAGCCATTTGATCTAAATTCAATGAGTCATTCTTGCTTTCAAAAGTACGTGAGCGAATTCGAAAGAATGTAGGATAATTGATAGCTTCCCCTACTAAAAGAGCTTCTCCAATTTCTAAACTAGGAATCATTTTAAGGTTTGATCTATCAATACCTTCAGATGTTTTGGCAATAAAATCTTGATCGTAAGGATTCCTTATCCGTAAGATTAAATTGCTATTGCATTGAGATAGTGCCGTAACAGACAATTTAACAGGACGTTGGGAAATAAGGCATAATGAAGCGTAAAATTTTCTTCCTTCTCGTGCAATTGTCTCAATAATCCGCTTAGAAACCGAACGAGAACTTTCAGGACAGTTACCTGTAATAAATACTCTTCCATTCCTTCTAGCAACAAAGGCACCATTCTTTATAGTAATATCCCAAACTTTTCCTGAATATAATTCAGTCGTTGACCTTCTAATATGAGCAAATTTTCGTTTAAACGAGACAAGTACCTTAAATTGATTGTTTTGTGGAACTACTTTTTGAATAGCTGATAATCCTAATCTGATACATAATTCTTGAAAATCATCTGCTATGCCTTTGTTTTTTCCCGCATAAAACGTGATATATTTGTAACCATTTTTACTGTATTGTATATTACCATCCCCTTGTACCATAACATTAAAAAGAATTTTTAATTGAGAAAGATCGGAATTTTCTAGAATTTTTCTTGGAATTCTGTGTGGTTCTTTCAAAAGCCAAATATCTATCTCTTGTGAAGCTTTTTTCTTTAAATGAAAAGTGTGGTTAGATGTTCTTCTGATTTTTTGAGTCGTTCGATTTCTTACATAAATATTTGTTTGAGGATACCTTCTCGTGATGACTTCAGTCATCTCTTGTAATATAATTCCTTTGACCTCTGATTGCGTAATCTCATATCTGAAATACTTTTTATTATCATAATAGTGGATGTGACCATCTGTAACAATCCAACCAATTATTTTTAATAGATCATCATCAATATTACATCGTAGATTTCCGTTAAATTCTACAGCTACGGGTATTCTTATACTACTTGGTAAGTTTCCAGCAATTAAAAATGTGTCATTCGACCAACAAAATTTTCTATCCTTATCTACAGTTCTATAATTACATAACACCCGATGATCCTTCGTAACTAACGCATCAATGCTATCTTCATTGAAAAGCTTTATTATCTCTCCTTCATAGTTTTGTACGATTAATCTCTTAACTTTCGCTAATTCTAATTTTTTTGACTCGCTATTATATGAAAAAGCCAAATCTCCAATTTTTAAATCTGTATAGGTTTTCCATCCTTTACTAGTTAAAAGCTCTGTATCTTCACTTAAACAGAATTGATGAGCTTCTTCAATAACAAAAAGGGAAGGAGGAATTTTTTCTTGAATCCGTAGATTATAGAGACGTTTCAAAAAGAATAAAACAATAATTCTTCTTCTCCATAGACTCTGTATATCTGAAAGGTCAAATATGACAATTTTTCCTGGATGTATCAATTCTAGTGGACTTGGTGATGTTTTTGCTGAAAACAAATAAGTACGATTCAATGAATCTAACCATCCAATTAGAGCGTCTTTTGTTCGGAGATTAATTGTTTCAGATTCCTCAATTTTTTGAATTATATCCTGAAATCCATAAAAATCCTTGTTTTCTTTTTTAAATCTCGAAATAATTGAGTCTAATTCCCTAGTTTGGACTACAGAAATATCAGGCATGAATTCAGATATTTCCCAAGCACTCAATTCTGGAACACCTATAGATATGAAAGAACCTTTTATAACTTCTATGTGCTCTTTTTCTGCAAAGGAAGGCAATACTACGGAATATTCACCATGTGGATCAATACAAATGACGCCAAGTTTACCATGTTTATATACTTCCTCTAATAGTATTGAAGCTGCATAAGACTTACCTGCTCCAGAAATTGCAAGTATAGCAAGGTGTTTTCTAAGTAACCGAGAAAAATTAAGTCTGATTTCTACATTATTTGAATAAAGTTTTCCCAAATAAATACCATTATCTTCTAGTCCTAAAAATTTTGAAACAACAGAAGGAGGGGAAATGTGAGCTTTTTCTCCTGGGGATACTGGGAACCGTAATCTACTAACCCTACCTGTGTTATTATCGATTTCCCCTAGTGGTTTAATTTCTACTCTTGTACTCTCCCATTCTTTTATTGGAAATATCGCTTCATAATTATTCGAGGCAATTTCATGGACACTAGAATCTATAGTTTCATAGTAAGCATTATAATTTTTTATTCCAGTTACTATCCCAAGAATTAATGTAGTATTGCCTTTTGAAATTGATATAAATTGTCCTTTTTCAACTAATGATTTGGAACTCTTCTCCAAAATCAACACAATCAATTCTAAACTCGGTGATTCAGAAGTTGCTATCACTGTTCCAATTTGAACCATTTTCACACCAGTTTTATCTTCAAAATCTCCATGGAGATCTTTCTCTTCTTTTAAGCATGATTTCTGGTGAAAAGAAACGTGTTTTTAATATCTGAAAAAGGGAATCAATCTCTGATTCTTTAATCTTTGCACGAGCATCTGCCTCAACGATTGGAGCTGGAATTCCATAAGTTTTGTTATACTGAGAGAGTGGTAATATAGTCTCCCCAATAACGTTAATCTCAGTAATAAGATCCATCTGATTACGTCGTTTAGTTTGAAAAACCTCAATACGAAGAGGAGTATCAAAGGGTACAGTCTTTAAGTAAAAAGCATAAAGGGAGTACTTTCTATCAAATTCTTCAGATACATTGAAGTTACGAAAATATGACATTGAACGAACACTAGGCTTCAAAAGATAATAAAAAAGATCCATATCACGACTTCTATTGATTACACCGCGATAATCTAATGAGGATAGTTCAGGTACAGCCTCAAGTATAAAAGGTAACATTTTACCGAGAAATTGAGTAAAAATATTTATGCGACTATCTTTAACAATCCAAGCAATTTTAACCCGAGATTTTGATGCTTGATCTATTAATCTAGATAATATCGATAGGTATGTCTGATAACAATTTTGAATTCGTATATTATTAGTAAAAGGCTTTTTCAAGATAGGACTACCATCTAAAAGAAGAAAATCTATCTTTTTCGAACTTAATTCAAGAACTTGACTTGCTACCTGCAATTCAGAGATAGCCCTTCTTATGGAACCCATATTTTCGAATTCTAATGCAGAAAGCCCTACATCTGTTACCGCTATTTCCAGAGCAGGAACTTTTTGAGGATAGTAATTTGTTTTCTGAATCTTTCCAGGTATGTGTGTTGAGAATACAGCTATTGCTCGGAAAAAGAAAATGTCAAATCCTATTAGGAGTCTAGATGTATACCCACCATCAATCCCGCCTATTGTTAAACCAGAAATATCCAAAGGGGATAATTTTGTGAACATAAATTTATCAAGTGTCATGGTACTTAGATGAGATGGCAAATCGGCTAAATTTGGATTGTAAGATCGTAAAATCTCGCAAAATTCACCTTTCTCAGCATTAAATTGAGAAATTTCCAATAAATAGTCATTTATTTTATGAAATGCACCTTCAATAACGTTTTGAATCTATAATACACCTCTTAGAATATTTTTTTTAATCGAGAATGAGGAATTTGCATAAATATTCTACATTTTACAAATAAAATTTCTCTAATTATACTAGTGATAACCATTTCTTGAAAGAAAATAGATTTTACCTTTATAAATATTAATGACCCATTTCTATAAGTAATATCTGCTCAAAAATATTTAATCACGGAAAAAAGACCTTTTATCTCTGTTCATTGTTACCAATAAATAAGAGATCGTATAAAATCCTACATAGGAAGGAAGGACTAGAAAAAAATTACGAAATGATATTATACTGTGAATTTTCTGAGAAGGATATCGAAAATGACGTATCTTTGGAGTATGCAAATTTCACTTACGTTAAAAACCCATCATTTGCATCTATCTAATCATTATTATTCGATATCAAATTCTTTTGAGTATTTTCATAATACGTATCTTCAACATCTACTAAATTAATACTACAAAGAAAAATAATTTTCTAATTCTCTAAATGAAAAGAATGAGTCGGTCTGTATGATTTAAATAGATTCGCAATAGTCGCTTCCTCTGGGTTCTGGTTGATCTTCATCAATATAGCACCCAATATTCTGTTGTAACAGAGGCGAAAAACGCCATATTAAAGTTATAATGATATATCCCATGTTGAAAAAACGGATGAATAAAAAATGGCTGACATCTCGGAAGATAAAAAACGATCGGAATTTCAGCGCCTAAGAAAAATTCGTGCTAATCTAAAACAAAAAAGACCTAATTTTCGAAGGGTTGAAGCATGGCGTTATAATCGAGTTAAAGAAAACTGGCGACGAGCACGTGGGATAGATTCAAAAACTCGCGAAAAAAAAGGTGGATGGCCAAAACAACCCATGATTGGCTATAGAAGCCCTAAAAAGATACGCTATCAGACATCTTCAGGAAAAGAAGAAGTTATTATTTATTCCTCAGATGATCTTTCATTAATCGATTCAAAAATCCAAATTGGACGTATTGCTGCAAATATAGGCAGACGAAAAAGAGAGAAAATTATTAACGAAGCAGAGCTGCTAAGTATTAAAATTATTAACCCAATCTCTGTAAAAGTCGATCTAGGTGATCTTGAAGAGGAGTTAGAGCTTGATGAAGAGCTATTAGATGATATTGCTCTTGATGATCTTGAATTAACCGACGAGGAAGGCGATGAAGAAGAATGAATTTAACTCCACAGAAGAATATTGCTGCAAAAATTCTTAATGTTGGCGTGAAGAGAGTGTGGATAGACCCTGAATATGAAGAGGATCTTTCATTAGCATTAACGCGAGACGATGTTCGTAAGCTTATTGCCGACAATATAATTCGAAGAAAACCTATTAAAGGGGTTTCAAGAGGTCGAGCGCGAATTTTAAGTCTTCAAAAAAGAAGAGGCCAACGAAGGGGACAGGGAAGTCGAAAAGGAAAAGCTGGTGCACGACAACCTAGTAAAAAAGTTTGGATCAACAAAGTAAGAAGTCAGAGAAGATACCTTCGAGGTTTACGTGATAATCAGCTTATTCTACCATCCCAATATCGTAAACTCTACTCTAAAGTGAAAGGTAATTCTTTCAGAAGTGTAGCTCACCTCAGAAATACTGTAGATGACTCTGGGATAATAAAAAAACGTAAAGTTAAGAGGAGATAACTTTAATGGCGAGAAATGCAAGATATCGTGTACCTTTTAGGCGTCGAAGAGAGGGAAAGACGAACTATCATTTACGAAGAAGATTGGTACGTAGTAATAGAATACGGGCTGTAATTCGAGTAACAAACAGCCATTGCTTAGTTCAATTTGTTCAAGCACGTATTACTGGAGATAATACTCTTTCAGCTGCTCATTCGCGGGAATTGGCTAGCTTTAACTGGAATGGGGCTACTTCTAATCTCCCGAGTGCTTATCTAGTCGGGCTATTAGCAGGTTTAAGAGCTAAAAAGAACGGAATACAAGACGCGATCCTAGATATTGGATTAAATCCTCCTATTTACGGTTCTAGAGTTTTTACCGCCTTAAAAGGAATAATTGACTCCGGAATTGACATTCCTCACTCTGAAAAAGTCTTTCCCGATGAGAATCGATTGAATGGTAAACACATAGCTGATTATGCAAAATTACTCAAAAAGGAAAATGAAGAACAGTACAAGTCACAATTTTCGAAATATATCAAACTTAAGATTGATCCATCAAAAATAACAGATATTTTTGATAATACAGTTGAGAAAATCAAAATACAGTTTCAATAACTAGAAATTAAAATTATGATTATTAATTAGTATTTATAGTGTCTGGACGTGAATAATTAATGAGCAAAAGCCGTGGTAGAAGAGACAAAAGAAGAGAACGACCTCCAATGGATATTGAATCGTGGGTTCCACAGACAGAAGTTGGACATATGGTAAAAAAAGGCACCATTACGTCCATTTATGACATTTTTCGAGACTCTCTTAAAATCAGTGACGTTAATATCATAGATTTCTTAGTGCCAAATTTAACTGAAACAGTACTGGATGTTGGTAGGGTCCAAAGACAAACTGACGCAGGGAGAAAAACATTGTTTGTAGCAACTGCTGGAGTCGGAAATAAAAACGGAATTGTTGGTGTCGCCCAAGCTAAGGCTGCTGGAGTCGGAACCGCTATCAGGAATGCCATTGTTTTAGCAAAGCTCAATATTGTACCTCTTAAAAGAGGATGTGGAAGCTGGGAATGTACATGTAGTAATCCTCATTCAATTCCATTTCAGGTAGAGGGAAAGGTAGGAAGCGTAAGTGTAATACTTAAACCTGCTCCAAAAGGATTAGGATTGGTCATCGGAGATGTGGCAAAAAGTGTTTTGGAATTAGCAGGAATCTCTGATATCTGGAGTAAAACATTTGGGGATACTCGAACAACCCAGAACTTTTGCAAAGCTACATTTGAAGCCTTAAAATCAACTTACAGTATTTCACATATTTCAGACTGGGGTGAATAAAATGTCAAAAAGTAGCCCTGAAATCGCAAAAAGAATAATCGTTATTCGAATTCGAGGTCTTCTTGATAGAAGTGTATCAATGAAGAAGACTCTGAAACTCCTAAGATTAAATCGCACAAATCATTGCGTAATTATCGATAGTCGAGCAACTTATCAAGGTATGTTACAAAAAGCGAAAGATATTATCACCTGGGGGGAACTTGATTTTCAAACAATGAAAGACCTTTTAATTAAGCGAGGAAAGCTTAAAGGTGGAGAAAGACTTACAGAAGATTACATAAGAAAAAATTCTAACTTTACAGGGATAGATGATTTCGTTAAACAATTCTTAGATTTTAAAGCTGATTTATCAGATATAGAAGGATTGAAACCAGTATTCCGGCTACATCCTCCTAGAAAAGGTCATTCACGCAATGGAGTAAAATATAGTTTCACCTTAGGAGGAGCACTTGGCTACCGTGGCAATGAAATAAATGGACTAATAACAAAGATGGCATAGAGGATGCTATTATGACGCTAAGAAGGAATAAAAAAGTAAGAAAACAACGAGGAAGTAGAGTCTATGGCTATGGACGAATATCTGGCGGCCATAGAAAAGGTGGATCTCGTGGAGGAGTAGGGAATGCAGGAAGTAAAGGTCATCATAGAATTGGTCGAATAGCAGAAATGATAAGAAATCAGAGAGGATTTACGGCACCAAATGCTTCACCAAAAAATTTAACTGTGAATATTGGAGAGCTAGATGAACAAATAGAACTTCTACTAGCAAAAAAGATAGCAGTAAAAGAAGGAAAAAATATAAAAATTGATGTGAGCGAACTAGGGTACGCAAAAGTCATGGGAAAAGGCATAGTGAAAAATCCACTAAATATCCACGCAGAAAAAATAACACAACACGCAAAAGAAAAAATAGAAGCAGCAGGCGGAAAAGCAATCTCAAAGACAACGTGATCAAGAATATAGTATTTATTATTATGTATTCCTACTAAAACATACAAAAAAGGAACAAATTTAATGAATAGTAGAAATATATCTTGAAAATCGTTATTAATCACAATAATAAACAGAAGAACAGCCAAAAGAATCGGGCCGGTGGTCTAGTCCGGCATGACGTCTCCCTGACACGGAGAAAATCGGCAGTTCAAATCTGCTCCGGCCCACCACAGTTATTATGATTGTTATCATTTTTCCTTTAAAGAAACAACTTTTTTGGCTTTAATTACTCTTCATTGGATGAAATAAAGTCATCATGACAAGTTTCAAAAATTGGGTACAGAACATCTTGAATCAATTCGTAAAACGCTTTTCTTGTTCCTGATTTCTCCACGAATTCATGGATTTGCTTTTGAGAAACAGGATCTCTCTGAAGCTAATGAATTTTTTGATCCTTTTAGAAATTGTTAGAAATTTTTAGTAATTTTTAGAAAAGAAATTGGCAGTTCAAATCTACTCCGATCTATCATCTTATTTTCAACATTCCTTAAACTTCTAAAATTTTAATAAAGAATTAGGACACGTCGGGAGGGGGATTTGAACCCCCGAGCTCAGAGAGCACTGACTGACAACCACAAATTTTAAAAAGCATTGGTTAGCAGGCCAGCTCCATACCAGGCTTGGATATCCCGACTTATCTCATTATCAACCTTCTTTGCAGTATCTAATTAAGCTTCTGCCTTTCACAACATATAAAAAATATATTCTAGGAATTCTATTTCTCTTCACGAAGCTCCCCCCATTAAATGAGAAGCGTTTCACGATTTGAAAGCAACTCACCTGATCCTGAATGATTTGTTGCTGTTAATTGGACAGATACCAGGCTGCTTCAACAGTTAAATGCATTAAATTCTTCGCTTCAGTGAAATATGATCGCTATCCTTTAAAATCTCCTTAGATTTATCGAAATTAATAGAGTTTTCAATTTTTCACTTCTAGCTGTGTTTTATAGATTAAAATAATATAGATTTGTGAAGCCATTTGGATGCAGGGGAATTAGGGGAATTATATCCAAAATGGTAATATTTTACGCAAATAATGTCACCACAAGTCGGGCATTGACATTCCAGAGGGATAAATTACCTGTTCGTCACAGATATAACAGAAATAGATTATATATTTTCTCCTAGTGGCATGTACTCACGCATATGCAAAGAAAACCTCATAATATGCTATTTTATCACCGTCTTTGAACTATACGAGAACATGATCGCTTAATGAGCTATCCAGATAATTATGTATTTTTTTACTTAATTCTCGATTCAATCAAGTCGGAGAAAGTGTGCCCTGTTGATCTCACAGGTATTGAACAGGCACGTTCTCCCTTATAAACCTAAGATACCCATTAATTAAAACCAAACTCGTCTTATTTCGGACTTTTTAAAATCCAGAGGAAAAATAACCATTTTTGTCTTCTAATATCCTAGGAGATGTGTCTTTTTAGTAATCATCTTTAGCTGATTAAGCCAATTCTCTTTTCCTGGTATCTTATCTCCACTTTTCTTCCTCTTCTCTTTGTCCTGACCGTCTCCAAATGTCTATGATTAGCCATTTAAAAGTCAGCAGTTAACACCCTCTTGGTAAAACAAATAGCTGATCAAATAATGAAAAGACTCAACAATTAATTGAAAGAAAGTATTTGAACTTAAGCTTAAAAGGGTACATTGTTCAAAAGAACGAATGCTAAGGTGCTTTATGTGAAAACAAGGGTTGTCCGAAAAGAAGAGTCACTTTTGGAATTTGAAATAGAAGGAGAAGATCATACTTTTTTAAGTGCACTTCGAGAGGTTTTAAAAGACCAACCTGGAGTCCTTTTTGCAGCATATAGATCACCACATCCACTATTAGAGAGTCCTATTGTCTATATTAGAACTAAAGACTTGGATCCAATAGAAGCATTGCGAAAAGCAGCTGATGCAACTATCCAGCAATGTGATGATCTAACAGAGATTATACAGCAAAAGATAAAGGACTAAAAATGACACTCTGTTCAGTGTTTAAGAGTGAGCGAGATAACGAAATTTCTTAAAGAAATAACTAAGAAACCTACAGATAAGCATTTGTTATCAATATTTATTAATAGCAAAGGTAACGCCAAACTAGGCGATGCACTTGTAAATTTAATTTATTCTATAGCCAAAACATTAGTAACTACAGATCCTACAGGTGTTAAAGTTTCAGATTCTATTCTTGCAGAAGCTTATAGAGAATCTCTATGGCCTAAAGCATCCATTGTTATAATAAAAGGGAATAAGGGTCGAGTTGCAGATGCTATTGAAGCTTTAATTCTGTATTTTTGGGTACATGAGAATGTGAGTTTAAATAATCTTGTCATTCCTATAAAAGAGAAACTAGATGAAAAATACTTACACCATCCAAGGGAAGAACATAAAACCGCAGTTAAGTCGTTTAAAAATCTATTAGATTCATTATACACTTTATATCAAAAAACGAATCATTTCACCAATTAGAGTTATAATCATTAAAGTGGTTCCAAATGGGGTTTAATGACAGATTTTGGTAATGATCAAGGTTATTAAAATTGCTAAAACTATAGTCAACTCTATTCATATGATGTCATCAACTAGCTCGTTGCCGATACTAGTCTCAATCGTATGGGATGTAACCTTACATCCTCTATCCCATCGGTATTAGTTGTACTTAAAGCGTTCGGAACTTCTTTTTTAATGATATTATAGCCAGCATTAACATCACTGTTAATTAATATTCCATTTGATGACTGAAATAATCCTCGATTGATCCTTTCACCAAGATATCTGGATTGAAAACCAATTTGTTCTTGATCCAGAAAACTACATTTACTTGTATAGCTCTCTGGTGTTTTAATTATTCTGATACCAGCATCTTGAGCTTTATACTCAAGTTTCTCGATAAGACGATTAAAAGGTATCAACACAAAATTCTGGTTGGTTCTTTTCCCTAATCTAGTATACTGCTTCCAATTCTTATTATAACCTATAATCAACGTATCAATTTGATTTTCTTGACACCACTGAATTACAAAGCGACTGATTTCGTGAAAATAGTTACTAATTTTACGACTCCTTTTTGCTGTCAATCTTGTAAGTCTTAGTCCTGATTTAATCCCTTGCCTATCATAAATACTTTGCAAACGAACTCGCTCTTTATTATAGTATTGATTGATCGACTTCACCACCCCACCCTTAACAATAATCGGTTTCTTCCCAATATTGTTTACCATGGTTATAAGGTTGGTGAGACCAATATCTATCCCTACAATTTGAACTGGAGCCTGTTTCGGTACACTAGGGATATATTTTGAGTAGATGATTTCTAATACATAACCTACCCCTTTAGGTATAATCCGCACACTTATTAGTGTTGATGGAGATACCAGTCGTGGTTTAACTTGGACACCTGTTATTTGGGGTAATGATAATATCCCATTTGAAAATGTAACTTGTTTCTTCTCGAAAGCTACCTGAAATTGACCATTTTTAGGTTTATATTTTGGAATTCTTGGTTGAGTAATATATTTCTCTGGGTGGGTTTTCCAATCAGCATTTGCTACAAAAAAAGACTTCCAAGCCTTGTCCACATTCCAAAGTACTTTTTTTGCGGTATGAACGGGTAATTGTTGAAAATTGGAGGAATTGGCTAGCTCCTCTCGGAACTGGTATATTTGTATCCTTTCCTTTTGGTTAAAGTAAGTTTGTCGAACCAGATAGTTTGCTTCATTATACAAATTCTTTGATATGTGGCATAACTGTCTTAGTTGCTCTGATGATTTTAACCAAATTCGCTCTGTTCTGAATACTCTCATCTGTTTTCTCATTTAATATCACTTTTGATGTAATTAAGATGAAAATAAGCTTTTTTACTAAAGTGTCTCTAAGAGATAGGTTCTAGAAATTCAGGAAGTAGACATTATAAAAATCATAATTTCCCTTATAACAACCTAAGAATAAAATACCTCAACTTTAACTACTCCCCTTTAAATGTTCTCCCCTTATATTTACTTGCAGCCTTTTATTGCTTGTTATTGATTTTTTTACCACTTTGAAATATCATTGTTTTTAGAATTCTCTTCTCTCCGATAAATATTTGCGGTACTAACTATTGAGTCTTTTTTCGTTTTCTAATAGATACAAAATCCTAATTAAACGTTAATCTGAATTTGTTTTGCCAATCACGATCCATATATTGCCATCTTTCTTTTGTAATCTTCGATTCTTCTTTTAATTTCAATCTTCGATTTACTATAGAATTTTCTGAATTCAAAATTCTTCCATTAAAAAAAAGGAAAAAAAAGAATGAAAGATTAGATTCCAAGGAATCCTCTTAATGCAGGGTTCATTTCTGCAACTCTTTCTTTGCTGATCAACTCAAAATATTGTCTCATAATGCTAACTGAGAGAAGAATACCCATACCAGAACCTATTGCTCCTAAAAAATCAGCAAATGCAGCTAAAGCCCCTATGAACAATCCACCTATAACAGCAATAGTTGGGATATACATCTCCAATCTTCGCTCTACAATTTTCTTGCTTCGTCGCCATCCTGGCATCTGCATCCCTGACTGAAGGAATTGATTTGCTACATCGCGAGGACCCATTCCAGCTGTTTCAAGCCACATAACAGAAAAAATGACTGATAAAATTATCAGAATAAAGGCATAAGCAAAGGCACGGGCGACCGATGGTAACATAGTATTTGCACCACTAATATCAAATACACCTAATGGCCCAATGAGAGATCGAGGAGGAGTTAGAAAAAAAACAAGCCCTCCTTCAGGAATATACTGACCAGACTCAGCGTCCACTCTGAAGGTACCTAGTAATTGTGCCAGAAAATTAGTAGTTCCCTCTCCACCGGCACCACGCCATACCATTTGAGCAATAAAGTAAATATCTGCAAATACTGCTGACGTTAAGATGACTGGAATATTTGAAACATATAAAAGTTTGATAGGATACGTGGAACGTATTCCCTTATACTGAGCATAAGAAATTGGGATCTCAATACGCATTGATTCAAAGTATATCACAATTATAAATACCACAACTGTTGCAATCAAAGAAAGAAGTGATAGTGATGGTAGATTCAGATTATCAGCTGTTAATGGGCTATAGCGGAGAAAAAGAGAACCGATAGTAGTGAGAAGATCTCTCTGGGTTAACCAATAGATAAAAGCAAGAACAATTCCTCTAGCAGAAGTCACCATTTCTCCGTTTGCGTCAACTGGTCCCTCTGCGATGGTTTGTAAAGCAAATAATCCTTGAAAAATTTGTAATCCAACACCACCGGCTATGAATAAAGAAATTCCAGAACCTAATCCCCATCCTTTCTGAATCATTTCATCAAGAAGTATTATAATGATTCCTGAGGCTAATAGCTGAAAAAGTATTGTTACTTGTTCAACCAGTTGAAGATCAGTACCGTAAGTTCCCCCTATTAGAAAAGCAGTTGCCTCAATAATTGTCATCAAGACAGACATGACTTTTTGAGCTCCAGTATAAAGAGATCTCTCTTCAGGGTCTCCCATATTTACATTAATTATTTTGGACCCAACTAGTATTTGCATAATGAGTCCTGCAGTAACAATTGGTCCAATTCCTAACTCAGCTAGCGACCCTTGGGTTGACGCGGTGATAGTTCGCATATACGCAAAGGGGTCACCTCCTTCCAGCTTAGCGCCAATGATTGGCGTTGAAGCCATTACAAAATAAATAACAAGGGCAGCAAATGTCCATATTATTTTTTCGTTAAAGTTTACCTCGCGGGTCGGTTTAACGACCTCAGGAGTTATTGACATAAACGGACGAACCGCTTGAAGGAATCTAGACGTCATTCACTAAACCTCTTATGAGAAATACAGCTATAATAGTCATTAGGGACTTAAATTTTATTATTAACTTGACCATTTAGAGATTAATAGGCTGTTTTCCCTCATTAACGAGGAGTTTATTGAGATAATTTATTTGTTTTCTTGTGTGACTAATCAGAATCTGCTATGCTACTTTTGATGTTTAAAATAAAGGTAATAATTCAAGATAGATTGCGAAATATTAATTCTGTTATCAAAATATAAGGAAACAGAGCCTTAATTGAGGTTTTTTTGTTATCATTATAGTTAGCTTGGGAATTCTTGGCTGATTTCAATACTTTGTATAACATTCTCATTATAAATAATTTTCAGATTAATTCAAAATTCAGTTAATAGAATTCATTCTGGTTTTTTTAAAAACGTCCCTTAGGAAAAAGGTAAAATAATTCAAACAAACGAGACCCTATCAGTCACAATTAACAAGTTTAAGTACTATATTACAAGATCAAACTTTCAAACGATGTTAACGGTACAATCAACAAGTAAGACTAATTCATAGGAGCATTAAGCAATGAAAAAGATACTAGGAACCTTTGTTAACTTCTTTATTATCACAATAATGATTTTTCCTTTAATCATGGCTATTAATACCAATAATGACAATAGTATGCCTTATTTAGTAGAGAATCAAATAAATCAAAAATTATCCACTATAAATGATTTAAAATATTTTGATATTACCAAATTCACTAATACAAGTCATTGGGTAAATGTAACTCGCGAAATCATAGCAAATAAACATGCTTACACCACCTCATTGACAACAATACTCCTATACAATAATATAACTGATGAAATAAATACACTTGATTTTACTGTGCCAACTCATGAATATAAAGATACTAAACATTTTGAAGTTTATTCTGAAAATGGAACGATTGATGTATCTTCTCCCGTTGAGCATAACGATACTACTACATTGACTATTGAATTTCCTACGGTTGAATATAAAGAATCTATTGAAATAGTAATTAGTATGGATCACCCCAATGCAATAATCTCAGAAGATGGCGCAATCCTAGATGATACTGAATTTCCTTTTCAGTTTAATCTAAGTTTTATCCCTTTAATTTCTCTTCCTATCACAAAATACGAACTAGAATGGGTAATAGATGAAGCGATTGAAGCCAATATAGAAAATGATTCAATTAACCCTGCAGAAAATACATATACAGGATCAATTACGGTTAACGATTATGGTTTTGAGATGAAAAACATTACCGAACTAGCATCAATAAATCGGAGTTTGTTAGTTTCTTCTGAATATGGAAATTATAACTTGTCAAATTTGCAAAACAGAGGATTCATACCAGCATATAATTTTAATCTTAAAGAGAATCTCACTTCATTCTTGACTCTTAATTACTTCCATCATGGAGGTACAAAAATTGAATTCACAAAATTATCAACCACGGTTACAGTAACAGAATACGGGATTATGACAACAGAACATGAATTTACAGTTAAAAATAATGGACTAAAATCAGGTAATGTTCTTTCAACTGCTCTTGGAGGTCCAACTTTCCCACATTTCACCATTAAACTACCAGAAAAATCATATGATTTTAGTATATTTGATAAATACGGCAATGTTTCAACACAAACGTCAATTGATACAACATCAAATCTCATGTATCTTGATATTACTCCTAGAATTCAAATTGAACAAGGAGCAGAATATAACTTAGCCCTTTCTTATAGAGAAAAAACAAAAGACATTGCAAAGGATATCGGAAGTGGAAAAGTTGAATTGCAGATTCCTTTATCTATGAATTTTGATTGGATTGTGAAATCATTTGAATTCAGCCTTTTATTACCCTGGGGATCAGATTTTAGTAATCAAAATATCTTAGGTATCATCGAAAATACAACATCACGTACCTCACTTAGCATATCACAAGTAACTAATAGAGGATTACTTGGACTATTCAATAAAAATGGACCTAAAGTAATTTTTAATGAATTTACACCACTTAATAATAAAGAAGTGACAATTACTTTTGGCCTAAGCCCATTCTATCTTCTGCAAACTCCTTTATCTATTTGTTTTCTAATTTTCATTTTAGGATTCTCATATACAATTATACGTAACATATCATTCGGTTTTAAAAGAAAAATAACTTCATTAGAAGAAATACCATTAGATTTAATTAAAGACTTCGTAAAAACTTATGAAGAAAAAACCGCAATTCGTGAACAAATGCTCAGATTAGACCGTAAACGGAAATCAAGGAATATTAACTCACGAGAATATGAAAAAACGAAAATGTTACTAAAAAATAGACAACTACGCGCTGATCAATCTATTGTAACCGCATCAAAAAAATTAGGAGAAGAAGGACCTCGATATCGTGTTTCAATGCGATCTATTGAAGTAGCTGAAGCTAATAGAGAAGACATTCTCAAAAATATAGACTCACTTGAACGAAAGAAAAATCAAGGCAGAATTGGTAAAGAAGCCTATGCAAAGCTAAAGGTAAGTTATAATAAACAACTTCGCAAAGCAAATAACGAAATAGATAAAGTTTTGATTGATCTACGCTCATTACTAACAAAATGAGGTGTAAAAAGATACCACCGTCAATTCTTATTGATAATAATCTATGTATCCTATGTTTAAAATGTGTAAGAAGCTGTCCTGCAGAAATACTGATTAAATCGAAGAGTGACATTAAAAACAAAAAAAGAATCATAACAGTAACGGAACCAAACTTATGCTTTGAATGTCGAGCTTGTGAAGTAGTGTGTCCAGAATCTGCAATCAAGATCATGTGCGAAATTAGAAACGAAGCAAGTAATTCTTCCACATCATAAAACAATGTTATTTGTAATCATATATTTAATCATCTGCGGCTTTGTGTAAAGAAAAGGGTTTTCCATTCTGTAAAATATTTAATGGAATTTTATCTTTAAACAACGTTAGAAACTTAAGATCTTCTTCTTCCTTCCTTAAACCATCTGGTAGCATAATCGGGATAGTAGCTTTTATCGGATAATAGCGATTACATTGAGAACAAATAATGATCCCAGTTTCAATTTCTTTCTCATTCTCTTCAAAAATATGTAATTTTAGCTCAGGATTCTTGCAGATAGGACAAGCTAGAATCTCCATTAAATCAATTTTCATGGTATATCATCTCATATTTCTGTTCTGAACTGAAAATAGAAAATCTTCACTTCAGACGGCTCTTCATTCATTCATTGTTGTTAATCCAACTCGGCCGGGGATAACCTCATCATCGTGAATCTTTTCGGGTCATTATTAATATGTTACAGGGTACACTAATATCAGGAAAACAATTACTATTATAATTAGTGAACAAATCACAAACCATGTCCGCAGATTACTTTTCTGTTGATTTAGATCAGGGTTTTGTAGTAATTGTGATCTAAAATTCCATGTAAGTAAAAAGAGGATAGCTACAAGAAAGATTGGCATCAAATTCTGCACAGTGTGATCAAAAAAATTCAAATACAAAGCTAAAGCAACGCATAGGATGATTGAATAGCCGAGCAGAGAAATATCTAATAATTTAACAGGTTTAGGTAAAGTAAACCATCCTTCAAATATGGAAACCATTTGTTTTCCTCCAAACTATCTGGTAGAACCACCTTTAGTCAATTTAAAAAATGATGCCCTATAAGTTTAACTGTGAAAAAAACAGTACTGATGCCACATTTTAAAAATCGAATGTTTTGCACCTGTTATTGTATAATATACCTTTTAATACTTGTTGAACAGGAGACACTATCATGAAAAGGATCAAAGTTATAATATTAGGTGCAGCGGGTCGAGACTTCCATAATTTCAATACTTACTTTCGAGATAATGAAAAATATGAAGTTGTTGCTTTTACAGCCACCCAAATTCCAGATATTGAAGGGCGTACATACCCACCAGAATTAACTGGCTCACAATATCCAGATGGAATTCCTATTTTTGATGAAGAAAACATTGATCAATTAATAAAAGAATATAACATTGATCAAGCTGTTTTATCATACTCAGATATATCACATATTCAAGTAATGCAAAAAGCATCCAATATTTTAGCATTAGGAGCAGATTTTAGATTAATGGGAACGAAAGCTACCTGTATAAAATCGAATAAGCCAGTAATCGCAATTTGCGCGGTAAGAACAGGAGCAGGCAAATCCCAAGTCTCTAGGAGAATTGGAAGAATCTTAAGAGAGCATGGAAAGCGAGTAGCTATCATTCGTCATCCCATGCCATACGGAGACTTGAGTAAACAAATATGGCAGCGATTTGCTGAATTAGAGGATCTTGATAAACACGAATGTACAATTGAGGAAAGAGAGGAATATGCACCTCATATTGTGGCGGGAAATCTCGTTTTCGCAGGGGTTGATTATAGGAGAATCATGGAGGAAGCAGAGAAAGAAGCAGATGTCATATTATGGGATGGAGGTAATAACGATTTTCCTTTCTATATACCAGATTTATGGATAACAGTGGCTGATCCTCATCGATTAGGGCATGAAACAAGTTATTATCCAGGTCATACGAACTTACTTGCTGCAAGTATTGTTATAATCAACAAAGTCGATACTGCGAAAGAAGAAAACATAGAGACCCTAGTAAAAACTATTAGCACTGAAAACCCAACAGCGAAAATTATTAAAGCAGAGAGTCCTGTAACGGTCGAAAAACCTTCTTTAATAGAAGGGAAAAGGGTTTTGGTAGTTGAAGACGGTCCTACTGTCACTCACGGTGATATGGAATATGGTGCAGGTATGGTTGCAGCAGAGAATAATCATGCAGCTGAAATTATTGATCCACGACCCTTTGCTGTCAATTCGATCAAAAAGACCTTTCAAAAATATCCTCATTTGAAAAAAGTACTTCCTGCGATGGGATATGGTGCAAAACAGATCAAAGATCTCGAAGACACCATCAATAATGCCGAAGCAGATGTAGTCATTATTGGAACTCCCATAGATCTAAGAAGGTTAATAAAAATAAACAAGCCAGCAACTAGAGTAACATATGGCATTGATGATAAGACTGCTCAAACTTTGACAAATATTCTAAGAGAAAAGGGATTTATCTAAAGATTTGCATTCACGAAATTAGTTGAACTAGACCTTTTTCCTAGTTTATCTCAGTAATGAAGGATTGCTGGATAAAGAATTCTGAAATTGACATGTAGATCTACAAATGGTTTAATATGTTTCTTGTGTTGATACTGTGATCATATATAATCCTATCATTGCTAATATTGCTCCGATAAATGCTATCACAATTCCTTCTACTGGTGGTGATCCTTGAACTAACATCCAAACAGCAAGAACCATTGTACCTGCTAATCCAAGTCCACCGATAATAGTTGCATTATTTCCTTCACTGTAACCATAACTCTCTCGATTACCATATCCTAAGCCAAGACCTCCCACTACACCAGAAATCCAAACAAAAAACAATTCAAAATATTGTTTTTCAGGTATATCTGTAAAAAAGGAAGAAAGTTGAACTGCTGCGAGAGCTGTTGCTAGTAAACTAAACATAAATATAATCGTTCCAATAAGCGTTGGAGTTTTCACATTTTTGACCTCAATTGGTTATTTATTATTGATTGTTGATTTACTCATAATGTTACAGTATTTATTTCTTTTCATCATTGTAAATAATAATTACTTAAAACAAATGAAAATGAAAAAATTCAGTAGATTTTCCTTAGTTCGTTGAACAAGTTTTCTCAAGCGTAAAAATATCGAAATAAAATTAGGAATTCACCTGAATCTCGATTATTTTAGAAAAAACACCCCAATCCTTAATTTATTTTAAGCGAAAAAAAAATGGTGAATAAAACATTCATCTAAATATGATTGGACGTTATGGACGATTTTAAATAACCTCAACAGGAAATTTAAAAAGAAATAAAAAAGAGTAAATCAGCAGATAAAGAATTAAAAACTCTCATTTATGTAATAGCAAGCTAAATGGGCCCGTGGCTTAGCTTGGATCCCTTAATAGAGGTAAAATTGGTCAATTATTTTGCTCTATTATAATCCAAACAGAGTACTGCGCTGCGGATAATCATACTAGATATGAATTAGAAGATACGCAGGGGTCATGAGTTCGAATCTCATCGGGCCCGCTTTTTTAATTTTGACAAAAGATTTAACAGAAATTCCAGAAGTCCCCTTCTTTCAATTGAGGGATGAATGGGTGTTGGTAACTGCTGACTTTTAGATGGTCAATCATAGATATTTGTAGACAATCAGGACTAAGAGAAGAGGGGGAAAAGTGGAGATAAAATAACAGAAAAAGAGAATTGGCTTAATTAACTATAGATAGTTACTAAAAAAACGTATCTCCTACGATATTAGTAAACTTAAACAGTTATTTTTTCTCTAGATTTTAAAAAGTCCAAAATAAGACGAGTTTGGTTTTAATTAGTGTGTATCCTAGGTTTATAAGGGAGAACGTGCCTGTTCAATCCCTGTGAGATCAACCGAGCTTTAATCGAAGGATCAGAAGTGCTTCAAACACGTGGGTACAAATATGAATTACAGCTAAATAACAAAGAGCGGACCCGACTAACCCAATGTGCGGGGATATCGCGTTTTGCCTGGAACTGGGGACTAAAAGAGCGCTTACACCGCTATAAAGTACAGACCGGGAATGCACGCTATACAGATGCTATGAAACAACACAAATTACTCAATAAGCTCAAAAAAAGCGATTTTCTTTGGATGTATGAGGTATCCAAGTGTATTCCGCAGGAAGCCTTACGAGACCTGGAACAAGCCTTTAAAAATTTTTGTCGGGGCCGCAAACACACCTACGCTAATAAGAAAAAGTCGAAAGTAGGCTTTCCGAGGTTTAAAAAGAAGAACAAAGCGAAAGATAGCTTTCGATTAACTGGTACTCTCAAAATCCTTCCCCAGACGAAACAAGTGCAACTCCCCCGGCTGGGATTGGTACGGGTGAAAGAAAGGCCTAAATTACCACCGACAGCTCGGATTTTAAGTGCTACTGTTTCTCGGACCGCAACCAAATGGTATGTCGCTTTCACCGTTGAAGAAGAGCGCGTTATCCCTGTTCGTGGATATGAAAAAGTACTGGGACTGGATGCAGGGTTAGCACGATTCACCACTCTGTCATCAGGGATACCAGTTCCTAAACCAAAATTTTTGCTTAAGCGTTTAAAGAAGCTTCGACGGCTCTCGAAAGTTCATAGTCGCAAAAAACCAGGCTCCAACAATCGCCGTAAATCGACGCAGAAGCTGGCAAAATTTCATGCTAAAGTAACAAATACTCGGAAGGATTTTCAGCACAAACTCTCGTATACCCTCGTCAAAAACCACGACGTGCTGGTAGTAGAGGATTTATCCCTGAAAGGCCTAATGAAAAACAAAAAACAAAGTCGTTACTGGGCGGACCTCGCTCATGGTGAGTTTCAACGATTATTGATATATAAAAGCGCTAAATACGGGACTTTATTGGTTGAAGCCGACCGCTGGTTTCCTTCTTCCAAACTATGTTCCAATTGTTTGATGAATCATCAGGATTTGACCTTAAATGATCGAATCTTTTGTTGTCCCTTTTGTGGACTAAAAATTGATCGAGATTATAATGCTGCATTAAATTTACGGCAGTATTTCTATCAGTTCATCCTCTCTCAGGTTATTCCTGTTATTCCCGCCGCCGAGAGTTCCGCGGAGACGCTAAACGCCTGTGAAGAGACGATAAGCCCTGTAGACCTACAGGCACGCCTCAATGAAGCAGGAAGAAAAGCACCAATGAAGATAGGTCCGAAAAGGCCATAAATGTCCTAGTTGAGTAAATCTTTCAGAACGGTATTTCACATCTATTCTCAAGTATTGGATAATCGGAATGAATTTTAATGTTACTCACATGCAATTAATGAAAGAGTCCTATCATCACAATAATATCATCTTTTTTAATCTCGAATTGGAACTAGATAACTGTATGTTATAATTCAGAATATACCTGTATTTATAGCCTGTATATTAGAATTGAATTTTTTTTGGAAATAAAAATGAATCCATCCATTAGTGGACTATATGAAAGTTTTAACCGCTCCTTAAGGACAAAAACAAATCGAATACGTTGTATTTCTATTCAGGATTTTGATGATATTGATGATATTGAATTAGAGATGCAAAATAAGATTATGATAGTAATTTTTTTTAAAGAAATACGAATAAAAAAATCAATTGAAGCTAAACGTATATTGCAGTATCTTAATGCATTCATCCGACAGTATGAATACACGATACTGAATTTAGGAAAACTTGATTATCTTTTGCTTCTTCCTAGTCAATATGAGCTTTCCAATGAACCGAAAGATAGCTCTGAATAAATGGAAAAAAAAAGAATATGAAGGGTTGGCAACTGCTTACCTTTGCTGATTATAACCTTCGTTATTCATACTTTTTCAAAGAGGTTCTGATGAATAAGGCTGTTGAAAGAAAAATTACAACAGTTGCAAAGATTAGACCAAAGAAAGCTAAATTTGGTAATTCGGGGGAAGGAAACGCTCTTTTGAGATATAATCTTCCTGCACTCAATTCTACGGGAAGGTAACCCCTACGATTAGCCATAAATACCACATCACAGAATCCATACGATAAACCCTCCGTGGAAACCCATCCTAAGTAATTTGAAGAATTGCCTGCATTCATTTGCATTGTTCTTTGAGATAATATGGAACCAGTTCTCTCTAGGGTAATAATTACCTGTCCTTGGGGTATAGTTTTATTTTGTGAATCAACTAATGTTACATTGCCTTTAATAATTTCACCAATTGGTATTGATTGACCCTGTATCTTATCTACAGCTGGATCGTATAAATTCATAATTCCAGTATTTCTACCTAACCATCGGATTCCATTTAAAATAAAATTAGTATTATCTAAGAAAATTTTTGAAGTATTGGAAAGAGGTTCAATATAACTATTATTAAACATTTCTGCGGATCCAACAGCAAGTAAACGGGCGCCATTCTCGAATTCCAAAGTCGAAGCTAAAGTATTATTCTCAGAAGGTTCTTCATCCAGATTATTCACTAAAATTGGATTATAAAATGTTATTGAAGGAGATTGATAACTTTCCAAATATGATTCATTGAAGGAAATACCTACTCCATTCGGTAAAATAAGTTGGGAAATATTCTCCGTTAGAGGGGTGGATGGGGTTGTGAAATTGCGAGCAAAAATCTCGTAATGACTTGATTGGTTTTCAAATACATACTCAGGAATAATAGAGCTTTCGAGGCTAAAATTCATACCAAAACGATACATCAAGCCATTTGTAGGCTCCAATGTTTGATTTCTGTACCCAGTTGAAATGAGTAAAGAATTTCCTTTTTTAATAAATTCTTCTAATGCATCTATTTCTGATTCGGAATATTCGATGGTAGGTGCTATTATTGAAAGAACATCAATACCGAATAATGATGTTGAACTAAATTCAACTTCGACTCTTACAACTTTAAGAGAACTAAAAGTGGTATCAAAAATATTTGTCAGATTTATTAGTTCGCTTGAATTAATGTCATTTTCATGACCTAAATCAATCCCAATTACAATTTGAGATTCATTTGTTGGTTCTATTGTACCCTGGACTGCAACGAACTTTATTATATTCATATCAGTGTTGATAGCGGTTATAAAGAATACAGCGATGATTAATATCCACGAGTTCCTTAATTTTTTCAATTAAAATTCCTCTTTCTTAATATTTACATTTTTTCTGGTATCAGTATGTTATTGAGAATTGCTAGAGGCGTTTCAGAGCCGTTTAATGTTAATAAGACTGCTTTTTCTAGATTATTTATGTTCTTGGTTGAACGCTAATTGAAGAAAATCTGCCTTAATACCTTAATATTAAGGAACCACTGCACGATATACAATAAATTCGCCAGCAGTAGGAGAATTTCTGATTATTTTTAAAACATCTCCCACTTTTGCCCCTAAAAGCTGTACTGCAGGATCTTCAGACGATATTTTTGGAAGTTGGTACTTGAAAATTGAGTATTTACTTTCTAGTTCAGAAATTTCCTTTTCAGTAGCAAATTTATGTTCTGGTACTTGAAAATGTTTGAATAGATTAAAAAATGGAAATTTAATTGAGAAGGTTTCAATCCCAGCAGCTTTGGCCTCTCGTTTTGCATAATGGGTGTACTTGTTTAATGCAAGTAAAATCGAATGATTATACCCTTTCTCCTCAATCTCTTCTTTATAATCCCTTAGTTCGCGAACCCCAACTACTTCTTTTGTTGGGATCCGGATAATTATAGTCTTCTTTTTGGGATCTTTTCCGAAAATATCATAATATTCTTCTTTCTCCACCTCAGAAGTCACTTTAAATCCTCTTGTTGAGAGAATTGATTTAGCTCCATCAATCACACGATCTCTTCGACCATTCATGGTTTGTATCCTCCAAATATAACTCATATCGCCTCCTCTACTTCATTTTTTTGTGTTTTTCTCTTTTAATATTTCTACCATTACACTTAAATAGACAATTATAACTCAGATTTAAGGAATCCAGCATTCAAAAGTCGAAAATATTGATATAATTAATTTTAAATTGAATAGAACATTTATCAAATATTATTTAACCTTTTAAGTAATGTTATTTCCCACATTATAGACGATTACCTATTTCATTCTCAATAATTTGAAGTGAATCTAATTCACGATATTTTAAGAGAGGACAATACTTATTACATTTTAAACAGGCGTTACATCTATCTTTAATAACATTAATATTTCCTGAATTTATAATTAGACCATTGCTAGGACATTGGTGGGTACAGATACTACAACCATCGCAATATGATATACGATATATGGTTTGCATTAGATTCGAGATTTCTTTTTCCATCTTCTTTTCATTTTGATTTTTTACTACAATAGATCCATCTCGAAATATATCGACTCTGCTATGATTTTTTGTTTTAACTGAAAGTATGTCTAAATCTTCTGTGTATTGTACTGAACCTAAAATAGGTAATAACAGAGATAATTTTGATAAATTAAGAATCTGATTAGCAGATAACATTGCAGAAAAACCTCCATGTATACACGGAGAAGGAGTAGATGTGATACGAAATACTAGATCTTTGGAACCATAATAGAGCTGTTCAGGTTGTTTAAAATCCAACTTATTTGATTTCAATAAGTTTAATACTTTTTTGGGGAGGTATTTCCATCTCCATAATCCCCATGTTATATATTCTTTCGGTAAATGATATTTTTTCTGGTATTCTACTAACTTTTTATTTAGCTTAGATAACAACAATGGATGTGAGTGTTTCATGATGTGAAAATCACTCATAGATGACGCAGGACATAACCAACAACCAACTCTAACGAAACCCTTTTCGTAAAGAGGATTTAATAATTTACTAAGCTTATGTTTTTGAATATAAAGAAAAACCTCAAATGCATTCCATTCACTTATAGGAGAGGCAGTTACTTGTTGTGGAATCCAAGGATTCTGAGAAACTCGTTTCTCTTTTGATCTCCCGTATGACTCATATCTTCTTCTACCTATGAAGCTTAATACTTCTCTTTCTTCTGGATACAATTTACTTAGTAGTTCGTTAATAGGAGCAAGTTTTGCTGACTTACAGCACCAGCGTGAGTTTCGTGAGGGAGGACCAAAATGATCGAACCGTTCCCAAAATGACCATCGATCATTTTTTTCTGTATGAACTTTTCTTTGGTATATATGGCCAATTAATTCAATATTTTCTATTGTTTCGGCATATTCAAGACCTGTATCAGAAAAAATTATTTCATAGCTTACATCAGATTGAGCTACTAAATCTAGTGTTACTAAAGAATCTTTACCCCCTGAAAATGCCACAACATGCCTTTTATAATGTTTACCAACATCTTCAATAAAATCTATTGCTTCTTCTTCCAAAATATCTAGTGAATGAAAATTTGCTTCAATGATTTTATCCCAGCTATTGAAAAAATTCTCAATCAGCTCCATTTCTTTCTTTTTTCGATATTTGGTTTTTATCGCAACCCCCCGATTTTTAGGGCCCATCTGGCTTCCGATCATTTTCGCGAGTCCAACAGCAATTACTTCATTTTCACAAACAATTATTACAGGATCATCTAAAGAAATGTTAGCATCAGCATTTATAACCCCTGGAGATAGAACTGAAGCACCTTTAATAACAGGAATACGTGCTCCAATGTCTATATTCACATAATGCAAGGAATCAGGATTCCAAATCGCTGTAGCCAAAGACATTTTAGGAAGTAATTCATAATCTTGTTTAACTATATTATATCGAAATACCCCTACAGCATGACCTTGTATAATGATTTCATCCATTTTATCAATATATGGAGCTTTATTGAGCAATATAACTTCATTTTTAACTAAATCTCTAAATTTATTGGCTGAATTTTGTCCAAATTGCTTCTTAACAGCTGTTAATAACCTCTTTTTATCTTCCTCAAATGCAGGTCTTACATCTCCAGGAGGAGAAATATTAATCTTTCTTCCTTGATTCGTACATAATCCGCATTCATTATGAATGAGTGGTACATGGCAATGATCACACCAAAACAGTTTCATCTTTCCTAAATACGGTATTTTCACTTTTTCATCGCCATTTTCATTAATCAAGAAATATTTATTAGTACAGTAGAATTTAATGATTCGATTGAGATTATTAATTGTATATAATGCAGAATAATCTGATCCTCAAAAAATCATAGAGAGTTTTTTCGAATGGTGGAATCTCCCTTTTGCCAAAAATGTGGTTCTCTTGTTTCACCAAAACGTAAAAGAGGCAGTAGGAAATTTATACTATGGTGCGCAAACTGTAAAATGGAGATTGAATCTACAGATGAGACTAAAATGTTTCAAGAACGAATATCTATCGAACATAAACCACAAGATTTCACTCGAATCTTGGAGGAAGACGAACCGCCACCTGTGCCAAAAATTTTCTCACAATCATACAAAGAACGACGTAAAAAAAGATGTAGACATCCTAATGCCGTATTTAAGGGATTCTATCAGTTTTCTAGAGGGGATGAGGCATCTAGGAAATACTGGTGGTGTCCTGACTGCGCTCAACTTTTTCGATTCTCAGGGAGAATGGATATTAGACCTGGACGCCGAATTATAGCCGATAAAACCGAAAAAGACACGGATAAGAAAAAATGACTATTTTTTAGTGAAAAAACGATCTAATCCAACTTGTTCTTCGTTATTTTCATCTTTCACTTTTTTTCTTTGGAATGGTAATCAGTAAATATGGTAATCAGCAATATTTTTACAGCTATCACATTTATAGATGTCGTCGGAATGGCTAATTTTCTCGCAATAATCACAAAAATAACTCATAGCTTAACCCGTAACCTCCAGTTTTTAAATTCTACAATTTGACTATTATCCTTTCCGGAGTCGGAGTAACTATCTTTATTACGGTTGTTCTTGTTATAATGTACTTTCTTTATCCCTACTACGAGAAAATAAAGGCGGTCAAAAGGGATAGAGCTAGTCGATAAACGTACCTGTGATAAAGACATAGCGATGAGATAAAACGAACCTGAAAGAAGGTCTAGAAGATTTTCATCTTATTCCCCAGTTCCTCGAAAGCTCGCAGAGCTTCTTCTAACTGTTCCTGTGAAAGGGCTGCATTCATTTGAACACGGATTCGATCCAAACCTCCCGGGACCATTGGAAATACTATAGGCAAGGCAAAGATACTGTATTCAGAATATAATAGATCTGAGGCTTCTTTTGCTTTGTGAGGATCACCAAAAATGATGGGAATAATAGCAGAGCCAGATGCAGAAGTGATTTCATGACTATACCCCATCTCAATAATCCTCTTTTTGAAAAAACTAATTTTGTCCCATAAGGTTTTTACTAATCCAGGTTCCTCATGTTCAATAATATCCAAGGCTTTGATAGAAGCAGCAGCTGTAGCAGGGGGATGGCTACCAGAAAGTAGATATGAGCGAGTCTTATTACGGCACCAAGTGATTAGTTCTTGCGATCCTACAATTGAACCACCCATTGTTCCGAAAGATTTGGAAAAAGTACCCATCTCAATGTGCACTTTGCCTTGTAAACCAAAATGATCGACAAGCCCTTTACCAGAATAATTTTTACCTAGAACACCATCCCCGTGCGCGTCGTCAACATAAATGATCGCATTATAAGGTTCACAGATATTGTAAATCTCATCGAGTGGAGCGTGGTCCCCGTCCATGAACTTTTTACATCATTTAGTCATTTTTTTCACTACGTACAAGGTACACTAACTGCCACCTCCTGGCTAATAATGTTAAAAACTTCTTCTACCATCCCTGAAAAGTCGCGCTTAATGCGCTGCTCTTTTAATATGGGTTCTAACTT
>SDBT01003019.1_pt1 | contig 29232 bp, 20 predicted proteins | sample 2277101 | NCBI WGS metagenome assembly SDBT01 (sample SAMN10404973, study PRJNA504765) | marine sediment metagenome | isolation source: marine sediment core GS10_PC15, 103 cmbsf | place: Arctic Ocean: Southern Knipovich Ridge | collected 2010
GAGATTCAGCTTCTCTATAGCTTCTCTGGAACCATCCACATCGAAGCTTATAGTTACCAGAGAACCATCCGCCACAGGCTGGGATGCGCCTGCCATTGAGATCCTGAGTCTTCCGGATTCCGTCCTATACTCTGTCAGCCATTCTGCGGTAGCGGCTGTTCCGGATACGTCTGTTATGGTAAATGATTGTGGGTCATACGTCAGAATCATATCAGCAGAATAGACGTTAGCCACATCGTTGAGGTCTATGGTTACTTCCAGCTTCTGATTGTCAAAGCTGCTGACCGTAAGCCTGACTTTCTTAAGAGCGCCACTGCCGCCAGGAGCCAGCGGAACAGGATCAAGCCCAATGGATACGCGAAGTACCTGCGCCGCGTCGAATGCTGTGACAACACCATTGCCACTCACATCGGCTGTGCTTAACATGAGATCATGCGGATTTCCAAGCGCCGCGAGCCAGTTACTGATTTCCTCTGCTGTCGCATAGATGGGATAGACTTCATCCTCAGGTACGCCTGCGCTATCCTGCAGGATAAGCGCCGCATCAAGAGGTGAGATTTCGCCATCGCCGGTGACATCGCCAATATTTCCCAGCACGTATCCATGAGTTATCATCTGGATCGCAATTTCATCCTCACACGTCACTTCGGGACTTAGGCCGCCACATTCGTCTATAAACGCCCCTTCCCTGAGCAAAAGGTTGACATCCAGGGATTGAACAAGGGCAGCCACCGCCAGATTGATTGTGGGCGCGACTGCGCGGTTTATATCCACATTCAGAGTCATGCTGGGTTCCGTCTCTTCTGCTTTCATATTTTGATTGGGATCGTCTGATAACAGGATATCCCACCCACACTGATATTCCTCACAATTCCAGCATTCTACTATGTCCATACCTATCTTGCCAAAGCATATCGGGAAAGGCTGTACGGGTTTGTTGAACTCGAATGTCAGCATGGTGGTTATCACATCATAGCGTACGGATAGTAGCTTCAGCTTCGGCTCTAGTGTCACCGTCACTGTATCAGGATCAGAATCAAGTAATCCGTCGTTCACAATCAACGTCGCAACGTGCGCGCCTGATTCCTGATAAGTATGCGGCATAGTTGCTTGATCAGAGTCCAGAATCTCAGTACCATCGTCAAAGTACCATGAATACGTCAGCGTGTCACCATCTGCGTCGTATGAGCCTGTACCATCATGATCTATTGGCGTCTCGGTTAAAAGGTCACATCCCTGAGCCAATGTCATTATGTCAGCAACAGGCTTTGTGTTCGGATCGAAGATCGCATCGTCGCTGTCACTGCACACGACTCCGGAGCAGGATTCTACGCCAGCAGTAAAGGTGATCGTTCCGGGAACAGCACTGGGCGCAGTCACTGTCGCCACATTATCTGAGTCAATGTCCACTACCCAGCCTTCCGGCGCGGTAGCGCTCCAGATTATGGAATCATCTGGCTCAACGAGGTAATCATCCAGATCGAAAGCTACGGGAATAGTGTAGTCGGGAATGATCTGATCGGGGATGTCAGTGATCGCCGGACTTACATAGACATCTATGGAGTCTGTGTCCTCAGTTTGAACATTGACACCTTCCTCTGTGGTCACATCCAGTACAGCCGACCATGTGTGAGTTCCCTGTGTAGCCCCAACCGTGCCAGGATCAACATGGTAGTCGTAGGTACCATCTCCCTGGAAATCGGTCAGTGTGACTGTATCTATCAGAACCTCGTCCATGAAGATCTCCAGAGTGCCATCAACTGAGAATCTCTTGGCGGAGTATTCAATTTCCACATCGTACCCATCAACTTCACATGCGCAAACTGGCAGGTTAACGTCAACGTCTGTTGGGAAGATAGTGCCCTGCATGATAACAATGTTCCAGCCGGTGGCTATGGAGTTATTGTAGTAAGTCGAATAGCTTCCGGGCCAATATCCCTGATCTGCTCCGTCATCGATCTGAGAATCAACCAATACCTCGGCATAGTCAAGCCACCAATCGTTATCTGGAACTACGGAAGGCAGAGTGTCAACGCCCAACAACGCCAGCCCTTTATACACTGCGAACATGGCGTAGCTGTTGATCTTATTGCCAGTGAATCCGCTTGCTCCTTGTTCCCACAAGCCATCAATGTAATCAATTGCCTTTTGCACTCTTATGGAGTCATCCGCTTCATCCCCCAGCCAATACTGCTGCACCAACAAAGCGCCGGTTCTGCCCACATTAGGATCGCCCGGGCTTGCGTAACCCGCGCCACCGTTGGCATTCTGGATGTAATTGACCCATAGTTCCAATTCGGTCTTAACCCAATCTGGCGCGTAAATACCCCACTGCTCTGCCGCTATCAAACCGAGTACCGGCCACTGGGCCGCGGAATTGTCGCTGCTACCGCCGTTTGCATAGTATCTCCAGCCGCCTCGTCCGCCGCCATCCTCCTGTGCGAAGGCTATCCAGTCAACCACATCCTGCACCACATCGAGATACGTCATGCCAGCGCACGCGCCATTGTCGACTTCCCTGTCCGGAGTATTACTGGCTACGATAGCCAGCACGCACATGCCGGTTTCATAGACATCCCGATAACGGGAGAAATAAATTCCCTGTCCATCTCCGTCCGAGTCTGGATCTCCGGCATTCTGGACAGGAAGCGGCGCCAGAATATTAGCCCTACTGAATATGTATTCCAACCCCTTCTCAACTACGCCCGCATACGCGGAACCACTACCCGGGAAGTGTCCCTCGTCCTCGAAGGCCAATACTGCTGAAACAGTGTTACCCAGATCGTAAGTACCACTGTCCCAACTGCCATTTGCATTCTGTTTGACCGCCAGCCACGCCAGGCCCTTCTGTATGGCTTCGTCAATCTCCGCCTGGGTCGGGCGGTCGGCTCGCGCAGGAATTGCCACCAAACACATCACAAGGGCAATGAGCATCATAGACACCAATAAAACTTTACGCATTTTTTGCTCCTCCTCGTCAAGAATAGGTGAAATCTTGCTAAAAACAAACATCAATACAAAAAACTGTATAATAGCCTAACTAACAACTTAACAACCGCTCTTTTTTGCCTGAATGCAGGTACACTATTACTCCTGAAAAAAGGCAAAATCCGAGATGCCAATAGCGTACCACACTATTTCGATACTGTCAATGAAAAAAATGGCTGTCAGGACAGATTTATGATAAATATATATTACAGCCCTAAAAGTGCGGAAAAACCCAATAAATACAGGGATTAGCCGATAAAAACAAAGGAGATTTGCATCGTCTATCGTTTCTGTCAACTTTCTGTCTCTTCCCGATGACCTGAAAGCACGCGATGAGTGTGTGAACTCCCATCAATCCATCACATCAAAGGATTTTTCTGTAAGGAACATTCACTCTCGGCGTTGGGTTAAATTCCTGTCTGGCATCCAGGCTCATCTTCGGACAATCGATCTCTTGAAGGAAAGCCAGGTATTGCCATGGCAGCCACAATAGTCATGCCGCACAGTATCGGAGATTATCAGTGTAATATTCATCAGTACCCCACCTTTAATATTACATACCAGGGAACCAGCCCTTTGCATTGAGGTACATGATTTTCTCCATTACATCTTGTGGTAAACCCAAGCCTTGTCTTTCTTTGCCGCGTAACATGAGTTTCCCGCTGGATTGGTAGAACTCCATCCCAACCAGGAGGTGTTCCCTGTATGTATTGAGGATTCCCTTCTGCTGCTGTGCCGGAAGCTCTGAGAGCTTTCTTCCGCTGGTCTGCCTATCCATCCCAAACATTATCCTGTCCTGATATTTCACAATAAAGGCATATACCTTCCCCCTGTCCTGCCTGCTCAAGCTATCCGCTCTGGCAATACCGGAGGAATCCACAACGAAATTGGGGTACTTGTCAAAGCGTTTCGCGACTTCATCCACATCGTATTCCAAAGAACCATAATGCGCCCCTACCACTGTCAGGTTCGGGTGTCTTTCAACAACATGATCTCGCGAATCCATGAGCTGCTTATGTGTCGGAAGCCCTTCTTTTCCATAGAAGTGATAGTCCTGATGTGAACTGTAATAGTTATAGAAAACACCGTTTTCGTCAAGCGGCTGGAAGGCTTCCATTGGCTCCCCGATGTGCATGATAAGGGGCTTTCCCTGATCTTCAATAAAGCTGAATATGGGTTCAAGCAAATCATCATCAACCATGAAGTAACTGCCTGCCTTATCTTTTATGGACATGCCGAAGTTCTTGGCAACCTTACATGCAATGGCGCCATTTTTGAAATCCTCCCCAAGCAGTTGGATCGTTTCCTCCGCATACTTATCTGGCTCGTCAAAATCGGGCTTATCAATGCCCGTACACCATGCGTAGAACTCCGGATACTCCCTGGCAAGTCCGCCATAGCGTTCCCCATGTTTCCCCCATCTGCTGCCGCCATCGCTTCTCCCCATACCGATATTAAGTACCTTGATTTCCAGTTCCTTAAGTAGCTCAAATGCTTCCGGCGTATCTCCCGCCCAATGAGCATGTGCGTCGATTTTTCTCATAATGAATTCCTCCTTCGTCATATCTACAATTCCACTAAGAGCGTGTCTGAAAAGGCCAGATCATAGAACGCGGATGACGCGGATTGGGCGGATACCCGCGGATAAATCAGGGAAACCAAAGCAAATGCCGCAGAATCCGCGCTATCCACGTTCTATTTTGAGGGCAGAACATACTTCTCAAACACGCTCTAAGGTGAGTATAACCTTCACAGCTTCCCTTCTCTCAATAAGCTCATACCCTTGTTTCCATTGGTACAGGGGTAGCTCATGGGTAATCATAGGTTCCAGGTCGACCTGGCCTGACGCCATAAGCGCCAGACACCTTTCCCACACATCCCTGCCAATACCGAAGTGTCCTCTCAAGGCCACAGATTTGTAAATCAGTGGATCCAGATCAACTGTCACAGTTCCGCGGGTAGGGGCAATCTTAGTGATCTGTCCGCCAGGGCGTACAGCCTTTATGGCTAATTCCAGGACGCTCGCAGGCCCCGCGGCGTCGACGACAAGATGAGTACCCCGTCCATCTCCTGAGGAGAGAATTCGCTCCAGAGGTTCGCTCATACTGCTATTGATAGTCATGGTAGCGCCATAGCTCTGAGCGCACTTTAGCCTTGAATCATCTCCATCTGTGCCGACGACAATAATCTCACTAGCGCCAGCTAATTTTGCCATGATGGTACAGAAAATGCCTATAGGGCCAGGCCCGACAACCACAACAGTATCTCCAGGCCGAACAGAGCTATCCAGGAGCACTGCCTGGTACGCTACGGCAAAGGGTTCAGTCATGCAGGCTGAGCGAAGGGATACATTGTCTGGAATTCTGTGGAGAGCACTGGCTGGAGCTTTCACATACTCAGCATATACTCCGGGCATACCGAAGCCATAAGTTTTTGCTTCCCGGCACAATGCCTGGCGACCACTTCGGCATAGAGAGCATTGTCCACAGTAGTATGGCGTTACCTCGGGCAAAACCCGATCCCCTATGGAATAGCCAGATACTTTACTCCCGACTTCCTCAATAGTGCCTGAGAATTCGTGTCCCTGGATTAAAGGTTCATCTATACCTGCGACCGATCGCCTGTAATCGTGCGGATCAGTTCCACATATACCAGCAAACGCCACTCTCACCAGCACATCTTCCGAACCTATTTCAGGAACTGGCACCTCTCTGATTTCGATAGCCTCCGCTCTATTGTCATATCGGACGACAGCTTTCATCATCTTTGCATCAGTTTTCTTCATAATTGATCGTCTCTCACTAATCTCCTGTCTGAAGAGTAATTATTATACTATCCGTAATTCATCGACATTTTCACGCATTCGTCTGAAAAGCTCCTTCCAGGCATAGGTGTATATAGGCATCCATGCCTGCCCGCTGCAACTGGGCAATATGCAATGCTCCTGCCCAATTGCCTTGATTGCGTCCGCGTAATCTTTCATAGTTACCTTTGCATCTGGCCTGCCAACCGAGGAACACCGAAAGCATATATGAACCAATAATATCCTATGGTTCTGATTTCGTCAACCTATAAGTGATGTAGAAAAAGGCGCTTGCCAGTCGTGGCACAAAATGATATGATATATAGTATGAATCAGCGAATTACAAGAAGAGAATTTGTGAAGGATATTCTGAGAAAGGGTGCGACTCTTACTGTTGCCTCCGGTGCGGCATCTCTACCTGTGGGCGATGTCCAGCAAGTTGCCGCTTCTGTTGTGGGTGATACCTCGTCAGGAGAACTGAAGGAAGCGATGTTCTACGAGCAATTGGACGGGGTGATGATACACTGCAAGCTGGAGCCAAGAGAGTGCATAGTAAACAATCTGGAGCGAGGGTATTGCGGCGCAAAGGAGAACAGGGATGGGAAATACTACTCGATGGTGCATTCTCAGCCCTGCGTTGTCTACGAGCAGCCAGTTGAAAGTGAGCACTTCTATCACGTGCATCCGGGAAATAAATTTCTCGGCATTGGCACGGCTGGCTGCAACCTGGAGTGTAAATTCTGCGAAACGTGGCATATATCACAGGTTAGGCCAGAGGAAACTAAAACGCAGAATTTATCTCCTGAGGATGTAGCAAACCTGGCCGTCAGTAAAGGCTGTCGCATGATCGCCTTTACATACAACGAACCAGTGGTTAGTTATGAATATACTCTGGAGACAGCGAAAGCCGCGAAGAAGGCTGGTCTCACAACGCTGTGCCATACAGCAGGATATATTTATACGGAGCCGCTGAAGGCTCTTCTGGCAAATATGGACGCGGTGAACGTTGACCTTAAAGGCTTTACGGACAAATTCTATCTGGAAGTATGCGGCATCGAGTTAAGGCAGGTGTTGAGTACGCTGGAAACTACCAGAAAAGAGGACGTAATGCTGGAGATCACCAACCTTATCGTTCCCGGACTCAACGACGCCCATCAGGATATAGCCAATATGACCGCATGGATAAAGGAAAATCTGGGAAGCGACGTTCCACTGCATTTTATACGATTCTTCCCCAATTACCAGCTTACCGACCTACCTGCCACACCACTGGAAACGCTGGATGCAGCATACGATATAGCTCGATCCAGCGGACTGGAATTCGTCTACGTAGGCAATGCTCCTGGCCACAAGCGCGAATCCACTTTTTGTCCGAATTGTGGTGCCGAGCTTATCCACCGAAATGGCGAGGAATCCAATATCCTGGAACTGAAGGAAGCCGGCAACTGCGGAAAATGCGGGGAAACTATTCCGGGGATCTGGAGCCAAACGTGACATAATGCTACTGGCTAAGTTTGTGACTTATTGCGTTCTGAAAATCGCAGAGTATGGCAAAAAAGTTTCCCATTGCCTGCCAGACAGAGTTGTAATGGCTGAAGTAGCCGTGTACGTCACCATCTCCAAGCCATTTATTGCACATGAAGTAAAGATGATCTGAAGTCTGAAGATTACGCCAGATTCTGATGAATTGCTCGTCTCCTGTCTTTTTCACCAGTGATTCCATGTTTTTAATAGCGCCAAAGGCCGCCTTCTGGACGTCATTGCCGAGCCATGCGCTGCTATCCCTTTCTAAATCAGCCCATGAAATGGTGCTATACTCATAGACGTCTATCTCGTCATTAGCAGGGCAAGCCGCTGCCACTTCCCCGGGTGTCGCGAATGATAGCTGCTGGTGCTTCAGAATGGCATCCGGCAGAGACTTGAGAAATTCTAAAATACCAGTCTCACGCCATTGATGCTCTCCGAATGTCTCATAGTCGATGAATATGTTGCACGTTTCGCCGGTGATCTTTGCCAGCCAGGAAGCGAAGTCATCGGCAGTAATGACCTTGTGAGTAAATCTATAACCTACCTCATCGCTGACACCGTAATTTCTCAGCAGTAGTTTTATGTCGGAGCCTTTTGCCTTGTAGGTGTAATCAGGGGAACGCCACCCAAGTATATGCGGCAGTCCCTCGGTGAGGATCGCTCTGAATCCCATATCAGCAACTTCTCTGGCGATAGTGTTGTTGTATAGAAGCTCAGTATTCCTGAAAGTTATAGGCTCAATGCCGAAGAGTTCCTCTATCCTCTTTCTATGCATGACTATCTGTTCTCTGAACTCGCTCTTGCACTCATAGAGGCCTGCGAGTGAGTGATAATAAGTCTCGCAAAGAAACTCCACGCATCCTGTATCCGCGAGTTGTCTGAAAAGGGTCAGCAGTTCAGGCTTAAACATGGCGCATTGATCCAGGAAAGTACCGGACAGGCTGAAAGATATTTTAAACGGCCTATCGGTTTGCTTAAGCCTTTCCACATTGGCAAGGAGGATCTCCGTGGCGGGGTAATAGCAGTTATCTGCTACTCTGTTGAAAACGAGGCTGTTTAGCCCATCGTTGAAGTAGGTTTTCTCCAGATTCTCATGATAATACCGGCCAAGATCGATAGGGTTGACTTCGTTGAGTCTCCGGGGTTGATGTATCTGAAAATAGAAGGTAATGTATGCCATTCCCAGCTTCCCCTTTCCGCTTCTGTAACTAGCTTAATTTTGTCACATTAGATCGCGATCCAGTCGTAGCCCAACTTTCTAAGTTGGCATTCTGGGAATTCGATGTAGGAAACCAAGATAGAATCTTGGGCTACAAATAAATGTGACAAACCTCAGCGGCTCTGCGCGCTAATAATTCATTATTTTACCGCGCTACCACCATTTTGCGCGTGGTGGTCAGATCGCCTGCCTTTATGCTGTAGAAATACACGCCTGATGCCACTTGCTCACCCGCTTCATTATTGCCATCCCAGTATACTGCCTTATCCTGACTTACATAGGAACCTGCAGGCTTGCGGCCAACCCCAAGCTCTCGTATCATCTCACCTGTCACGCTGTAGAGCCGGATAGTGACTTCGCTACCTTTCATCAACTGATAAGGTATCCAGGTCTCAGGATTGGATGGATTGGGGTAGTTTTGCAGGAGCGTTGCTCGTTTGAGCTTACCCCACGTCACCAACTGATTGCCGCCGGGCTCTACGGAGACGAGGCTATCCCAGCGCAGCATGGCCTCAAGGAAGTAGTAATCCCCATAGATCAGACCTTTCTCCACGTCACCGTATCTCTCACAGCCTCGACGGAGTATGGAGCTGTAGCCTGTGCCTTCGGACAGGTAATCAGCACTGGTGAGAGCGGTCAGGATATTTAGTGCGGCGATCCTGTACCTCCTGTTGTCCACATACCTATCAAGTTCGAGAAGCCCTGAACACGCAATAGCGGCAGCAGAGCTATCTTTTGAGACGTTGGGGATGCCCGGGGCTTCGAAGTCAGAATAGGGAACGTAATCTGCCGGCAGGTTATCAATGAAATAGTCCGCCAATCTGATGGCAGTGCTTAGAAACTGGTAGTCACCCGTTTCTCGATAGGTCATAGTGAACCCGTAGAGGCCCCATGCCTGCCCGCGCGACCAGGTTGATTCATTATTGTAGCCTTGCTGTGTGTATTTTCTCCTTACTGTGCCATCGTTGTTGAAGTCAACAACGTGATAGGTACTGCCATCGGGCCGGACGTGATGCTCTATCGTTCTCTCTGCATGGTTCACAGCTATGTCATATAGCCTTTGGGAGCCACCGTTCTTGGATGCCCAGAAGAGAAGTTCCAGATTCATCATATTGTCAATGATCACCAGGTAATTACCTCCGTTCCACGATCGGATGCAGCCGACGTCATCATTATAGCGCGATGCCAGTGTTTCAGCCGCTGTCAGGACTACGTCCTTATAGTCATCGCGCCCGGTCAGGCGATAGCCATTACCGAAGCTGCTCATGATCCGGAAGCCGACGTCGTGATTGTTCGCATTGAATTTCTGGTTCTCCAGATCCTCTGTCCATTTTTGGGCGTTTTCCCGCCATTCGTCATTGCCGGTTTGCTCATACATGCGCCACAGGCATCCTGAGAAAAAACCACATGTCCAATCGCCGCGCGCCTGTGCTTCCCATTTGCCAGAGCTGATTGTTCTTTTTGGGTGTCGTGATGGGACGCCCACCTCAGTCATTGTATTCCTCAACTGCTGTTGTGCGAATTGAAAACCATGATCCACAATTACATCATCGGCTTCCGCATGGCACAAACTAAAGACTAGCAGCAGTTTGACGATAAAGGCCAGGCTGGTTTTCATCTTGAATTTGCACATAAAGCATCTCCTTTTTTTGAGGCGGACTCCGTCCCAAACCCTTTCCTTCTTCTTTATCTTCCTGCCATTTTCAGGGAGCAAATCACCATCCGATTTGCTATCCTCTCCTATTGACTCCGCATAATTTTCAGCACCTCAGACCATCCGGCAAAACCGGCTTTTTAGGATCAGCATCTTGTTGCCTCCCAATGACCAGAATGCCTGTTTCAGGCTCGATGTAAAAATCCCCTTCAGTCTTACCATCATCATGTTCTATGTATGGTTTTAGTCCTATGCTTTTCAGCATCTCCTCTCTTTTTTCAGGAGTGCCATTATGCGGGCCAATGTCTACGCCTTCCCCAACCCAAACGTTCTTATCAAGGATTACATAGCTCAGACTTGAGCCTTTTCCTATGTGCATAGTATATTCTTTTCTTATCCGATTATGATGAAATTCATCCTTATCAGCGCCCAGGAGAAGGCAGCGATCTAAAGTGCATCCTTCCTCAATAATGGTCTGGTATCCTAAAACGCAATTTCTGATGGTGATTCCTTTGTGGATCACGTCACCGGGACTCAGGATCGCTCCTTTAATAGATACATCACTAGCGATCCATGCACTGGGCAGATACCTTTCAGGTGTTCTTATCTGGTACTGCAAAAGGTCCATTGGCGGGTCCCCATTTACGAACTCCATGTTGCAATTGAAATAATCCCGGACTTTCCCAACATCACGCCAGAAGCCATTGAAAACATACGCATACAAATCACCATTATTCTCTTTTATGGCAGGGATTATATCTTTTCCGAAATCTACACCCGGGAAATCCAGGAACCTTCTTAACTTATCCCAGAAAAAAACGTAATTGCCCATAGACGCTAAGAAATTCAAGTCAGGATCGTCAACACCTATACGCTCCTTAGTTCTGGCAGTCAACCTGAAGCTCTCAATTACTTCCTTGTCTGTCGGCTTTTCAGCAAATTCGACTATGCGGCCAGATTCATCTATCTTTACAATGCCAAAGTCGCTCACTTTGCTGTCTGGAATAGCATTAGTCATAATAGTTATGTCAGCAGCGTTCATTTTGTGCTGCACTATGGCATCACCATAATCCATACTGTAGATGTGGTCGCCACCAAGAACGAGGACAATGCCTGGATTATATCTGTCGATTCGGTCAGCAGTTTTCCTTACAGAATCAGCGGTTCCCTCGAATGTTACTAGACTTCTCCCCTCTTCATACGGATGAGCTATCTCAAGCATTTTATCAATTCCGTCAAATCCCCATATTTGCCCATTTCCGATGTGTTTGGTAAGAGATTTTGGCTCGAATTGTGTTGCTATTAATATGGCAGGAATTCCTGAACCCGCAACATTCGTTGCCACAAAATCAAATATCCTGTAATGACCAAGAATATTGACCGCTGGTTTGCCCCTATCTCTCGTAAGAATCTCAAGACGAGAGCCCCGACCTCCTGCCATTATAAAACTTAAAATATAGTCGTCAAAGATCATGAGAACCCCCTATACCTTTTTCTAAACAATTCAGGGAGTTAAGGCTAAACCAGACGCGACACTAGTGTGACAGAGTCGATTTGGGAATTCTTCCCTCTTTGGACTAATTGGGCACGTCAGACTCCCTGTTTCAGAAACTCAGCCGCTTCCTCCGGCGGAGTTGTGTTTATAAATACTCTCGAACCTAACTCAAACCCGGCGATCATCGTAAGTCTCGGAACAATCTGGACAAACCAGTGATACCAGTTCTCACCTGCATCCTTGAACGGCGCTGTATGGATCATATAGTTATAATCAGGATCGTCCAAATCTGTATACATTTTCTTCATAATCCTGCTCAGAACCTGGGCGAAGTTCTTGGCATCATCAATTGAGATATTTCCATAGGTAGCGGCATGTTTCTTGGGCATAATCCACGTCTCAAAGGGCACTGATGATGCGTATGGCTCAAAGGCCACAAAAGTCTCCGTTTCCAGCACCACGCGCTTCTGAGCTTTCAGTTCCTCAGCAAGCATCCTACAGAAGACGCACTCACCATTATCATCATAGTATCTCACCGCTTCCGCCATTCTGTGGCGAATGTGAAGTGGAACGATGGGGGTAGCGATGATCTGTGAATGCGGATGAATGAGAGATGTGCCAGCTAATCTACCGTGGTTTCTGAATATCGTTACAAACTGAAATCTGGGGTCCTGGCTCAACTGGTTGAATCTGTCTCTGTAGACTAACGCTATTTCCTCTATTTGCCCTATTTCCATGGTTCCGACGGTAGCGTTATGCACTGGATACTCGATTACGACTTCATGCTTGCCAACGCCATACATGCTCCTGAAAAATCCATTCTCTCTTTTCCTGCCCAGGTGCCCATTGGGAACCAGAGCGGCGAATTTATTGGGGACAACGCGTACCCACCAGCCTTTAGTATTGGGTTTGGTGCCTTTCATCCGGTAGGCAAATTCCTCTGGTGGTGTTATAGACTCATTTCCTGGACAGAAAGGACAATCTTCACTGTATTCTGGATGCTCCTTCCTCTCCGAACCTCTAGAATAATCTTCAGGCCGCTTGGCACGCTCAGTAGCTATTATCACCCATTGTTTTGTCGTTGGATCCTGCCTTAGTTCTGGCATTAATCATTTCCTCCTGTTACATTTCACTATTATGTGAGACTAAACAAGTACCTGCGGGATAGACCGTCAGGCCTTTCCTGCTAGGCATTGTGAGCTTTCATTGCTTCTCGGTAGAGATTGATATACTCTTTAGCGGATTTTGTCCATGAGAAATCGGCCTTCATTGCGTTGAGCATGAGCTTTCTCCAGCTATCCTTATCCGAATATACATCCAGCGCCTTTTTGACTGCTGACATCAGCGCAGCAGGGGATTCTTCCTCAAAGCAGAAGCCTGTCCCCTGACCTGTTTTTGGATCATATTCCTGAACCGTGTCCGCCAGTCCACCTGTCCTGCGAACTACGGGGATAGTTCCATATTTCATGGATATAATCTGGCCGAGTCCGCATGGCTCATACCGCGATGGCATCAGGAACATATCGCTTCCAGCATATATCTGCCGCGATATTGGGTCGCTATACGTCAGGTTTACGCCGACGCTGTTGGGAAATTCACTGGCAAGCTTCTGAAACTGGCTATGGTAATGCTCTTCGCCTGTTCCCAGAAGCACAAATTGTGCGCCAAGAGCAGCCATATCGTGCATCGCATCTGCTATCATGTCCAGTCCCTTCTGGTAAGAAAGTCTCGATACGACGCCTATCAATGGCACCCGCGGATCCTGACGAATATTGTTTTCCTTTTGGAGCGCGAGTTTATTTTCGGCTTTACCCTCTATGCTTGACGCATCATAATTTTTAGCAATAGCCTGATCCTTCGCTGGATTCCAGACATCGTAGTCCAAACCATTAACTATTCCATAGAGCACATCCCGCCTGTGAGTAAGCAGCCCATCAAGGCTCTCGCCGTAATCAGGTGTTTGTATCTCCTGACTGTATTTTTCGCTGACAGTGTTTATGACGTCCGAGTACGCCAGGCCACCCTTAATAAAACTTATCTGATCCCAGAACTCCAGCTTTTCCGCCTTGAATTCTTCCCATCCCAGATCCAACGAGGGTAAAATCTCCTTTGGAAAGACACCTTGATAACCCAGATTGTGTATTGTAAATACTGTAGCGGTATCTTTGAAAAATGGATCAGATTTGTAGAGCGTATTCAGATATACGGGGATCAGGCCAGTGTGCCAGTCATTGCAGTGAATAACGTCTGGCTTGAAATCCAGGGCTTTTGTCATCTCCAGCACAGATCGAGCGAAGAACGCGAATCTCCGGGCATCATCGTGGTATCCATATAGAGCGTCCCTGCCAAAATACTCCTCGCTATCCACAAAATATGATTCTTCCCCCTCAGCCAATTTTGCGCACTTTACTTTTGTCTCATAAACTCTATTTCCCATGCTAAATCGGATCGTTTCCGGTAACTCCTTCAAGCCGTATTTAGCATCATCTATGGTTTTATATTTGGGTATAACTGCACGTATATCAACGTTTCCCAGAATACTCAGTGCTTTTGGTAGAGAACCGGATACATCTGCCAATCCGCCAGTTTTAGCGTATGGCAGCATCTCCGGAGCAACCAAGAGCACCTTCAGTTTCTTTTTCGACTTCATTTGCTTCACTCCTTGCCCATGCCTGTTCACATATCCATGCTGACTCTTGAGGATTCAGAATATCATGCTTCACCATGCCACTTCTGCACATATAGGCAGGTAGGTCAATATTCAGGCAGCAAATTACAGAGGATATTCTGAATTTAGTTTACATCTTTTAGATCGATCTGTCAATGCCAAAGGGTGCATGAGAAATTGATGCTGTTGGCAAACTCCTTTATGGTCGGAGTGGAACATGAGTGCCACAAGCTACCAGCTTGTTCTTATTATACAGACGTTTCAGAACGAGCAAGCTGCACGTTCTATGAGGGAGTTCGCCAACAGTATCAGAATTGCTGGTAAGAAATGGGCATTAGATTAACACGGAATTGATCTTAATAACCGGATTCAGTATAGTTGGAACGTCTAAAGATCATGGAGCTTCAGCAAAAATCATAAGAATCCAGCAAATATGGGATTTTTGCCCTTCATTTTGGGAATCCACCTGCGCATCATCTAAGAAGGGAAGTTAAGATTGGCGATGCAGGAAAGATGGGAAAACGCATATTCATATTGGAGAAACCGGCTGAAGGCGCGCCAGGCGGAACAAGAACCTACACTTTTCGATGACGATTCTGGTTGTGAAGCTGTCACTGGTGAATACGAAGTGAAAGACGGCGAACTCCTTTACGCGGCTTCGCTCATCAATGGGCCGCTTATGGGCGTTGTGCTTTTAAAGGAAGAAGAAGGTGTAGACATAAGGGACGTTAAATACATGGAGGTCAGGCGGAAGCCAAGCAATATCAGATGATATGCGGCGCACAAAGATTCTTTATATGGCGGAGGACATGCCGGAATAGCTCCAGGGAGGTGATAACCAATGACTGAGAAGGTTCTTTTCGTAAATGACGATTTCAATCTTCTAACGTCTATAGAACGCCAACTGCACGGACAATTCCACATTGAAACAGCATTGAGCGGAGAAAATGGACTCAGGCTACTGAATAGCCAGGAACCATTCGCGGTCGTTATGACTGATATGCGCATGCCGGGCATGGACGGCCTCCAGTTCCTGGCCAGGGTAAGGGAACGCTCTCCCGATAGTGTGGGCATAGTGCTCACTGGATATGCTGATCTTCAAATAGCACTGAATGCTGTGAATGAAGGTAATGTGTTTCGCTTCCTCACCAAGCCGTGTCCGCAGGAGATTATTGTCAGGTCACTCAGCGCAGGTCTCACACAATATCAACACATCATCACTGAGAAGGAATTGCTCCGCAAGACCCTATTCGGCAGCGTTAAGGTACTGATCGAATCTCTCCGCCTGATAAACCCGACGATTCTCAGATATACATCCCGTATCACATACTACGCCAAGATGATTGCCACTCAGTTGGAGTTTCCGAATACCTGGCAAATCTGGTTAGCGGCTATGCTGTCACAGATCGGCTGCCTGGCCCTATCGTCCAGTATAGTTGACAAGATCACTGCTGGGCGGGGGCTATACTTGCTTGAGCAGCAGATGTATTCTTCTCATCCATCAATCGGGGCTGATCTTGTGACCAACATCCCGCGTCTCGAACCGGTAGCCTGTATGATTGAGCAGCAGCAAAAGCCGTTTAAGGACTATGCTCTGCTTGAGGAAATGACTCAGAAGAGCATGATCGATCTGGGGTCCCAGATTCTCAAAATATCCATTGCCCTGGATCAGATGCTGGTTCGCGGCGATGAATATGAAAAAGCTCTGGCAAAACTGAGCTATCTACCTGACGAATACAACCCAGAGATAGTGAATGTACTCAAGGGTCCAAAGATGGCCAGAATCCAGTTTCCGAATCAGGACTTTCTTAGCAGCAAATATGGCGTTGAAGGGTCCGATGCAGATGAGCAGGAGCAAATTGTGATAGAGGGTAGCTCCGGGACGACAATGGCAGGAAAGGTGCTCTTCGTAGATGATGACTTCAACATTCTGGCGTCTATGAAACAGCAACTGAGCGGACAATTCCACATCGAAACGGCACTGAGCGGAGAACATGGGCTCAGTCTACTGGATAGTCAGGGGCCATTTGCGGTTGTTGTGGCTGAGATGCGCATACCTGATATAGATGGCATATCTTTCCTGAACAGGGTAAAGGAACATTCTCCTGACAGCGTATGTATAATGCTCACTGGACACGCTGACCTTCAAATGGCAATCGATGCTGTGAATGAAGGTAATGTTTTCCGTTTTCTCATCAAGCCATGCCCGTCAGAAATTCTTGCCAGGTCACTCAATGCAGGTCTCAGGCAGCATCAACTCATCACCACTGAGAAGGGATTGCCCCGGAAAACGCTCTTTGGCAGTATCAAGACACTGACCGAGATCCTCCGTCTGGTGAGTCCGATGTTTTTCAGTTGCACATCTCGTATCACACACTACGCTAAGATGATCGCCACGCAACTGGAATTCCCGAATACCTGGCAGATTGAGTTAGCAGCCATGCTTTCACAGATTGGTTGTCTTGCCCTGTCACCCAGCATACTCGACAAGGTTAATGCTGGGCATGAATTGTCCCTTCTTGAGCAGAGAATGTATTCCTCTCATCCATCAATTGCTGCTGAACTTGTGGCCAATATTCCGCGTCTTGAATCAGCAACTCGCATGATTGAGCAGCAGCAGAAGTTGTTCAGAGACTATACTCCACAGGAGGAGACGACACAGGAAAGTATGATCGATCTGGGTTCTCAGATTCTCAAGGTAGCCATTGCCATCGATCAGATGCTGGTCCGTGGCTGTATATACGAAGAGACCCTATCGGAACTGCGCTGCTTCCCGGATGATTATAACCCGCGCGTAGTCACGGCTTTTGAAAGCCTCCAGATGGCCAGGGTAATGTATCTCAACACAGATGTCCTTGGTAAAGATCACGCGCCTGACGAGATCCATAAAGTCGGAGACACGAAAAAGCATGCTATGATAGCCAGACTGGAAGATATCGAGAAAATCATGGCCGTCGAGCAGGAAGCTGAAAGCTCTCCAGAAGGTCAAGCTGATGAAAACTATAAAGAGGCTGGCGAGCACATTGAGAAGGTCAGACCACTGAATCTCAGGATCAGTATGGCGATGGACGAGGATATCCGGGCTAAAGATGGAACCTTGCTGCTGTCCAAAGGTCAACAAGTATCGCCGCTCCTGCAGTATGTTACCGAACGACTGTCAAACCTCTTCCACATGAGGAGCAATAAAGCCGAGAAGGCAGATCAAACAGGTAAATACCAACCGCCAGAAGAGACGTTAAGCCAGGTTGTGGATCGGGATGTTCGAACCAATGATGGGCACTTATTACTATCCAGAGGTCAGGAAATGACGCCGCTCATGCAGCATATCCTGAGATATTCGGGCGATCTTCTGAAGCCAGGTAATTATGGAATCGTGCAGATTGATGAGATGGATAACGCCCAGGATTTGGACCAGAAGAGGGGCGAGGTACTGTTCTCGGTCGAGGATCAAGAAGAGCCAGAATCCAAATTCATACAATCTATTTTTGAGCGTGTCCAGGGCATCCTCCGAAGGAAAGAATATGAGATCGGAAACGTTGATGTGGAGATGCGGCAGGTTGAGCTAGGTGAACTCAAAAGCGGCATGGTTATCCAGGAGGATATCTGGACCAACGATGGAATTTTATTGTTGTCAATGGGGCAGGAAATAACCAAAGATAATCTGGCGCGTCTCTATAGATTCTCCCAGACAGTAGGTATTAAGGGTACGGACTTCTCAATACTGAAGAAAGTTGATGCCTGATCTCTCTGCATCAAGAATTAGCCGCTCAAGGTTATTCAGTTGCCTGGTAAAGACCTTAGAGGCACGACTAATCGTGCCTCTAAGGTCTTATCCGAAAAATGAATGTCGGTACAGACTAGCTAAACTATACCCGGCCCTTCATAGATCGTAGCCTGATTAATTTTGCACTCCATGCTGTCCTCTATACTATAATTACCGCATAGATTGACTCTGAAACCGAGTTCGTGTGCCATTGCCGCTTTAGCGAACATTATCTCATTTGCCATCGCTGCATCGGGTGCATAACTTACGGTTATATGGTTGGACTTATGCTTTGCCATCATCTGGTCGCGTGTTACTCCATACGTGATCGCGTGCATAAGTGGCCACTCCTCGGTTGTTGCCTCCCATACTTTGTTGCTTTCCTCAGGCGGCAACTCAACAGCAGCGCCTCTTCCTACATCCATGCACAGGTCTCCCTGATCGATATACGCTCTGCTCCAGATGATCTCTCCCGATTTTGTCGTTCCCTTTGTGCAGATACCGTTTTCAGGGAAATAATCGTATGGCTGTCTTTCAGCGTGCATATCTGCCCACCCATTCTCCATGTGACCAGCAGGGGTGTTGCCTGAAAGCTCAAACGCCCATATAAATGAGTCGATGTCTATTTCCTTGCCTTTATACTTCCCATTATTCCTGTAACTATGCCCCCATCTCAGGTCATGCTGCGTTGTTTCCCACCACACTGGGACGAGTCCAGCGCCTTTGTATAGTATCTTACTCAGTGCCTGGTCAACTGCACAGCCCATGTCAGCTTCATTAGCGCACATTATGGGTTCACCGGGCATTACTATCTTTCCTCGGTACTCCACAGGGGGTCTATCCGTGCTGTTCAGCATCGCCTCAACCAGATCCGATGCAGCGCAGAGCTTTGCCAACCCAAGCTGATATGCAATGCCAACGCCGGTAAGGCCTTCGTCCGCAACGTGCTCAACTATTGCGCCATACATTTGTCCTGACTGTATTACAGCAGCAGGCGTAATCTCTGTCATATTATCCGAACCTACTTCCAGGTCGAATCCTCTATCAGTGAGGTATTTAACGTAGGCCTCGGCTTCCCTTTCTGATACCCTCTGCATTCTGGCGAATAGCTCAGACTGATTTAGCCTTCTTATCTGGATACCTGTACCTACCATGTCTTTTTCATCAAAGGCGGCATTGAGCATTCCCATACACAGCGGATCGTAAATTCCCAGAATCCTCGGCTTCGCGCGGAAGTTCTCAGCAGCTTTTCTGGCAAACCCAATAGCATCCGCATATTCCTCATGCTCATCTGGATTAAAAGGGCGAACGTGCGACAGGTCATATTCTATTGTGCCAGTGTTCAGCCACTGCTCCAGCCTGCCTTTTGTCACCTTATCCTGAAACTCCTCATGGCTCCATACGAACGAATGTCCCTTTTGATCGGGGGCATATTTATACTTGGTTAAACATGCTTCGAGACCCGCTGCGCCAACTAATCCCGGCCATGTTCCATCGAAATTCGATGCGATCAGGATAGGGCCGACCCATTCCCACAGGGGATAGGCAATATGGTTGCTATACTGCCAGACAGCTTCAGCGATTACTATAGGAGCATCTTTCGGTATTCTGGAGAGAATATCCGCTCCCTGTGCCTGAGTTTCAATAAACCCATGCCCCTTTTCGGGATCGACTTCAGGATGTGCTCTAACCAGATTATACCCGAGACCAGTAAGTGCCTCTCTGAGCTGCCTTTCGCATTCCATTTGTGCCTCCTGGCACGTCAGATTTGCGAACCGACGTCTATCACCATTGGCAATTAACACCAGATCCTTAGGCCCTACGCCTAGAAGATCCGCTCTTGTTAATACCTGCGAGTTCCAATTTATCGACATCTCTCTTTACCTCCGGTTTTTCTCTGTTAACCAGCCAAAATAACCTGGTAATGAGTAACGAGTGATAAGTGATTAGTGCATTGACAACTTAATTCTTAATACCATCACCTGAGCAGTGAATTCAAGGCTTTGACTCAATTTCTGGGCGGATTTCCGTAGAACATGCCGCTGGCTTGTTCGGAAACGGGCTGGCAGCCTCGTTCTACTAATTGCCCGTCCCTTCGTCAAGAAATCGTACACGCATAAACTAAATTGTCAGTGCATTAGCTCTGCTGCTCATCACTCGTTACTCATCACTTGTTACTCACGTAATGCTTTTCCCCTCAACTATCGTTGCATGGACATCCATGTTGGCGTCGGCAATGACTATATTGGCATCCTTTCCTGCCTCAAGGCTTCCCATTCTCTTATCCACGCCTATAACCTTCGCGGGAGTCATGCTGGCCATTTCGACGGCGTCGGCTAGCGACAGCCCCACCGGGCCAGTGAGAACTTTTATCAGGTCGTTCATCCTGACGACGCTGCTGGCGTATCCCGTTCTATCCGGCATAACTGCCATGCCGTCCTGTATAACTGCCTCCTGGCCGTCCTTTGGCCCGAAGGTATAGATACCCGGCGGCATCCCAGCGCCGCGCATCGCGTCTGTGGTCGCGCAGACCCTGTCAATGCCTTTGGCCTTGAGCACCATTTTCACCAATTCAGGCGGCAGGTGCTTCCCATCGGCGATGACTTCCGTAGTGAGTTCATCCATAAGTAGCGTCGTTTCAACTACGCCGATTATTCTGGCTGGGCCAACTTTTACGATGGTGGACATGGCGCAATACATGTGCGTGACGTGGCTTGCTCCCCACTCTATAGCCTGGAGTATCTGGCTGTATGTGGCATCCGAATGTCCTATAGAAACCACGATGTTGTTGTCAACAAGAGCCTCTATGAGTGCCTCTGCTCCATCGAGTTCCGGCGCCAGCGTCATGGAAACAATATCGTCGGCATATTCCAGCATCCTGTCATATTCCATAGGCCTGGGATTTCTCACGTATTTGGGCAGATGACAGCCGCGCTTTGGATATGCAAAGAAAGGCCCTTCAAGGTGCGCACCGATGACAGCAGCGCCATCCACGCCCTTTGATCTGGCTTCGCTAACAGCTTTCAGCGCGCGGAGAATCACCTCCGGCGAACTGGAGGCAGTCGTGGGCAAGAACGCCGTCGTCCCGCCACCGGCGTGATATTTAGCGATGGTTTCGATGTCCGATATTGTTCCATCCATAGTGTCGCAGCCCATTCCGCCGTGGCAGTGAATATCTATAAATCCCGGCAATACCCATTTCCCTGCGGCGTCAATGACGTCGCCTTCTCCTGCAAATTCTATCTCACTGGCTTTCCCAACAGCCTTTATTTTTGCCCCTTCCACGAGGATCGAGCCATTATCTATAATCCCTTGAGGCGTCATAACTTTTCCGTTTTTTATTCCGATAACAGTTTCCACTTCCAAACCTCCTTATTCGTCTCGCGTAATCCACCATCCAACGGACTCTACTGGTTAGACCTGAACTGAGTTGCCCAGCCCGTAAGTTCCCTCGCTTTTGTGCGCTCGTTTCTTCCTGTGAATTTTCCTGCCAGCTTCGTACATCCGTCCGCCAGTAGGCGGCGTAGTTCCCTGCCCTTTGGTTTCAATTCCACGGCAGATTTCAGAGTGTCCTTCGCCTTATCAAAGTTTCCATGCCCTATATGGGACACAGCCAGGCTCAGGCGTACTCGCACAAGTGTATTTTTCGCCTTCTGCGAACCATTGTCAGAAAGCTGTTTACTGACGCTGCTCTCGATGCTCTCTAGATTCTGTTGCGCCGTTTCGTCATCAGGGATTGCTTCCAGAACCTTATTAAACTCATATATGGCTTCCAGATACATTTTCTTCATTATGTATAAATAGCCGATATTATTATGCAGCAATGGCGGTTTAAATTCAGCGGGTATATTTCTGTAATATTCCAGAGCCTTATCGTAGTCTTTGGCATGAAGGCTCAAATTGCCCCTGTGTATGTTCAGGTTTGCCATAGCCTTCCCGGCGATGGGATTGTCGGGTTCCAGCGCCTTTATTTTATTGATATGCTGGATAGCATCGTCCCACCTTTTAAGGCGGTCGTTTACCTGAGCCAGAGCCAGGTGGAGATTTACGTTATCTGGAGCGAACTTTAACCCCTTTTCAAGCTCTGCCGCCGCCTGGGAATAGGCTTTCTTTTCGATCAGGATTGACGCTTGCCTATGGTGAGCGATGGCAAGATTATCCTTAATATCTCTGGATCCAGGATTGAGCTTCAGGGCGCTTGTGAACTCAGCAATAGCCAACCCATAATCGCCGGTTCGGAAGTACACTGCCCCCAGATTATTATGTGCCTCTTCGTTATCAGGATCATGATCCAGAAACTGCTTATAGGCTTTGATAGCCTCCCTGTCTTTCCGCGCGCTGGACAGCCTAACCGCCCGATTCCAGTATGCCGCGGAGATATTCTTCTCTGCCTCCGCCATGTCAGGCATTAACCTCAATGCCTCAGTATATGCCTCAAGCGCCTTTTCCCACCGACCTGCTTCGGCATACTTCACACCCTGATTATTGTAACACGAGGCCAGATTATTTTTCGCCGTAGTAAAAGCAGGATTGATTCGCAATGCCAGGATATACTGATGTATGGCTTCCGGGAATTGTCCTATTTTACTGTGGGCTGTTCCCAGGGTGTTATGTAATTCTGGCTTATCGGGGAAAAAGTCAATGCCATCCAGAAGAAGCTCAACAGCCGCATAATACATTTTGGCGTTGATTAACTCCTTCCCTCTGTTGAGATAGATTTTATAAAGATTCCTCTTAGCTGGCTGGTATGCGCGTTCCAGCTTGAGCGCTTTCTTAAAGTGCTGGATGGATTTTGCCGTGTCCCGCTTTTCAAAGTATAACGCCCCGATAACATTGTGCAGCATGGCAGAGGGATCGGATTCGGCCAGCGAGAGATATTCCACAAGCGCAGCCTGATCCTGCCCGCTGGTTCGATATGCCGATGCCAGCGCAGCGCTCGCTTTGTAAAATTCAGGGTTCAGATCCAGGCATTTCCTGAAGCTGTCTATGGCAGAATCATACTTCTCCTGATCTGAGTATATAGTTCCCAGAAGGTAAAACAGCCTGGCGTCTTCCGGCTCTGAAATTATCTCTTCCCTGATAGCGCTGATGGATTCAGCATGAAGCGAATAGTTGAGTTCATGGGAATATAGCTGTTTGAGGGTGTTGATGTCCCTGAGTGTGGGATGCAGCGCATCGGCAGCGTAATACATAACATCCGCCTTGTTCTTACTGTGACCCCACAACCCGATGGCATGACCAAATTCATGCAGCAATACCGTTTTCATTTCTTCATGAGTCAACCGCTTGCGAGTCTTTGGATTCCGTAAGCTAATTCTCATTTCCACATGGAATTCATCGTTGCCAGTCCGCTGCAACTCCGCTATCCCCATAGGGTGCTCCTGATCACCTGTCTCCAGTCTCCTGACCCATGAGACCAGTATATTTGCTCCTTCGGGCAGATTTACCAGTTGGAAACTCAGCATCCCGTCGGAATACTTCTCCCACTCCTTGAGTGCATATCGAAGGTCATCTGCATATTCCTTCCCTTGTATCTCCAGACCCTCAACATAAACAGTGATGGGAAGCTCCGTAAACCTTGCAAGCCGACCGTCGGAGACCATAGCTATCCGGTGGAAGTAATTGTCCGCGGGCTGCGAAATGCAGACGGATGCGAGCAGGAAGCTGAAAAATGCTAGTAAAGCAATCAAGCCTTTCATAATAATGCCTTTACGTAATAGGTCTATAGGCTCACGTAGGGGTGGGTAAATGTCTTTTGACCATCGATGGTCAAAAGACATTTACCCACCCCTACAAATCCATCTTCTACACTACAGCGAGCTACCTTGCTCTGGTATCTGAAACCACAGGCCGCCGGTCTGCTTTGTCAGCGACTTGTGCATTTCATCGTCTATCCCTAGTATGCTGACCTTGACGCCGTCATTCTGGCACATTTTCACTATCTCACGAAAATCCTCCTGCAGCATATCTCCAAGTTTTAGTTCTTTCCGCGTTTGCCTCGTAATAGTTCGCGCTGTGAATGCCTCATCAGTTACCAGTATAAATGTTTTATCCACCGGATCACGGAATTTAACCTGTGTCAAGCCTGCCTCAATAGCATCCAGTGTGCGCTCATCGCCTTCGCACTTTATAGACCGGAGGGTTCTTTTAACCTTGTTTATATCGCCGGTCTGCTCAAATATCTTAACGTTGTTAACCCTGAGGACGCGATTGAATCTGATCACCCCTATGGTATAATTCAGATCACTCTCCTTAAAAACATCAATCATCATGCTGAGGTGCCTGGCAACGGCGATGATATTATCCTTCATAGTGCCGCTGGCATCTATAAGAAAAACAACATCCTCTTTGCCTGTTTTGTTTTTATCAGTGATATTGCGAGCCATCCAATACATCGCCGTCTCGAATATTCCCGCCTCGCCTGGCAGTCCGACAGATCCGGCACCGGCTCGACCGCGAACTGAACGCGTCGCGCTGGTACCGGGTTTAATAATAGTCGCTCCTGTGGGTTTGGACAGAGACGTATCGAATTTAGATTTCAGTAGATTGGCATCGGTTGTCAATTTCGGGGTTACGGTTACTGTATCAGCAGCGCGCGCCTGTTCGGTGAATTGAGGGGATACTGGCACAAGGTTACTCGGCCTGAATTGGCTTTTCGCTTTTTCTTTTCTGGGTTTGCGGATATCCGTGTTACTCTCCCGCATTTCCATTCTTCTGGGCGGTAAGATACGCTTCGCGGCTGGTATCATATCCACTCCCAGAGATTCCAATGCCTTTTCATGGGGGCGATCAAGTATGATGAGCGCAGCCACCAACGCTATCGCGACATGCAGTATCAATGACACCAGTAAGGAAGTCCGTTCTCTTTTTTTGAGTTTAGGATCTGTCATGATTTTTAAGTTATGAGTGAAGAGTAAAGAGTGATGAGTGAAGAGTGATGGGTAAAGAGTGACGTGTTATATATTACGGTTCCTCAAAGACTTTATCAAACCGAGTAGCATTCTCCTGATCTCATCAATGCGTCCGCTCACTTCGTTGTTATTCATAAATCCTAGTTCTCTCGACAGCAGCAATTGTGTTTCTAGTTCTGCAAGAGACCCTAGCGCGATATAAAGGAATCGAATGAAATCTTTGTGTGAGCCTCTAGCTGCTCCCTCCGCGATGTTGCTTGGAATTGATATTGATGCTCGCCTCATTTGTGATACCAGCCCGTAAATCTCTTCTTTGGGAAAATCAGTTGTTAATGAATAAATATCCTTCGCTAATTCCATTGCTTCTTTCCAGACATTAAGATCCTTATGAGTTCTCACTTTGCCCACTATCTATCACTCATCACTCTTATGGAGTTATGAATTCACCGTAGGGATCTATTACGTATCATAGTCACCAGCAGCCATAGGCCACAGATAGCTGCAATGAAATATCCCAGAGCGCCTATAACGGGTATTTCAAAGAGCGATGGGCCTATAGTTGGCTTGGATTGCATTATCAGCGCCGACCCAACCACCAGCCCCGCAATTATCATGGCAAAAGCCAATCTGCTGGTTGAGCGCTCCAGTTCCGGCACGATATTCTCCAATCCCACATGCTTGAATTCTATTCTCAGCTTGCCGCTCCCGACTTTTTCAAGGGCTATCCGCAGGTCTTGTGGGAAAGACTTTATCAGATCAGAATAGTCTTTAGCTATTTCGGTGACGCTGTTGAGTATTGCTTTAGGCGACATTCTCTGAACGATCAAACGTCTGGCAAAAGGCTCAATAAGAACCACGATGTTAAAATTCGGGTCCAGTTGCCTTCCCACACCCTCTATTCCCGCGAGAACTTTTCCCAGTAAGCCGAGTTGGCGATTCATCCTGACTCCGTGCCTGGCTGATATTTCGCCCAGTTCGCGCACCAACTCGGATACCTTAAACTGACTCAGCGAAGTGCCGTAATACCTGTCAACAAACTCGGCCATATCCGCTCTCAACTCGTCCATATCTGCATCTTCATCCACTACGCTGATCCGTAAAAGCTCCTCCGTTATCCTCATAGAGTCTTTCCGAGCCATGGCTATGAGTACATTATTGAGTCGCTCCGCCATCTTCGAATCCAGCCGCCCGACGATGCCAAAGTCCAGGAAGCCAATCACTTCGTTGGGCAGAAGCAGAATATTTCCCGGGTGTGGGTCACCGTGGAAGAATCCATGTATGAAGATCTGCTTCAGATACACCTCGGTTACCTTGACGGCGATCCTTTCCGTATTAAAGCCTGATTTCTGCAATTCCTCCACATGGCTAATCTTGATTCCATCTACCAATTCCATTGTGAGAACGCGTCCACTGGTGAGGTTCCAGTAAACGCTGGGTATATGAACCGTCTCATCATCGGCAAAATTGCGGGCGAACCGATCCATATTTCGGCCTTCCAGCGTGTAGTCGAGTTCCTGTCTTATATACATAGCGAATCTGTTTACAAGTCCTACAGGATCATACATTCCCGCTTCGGGTATGTGTCTTTCCGCAAGTCTGGCCAATGTCCGAAGTATGTCGATGTCTTCCTCTATAGTTCTCCTGATGCGCGGACGCTGAACTTTTACCGCGACTTTCTCACCCGTCTGCAACTGCGCTCTGTGTACCTGTCCGATGGAAGCCGATGCTGTAGGTTTTTCGTCAAAGTCACTGAAGATCGATTCCATTGAGGCCCCAAGTTCGGACTCGATTTCTGCTATGATCTCGTCCGTTGGTACAGGCGGCACCCGGTCCTGAAGTTTCTGAAGCTCCTGGAAAATATCCGGAGGAACCAGGTCCGATCTGGTGCTCAACATTTGGCCTATCTTAATGAATGTGGGTCCAAGTTCCTCCAGAGTCAGCCGTAGTCTTCTAGCTATGGGTGATGGAGGAGCATCGATGGGCTGCCTTCTCTTGCGGAAGGAGCGTCGGAGCTTTAGCGACTCCAACAGTCCGCCAAACCCGTTTCTCATAAGAATATTGACTATCTGACGGTATCTCCGAAACCGCCTATAACTTATCCTCATTCTCATGAACTTCTCACCGCCGGTGGTTTATTCAAGGGTTACGAAATCATGCTCTGGCCGTTTAACGCTCAAAATGGAGCATGGGGCATGCCGTACAACAGCCTCGGCAACGCTTCCATGTAGAACGCGTGAAAACCCTCTGCGGCCATGCGTTCCGATAATCATCAGGTCGATGGGTTCCGATCCTGCAACAGCGAGGATCTCATGCCTCGGCTTGCCGGGCATAACCCGACCATTAGCTGTTACGCTATGCTCTTTTGCCCGGCTGCATATTTCTTCGACCCTTTTTTGAGCTGTCTTAAGCAGATCATCATAATGTCCCAGCACTGTCTCATAACCAGGCAGATCGCCGCCCATCATGGACGTGAACTCAGCAACGCGCTCTACAACGTGCAAAACAATTATCTCGGCTTCATACTCTTGAGCAAAAGAAATAGCATAATCGGCTGCCAGCGCTGAATGCGCTGAAAAATCTGTGGGTAGAAGAATAGTTTTCACCCGCCCCGGCTCTTTGCTCATCAGGTCGTGCATGTGCGCAAGTTTTTCGCGCTGCTCAGGACTCTGATCGGTCTGAACAGATAGCACAGGGCAGGGAGCCAATCGGACGACACGTTCTGTGGTATGGCCTGCCAGCATTTCATGAAGCCCGCCGGTACGGGTAGACATTATTATCATATCCGCCTCTATTTCCCGCGCGAGCTTCGTGATTTCGTCGTAAGGCACACCTTCCTCAAACACGACGTCGGACTTGACAGCGGGAGCGCCCTTGCGCCTGAGAACGTCCAGGATATGTTCCTCCCGCTCCTCGCGATAGAGATCCATAATCTCGCTAAAGCTGAACGCTCCCGTCTCCCCACCGGGTATATCAAGATATGGATTCTCCAGGACGTGAATAATCGTGAGAGATGCGTTGTATTTCGCTGCTACAGCCTGGGCAAACCCCAAAGCCAGCATAGAGGGTTCAGAAAGATCAACCGGACACAGGATTTTCTTCAGATTTATCATTGCTATCCCCCTTCCTGATTATCGGACACTGTCAGATTTCTCATTATAAACTCGAAGCTTCTAAGCTATAGCTATAGCGTCCTCAAGTTGGATACTCCCGGTATAAAGAGCCTTGCCGATGATCAATCCGGTGACACCTAATGGCTCAAGGACTTTTAAATCAGTAATATCTTTCAGGGATGACATCCCGCCAGAAGCTATCACCTCGGCGTTCTGGAGGGCTTGTGCCATCTTCTTCGTGGCCTCAACGTTAGGGCCGGTAAGCATACCGTCTCGCTTTATATCGGTGTAGATTATGGTTTTGACGCCAGCCTTTTCCATCTCAACAGCAAAATGAATGGCTGATTTTTCCCCAACTTCAGTCCAGCCGTGAGTTGCTACCATACCATCTTTTGCATCTATTGACACCGCAATTCTATCGCCGAACTCCCGGCACATAGCCTCCGCGAAAGCAGGCTCTTTAAGAGCAGAAGTGCCGAGAATAGCGCGCTGAACTCCCGCCTGAAACACTCGCTCCACAGCTTCCCTGTCCCGGATTCCACCACCTATTTCTATTGGAATGTCCACAGCATTGGCGATCTTTCTAACCATATCCAGGTTCTTCTGAGAGCCTGTAAACGCGCCATCCAGGTCTACTACGTGCAGAAAACGCGCTCCTTTGCTCTGCCATTTTTCCGCCATAGCAACTGGATCGTCCGAGAAGATGGTCTCTGCATCCGCCTTGCCCTGAATCAATCTGACACATTTGCCATCGCGAAGATCAATTGCTGGTAATATTAACATATTCTCTCCTAACTACTGCACTGACAACTTCGTTTTGCATAGTACCACAAGCTTCCAGCTTGTTCCAAAATAGTGCTGTACGCTTTTTTACAAGCTGGCAGCTTGTGGTACTCAATCCAAACTACACGCAATAGCATCCGAAGAACGGCAAACTCAAGGGTTTGGCTCAGTTTTCTGGCAACGGCTGGACTTTTTTCGTGAAAGCTTTATATCATAATATGTCTGCTTTTTATTGGGATCATCATCCGTTTCCCAGAACCCCCACCCCGTCCACGCGCCATCTTCCTTTCTCAGACAGCGCGTATGAACTC
>SDBT01003020.1_pt1 | contig 29226 bp, 16 predicted proteins | sample 2277101 | NCBI WGS metagenome assembly SDBT01 (sample SAMN10404973, study PRJNA504765) | marine sediment metagenome | isolation source: marine sediment core GS10_PC15, 103 cmbsf | place: Arctic Ocean: Southern Knipovich Ridge | collected 2010
GCGGGGCGCAGTCGATCGCCCCCCCCCTCTGGGGGGGGGAGGGGGGGGGAGCCCGCTTCAGCAGGCGCTGCACCTTGCGCCAGCCGAACCCGCTGCCGAGCCACCTCTTGACCTCGCCCGCCGGGTATCCCGCCACCCGGGCACCGGCCGGCACGTTGGTGCCCACCCCGGACTTGGCGCCCACCCGGGCGCCGGCGCCGATGGTCAGACGATCGGCCACGCCCACCTGGCCGCCCAGCATCGCGCCGTCCTCGACGGTGACGCTGCCGGACAGGCCCGTCTGGGCCGCAATGCACACGTCGCGGCCGATGGACACGTTGTGGCCGATCTGGACCAGGTTGTCGATCTTGGTCCCCCGGCCGATGGAGGTCGCGCCCAGTGTGCCGCGGTCCACGGTGCAGTTGGCGCCCAGCTCCACGTCGTCGTCGATCTCGATGGTTCCCTTCTGCGGGATTCGGTGCAGACCCCTACTTCCGGCCGCGAACCCGAATCCGTCCGAACCGAGCACGCAGCCCGGGCCGATCCACACCCGGTCGCCCAGCCGGCAACAGCCAAGCACAACAGCCCCGGCCCCGATCCGGCAATCCGCCCCGACCACGGCCCCCGGCCCGACGACAGCGCCGCTTCCGATCAGCGTCCCTTTGCCCACCCGCGCCGCGGCCCCCACCTGGGCGCCGGGTTCAACCCGCGCGCCGGGATCCACCCGGGCTTGAAGGTCCACCAGCGCTCCCTCGGCCACGCCCGGTTCGGGAGGCCGGCTCGGGTAGAACATCTCGAGCGCCGCGGCCAGGGCCAGCCGGACGTCGTCCACCAGCAGCATCGCGCACGGCGCAGCTTCGAGGAGATCCTCTGCGCCGGAGGGCACCAGCACGCCCGCGGCCCGGGTGCCGCGCAGGTCGTCGATCCGCCGGCTGTCCGCGCACAGGCTCAGCTCCGCTGGCCCGGCCTCGTCAAGGGGGGCCAGGCCGTCTACCGGAACGTCGTCGCCCATCAACTCGGCGCCCAGCCGGGCGCCGATCTCGGCCAGCGTAAGAGGCAACGGCTACTTGCCCTTCTTCTTGGACTTCTTGCCCTTGAAGCGCTTGTCGTATTCGCGGATCACCTGGTTGGTCATGTCCATCTTGGGCGGGCCGTAGAGCAGCATCTCTTGACGGATCACGAAGGTCAGCCCCTCGCGCTTGGCCACGGACTCGATCACCCCCTGGACCTTCTTCTGGAACGAGGCCAGGGCCTCAGCCTGCTTCTTCTGGAACTTGGCCTGGTACTGCATGGCCAGGAGCTTCAGCTCCTGCTCCTCCTTCTGCAGCTCCATGGCCTGCTCGGCGGCCTTGTCCTCCTTCATCATCTTGGCCCGAGACTGGAACTGCTTGAACTTCTCGCCCAGGGCCTTCATGCGCTTCTTGAACTCGGCCTCCTTGGCCGCCCCTTCCTTCTTGAGCTTGGTCACCGTGGCCTTACCGTCCGCGGTTCCCTCGAGCACGGCCATGAGGTTCACGTAACCGATCCTGTCCTGGGCCGAAGCGCCGGGCGCGCCCAGCAACCACGCGGCCAGAGCCAGAAAAACGGAACACTTGATGGATTTCGATATCTTCATTTACTCCTCCACCTAGAAAGGGTTGCCGATGGTGAACTCGAACAGGATGTCCCTGTCCATGGGCCGCCGGGTCAGCGGGATGCCCCACTCGAAGCGCAGCGGACCGATCGGCGAGAACCAGCGGAACCCGAACCCGGTCGACCAGTACAGCCCGCCGACGGTCTCCTTCCTGTGGGTCTCCGGGTCGTAGCGTTCGGCCAAGAGGGCATCCTGCTCGCCGAATGCGTTCCCCGCGTCCAGGAACAGCACGCCCCGGATGTTGACCTGCGGGAAGATCGGGAACTCGAGCTCCAGGTTGGCGATCAGTTGCTTGTTGCCGCCGACGTTCATGTACGTCGAAATGGATTGGGGATCGTTGCCGTCGGCGCCGATCTTCATGCGAGGACCGATCGAGCGAGGCTCGAACCCGCGCACGTTGTAGATGCCGCCGACGAAGTACTTCTCGAAGATCGGCAGCATCTGGTTCTCCAGAGCGGTGATGTACCCCAGGCTCAGGTTGGCCTTGAGCACGATCCCCCAGATGACCGGGTAGTAATAGCGGGCGACGCCGGTCAGGCGCAGGAACACGTTCTCGCTCAACAGATACGGGCTGGCCCACTCCGCCGAGCCCTGCAGCAGGTGCCCGTCGGTCGGAAAAAGCTTGTTGTCACGGTTGTCCCACATGAGGGAGGCCTGGACGCTCGACGTCCAACCATCGTTGAAGAGAAAAGCGAGGTCGGTACCCGAGCCGGCGCCGCGGCTCTTCGACACGTCGACGTTCTCCAGCTTGTATGAGAACGACACCCGCCAGTAATCGGCGAACCAGTAGCCGAGGGTCATCCGGCCGCCGGAGGCCTTACGCATGAAGTTGATGTAGTCGAGCTGGGTGTTGAAGAGCGAGGCGGCTAAGTACCAGTTGGTGTCCAGGAAGTAGGGCTCGACGAACTGCACCGAGTAGAACTGGCGCAGGCTCGAAAGCTGGACCATCAACGACAGGGTCTGGCCCCGGCCGAACAGGTTCGGCTGGGAGATCTGCGCGGTGGCGATGAAGTTCTCCACCGACGAGAACCCGGCACCGATCTGGAAGGTGCCGGTCTGGCGCTCCTTGACCTCGATGGTGATGACGATCTTGTCCGGCCCGCTGCCGCGCTTCTCGGTGAAGTCCACCTTCTCGAAGAACCCCAGCCCGTTGACCTTTCGCCGGGATCTCTGCAGGGCGCGGCCCGAGTAGTACTCGCCCTCGTAGATCCGCAACTGGCGCCGGATGACCTTATCCCGGGTCTTGAGGTTGCCCCTGATCTCGATCCGCTCGATGAGGACCTTGTGGCCCTTCTGGACGTTGAAATTCAGATCGATGATCCGCGCATCGGAGTCGAACTTGGTCTCGGGGATCACGTCGGCGTAGGCGTAGCCCCGGTCCTTGTAAACGTCGCGCGCATTGAACATGCTCATGCCGAGCTTCATCTTGTTGAAGATCTCGCCCGGCTCGAACAGCAGCAACTCTTCCAGGATGCGGATCTTGAGCTGGCGCAGCAGCTCGGCCCGCACTGCCTCGCGCGGATCGCGCGACTCGTCGCTGGCGGACCGGGGGGTCTGGTCCTCCTCCCAGACGCCCTCGGCGAGGCGCTTCTCCGCCTCGGCCAGCAGCATCATCAGCACATCGATCTTCAACGCCTGGATCTCGTGGTCCTCGAGGCGCTCGGCCAGCCGCCGCTGCAGCTCGATCGGGAGGATAAGGCCTCTTGCGTCGTCGTCGAGGGCGTGTTCTATCGCGCTGACCAGGTCCTGGTCATCCACCATGAGATCGCCGCTGAAGGTGATGTTGCCGATCCGGTACTGCTCGCCCTCCTCGATGGGGATGGTGATGAACAGGTGCTTGCGGTCCCGGCTGATCTCGACGATCGGTTCCGAGACCTTCACGTTCAGGTAGCCGTTGTTGTAGTAGTGCTCGGTGATTCGCAGCACGTCGCGCTTGAGCGCGTCCTCCTTGTAGGTCCCCGAAGAGGTCAGGAAGGAGAAGAATCCCCCTTCGCGGGTCTCCATCTGCCCCGTCTTCATACCTTCGCCCTTGATGTCCTCGTCCGGGATGTTGGCGTTGCCGATGATGTTGATCCGCTTGACCTCTACCTTGGCGTGCTCGTCGATCACGAAGGTCAGGGCCACGCTGTTTCCGGCCTTCTTCTTGAGCTCGTGGTCCACCTCGGCCAGGAAGTAGCCCTTCTCGACGTACAGCTCCTTGATCTTCCGGGTGTTCTTGCGGATCTCTACCACGTCCAGAACCGACAGGGGCTTGATGTCGATCACTTCTTTTACCTTGTCGTCGTCGATCTCCTCGTTGCCCCGGTACTCGATCGAGGCTATCGACGGCTTCTCGGTCACCACGAACACGAGGACGTCGCCCTTCTCGTCCTCGGCGATGAGCGCCCGCACGTCGTCGAAATATCCCAGCGCGAAGATGGCCTTGATGTCCGAGGCCACCTTGGCCTCGGACAGGGGATCGCCCGGCCGGGAGCGGATCACGACACGGACGGCGTCGGTCTCGACCCGCTTATTACCGCGTACCTCAACCGCCGCCAATCCCTCTGCCAGGGCATCCATCGCGGAACCCAGGGCCAGCAGGAAAGCCAGCACGGATGCAAGGAATGCAAGGGATGCAGGGGTGGTTCGGTTCATTCCTCTGCCTTTCCGTCTTCTCCGTCCCCTCTATATTCCTTCAACAGGCCGTCCCGCAAGCGCAGGCGCCGGCCGAGCCGCGCGGCCAGCCTGGGGTTGTGGGTCACCACGATGGTGGTCATGTCGAATTGCCGGTTCAGACGGAACAGCAGTTCGTGGATCCCCTCGCCGGTCTCCTCGTCCAGGTTGCCCGTGGGCTCGTCGGCCAGCAGCAGGCGCGGTTTTAGGATCAGCGCACGCGCGAGTGCCACGCGCTGCTGCTCGCCGCCGGACAGCTCGACCGGGCGGTGGTCCAGCCGCTCGTCGAGCCCCACCTGGGCGAGGATCTCCCCGGCCATGGACGCGGCCTTCCTGCGTGGGATCCTTTTCAGCAGGGCCGGCATCATTGTGTTCTCCAGGGCCGTGAATTCTGGCAGCAGGTGGTGGAACTGGAACACGAAGCCGATGGTCTTGTTGCGGAACAAGGCCAGTTGGTCGGGCATGAAGGCCAGCACGTCCTGTCCGTCGATCCGGATCGCTCCCCGGGTGGGCTGGTCCAGGGTGCCCAGCAGGTGCAGCAGGGTGCTCTTGCCGGCGCCCGACGGCCCCTCGATGGCGACCATCTCCCCGGCGCGAACGGCGAACTCCACCCCTCGCAGCACGGGAACCAGCTTCCGGCTCAAACGGAAGACCTTGTGCAGGTCGCGGACTGTCACCATCTCATCCGGCATCACGCCCTCAGTCGTACCTCAACCCCTCCACCGGCCGCAAGCGCGAGGCGCGCCGCGACGGGTAGATGGTTGCTATGAAGCTGATATGCAAGGCGATTCCGGCGATGAGCACGAACTCCACCGGGTCCATGTTCACCGGCAATGCCTCGATGTAGTACACCTCCGGATCGAGTTGCAGGCCTGTCCGCTGCAGGAGCGCGCACACGATCCAGCCCGTGAGCAACCCGAGCAGCGTGCCCGCCAGGCCGATGGTGATGCCCTCGACCATGAAGATCTTCATTATCCCATCGCCGGTGGCCCCCATGGACTTGAGGATGGCGATCTCCTTGACCTTCTCCCAAACCAACATGATCAGGGTGGAGATGATCCCGAAGGCCGAGACCAGGATGACGATGATCAGCACCAGGAACATCGCGACCTTTTCCATCTTCAAGGCCGAGAACAGGTTCTTGTTCATCTCGTACCAGGTGCGGGTGTGGAAAGGGTAACCGCCCAGGGCCGTGACGATCCGCTTGCAGATCGGCCCGGCCCGCTCGAAGTCAGTAAACTTCAGGGCGATCCCGGTGATGGCGTCCCCCAGGCCGAAGAACTCCTGGGCGGCCTCCAGAGTCACATAGACCGACTTGGCGTCGTACTCGTACATCCCGGTGTAGAATACGCCGGCTACCTTGAAGGAGCGCGCCTTGGGCACCGGCCCGGTGGGGCCGAGTTCCTCGCTCAGGGGCGAGACCACGTTGACGCGGTCGCCCACGCGGACCTTGAGGATCTTCTTCAGTTCCGCGCCGATCAGCAACCCGGGGATCCGCCTTCTCGACTTGCCGGCGGACAGCGGCGCGGGCATGGGCACCTCGTCAGACCCGGTCGCGGAGCCCTCTCCCGGGGGCGCTGCCGGCCTTTCTTCGCGCGGCGGCAGGTCCACCTGCTTGTATGCCGGCGGGAGCGACCTGCGAAACTGCTCGTCCAGCCAGGCGTCGATCTTGCCCGGATCCACCAGCATGGCCAGGCTGCCCTCGCGGATCTCCAGTTCGGTGACCGACCCTGCCGTGGCCGGATCGATGCCCTTGAGGAACACCCCTGAGATGTTGAACTCGGAGCTGACCATCACCTCGTTGTAGATGAACGGGGTGGCGGCCACCACGCCGCCGACCCGCCGGATCTTCTCGATGGCCTGCCGGTGCTCGACGAACTGAAGGCCCCGCTTCTGGACGATGGCGTGGGCGTTGGTTCCGATGATCTTGTCCTTCAGGTCGTTCTCGAATCCGCTCATCACGCTCAGCACGACCATCAGGCCGGCCACTCCCAGGGCCACCCCGATCACGGTGATGCTGGTGATCATCTTGTAGCGCAGGTAGCGCAACCCGATGAATCGCGGATAGAACATTCCGCCGCCGCGGGCCATGAAAAGGACGAAGGCCGCCAGGTAGAGGGCGGCGAAGTGGGCCTCGAACTTGAGCAGGCACTCGACGAAGAAATCGAGCGTGAAGTCGAACCCCGTAACGACCAGGCGGCTCACCAGCAGGTAGCCGAACACCGAAGCAGAGGCCAGGAATCCCTCCGCCGACGGGTAGTACCTCACCAGCCGGCCCAGGACGGCCCCTACCGCCAGGCCTTCGATCCCGATGAACAGGTACGGCAGCGCGTCGCCGGCCGCGTCCACACGCGGCCAGGACAGCCCCAGCAGGGCATCGCCTCCGAGCAGCAGACCCAGCGTCAGGGTCACTCCCGCTCCGGCGGCCGTGCCGAACGATTGCCAGGTGCGGCGTTTCTCCAACGAAAACCCTCCAGGCCTGAGGATGGGCTCAGCCCTCGGGCCGCATGAGCGGGAACAGGATCACGTCGCGAATGGAGGGCGCGTCGGCCATGAGCATCACCAGCCGGTCGATGCCGATGCCTTCTCCCGCCGCCGGGGGCATGCCGTACTGGAGCGCCAGGACGTAGTCCTCGTCGTAGGGCATGGCCTCCTCGTCGCCCCTGGCCCTGGCCTGCATCTGGGCGGCGAAGCGTTCGCGCTGATCGTCCGGATCGTTCAGCTCGGAGAACGCATTGGCGATCTCCCGTCCGGCTACGTAGAGCTCGAAGCGATCCACCAGGTCCTCGCGGCCTTCCTTCTTGCGGGACAACGGCGATACGCTCAGCGGAAAGTCGGTAACGAAGGTGGGCTGGATCAGGGTCCTCTCCACCTCCTGTTCGAACAGGGCCATCAACAGCTTGCCCTGATCCCAATCCGGATCGTGAGGCACCTGGTGCCGGTCCGCGAGCCGCAGGACCTCGGCCCGATCGTCGAGCGCGGCCTCGGAGACCGAAAAATGCCCGGCCACGGCTGCGTGCAGGGTCTTGCGGGGCCAGGGCGGCGCGTAGTCGATCTCGAGCTCGCCAAAGGGCGCGGTCGTCTTGCCGTGGATCCGTACAGCCAGCCCGCCCAGCACCTGCTCGGTCAGATCCATCAGGTCTTCATATGTGGCATAGGCCTGATAGAACTCGAGCATGGTGAACTCGGGATTGTGCTGGGTGGAGACGCCCTCGTTGCGGAAGCAGCGGTTCAGCTCGTAGACGCGCTCCAGGCCGCCCACCAGCAAGCGCTTCAGGTGCAGCTCGGGGGCCACCCGCATGAACAGCTCCATGTCCAGGGCGTTGTGGTGGGTGACGAACGGCCGGGCGGCGGCCCCGCCCGCCAGCGCGTGCATCATCGGGGTCTCGACTTCGAGAAAGCCACGCTCGTCCAGGAAGCCGCGCAGGTACTTGACCACGTCCGAGCGCAGCTCGAACACCCGGCGGACCTCGGGATTGACGATCAGATCCAGATATCGACGCCGGTAGCGGATCTCCACGTCCCTCAGCCCGTGCCACTTCTCGGGCAGCGGCTTTACGTTCTTGGTCAGCAGCCGCAAGGAGTCGGCCCGGATGGTCAGCTCGCCGGTCCGGGTGCGCATGGGCCGGCCGGTCACGCCCACCAGGTCGCCCACCTCGACGAACTTGGTAAATATTTCGAAGGTCTCGTCGCCGAGTAGATTCTTCTGAACGAACACCTGGATCGCACCGCTGCGGTCCGCGAGCTTCACGAAGGCCGCCTTGCCAAAGGAGCGAAGCGCCATGATGCGGCCGGCCAGCCGGTAGGTGTCCCGGACCCCCTCGAGTTCCTCGGCGCTCTGCTCGCCGTGGGCGTCGACGACCTGCGCGGCGTTGTGCTCGGGCGTAAAGTCGTTGGGGTACGGGTTGATCCCGACCTCCCTCAGACCTCGAAGCTTCCGGTGTCGCTGCTGGGTCTGCTCGTCCATGGGCCTCGGCTAACCTCTCGTTTGATAAACATTTTTACACCCAGGGGCAGGGCACCGCACCATAGCCCGAAAAACAGTGGGTGGTCAAGCAAAAACCCGGAATGTAACGGTCGGACAGGCCCAGGAATTCCCTCTTGCCGTCAATCGTAGCGCAGTCCCTCGACCGGGGTCAGGCGGGCTGCCCGGCGGGAGGGATAGATCGTGGCGATGAAGCAGATGTGCAGCGCCACCACTGCGACCACGACGATCTCCAACGGGTTGACCGTCACCGCCAGCCGCTCGATGTAGTACACCTCGGGATCCAGTTCCAGGCCCCACCATGCCAGGCCCGCGCAGGCCGCAATACCGAGAATCACCCCCAGGGCGGTGCCTGCCAGCCCGATGGTGATCCCCTCGACCATGAAGATCTTCATCACCCCGTCCGGCGTGGCCCCCATGGATTTCAAGATCGCGATCTCCTTCACCTTCTCCCAGACCAGCATGATCAGGGTGGCGATCACGCCGAAGGCCGAGACCAGGATGACGATGATCAGCACGATGAACATGCCGACCTTCTGGAGCTTGAGGGCGGAGAACAGGTTGCGGTTCATCTGGTACCAGGTCCGGACGAAAAAGGGGTATCCGTCCAGGGCGGAGAGCACCTCGTCGCAGATGGGACCGGCCCGCTCCATGTCGGAGAGCCTCAGGGCGATCCCGGTCACCGAGTCGCCCAGGCCGAAGAAGTTCTGGGCCGCGGTCAGAGACACGTAGACCGACTTGGCGTCGAACTCGTACATTCCGGTGTGGAAGACGCCGGCCAGGCGGAAGGTGCGCGACCGGGGAAGCAGCCCGCCCAGGCCTCCGTCCTCGCCGGTGGGAGTCAGGACCTCGATGGAATCGCCGAGGCGCACTTTCAGGACCTTCGCAAGCTCCCGGCCGATCAGGATCCCGGGCGGCCCGTCTCCGGCCAGCCCTTGAAGCGAGCCTTCTTCAATTTTGATCGGATTGACGCGCCGGGAGCTTGCCGGATCGATACCCTTGAGGAACACGCCGGAGATCTGGGATCCGGCCCGGGCCATCACCTCGCTGAACACGAACGGAGTGGCCGCCACCACGCCGTCCACGCGGTGCAGCTTCTCCATCGTGGCGCGGTACTCGGAGAAGTCGAGGCCCCGCTTCTGGACGATGGCGTGGGCGTTGGTCCCGATGATCTTGTCCTTCAGCTCGGCCTCGAAGCCGCTCATGATGCTGAGCGCCAGCGAGAGGCCGCCGACTCCCAGGGCCACGCCGACCACCGAGACTCCCGTGATCATCTTGAACCGCAGGTAGCGCAGGCCGATGAAGCGTGGATAGTCCATCCCGCCGCCGCGGGCCATGAACACGCAGAAGGCCGCCAGGTAGACGGCCGCGAAGTGGACCTCGAACTTGAGCAGGATCTCGATCGCGTTGTCCAGCCCGAACTGGAACTCGTCCCGGACAAGCAGGCGGACCGGCACCACAAGGCTTGCGATGAAGCCCGACAGGGCCGGGAAGGCATCGGCCAGCCAGGCCAGGACCACGCCGATCGCCAGTCCCTGCAGCCCGATCAGCGCATAGGCGAGCCAGTGGGTGTCGGAGTACCCGACGAGGTCGAGAAACGAACCGCCGCCCAGCATCAGCCCAAGCGCCAGGACCGCCCCTGCCAGGGACGCGATTCCGAAGCGGAGCCAGCCGCCTTGTCGGTGCCAGGGGTTCAAGGGACGCTCAAGGGCCGGTCTCCTCACCGGCCTGTATCAGGTAGGCCTCGATGAACACGTCCAGATCGCCGTCCAGGACCCTGTCAACGTCGCCCTTCTCCACGCTCGTGCGGTGGTCCTTGACCATCCGGTAGGGCTGCAGCACGTAGGAGCGGATCTGCGAACCCCAGGCGATCTCCTTCTTTTTCGCGTGCAGTGCGTCCTCCTCCTCCCGTCGCTTCTCCAGCTCGAGATCGTAAAGGCGCGCCTTGAGGATGCTCATGGCGGTGGCCTTGTTGCGGTGCTGGCTGCGCTCGTTCTGGCAGGCGACGACGATCCCGCTGGGCCGGTGGGTGATGCGCACCGCCGAGTCGGTCTTGTTGACGTGCTGGCCGCCGGCCCCGGACGCCCGGTAGGTGTCGATGCGCAGGTCCTCGTCGCGCACCTCGATCTCGATCTCCTCGTCGACCTGCGGGTAGACGAACATGCTGACGAACGAGGTGTGGCGGCGCTTGTTGGCGTCGAACGGCGAGATGCGCACCAGCCGGTGGATGCCAATCTCGGCCCGCAGGTACCCGTACGCGTTGCGGCCGTCCACGGTGAAGGTCACCGACTTGACCCCGGCCTCGTCGCCCGCCTGGTAGTCGGTGATGCTGGTCTGCCAGGATCGGCGTTCACAGTAGCGCAGGTACATGCGCAGCAGCATCTCGGCCCAGTCACACGACTCCGTCCCGCCCGCGCCGGCGTTGATGCTGACGATGGCACTGCGGTGATCGCCCGGCCCTGAAAGCATCCGGCCCAGCTCCACCCGACGCAGGTCCCCCTCGATCCCGTCCGCGTCCCCCTCGATCCCCTCGGCCACCTCCTGGTCGTCCTCGACCCTTGCCAGCTCGAGCAACTCCTGCGAATCCATCAGGCGCGTCTGCAGCGAGCCGAACCGCCCGACCGTCTCCAGAAGCCCGGCCCGCTCCTTCTGCACCTCGGCCGCCTTCCGGGGGTTATCCCAGAACCCGGTTTTTTCGATTTCGCGGTCGATCGCCTCTACGCGCCGTCCCTTGCCGGCAACGTCAAAGAGGCCCCCTTAGCGCATCCAGCCTGCCCAGCAGGCCCTCCAGCCGCTCCTTGAGTTCCTTGAACATGGGCGTCCTCTCCTCGAAGTTCCTGAAGATGCAACCTGTATCATCCACGCCCGGAAGTCAAGGAGATGGACACACCCACTTCCTCCTACTCCTCGTTGACTTCGCGGCCCGTATGCGCCTATCATGAAAATGATGGATGCGGAACTCAAGACAATGCTCAAGGCGCTTATCGATGGGCAGGTAAAGCTGGCCGAGGGCCAAGCCCGCCACGAGGAGCAGTTTCGGCTGGTCCACAAACGGATGGACCGGGAGTTCAAGCTGGTCCACGAACGGATGGACCGGGAGTTCAAGCTGGTTCACGAACGGATGGACCAGTTCGACGAACGAATGGAAGGCTACACCGAGGCCGTCCTGCACGGTTTTACCGACGCGGCACATCGCCATGGCGACCTTGACAAGCGTATTACCGCCGCGGAGCGACGCCTGCAGCGCCTCGAACACCACACGGATCTCGAAGAGTAACCCGGATTTCAAAGGGTCCGATCAGGGGATCCTCCTTCGAGCAAGTGTCAAGTGCCGGTGTCTGACTGACCCCTTTTTCAGGAAGGATGGACGAGACATGGGAGATGTTCCTGAGAGGGCGAACAAGAGATACACCTGGCAGGACTACCTCGCCTGGCCCGACGAGGAGAGATGGGAGGTGATCGACGGAGAGGCATTCAACATTACTCCGTCGCCGACGTCGAGACACCAGATCATAACCGGGAACTTCTTCTCCCTCCTCCGGGAGAAGCTGAGAGGCGGACCATGCCGGGCCTTCATCGCTCCGCTCGATGTCTATTTCGATGATTCCAACTTCGTTCAGCCGGATGTGCTGGTGGTGTGCGATGAGACCAAGATCGAGGACAGGATCCACGGCGCTCCCGATCTCATCGTGGAGGTCCTCTCACCGGCGACCTCCCTGAAGGACAAGCGGGAGAAGAAGAACCTGTACGAGAGATTCGGCGTGAAGGAATACGTCATCGTTCATCCCGATGAGATGTTTGTCGAGAGATACTCCCTGGCAGAGGGCTCGTTTGGAGAGCCGGATGTTCTTGGGGCGAAGGAGGTCCTCGCCCTGATCTCCCTGGAAGCGCTGGAGATCCCCTTGTGGGATGTCTTCGAGGTGGCCCCCCCTGAAGGATGAGGGGGCGGAAACGGGGGAAACGGGGGGACGGTTCTCAATATGTCAATATGTCGTTGACCGTTCGCGCCCGGAGCCAAGGCCATATTGGGTTTATTGACTTATTGAGAACCGTCCCCATGAAGCAAAAATCAATATGAAGCAATCAATATGTAGGATAAACACCTACAGATGTTCAACTAGTTGAACATCTGTAGGTGTTTATCCTACATGCCGCGGCTGCCAAGCCGGCCAGGGTCAACAGGCTGCAGAGCCAGGCAAACAGGTCGCCCACGGCGCAGTATGGGGTGCTGTCGTCCAGCAGGGCCACCTCGGCTACGAGGTGGGCGGGCGGCGAGAGGTCGTCGCGGATGAGAATGTCGTCGCCCGAAGGTGCCAGGCCCAGGGGCAGGCGGGCCAGCTCGCGGCCGCGGGGGTCGATTGCGGCGCTGACTCCGGTGTTGGCGGCCCGGACCTGGTAGCGGCCGGTCTCTATGGAGCGCATGCGGCTCATGACGAGGTGCTGGTAGGGCGCGGCCGAGGGGCCGAACCAGGAGTCGTTGGTGATGTTGACGAGCAGCTGGGCGCCCCGGTCGACGGCCTGGCGGGAGATTTCCGGGAATATGGCCTCGTAGCAGATCAGCATGCCCAGCCTTGCCCAGGGGGTGTCGAGCGGGCGGTGGCCCGGGCCGGGGGAGAAGAAGACCGTGCTCTCGGGTACGAACCACTGGTACGGCAGGATCGACGCCAGGGGGACGTACTCGCCGAAGGGTACCAGGTGGCGCTTGTCGTAGCGGGCGATCACCGCGAGCCGGCCGTCGGTTATGAAGGCGCTGTTGGTCTTGCGGAGCTTTCCCTCGACCCGGGCCCGGCCGATCGCCCCGATGACCAGCCCGGCCCGGAGCGGTTCGGGATCTCCCGCGGTCCGGGCCAGGGAGGGCGAATCGGAGCGCACGGGCACGGGCAGGGATCCCTCGGGCCAGACCACCAGGGCCGCGCCCTCGGCCTCGGCCAGGCGGCTTCGGGCCAGCATGCGCCCGAACACCCAGCGCTGGTCCGCCCAACCTCGCAAGCGGGCCCGCTCGTCCAGGTTGCCCTGCACCACCGCGACGCGGATGCGCCGAGCATCAGGAGGAGCCGGAGCGCCGGCCAGCCGAAACACTGCCCAGGCGACGGCCAGGGCCATCAATGCGGCCCAGGCGATCAGCAGGCGTGACGAAGGGCGGGCGCGGGCCCTGAACCGGAGGTAAACGTGCGCGGCTGCTGAGTTGGTCAAGATCACCGCGAAGGTGACCAGGTAGACCCCGCACAGTGAGGCGAGCTGGGCCAGCCACAGGCTGCGCACCTGGGAGTAGCCGACGCTCGCCCAGGGGAATCCGGTCATCAGGTAGTTGCGCAGGAACGAAAGCGCCACCCAGACCACCGGCAGCGACCAGCAGGCGCCGATCCGCAGCCGTTGCTCCATCCTGCGGGCGCTCCAGAAGGCCAGCGCCCAGAACAGGGACAGGAACGAGACCAGCAGCAGCCGGATCGCGGCGGCGCCTATCCAGGGAATGTGCGCAAAGGTGGTCATGGGCTCGACCACCCAGGCCAGGGCCGCGCTGAAGTAGACCGTCCCGGCGACCACTCCCAGAAAGAAGACGCGTCCGGGGCTCGCTTCAGCCATCCGGACGAGCACCGGGACCAGCCCGACCAGCCCCACCCAGTCCCGCCACCCGGACCTCCCCCACTCGGCCGAAGGCCCGACCGGCGACGCCAGCGCCTGGCAGGCGGCCATGAGCATCCCGCTGCCCGCGGCCGCGGCCAGGTCGATCCAGGTACGGGGCCGGCTCATCGCTTCCCGATGCCGGACAGCAACGCGACCAGCCGCCTCTGTTCGCGGCGCATCCCGGCGTGGTCGTGACCGAGCAGGTGCAACACGCCGTGGACCAGCAGGACGAGCACCTCGTCCCACAGCGCGGCAGATCGCTCCCGCGCCTGGCGGGCGGCGGCGGGCAGGGAGATGACCACGTCTCCCAGCAACGCCGGCTGCAGGCCGCTGCGCTCACCCTCCTGTTGGGAGAACGACAGAACGTCGGTCGTCCGGTCGCGGCCGCGGTATTGGCGGTTCAGGGCGGTCATCTCCTCGTCGTCGGTCAGCAGGACGGACAGCTCCCGCCCGGCCAGGCCGACCTCGGCCAGCAGACGCCGGGCCCGGCGCTGCAGTCTGCGGCGGTCCAACGGCGGAGTGCCGCGTCGTTTGGTGAGATGGACGGTCAAAGATTCATATTCCGAGGCGTTTGATGTCCCCTGCCTTCCCATCCGGGGTCTCCTGACGCTTCTCGCCCCCCTCGCGCCTGGCTTCGCCTTCCCTGGCGCCGCCGGTCCTGGCCTTGCGCTCGGCCTGTTCCCGCTCCTGGACGGCCGGCTCGGGGTAGTCCGGCCGGTGGTGGTAGATGCCCGCCAGCACCCGGTTGAAGGCCCGGCCGATCCGATGAAGGTCCTTCAGGGTCAGGTCGCACCCGTCGAGCTGGCCGTCCACGAAGATGCGGTTGATCATCTTCTGCACCAGCCCCTGCAGCCGGGCCGGTGAAGGATCGGAGATGCTCTTGGCGGCGGCCTCGACGCTGTCGGCCAGCATGACCAGCGCCACCTCGCGTATCTGCGGCTTGGGGCCCAGGTAGCGGAAATCCTCTTCCTTGACGGAGTCCCCGTCCTCGGCCTGGTCCTTGGCCCGCTGGAAGAAGAACTTCATCAGCGACGTGCCGTGGTGCTGCAGGATGGCGTACACGATGGGTTGACCCAGGCGGGACTCGCGAGCCAGCTCGGCGCCGTCCTTGACATGGGCCCGCAATACCGAGGCGGACAGGGATGGCTTGAGCTTGTCGTGCCGGTTGACCCCGTCGCGCTGGTTTTCCGAGAAGTAGGCCGGCTTCTTGATCTTGCCGATGTCGTGATAGTAGGCCATCACCCGTGCCAGCAACGAGTTGCAGTGTATCGCCTCGGCGGCCGCCTCGACCAGGGAACCCACGATGATGCTGTGGTGATAGCTGCCGGGCGCCTGGACGATCAGATCCTTGAGCAACGGATGGTTGAGGTTGGCCAGCTCGAGCAGCTTGATGTCCGTGGTGTACCCGAACGTCACCTCGATCAGGGGGGCCACGCCGGCGACGATGATCGCCGCCAGGACGCCGCCCGAGAAGGCGAAGAGCGCCGAGAAGATGGTCTGGAACGAAACCAGGTCCCCCGACAACAGGGACAGCCCGAGCGCCAGGAGCATGTTGGCCAGGCCGGTCACTACCCCGGCGTAGAACAGCGAGCTGCGCTGCTTGACGTTGCCCACGGCTGAGGCGGCCACCAGGGAGCCTACCAGGCAGTAGATGGTGAAACCGATGCTCGAGTCCATCACCAGGCCCGACAACAGGCTGAAAGCCGCCGTGAAGGACAGTGCCATCTCGCTGTTGAGAACGAAACGCACCAGCATGGCGCCGGCCGCGAACGGGATGGCGAAGTAGAGACTCTCGAGGGGGAACAGCGCGGTTTGTTCGGAGATCGCGCCGAAGATCCAGAACCAGACCTTGACCGAGACCAGGGAGATGAACATCACCAGGGCCAGCAGGCCCAGGTCCTTGAACTGGGTGCCGAACTTGCGTATGTTGCGGGCCGAGAAGACCACCAAGACCAGGAGCATGATCACGACCAGCAACACGGTTCCGAGCGCCATCTGGGGGGCGTTCGACACCTCGGTCAGCCTGGCCATCACCTTGAAGGCCAGGATGTGCCGTGTCTCGATCCGCTCGCCGTCGCGGATGATCATCTCTCCCTTCTGGTAAGGGATCTCCAGCGTCTGGACCTTCTCACGGGCCTCGCGCTTGCGCCTCTCGGTCTCCGACCGGTTGAAGAACATGTTGGGGGTGACCAGGGCCTTGGCGATGCGGATCTGGGCGGCCCTGAGCGGCCCGGCCACATCGGACAACTTCAGGACGGCCGTCTGCTCGACCCTTTCCAGGGCCTCCTCGATGTCCCGGATGCGGGAGAAGCTCACGACCGCGTTCTCCTGCTTGGACACTCCACCGCGAAGGAACCGGACGGTGATCCCTTCCTCGCGGTCCACCGCCAGCAGCTCGAGGCTCGGCACGATCATGTGCCGCATGTTCTTCTCGACCAGGGCGGAGATGTCTTTCAGGATATCCGCCGAGAAGCGGTTTTCCTTAAGGCGCCGGAAGTCCTCGTCCTTGACGACCACCTGCAGGATATTCTGGAACTCGTCCCTGCGCTCGTTCAGCCGGGCGCCCAGTTCCTTGAGCAGCTGTTGAAGTTTCTTCTCCCTCTCGGCGGCGCGTTCGGCTTCTTCGCGCACCAAGGGTTTGGGGGGGGATTTTCGCGGTCGGCTCCTCTTCTTCTTCTCCGGCGGCGGCTCGACCGCCTTCTCGGCCTCGCCGTCCTCCCCCTCCCGGTCCAGCGCCTCGACGGCCGCATCGTGCTCGCGGACGATCCGGTGCATCTCGCCGAAGGCCTCTTGCAGCCGCCGCGTCCGCTCCTGTCCCTGCTCCTGCTCGAAGTCGTACACGGAGCGAATGGCCGCTTCGGCCTTCGTTCGCTTGCGCTCGGTGGCCTCGTCGTCCGGCACGTTGAAGCTTATCGGCGCCCGGATGTCCGCCGAGGCCACCTTGCCCACGTCTTCGTCGGAGAGAGGAAGCGTCGGGCCGGAGGCGGCCGGGTTGGTCATCACCGCCACCGTCACCCCGAGCACCAGAAGCATCAGGCCGAAGGTGACCGGCAGCCACCAGTTGCGCCAGTTGCGCAATCCCCGGGCCCGCTCGCGGACCACGTCGGCCAGCGCTTCGCGCGGTCTGTCCCGGCTGTTCCTGCCGTCACCCACGCCTCCCCCCTTTTCCCCCTCCCTTTTCGCCCTCGCGGTTCTCGTGCCGTTCGTAGGCGCGGATCACCTCCCGCACCAGGGGATGCCGGACAACATCGGCTTCGGTAAACAGACAGAACTCGATCCCGGGCACCGCGGCCAGGATGCCGCGGGCCTCGATCAGCCCGGAGGCCCTGTCCGCCGGAAGGTCAACCTGGGTGATGTCACCGGTGATGACCGCCTTGGAATCGTACCCCAGACGGGTCAGGAACATCTTCATCTGATCGGAGGTCGTGTTCTGGGCCTCGTCGAGGATGATGAAGCTGTCGTTCAGGGTCCGGCCGCGCATGAAGGCCAGAGGCGCCACCTCGATGGTGCCACGATCCATCAGCCGGCCGACCTGCTCGACGTCCATCATGTCATGCAGCGCATCATACAGCGGTCTCAGGTATGGATTGACCTTCGCGGCCAGATCCCCGGGCAGAAAGCCGAGCTTCTCACCGGCTTCCACGGCCGGCCGGGTGATCACGATGCGCTGGACCGACTGGTTCTTCAACTCGGCCACGGCCATGGCCATGGCCAGGTAGGTCTTTCCGGTGCCGGCCGGACCGATGCCGAAGACCACGTCGTGCCGGCGTATGGCGTCGATGTATTGTTTCTGTCCGAGCCCCTGGGGTGTGATCACGCGCTGGCGATTCGACACGAACACTGTGTCCATGAACACGTCCCGCAGCGGGACTCTCCTGTCCTCGGCCTTTAGCCTGTATGCCTGCTCGAAATCCGATCTGTACAGCGGGCGGCCCGACCGGGCCAGGCCGTAGAGCTCATCGAGCAACTGGTGCACCAGATCCACCTGGGTGTCCTCGCCCTTGATGGTCAGCTCGGTTCCGCGCACCGAGATGGCCACTGAAGCGACCCGCTCGAGCAACTGCAGGTGAGCGTTGCCCGGACCGAACAGCAGGCGCGCCACCCCGCCGTCGTCCAGGGAGAGTCGCCTGCACGCATCCGGGGTCACTGTATTGCCACCGACTGCAGGCATGATTCACTCGAAAGGCCGCAGCATGACGAACCGGTCCTCTCCCGGTTCATACAGCCGCTCCTGGCGCCACGGGAATCGAATGTCGTCCTGACCCAGCAAGCCGGCCTCGACCAGGTCGGACAACTCGTCGGGATAGCGCCCGACTTCCATCCGGAAGATCTCCAGGGCGGACCGCAGGCGACGCACCTGTGACCTGTCGATCAGCTCACGGGCCACCGGGTCCTGGAAAGTCCTGGTTCGCGACTCCTGGAAGAAGGACAGGGGATCGAGATCGAACACCGAGTAGAGGCCGAAGAACAGCAAGATCAGAAAGGCGTACATCCCGGCCTGGATCAGCACGCGTCCGATCGGAAACGCGCGCTTCCTGCCGCCCGGTCCCTCCCGGACCGCCTTGTCGGCATCCTTCTTGGATTCTACCTTTTCTGCCTTGAGATAGCCCTCGTTGAGCAGATTGAACAACGCCTTGCAGGTTTCGAACTCGCCGAGCCGGGAGAGGTCGATCAGTTTCTGGACGTCGCGGTCCTCGGCAACCAGGCCGAAGACCTTCTCCTCGTTGGCGCCGATGTTCTTGGACTTCCTCTTCTTCTTCTTGGGCTTGTCCTCCGCGAACATGTCGTCGAACGCACCGTCGACGTCGTCCGACTGGCCCTTGGCTGCGGCGGCTGCGGCGTCGGTCTCGTCCCCCTCCAACTTCTTGACCTTCTTGAAGGTCATCTCGAAGGAGGTGATCTTCTTCCGGATCATGGGCCATTCGTCGACCATCCGGAAACCTTCCATCAAGATGCCCTCGCTCCGGATTGGCGTCACGGTGTCGGCGTCGTATGTCACCTCCTCGGACTCGAAGGCGTAGGTTCCGGTCTCCCAGTTGAACAGCTTGTAGACGGTCTCGGTGGTCTGCAGTTGGGTGAACTCGCGCAATTCGTCCCGGCTGAGAAAGCCGTGATCGAGTAAAATGTCGCCCAGTCGTTTGAGCGTTCGCTTCTGGATGCCCAGGGCCTGCTCGAGTTGGGCCTCGCTGATCGCCTCGGCGCAGACCAGCATGGAGCCCAGCAGGTCCTTCTTCTTGCGGGTCGTGGATTCGGCGCGCACAATGTCGCCTTTGGCGAAAGAGATGCGCACCTCCTGGTCCTTGGACTGCAGGTGGAGCACACCGGTCTTGGACTGATGGCTGATCAGCTGGAAGATGTCAGCGATCCCGAAGTCTTTCAGGGTGCCCTTGAGCGCCATACTCTCAGTACTCCTCGGCCCGGAACACGTCGACTATCGCCCAGGCGTAGAAGCAGGCGAATACCACCAACTGTGGAACCAGCAACAGCCAGTTCCGACCGCTGTCCACGGAGAGGTGGTCGCGCATCACGAAATCGCCCACCAGAATCTGCATCAGCACCAGGCAGAACACGAGCAGGATCAGGGCGCCGCGAAGCGTTTTGCCTCTCATCATCTGTCCCAACCCGGGCAGGACGAAGGTGATCCCACGAGCGATGCTCTCCCTGCGCCGGCGGAACTGCCGGATCTGGATTTCCTTCGAAATCCGTGCCCTGGCATCCACCTGGGTCTTTTTGACGAACGCGTGGAAGCACTGGCCGCAGACCGCGTCGTCACGCAACTCGGGCGTGCAACGGAGGCAGACGGGTCGACCACAGCGCACGCAGCCGCTCGAGGCGAACAACTTCGCACGGGCGAACAGCATCAGTATGAACAGCACCACTGCGCCCGCGGCGGTGAACCAGAACGCCTCGAGCGAACCGCTGCCGGCCGAGGCGCGCCATAGACTCGTGACCGCCCGCTCCAGCCGGGCGCTGTCTCCGCGGCCGTCCGCCAGGGCCAGCCATTCGCTCGGAAGCGGCAGGTCGGCCACCGCGTAGTTGGCCAGGCGCAAATCGGCCTGCTCGCGCATCTTCCTGACGGCGTCCTGGTCCAGGCGGATGGCCTGCTCGGCGGACTCCTTGCCCTTGTCCAGATTGGCGCTGCGGAAGTACGTCCGGCTGAGGTTGAAGTAGGGCACCACCTGATCGGGGCGCACAACGGTTGCTCGCCTGTATTGCGCCAGGGCCCCTATCAGGTCGTCCCGCAGGAACAGGACGTTGCCCAGGTTGTTGAGCAGGACCTCGGAACCGGGAACCTTCTGCACGGCCCGCTGGTAGTACTTCCTGGCCTTTTCGAGCTCGCCGGTCCGCTTGTAGTAGTCGCCCAGCACGGCCAGCAGCACGTGGTTGTCCGGCTCTTCGATAAGCCGGGCCTTTATCCGGCTGACGCTCGCCGCGGGCGCCGAGCCTCGGACAATCTCCACCACGTCGCCGAATGTGGTATCCGGAAGTGCCAGTCCATGGACCGCGTGCTTCAGGGCGAACGGCGCGCCCGCGATGCACGCCAGCACGACGACGCTCAGCACCCGTTCCCGCCAGTTCTGATAGATCCAGGCGATCAGCAGCCAGGTCAGGAGGATGACGACCAGCCCGGCACGGAAGAACACCGGCAGCAAAACAATCAAAATGCCGAGAATGCCGGTCTGGAAGAACGCCACCCCGCGAGGAAAGAGGTGGTGGAAATCGTGCAGGAACAGCTTCAGGTAGCGCAGCAACTGCACCACGCAGAACAGGCCCACGGCCAGGCCGAGACCCAGCAGCAAAGAAACGATCAGGTTGACCGTCAGCCTGATCCTGACCAGGGGATTGCGCAACGCGGCCTTGCCGGCGCCCACCAGGCCGGAAAACACCCTGCCCAGGCCCAACGGCTCGACCGCGAACTGGTATCCTGCCCGCGCCAGGTGGGCGGCGGGCAGGTCGGGGGCCAGGTCCACTACGGTGGAAAGCAGCCCGGCCGCCAACTCGTCGTCCTCTCGCTGGCGGGCTCGTTCGGCTTCCCGGATGAGGACGTTGGCCTGCAGGAACATGTTCTTGATGGCCAGCTCATTGCGGAGCTTGCAGAAGCGCTGAAGGTCCTGGCCGGCCAGCGTGAAATCGCGCTGGTCCAGGTGAATGCGGCGCTGCTCCCACACAAGGGCCAGATCGTCGATGGTGCCCGAGGGCTGCAGGAGATCCTCGCGGGAGTGTTCGACGCCGGGTTCGCCCTGGTCGCCCGGAACCGGCTCGCCGGGCTCTGGCGCCGAATCCTCCCCTGGTTTTTCCTCGTCTTCTTTGTCTGACTTGTCCGACTTGTCGCCTGCCTCGTCGGCCTTCTCGTCTTTCTCTTTCTCTTCGTCTTTTCGCCCGGGCTTCTCGTCGCCTTCGTCCCCTTCCTGTCCCAGCGGCTTATTGTCGAGGCGATGCTCGTCTCCCCAGCTGTCCCGCTCGACATCCGCGCCCCAACCGCCGACCTCGTCGTCCTCTTTGTCGGTCTTGCGGCCGGCCGGCTTGTCTTCGTCCTCGTGGTCCTCGTCCTTTTCGCCCGCGGGCGCGCTCCAGATGTCGTCCTCGGTCTTGATCTCCTTGCGTTTTTTCTTCTTTTTCTTTTTCTTGGGCCGCGTTGGAGGAGAGTCGTCATCGGCCGGCAAGTCGAAGGACTGCGCCAGCAACGGTTGCCGGAACTCCGTGCGACCGTCGTACCCGGGCGCGGCGACCAGGCCCAGGATCAGGATTGCTGCGAGACCAACCAGCATGGCGATGAGGATATCCCAATCAAGGAAAGATGGCAAGAATGCCCAGGGCGGGATTCGAACCCGCAAGGGTTACCCCATACGCCCCTCAAGCGTACGTGTATGCCAGTTCCACCACCTGGGCCCGATTGCCAAACAACACCCATACACATAGCACCTGGGGAAGCCACGGGCAATAAAAACCCTCCTCTCCCGTGCGGGAGAGGAGGGTCGGGGGTCGCTCGAGGGAGTCGCTGCTCAGTAGCGATAGCGCATGCCCAGGGCAGCGACGAAGCCGGCGCGGTGGCCGGTCCAGTCGCCGTACTGGAGCGGGGCGCCCTCGGGGTAGTCGGTCGTCACCAGGCCGGTCTTGTCGCGCAGGTGGAAGACGTTGAGCATCTCGACGATCACGTCGATCTGCTGGCCGGTCAACTCCTTGAGGTCCCAGACCACCTTGAGGTCGAAGTAGATCGAGTCCGGCATGCGGTTCCAGTACGGGTCGTTGGGGTGCTCGCGGTCGTAGCCGCGCCGGTAGTCGTAGTCGGAGTAGCCCCATAAATTGTTGTACACGATCTTGGTGTACGGACCGCCGGTGGTCCACCAGAAGCTGCCGCCCAGCTCGATGCCGTAGGGCAGGTTGTAGGAGCCGTCCAGCTTGAGCCGGTGGCGCACGTCGTAGCTCAGCCAGCTCCAGAAGTACTTGTCCTGGCGGGGGTTGTCCAGGTAGGACGATATCAGGGTGTTCGGCGCGCCCTGGGCCCACGAGCAGGTGTAGGAGCCGTTGAGCTGCCAGTTGTTGGAAAAGTTCTTGCGGGCCACGATCTCGAAGCCCCAGTAGCGTCGCCAGGCCTGCCTGGGGGTGCCCAGGGACCAGATCCAGGTATCCTGGCCGTTCTTGTAGCCGATGATGTCTGTGCCCTCCTGGTTCCAGATCAGGTTGGCCTCGTCGTCCTCGAAGATGTACTTCATCTCGCGCCACAGGCCGTTGGCCGCCAGCGAGAAGTCGGTGAACAGCTCGCGCTCGATCTGCAGGGTGATCTCGTCGGTGTGCGGGGCGGTCAGGTTGTCCTTGACCACCACCCCGGAGTCGCCGCCCGAGCTGTATTCGAAGATGTCGTACTCACCGGTGGCCGGGTTGTACGAGTAGGTCTCGGTCTCCAGGCCCTTGCCCACGAAGCCCGACAGCATCAGGTAGCCGGTGTCGACGTAGCGGTTGTAGCCGGCCCTGAAGACGGTCTTGCCGTCGCCGGTGATGTCCCAGACCAGGTTGATGCGCGGGCTGGTGGTCAAAAACTCGCTGATGACGTCGTCCTTGTAGTTGAGCATCTGGGCGTAGTCGAAGCGCACGCCGGGCTTGATGGTCAGGTCCTTGGTGATCTTCCAGGCGTCCTGCAGGAACAAGCCCAGGGTGTCGCCGGTGATCGTGGTCGACAAGCGCTTGTAATTGCCGTCATCGTCGCGCATCAACTGGGAGCGGCGGTAGGGACGGCCGGAGCGGTCGGTGTAGCTGGCGCCCCCGGGAATGCCGTCGCGCAGGTTCTCCCAGGTGTGGGCGTACTGCCAGCCGGCCTTGAGCTCGTGGTCGCCCAGGAGGTCGTCCAGGTAGTAGGTCCAGGCCGAGTCGAACTGCAGCCGGTTGCGCTCGGTCAGGTAGTCCATGGAGCTGTTGCCGGTCACCAGGCCGGTGTCCTGGTCGTAGTGTTCGCTGCACTCCGGGTTGTCGATGCTGCGGCAGCCCATCGGGAAGATGTCAAGGACCGTGTCCTTGTAGGAGAGCTGGGTCTTCTGGAACAGGCTCTTGGACCACAGGGCCTCCCAGGCCAGGGTGTAGAACGACCCGCCCTGGTAGCGCTGGGTCTCGGCCTCGGCCGAGATCATGGACGACTGGTCCTCGTTCTTGATCCAGGTGGGGTCCCCCTGGGTCATGAAGGTCAGCTTGTGGTTGTCGGTCGCCTGGTAGGTGAGCTTGCCCAGGTAGTAGAAGCTCGTCCAGTCGCGGGCCGGGTGCTGGATCATGTCCGGGTTGGCCGGGTTGAAGTAGTCCGGGGTGGCGCTCATCTTGCGGATGGCCTTGTTGAACTCGAACGAGGCGAAGTACCACAGCTTGTCCTTCATGATCGGGCCGCCGACGTTGACGTTGAACGCATATGAGTCGCTGGTCGGGGCGCCTTCCTTCTCGAATTCGTCCTTGAGCCGGAAGGTCTCCGGCCGGGCGTAGAACGAGGTGTCCAGGTGGAACTCGTTGCCGCCGCTCTTGGTCACCAGGTTGATGATGCCGCCGGTGGCCTGGCCGTACTCGGCGTCCAGGCCGCCGGTCAGGACCTGGACCTCCTTGATGGCGTCGAAGTTGAAGTTGGCGGCGAAGGTGTTGGTCACCGGGTCGGTGGTGTTGACGCCGTCTATCAGGTACTGGTTGGAGTACATCGAGCCGCCGTGAACGTTGGGGTTGGCGCCGCCGACCACGCCGGGGGCCAGTTGGGCCACGCTCTGGTACTGGCGGCTGATGGGCACGGACTCCAGGAACTCGTCGTCGTAGTTGCCGCCCAGGCTGGTCTTCTCCTTGTCGACCACCGGCCGCCGGGCGGTGACCACCACGGTCTCCTCGGCTGTCGGCAGCTCGAGCAGGATGTCAAGGGTGACGGTGGAGCCGATGCTCACCCTGACCCGCTCCTGCTTGAACGGCAGGAAGCCCGGCTGCGCGATGTCGATCAGGTACTTGCCGGGAGGCAGCCCGAAGAACAGGAAGCCGCCGCTCTCGGATGTCTGGATCTTTCTGGTGCCCATCATCTCGGGCGCGGTAATTGTGACGGTGACGCCGGCCAGCGGCACCCCGTCGGGATCGAACACGGTGCCGGAGATCTTGCCGGTCTGCCCCGCGAATGCGGGCAGCGCCAGGACAAGCACCAGCGGGATGACGAACAGCGACATGATCGTCGTGATTCGATGGTGTCTCACTTTGGGACTCCTTTTCATTTTATTACCCTCACTCTCGCCCTGGCTCAGTTTGCCGTGAGAGTGACGTAGCACTCATAGTCGCCCGCATCGCCATCAAAACCGGCGACCTGGATGACGTACAGGTGCCCAGCTTCGGCCGGGTAATCCAGGATCACCTCGGGCTTGTCCGCGAACGAGGTCGCCACATAGCCCACGTCCAGGTCGAGCAAGAACAGATCGTAGTCGGCGGTCTCGACCGCCCAATCGAACACGATGTTCATTGGCCCGCTCACCTCGGCCACGAAGGCGAAGGAATCGTAGTCACCGAGCCAGATCGATCCGTCGTTGCTTACGTCGGTGAGGGTTCCGAGGAGGTGCATGGCGCCCTTGGTGGGTTGGCCATCGGGCGGGTAGTCGTCCAACTCGTAGGTCAAAGCCAGCGTCCCGCAGTCGTTGGGCTGGCCGGGGAGAGCCTCGCCTGTCCCAGCGTCGTTCCAGTCGTTGGGCTCAGTCTCGCGCTCGTACATGTAGTTGAAGGACAGGGTGTAAACCCCGGGGCCGCCGTCGTAGCCGGTGACGTTGAGTGCGTACATCAGGCCAGGCTCAACATCCAGGATGGCCACCTCGGGCTTGTAGATATACGCGCCCATATAGCCGGCGCCCGGTGCATACAGGCTGCCGGAACCAGGCGGGTCCTCGAACCAGACCACCATATCATAGTCCGCGTCGGGCACCTGCCAGTCGAGCACGATCATCACGGAGCCGGCCTGGGCGAACTCGATAAGGTAGAAGTCCTCGTCCTGATCACCGCCGGCAGCGTCGGCCGCCTCGGCGTAGCCGGTCACGCGGTAGTCGTAGCCCATCGAGATAAGACCGTACGGCCGCAGGTCGTGGGCGTCGCCCTGGAAGAGGTCGTTGGGCTCCTCCTCGAAGAACTCGGTTACCACCTCGCCCTCCTCGCAGGCGTCGCCGATGCCGTTGCCGTCGGAGTCGAGCTGCTCGGTGCAGGTGTCGTTGTCGCACACGTCGCCGGCGCCTACGCACTCGCCGTCCTCGGTGCAGGTCGGCTTGGGGTTGACCACCAGCGGGCAGTTGTCGTCGGCGTTGTCGATGCCGTCGCCGTCGGCGTCGGCGTCGCAGGCGTCTCCGACACCGTTCCCGTTCCTGTCTATCTGTCCGCCGACGGATTTCTCGTAGTCGGTGGTATCACCGTCGCCGTCCACGTCGCAGTGCGACTCGTAATCCTCTTCATCGCACCTCAACCCATTGGGAACCGCCGTACAGTTGTCACAGGTGTCACCCACGCCATCGCTGTCGCCATCGACCTGGTCGGCGTTGGGGCTCAACCGGCAGTTGTCGTCACAGAAGACGGTCTCGCCGCTCGAGCAGGGATTGTCCGTGGTGTCGCCGCTGCCGTCCCCGTCGTCGGCCACGCCGTCGTTGTCGTCGTCCCAGTCGCAGGCGTCGGGCAGGTCGTCGCCAGGGGCGTCGGTGTTGAGCTGCTGGGTGCAGCGTCCGAACAGGATGTCGCAGGTGCCGGCGTTGACGCAATCGGCGTCCGACTCGCAGCGCCCGTCGGCGTCGTCCGGGCACAGGTCGCAGGCGTCGCCCAGGCCGTCACCGTCGGAGTCACTTCCGTCGTCGGCCGTGCCCGGGCACACATCGCAGGCGTCGCCGATGCCGTCGCCATCCGTGTCCTTCTGGTCGCCCAGGGACATCTCGTACTCGGTTACTTCCTCGTCCCCGTCGACGTCGCAACGCAACTCGTTTCCTTCGATCTCGCATCCCGGCCCGTTGGGGGTCTCCGGGCAATTGTCGCCGTAGTCCTGCACGCCGTCTTCGTCCCCGTCCAGGTCGCAGGCGTCGCCGATGCCGTTGCCGTCCCGGTCGCCCTGGTCGGGGTTGAAGTACACCGGGCAGTTGTCCGCGCCGGAGCACACGTCGTTGACCACGCCCGGGTCGCAGAAGTCGTCGCCGTCGTCGTCAGGGTCGCAGGCGTCGCCCAGGTCGTCCCAGGCCATCGCCTGATCCGGCTCGCAGACGGTTCCGCCCTCGCAGATGAAGCCGTACGGACAGACGAAGTCACCGTCGCAGCGCGGCTTGCACACGTCATCGTTGCACACGTATCCGCTGCCGCAGTCGAAAGGTCCGCTGCACTCCTTGTCCAGGACCGGCGGCCGGTCGGTGTTGCGCTGGGAGATGCAGGTTCCGGATTCCGGGTTCTCGGGATCCTTGACGCAGATGTCGCCGGCGCCGAAACACTCGGCGTCTATCCACCCGTCGTCTATCTCTTCATCGTCATCGTTCTTCTCGCACGCCGGGTTGGGGTTGTAGACCATCGGGCAGTTATCGCAGTCGTCGCCCACCCCGTCGCCGTCCATGTCGGCCTGTCCGGGGTTGGCGGCGTGGCAGTTGTCGCAGGCATCGCCGATGCCGTCCGGGGTCGGGTTCCCTTCCGCGTCCTTCTCGCTGTCGGGCTGGCCGTTGCAGAAGCCGGCCTCCACGTCGCAGATGCCCGAGGCGCCCACGCAGTCGGCGTGTTCGCCACAGGCCGGCCTGGGGTTGAACACCATCGAGCAGTTGTCGTCGTCGTCATCAACCCCGTCGCCGTCCAGGTCGTCGTCGCAGGCGTCGCCGAGGTCGTCGGGGATGCACCCATCCTCTACGTCGCACACCGCGGGGTCGTCGCTGTTGGCCTGGTTGCCCAGGGACTTCTCGTAGTCGGTTACTTCCTCGTCCCCGTCCACGTCGCAACGCGACTCGTTCCCTTCGATGTCACATCCCCATCCGTTGGGGATCAGCCGGCAGTTGTCGCACAGGTCGCCCACGCCGTCTTCGTCGGTGTCCGTCTGGGCCGGATCGAACTGGAGCGGGCAGACGTCGCAGTCGTCGGGGATCCCGTCGCCGTCGCCGTCCGCTTCTCCGTTGTAGACGAACGGGCAGGGATCATCGCCGTCGTCGATGCCGTCGTCGTCGTCGTCGGTATCGCAGGCGTCGCCCGCGCCGTCGCCGTCGTTGTCGGTCTGGTCGGCGTTGCCTTCCTCGCAGGAGTCGCCCGCGCAGGTGGCGCAGGTGGCGGTGCAGAAGGCGTCGTAGCTACCGCACATGCCGGTGCAGACGTCCTGGCAGGTGGTGCACTTGTCGTACTTCTTGCGGCTGCAGGGGCCCTTGTCCACGCACTTGTCGCGGTCGCTGTCGCACTTGTCGTAGCAGTCCTGCTGCTCCTCGTCCAGGTCGGCCGGGAACATGTCGCACCTGGCGATGCACCTGTCCAGGCCGTTCTCGCAGGCCGTCACCTCGGACTCGGCGCAGTTGGCGTAGGCGAAGCAGTCGTCGCCGCCGCAGTCCGAGCAGGCCGTGGCCAGGCAGCTGGTGAGCAGGGCGCCGCACTCGCCGCAGGCCACGGTGGCCTTGTTCTCGCAGGCGATCCAGGCCGCGTCCCACTCGTCGCGCGGGGTGTCGAACGTCTCGTCGGCGACCGGACCGCCCGCCAGGCAGGTGCTCATGTTTCCGCGGCAGTTGTCGCAGGCGTCGCCCGCGCCGTCGGAGTCGCCATCGGCCTGATCGGCGTTGCCGGCCAAGGGGCAGTTGTCGGGCGCGTCGTTGGCGATGCCGTCGTTGTCGATGTCGGGGTCGCACTCGTCGCCCAACCCGTCGTTGTCCAGGTCGTCCTGGTAGGGGTTGGCAACCTCGGGGCAGTTGTCGCCGACGTCCTCGGAGTCGTCGGGGCGGTGCTCGACGTCGTCGCCGTCCGCGTCGGCGTAGCCGTTGCAGGCGTCGCCCGGCCCGATCCCGTCCCAGTTGGCCTGGTCGGGGTTCGGCACATCGCGGCAGTTGTCGCACATGTCGCCCACGCCGTCGCCGTCTGAGTCGACCTGGTCGGTGTTGTAGGTCGTCGGGCAGTTGTCGTCGGGCAGGCCGTCGCCGTCGTTGTCGCCGTCGAGGATGCCGTCGAAGTCGGCGTCTGTGACCTCGGTGTCGATCAGCAGCTCGGACATGGTGTACAGGAGCCAGCCCTTGGTGAAGTCGACCCCGCCACCCGGCATCGGCACCGTCTCGTGCATGACGAAGTCGGCCGAGGTGGGCACGCCCATGGTCGAGAAGTTGAGCGTGTTGCCGCCGTCGTTGTCGGCGAAGGCGAAGACCCAGTACTGGCAGTAGCCCTGCTCGGTGTTGCAGGTGGTCGGCGAGCAGACCTGGCCGTCGACGAATTCCCCGGCCGCGCCGCAGACGCAGTCGGCGTCTTCCTTGCACTTCTTGACCGGGATCAGCAGCCCGTCGTACCAGCCGGTCATGTCGCCGGTGACCGGATCGACCGCCAGGTCGACCACGGTGGTGCCGCCCACCGGGTGCTTGGCCAGGCCGGCGGAGGCCGAGCCGAGGTCGTCTGCATCGCTGGCGTACTCGCCGGGGACGATGATGTGGGGCACGGGATCGGGATAGGCGCCGATCATGATGCGGCCCACCACTGTGCCCGAGATGGCCGACAGCGCCAGGGTGTACTTGGTCGGAGTGGGGGTCTCGTACCACTTCAGCCAGCGCAGAAAGTACTCCTTGCCGGGATCGGCCACCAGGGTGATGGTGATCGGCGCGATCCCGCTCAGGTCCCAGACGATGAAGTCGGGAGGCCCGCTAGAGCCGGCCGGCCGGGAGTAGAGGGCCGCCACGAAGCC
>SDBT01003021.1_pt1 | contig 29223 bp, 34 predicted proteins | sample 2277101 | NCBI WGS metagenome assembly SDBT01 (sample SAMN10404973, study PRJNA504765) | marine sediment metagenome | isolation source: marine sediment core GS10_PC15, 103 cmbsf | place: Arctic Ocean: Southern Knipovich Ridge | collected 2010
CTTTTTCATTTCATCTTTCATGTGGCGACTCACAACACCCACTCGAAACGAGTCGGAGAGTTGATCTGTGCTTAGGAGTCCTTGTTCTCTTGCGGCAACAAGGAAGTCCTTCTCCGCTTTTCTAAACGCACTATCGCCTGCCTTGGTGATTTCTCCTCTATGTATATTAGCAAGTCGCTCCCGACCTGTATAGCCCCATTTGGCTTTTGTCCTCTCGGCTACCCACGTCTTTCCATTGGGAAGGGTCGCGCGCATCTGTTTGGCGTCCGCGACAACCGCAAAACGAATGTCTGCTTCACTGAAAAATGCAACCGCTGGGTGGTTGTGTGTGACCACCACATCTGGCGTTCGTAAAATGCGTATTCCTGCCTCCCTCGGAACACTTACCGCCTTTTTGGTGCCTTTGACGCGAACCAACTGTTCGCCCTGTGGCCCAAAAACCACCATATGCTCTACACGTTCACTGCGAATAGCTTTCTCGGCCTGGCGTAAATTCATGCCTCTCTTCACGGGAGCATTTCTCGGATACTTGTCGGGCGAATCTTTGGGTCGCTTCGTTGGCACCTTCGGAACTGTAGGCCTAGCCGGCTGCTTCGGCGTCGGCGGATCGATTGGAGTTTCAATCACGCCTTCATCGGAATCGATATCAACCGCGCATCGGCATCGAAAATGAAATGGAGGAAGCGCGAAGCCCGAACCTGCTAGAGCCGCCGAGTCTTTGGCGCTGGCTCGCCCAGGTTTCGACGAAATTTTGTCGAGCTCTTTTTTGCTATGCCATGGGTGGACTGTTTTGACATCTTCGGGGCTTTCGGCTTGGAGCTCGGCGAACATTTGATCGCCACCTTGTTGCACCGTGAAAACTTTCCCATCCATGTGATTGCACACGGGACAAGTGCGTGAGTCGATAGGGTTGGTAATGGTATACGTCGTAGCCCCCACCCGCATGAACGATGACAGCTGACCGTGTGCTCGGGCAACTGTCGCCGCGTTGGCGGTCAAGCCCTCGAAGTACTGCGCAGATGAACCATGGAATCCGCCGGGCGTGCGAACACGCGAAAACTCTTTGGTTAGCTTCTCCGACATTAGCTTGCCGGCCAGTGTCCTGTTTTGTCCGGCCTCCACAATTGTCTTTCGCGTTGTCTCCTGAATAGCCGCAGCAAGATTCTTGTCGTAGTGCTCGCCAATCCATAATACTTGCTGGCCCTGCAGCGCCGCTATCGCTTCGTCGTCGATCACATCGAATGAGGGGAGAGCAGAAAAACCGGGCAACGCCTTCTCTACGACAAGCTCGGTTAGATTCGGCGTGTCATAGGTCAAAGGCGCCTTAGTCTGCTTCGTTGCTTTTTTCCAGCCGGCCGTGCGCGCGAGCCGGTAGATCCTATCTTGATCCGCCTTCATACGTGGAACGGCCTTGGCAGACCACCCGTTCATAATAGTTCGCACTGCTCGGGAGATGCTGCTAGCGGATTTGCCCTGCTTAGCCATAGAGCTCGCACGCTTTACCGCTTTCGCGGTGAGTGCGTTCCACTGACCTAACAAGAACTCACGCAAACGTAATTCAGTACGAGCAATCTGCGCTACTTCTGAAATCCTGAGAACTTTGGCGATCGCGTCTTCAGAAATGCGTAAGCCTTCGAAGGCCACTTCGAGTTGCGCACTGCGCATCGACCTATTCCTCTGCAGCCTTCAAGGATTCCCGCCATCGTTTCTCGAAGTGTCCTTGGATAACAACCGCGTGCTTTGCAAGCTCCACTTCGTCATCGATTGTCATGTCGCCTTCAGTGAGCTTTTCAATCAGCTGCAGAGTTTTTAGAGCCGTGACTTGCTGTCCCGGCTCGGTGGGGTCTGCTTTGTTTTTGACCGCTTCTGCCATGAGCAACGAAAACGGTTGATCGGGATCGAACCCTTCTGCAAAATCTGGAAGCTCTCTTCCGAGAATATCTTCGAGCATCATTCGGGCAATTCGTGGTGTCATGCCACCGGTCTTTTCGCCTGCTCCAAGAATTTTTACGAGTTCCTGATTGTCGGTAGTGTTGGGCGAGTTGCTCTTGAACCGATGATAGATGATCCCCATATCGGGAAACACACGCCGATTAATAGTTGAATCGAACTCGTCTCTTTCGGGAGAGAATATTTGCTCATCGGCAACCCGTCGGCTCGTCTCTGCTGTACTTCGAGTGTAATCATCTGAATTCCCAGAAATCAAAACGCGCCCATTACGCCTGGTAACAAGCAGGCCATTAGGTACTGTGAAACAGCTCACTTTTCCCTGATACTCTACATGTTCTATTTGCTTTTTCGGGTGCAGCAAATGTCTGAGGTCATAATGCCCATTAGACACCCAGATATCTTTCCATCCAAAACTAGAACGGTCAACTAATCTACTCGTTAGCGCATAGCCAAGACGCAAACATATTTCGTGGAGCTGATCATTGAGTTCGCGAGAAGTGGTTGAATACGTAAATGACCCAGGACTTCCGAAAGCCGGTCGACTGCCGTCTCCCTCGATCAGCGCATCTAAAACCGCTTTTATTTTTTCCGAAGGTAGACCAAGAACCCATCGTGGTAATCTCTTCACCGAAGAGTCCTCTCCGCAATTGGCTCGCAACCATTCCCAAAGCCCAACATGGGATATGCTAATGCTGAGCTCTTCCGGTCTACTGTCTGCGGCTGTCACACAAGGGTCAAAACCTAATTCCCTCAATGTAGCGACCATGGAGTCAGCTACATCTCCCATCTTTTGGGACAAAACTATCGGTCCCCGTGTAATTGTTGTGCTGCCTTCTGACACAAAATAACCAAGGAAACGCAGAAAGGCCTCCATAGAAACATCCCGCTCTGCGTGTTTTTCGTACCTTGCTAAATCGCGAGACGGGTTCTTTGTTGGTTTGTCTGGATTCCAGGCATTACTTTGTCGGTTCGCAGGTATGGTAAATACTTCCTTATTTTTTCCCTCCCAACAGGCACTAACTGGAAGCTCAATATGTCCTCCATTTCCACCACGAAGTAGAACTAACTCTTCCGCTTCCGTATACCTCCATGGTTTTTCTGGCCTCGACTTCGGTGAAGTTGGACGCGTCCACATGCGGTGATTTGGGGTTACGAGTGCATCAATGCCCCGGTTGTGGAGATGGAGCATCGTGCCGTCATGATCATAGACATGTCGCGCGGTCGGCAATTGATACTCTAATCCGCCACTAGCAGCATTTACCGTTGCTAGCTTTTCCTCGCTACTAATACCGTCGTAGGTTCTCCATCCTGATTCAGTCAAATACTCCGTGTCTTCAGAATGACATCGGCCTACAAATATAGGTGGTAGTCGAAATGCTCGGCGCACTTTATCTTGGTTGTTGGCGCTGTAGTTTTGAAACAATGCATCTTTGTGCTGCGTTTCTACCAGCGGTTTCGCATCAACCTTCACCTGACTTGAGTCTTCGCCTTCTTCCATGCCTTCGGCTTCGATGATCAAGAACTTGCTGTAGTTGTCTGAGCCCTGAATCTGCGACTCGACGAAGTCTTGAATCCGATCAATCGTACCTTGAGTTAGCTGGCCATTGCTAACGAGCAGCATCATGCTCGGTATATTGTTGTTAGTGAACGTAGTATAGTTGATCTCTTCGCTAGCTCGATCTCCGAAAATGCTCAGAAGGTTTCCAATGAATCGAGGCAGGCCGTAGGGTGAACGAGGTGAATACATTTTGAAGTGAATCACCTCGTTGGCACGCTTGTCTTCTGGAAAGGTTTTGGCCGCGTCCCCTTTGACTTCTTCACCCGTATCGCAATCGTATACTCGGGGATCACCGAACTCTTTGAACCAACGAACTCCATGGCCACTGGTTATTGTATGGTGCCGTCGCAGATGCAGCGATCGACTTTGAGCGAACAAACGAAACCGTTCCCACGTCGGAATTTCAGATACCTTGACGCTCTTGTCATTCTGAAGCTCCAAGATAGGAACGTTCACTTTTACTTGCTTTTCTTCAAGCTTACCCAAACGCATTTGGTAACCAGGTAAATGGTTCAGGCCTTGAATCTTGCCTTTCACATTTCGAATGACTTCGAGGTACCCATTGCCCGTCGTTTCAAGGTCCTTTCGCATACGACGCCGAGTGCAGGTAAAGCTATTGCGAAGAGACGCATACATGAAAAAGTTTTCGAGGTGCGTCTTCTCTTCGCGTACTGCCTTTTGGATTTCCTTCGGGGCTGTACTCAGATCCACACGAGGCACGAAGCGTTGACCGAATCCCTCGATGTTGATTTCCATCGCTTCGATGCACTGGTTCAACTCTGTGTTGTGCTCGGGAAGCATCGCTAGTGTGAGCATGTCGAAAGGTGGGGTGATGAGCCTACCCGACTCGGTCAAGGCGTGGAAAGGATCTTCGCCAAGAGCTTTGGACCTTCCGGGCTCGGCTTCTTGTTGGGCGAGATGTTTGCGAACGCCGATCACAGTAGCCTTGATCGCTCGACGGTTCACGTCGCTGCTACTGGCGTTGCCTGCGGCAATGTTGAGCGTCGAAACTTCTACCTGTGCTTCTGCCATTGCTGTTCTCCCTAGATTACCCCAGGCTCTTTTCGTGGCGGTCGTCTGCGTTTCTTTTTCAACTTAGCTTGTACCATAAAATCGAGAGCATCGAAGCCGTCTTTGTAGCGGAAATTGGGAAATAATACTAGCGCATCGATCAAGCGGCCGAGTCCTTTACGGAAAAACATGCGCTTGTCCTCGAAGCGAGGGGACAGCTTCCAGGCCCGTACTATCTTGTCTTTCGACGTATTGATCGGAGTCAACCGAATGTCGCGGTCGTCGTCTTTGAGGTTCTGGTACTGCGCCTCCTGGTAAGCGTTGACCTCGATACCTGCTCGGATAGGGTCGTACTTCTTGTAGTACTTCTTGATCATCTTCGTTTGCGCGTTGAACCGAAGATGGCCTTCGTAATAGTCGATAATGTAGCAGTTATCGATCTTGTCGAATCCCCCGATGACTATCGCGAACAAATCAGACTTTTCCTTTTGGCTGATCGCAAGGTCGACCCCCATGAAAATCTGAAGCTCGCTGAATGGAGGCACCTGGCTGTCGTTGATTTGCTGGCAATCGTCGAACTGGAAGATCTCCCCCTTCATCGCCTCAGTGTCGTTTTGGTATTGGGCTGAAAAAATAATCAGGCCAGCCTTGGCCTTCTTTTGTTTGAACCACTCAACTGGATACTTCTCGGGCCAGGGGCTTCGCTCTTTGTCATCGAGCGCCTTTACTACTTGGTGATGGTCTTCGAGCTCGTTTTCAATGAGGTGCCCCCAAAGATCTGCGAAGTGATAACGCGTACCAAGTCGATGGTGCTCACCACGGTGAGGTATGTTCGAATCTGGAGGCTCAAGAATTGGATCGAGTGTTTGGTAGTACCATTTCTTAGTGCGATCTCGCATATAGGGGGTGCGCGCGTTTTCTTCGTCGACCAAGTCGTCGCTGATTATTACGTCGACGTGCTTTGATACGATCGTACCGTCCACGCCGACACACGTTACAGAAGACTCTTTCGCTTTGATTGTTCTACCGACGACTTCGATCTCTTTGTTGTCCCATTTGGCTACCTTCTTGGGATCGTAGAAGGCACCAAACACGTCGATGAGTCTTTGGTTTCCTTCGAGATGAGCCTTGATCTCCTTCAGAAAGCTCTCAGCGTTAGAAGACGTTTTGCTAGCTAAAAGAATTCTAAGGTTCCTGTTCTTGCACAGTAAGTGAATTGTTTTTGTAACGGTGCACGTCGTGGTTTTTCCACAACCACGAAATGCAAGTTGCAGATTATCGGGATGCAAAAATTGGAATCGCATCATTGCCAAATGAAAGGGCTTCACCTCGTAGCCCAGTATTACGATTGCAAGAATGTCGATTCGGTTGTTGTCTACGATCTGGCGGTAAAGCCATTCGTTTTCCATCGAGGCGCAGTGCTCGTAGTAACCTATGAGCTGACTACGTTCGGCTGCGTCTAAGGCCTTGGGGTTACTTGGCAACAACGGGATCGGTTCATTGACTGCCACCGATCACCTTACACACGCTCGACGTTGTAACCTGAAACATGCACGTCGACGGAGCCGGCGACAATCGCGGTGATAGCCACGAACATGATACGACCTCGAGAATCTACATCGAACTCGTAAGGCGTATCAACGCCTACTCCTGCTCTTGTGATCGGGGTGTGCTCCTGTACGAACCGTCCGGCCGCCTCACTCCACCAAAGAATGGCTACATCGGGATTTGCACCACCGGTAGGCACAACTTGAATGTGCGCGTTCGTGTGGGAAGCCATGTTGATTCCGTGAGCCCGTTCGGTCTCGGGAAGCGAATCGGCCGCGGCGACCACTGATCGATGCAACGCATAGGTAGGCGCGAGCTGTGGATTTCCACTAATGTCTGCCATCGAATGCTCCTATCAACTACGAAATGAGGTGAGGGCGCACTAGCGGTAACGCCCTCACCTCTTGGCTACTGCGCGACTACTCGGTAGCGACCCACTGCAGTGTTTCACCGTCGACGTTCATGTCGGCGTCGGTGCCGAGTCGGAACCCGTCAGCCAACGGCGTCACGCCGAGTGTGGTCAAAACTGAAGAAGCTCCGGCCGTGAGTCTTTTCAGACCACCTCCGTCGACCATACCTTCGGTCCAGAACAGCTCATCGCCGCTGTCCATGTTGATCAGATGGACTGACCGTGGTCGAAAACAAACACTGCGAACGTCCAGGTCTGCACCGGTTCCCAGACTTGCGCCGTAAGATACTTTTGCTGCTCCACTTGACATCATTCACTCCTGAGAATTGATCCCTTGACAGACTTTGACCAGGCAATCCGACCAAAGTCCTGCTTCCGCTGGGGATCGTTTATCAGCGGGTTCCAAACTACGTACTACTACTTTGCGATCTGCTTAACAACCCGCCTTCCTCCATGCACTTTATTCGCCTTTGCGCGGTTGGTCTTGCTCTTCTCCGGCAATTCGTAATGTAGAGTACCCGGCTCCACCTGTGTCATATCGAGATTACCAAAGCGCGAAACCATTTCGTTGAGGCTGCCTATTGCCGTAGTAATTGCCTGCTTCAATTGATCGTTGGACAACTGAGCAATCATAATCCCGGCAACGATACGCTTTTCTTCCGGCTTCTTTTCGAGGATTCCGAACTCTTGGCCCGTCTTGATCAACTTGTCGTAGATATCCGAACGAGCTCGAATCGCACCGACACTTGCGTTGCTGTTCTTTTGCTTCTTGGCCTCATCGAGCAAGTCGGTCAGGTCTTTGATGCAGCCCATTTGAGCTAGGCAATAGTTGATGTATGTGTGCTCCGTAGGAGTTGACCGGAGTCTTTCCGTTTCGCTTTCGTAAATATCTTGCTTCAGTCGAAGATACTTTGCGGGAGATATGTTGAGCTCGGCTTGGGCGACCTCGTCGGTGGCACCTCCTGCTAGCTTTGCCAAAAGCTGAGCGAGCAGCTTTCGTTTTCGTTGTTGTGCGCCTGACATGCTCTACTACCTTACCGCGGGAAGGTGACATTCGTCAAAAACTCATGTACAAAGAGCGCGGACCCTGAAAAGGTGCGCTCCTCCCAGTAGCCCCAGGGGATGAATCGACCGCCAAGGGGCTGGCCGTTTGGGCAATCATGGGCCAGGGTCCAACTAATCGTAATCACCAGCTCGCACGGCCGCGGCAAGATCGAGAAAGCGCGCCTTCTGCAAATCAACTTCGCACTGTCGCTTCGGCGATCCGTACTGAGTACTCTCGGGATGGTACTGACCTGCTTTAGCTTTCTGAACCATGCGATCTCGATTCGGTCCCGCAGGCTTTTGTAGCAGGTCGCTTACTAGTTTGGTTTTCGTCTGTCTCATTTTTTCGCCTCATAGACGCCGCCGGCTTTGACGGCTTTTTGAATTTGATCGAACGAAACGTCTCCCGAGATGTTCCTAGGTGGAGCGTCTTCGGCATCGGAGATAATGCTGTCGAGCATCTCTACTACCTCGTCGTCTTCTTCATGATCTTCACTAGCCGGAACTCGGGCCGGGCGTCGCATAGGTAGAGGTGCTGCCATCGGTGGAGGTGCTTCGATGTGATGTTCGTGCTCCAGTAGTTTTTCGACTTGAGCTATTCTCCATTCCAGAACAGCAACTCTCGGACCGCAGTCACCACCACTTTTTGCCGCTTGTGCTTTCGAGTGCGCGAAAAGCGATCGATCCATTCTCTCGGCTTTGGCGCGTTCCGTGGAACGATCCATAACACCAAAAGCAATCGCACCAACGGCCGCAACTAGCGCGGCGAGTCCTGCGTAGTCATTAAGCTTGCGCTTTGGTTTGCCGTTTTCATTTCCCATTACTCACTTATCCACGAAATATCTCGGCTTGTCCAACTACCTCGCGGTGTCGGCATAGGGTGATCCCTTTGTGGGGGCTCTTCGATAGTTGCCGATAGAAGCAAGCGCGCGGCTGTACATAGATTGCAAGCGCAACCGTTGGAATGGCCATTATCTTTGAGATGGTACAGCGCTGCTCTAATTCTTTCTTCAGCAATCAAACGTCGACCTTCGACTCTGTGATCGTCACCGTCGGCTCTGGCCACGATTTCCATCCTGGGATCTTGGGATCTGACTTCTTGGCTTTCGTAAGAGCCTTCAGTGTTTTTTCGTCTGGAATCAAATACTCGTGCGGGATTTTCGAGGCGTCTTCTACCTTTCCCTTCCAGACTTCTCCAATGGCACAACCTGCTACCTTCGGAGGCGAAAACTCGTCGGCTTCTACAATCAACGCTTCGGCCTTTTCTTGGTCTCCATCGCCTACCGCTTCTTCAACTTGGGCCATCAACTCGGCGCGCTTGGTGTACCGAGCTTTCACGAAATCCCCAATCTTCTTTTTCAAGATCGCTTCGGCTTCGGACAAAAAGGCCAGCCCCGGGTTGAGCTCGGCATTGACCTCTTTCACTTCGGTATTCAACGGACCTACTTGTTCTTTGCGCCACTCATCTCGCTCTTTGTGCGTTCTTTTGACCTTGGCCGTCATTCCTACGGCCGTAGAAAAGTCGTCTGGTGTTTCGATCTCAAGATTCTTGATAAACTCAAGAACTCCTGCCGCGTCGAGCTTTTCTCGTTTTCCTACTTCGGCAATTTCGGTCATACTGGGATTCATCACTAGCCCTTTCCGTTGATTGAGTAGATAGTATCTGGACCTGAACCACGTTTGATAATGTCGTGACCTTCGCTGCGAGCTCGGCGCATCCAGCGGTAAAGAGTTGGCCTCGATACGCCGCACCGGTATTCTAGCTCTTCGAACGTAGCGCCAATTTTTCGATTCATGGCTCGAAGCATCTTGGCGTAGGCTTTGAACTCAAATTGCATTGCGCTTTAGCTCCCATAACCCAATTCCTACCGCGTCAATGACGTTGTGCATCTTGCTGGCTGCGACGGGAACGGATTCTAGTACCGCAACTTCGTCGGGCGACAAAGCACCTTGGTCCCGTGCATTCTGTATTTCTTTGGGTGTTTGGCCCTTCCATTCTTCGGGGTGCACGATCTTGAATCGCATTGGGTGCAAGGCCCCGGCAAGAAACGCTCCGGCCGCCGTAATCGGAAGCAAATCATTTGGATCTCCCTTCCACCTGCGTCGGTCGTAAATCTTGGGGTATTCCGTGACAACGAGTTCAGGCCAACCTCTACACCAACACACTCGATCGGGGTGTGAGTACCAATGCCTCAGTATGTCTGACGCATCTTTGGCTAAACCGCACGCCTTGAGTTCTCGATCGAGGAAGATTGCGTAACCGCTTGCAAGTTTTCCTGGATCGATAGCGACTAGAATGTCGTCGGACCTATGGCCGAAATCGTGCTTCCACGTAATCATGCTGCCTTCCTCCGATCTTCGTAGGGAATCAATCGACCTTCGTTGTTGAAAACAGGCTTCGCGCCTTTGCGCCACCGCCGCATGAGCGCGGCCGACGCACGAACAGGAATATCAGGGGTGTAGATTTCCTGTGACTGGACCATGACGATCTCAAGACGCCCCGCCGCTTCGGCGGCATAGGATATCGGAGCAACAATCATGATCTCGTCATGCATGAAGACCACAGGCCTGCATCCGTAAAGAGGTGACCGCTTGTTGGGATTGTCCCAGCACTTGCCGGTGTAACACTCATACGACACTCGCCAAAGCGAGAGCTTCGATGCATCGGCCGCGAGACCCTGAAAAAAAGTATTCGCGGCGACGGTGTACCGACAAAACCCCCGACGCCGCTGCGAACGCAATTGAATTACGGTGCCGTAACCACCGGAGCCAACGATCCTATTTATCTGCGCAAAGTACGGTTTCGCCTCAGGCCACTGCTCGTACCAGTTGTCGCGAAGTTCTTTCGACTCGTCTTCACTAATGACCAAGCCATACCCGCGAGCGTACTTTCTGAATTTCCTGAAACCCATTCCTACGGGAAAACCAAAGTTTGCCGGTTTCGATTTCTGTCGGTAGTCTTCCATCATTTCGTCTTCGATGGATTTTAGTCGCATGCCTTCGGCGTAGTCGATCCCACGCATGTTCGATGCGAAATCGGTGTGAGGGTCAAAGTCAGGATCGGCTTGGTACTTCCTCGCTAGCGTAGATTCTCCAAGAAGATCCAAACACACTTGAGCCCAACCACGCAGCTCTTGGCTATCGTAATCGCACGTCGCGAAAACAGTTTCTTCAGGGACTCCTTTGCCGTCGGCTATTTTGATCAACGTCGTAGGAATGAAACACTCGCGAACACCTGGCACTCTAGGTTGTTGTTGTAGATTCGGTCCTGAACACGAGGTGCGCCCTGTGTTGACCAATACGTTAAAAAACGCATGGATCGGAAAGTAGATGCCGGCGTGCATCTTGTTGATGAAAGACGTCGCCGACTTTTCTAGACCCACGTACTCGTGAAGCACTTCGGCAATAGGGTCCGAACAAAACTCCAACGTATCGGCGTCGGTCTTGATTTGCCCCTCGGGAAACTTGTCGCTCTTTTTCGTGCGCGGAATCTTGGTGCTGCTATCCCAAGTGCGTTCGACCATTGCTCGAATGGCCTTCATGTCTTTGGACTCTTTTCCCTTGGGCGTAATCTTTCTACGAACTAGCTTCGCTTCTTGAAGCTCAACTTTCAATACCGCCATTCGCGCTTCGGTTGCTTTGGCTAGCTTCTCTACGGCCGGGCCGTCGGTACGGATCCCCCAAACCGACATGAGCTTGAGAGCGAAGTCGGCGCGCGTTTGCTGCGTTTGATCCGGCAAATCGTAGCGCATCTCGATAGCGCGTTTCGACTGCAAGTAATACAATTCCAGCGGCCACACCGCATCATCGATCGCGTAGTCTTTGGCGCCTTGGGGCCATTGCTCAAGCGGGACATTTTCCAGTTCTTCATATTTAGTGCGCCACGTTTCTTTGTCGAGCTCTACTTTGAAGTGATGTTTTATAACGTCGGCTAAGTTGTACTTCTTTCCAATCATCTTTCCTTGATGATTGCGCTCACCTCCGAGCGTACCGTCGGCAATATCAAGTAGCTTTTCTCGAACCATGCTGCAAAGCACTGCCCCCGACAGATACACTCCCCAAATTTTTTCAGCAAGATGAGGAAAATGTTCGAGCGCTACTACGAGGTCGTAGGCGATCAAAAAGTTGATGAGAACATACTTGCCTTCGATTGCACCGTCGAGAAATTTTTCCAGCGTCGTTGCCATGTCGTCGCCGACTACGAGACCTTTGTTGATCTGGCGTTTGCCGTCGTCTCCGGTGCTTGGGAATGCGTACGACATACAGATCGGACGCGGCGCCAAATTGCCTGGCGCGAACGGGGCCGTTTCGAAGTCGAACGATATTGGTTGGCGTTCTAGCATTGAAAAACCAAAGAGCTCGGCGCAAGCTTTCACTTACGCCGAGCTCAATAGGTGAACCCTAGAAGGGTGTGTCTTCGAAGCCTGCTTTCTTGTGCAGCTCTTCGGCCATGGCTTGCTTTTCACCATCTACCGCCGCCCACATGCATTTGGTGAACGGTTGTTTATTCTTCTTGGTCATGATCTCTGTTGCTTCACAGCGAAGTAACTGACCGTGCAATGGGTTGTCACTCGTGACAACCGCATCGGCGATCTTTGCCGTAATCTCTTCTTCCTTGCGATTCATGGCCGCGGCAATGAACGCTTTGATATTTCCTAACGCTGGCTGGTGAGCAAAGTTGACAACCCATGACATCGTTCCGCCAGAGTCGCGACCTTCGACTTTGCTTTCGATAATATCGAGTTCGGCGATAAACAGGTCAGCATTATTTTCTTGTGACTTTATCGTCTTGACCGCGTTGATGTAAACGAGAGGGTACATTCCTTCGAGTATGTAATTTCCGCCTCCGCTACTTTTGGCATCTCCAATTTCGTCAAACAATCCCATAACATTTTTCCTTGTTGTCCCCCGAGGGGGCGTTTCTTGTTACCCTCTCACCGACAGAATGCCGATGAGAAACTTAGTCGATCTCTTTTTTCTCGGCGAGCCAGCGCGGAACCCAAACCTTCAACGTGTCTTCGTCAAGAGTACACTGGCTGTGAGGTAGTTGAATTTCCAGTCCTTTGATTTTCAAGATCCACGAATTGGGAAGGTCCTTTACTTTTTCCGAGTAAACGATCGGGAGCTCTTCGTTGTTGTACGTGTCGTTGCAATCGTAGCAACGCTCGTAGTCGTCGCTGATCTTCTTGTCACAGTCAGCACACTCGTTATCCCAAGCCATCCCAACCCCCTTCGATCTCGGCGATCTTGTCGTCGGTGATCTCGTCGCCTGTCGGCTCTTCTTCTGGACGTGGCCACGGTCCACGCAACTCCCAAAGTGTATATTGCTTGACGACCGTAGCCCCTTCGAACAACTCGACAGAATCTTGTTTAGGTCCATGCTCGGCGTGGCACTTCCCCCAAGCCTTCGCATTGTCGGTGAGGGCTTTCACGATCGCCGCGGGGTCTTCGACGACTTCGTCGTTAACGCGCACGGCACCTTCGTTGTCGACCGACAGCTCGGCCGCATCGTCGTAGCCCGATACGTGCAAAAATAATTGGTTGAAAAGCGTCGGCATTACCCCACCTCAAAATCTTTGTCGGCGTACAAAAGCTTCTGTCGCGTGCCGAGTGTGTGTTCTAGGTAACGAGCATCGGCGAATGACTTCTTCATTGCCGCTCGCAGCTCGTCGGCGTGCATGTAGATCTCAAAAACAACTTCGTCTTCTTTTTGCCCAGGTCTGTGGAATCTGCCCAAAAGCTGCTCCCAGGTTTTTCCCGAGCTCGGCGGAGAAACCACTAAGCCCTCGCTATGGTGATGCTGTAGATCTTTCCCCTCGCCGTGCGCCTTAATCGAAGCAATCATCGGCCCGGTATGGTCCAGAATTTCGGCGTTAGCTTTCTTGCCGGAGCCGAAGTAACGAACTCCTGTTACGTTCGATAACTTCTCAGCCCATTGCGTGTGCTCGGTCCACACCACTCCGCCGACTTCGTCGAGCCACTTCGCCGCGTCTTTGATCGCGAAATCGTCGACCCATTCGGCTACGTTGTTGATCTTGAACGAATCCTTGATCAGCTTCCACTCATTCCAACACTCGATACGGGCTTTGTCCCGAGGCTTTCCGTGCTCCCAAATTGCGGCGCACTCGTTCCATACTTGCAATTCCGTATCGAGCTTGCGTCGATTGTGTTTGAGGGTATCGCGTGCGTACTTTTTCCACTCTCGACGAGCGTCAAGCCAGTCTCTTGGAGCAGGAGGGTCCCACTTGTAGAAAAATCCGCAGCAAAGCTGTCGCGCGTGGCGCCAAAGGTCGACCGCTTCGGTAACTAGGTCTCCGTTTGGCGTCTCCCAAGTTAGAACCAGTTTTGCTAAAGCTACTAGAACGCTTTCGGGTACCTCGGGTCGGCGTTGCTTTAGTAACAGAGAGCACCCGAGCTCTTCGGCCTTGGTCGCAATGACCCCGGGCGTCTGCACCAATCGATCTCGATAGCCTTGGCGTGTGTTTTTGCCGTCGGTAGCCCACACTTCCAGAGCTCCAGGAGGTGACCGCGAGCCTTCGGCGTCTTCGTCCATGACGTCGAGGGCATCGGCCCATTGGCATATCTCATTCCAGGTTTCCGGCAGCGGCGTGCCTTCTTTGAGGCACCATCGCAAAATGTGGTCGTAGTCCCGGATCGACTTGTTCGTGATCGTTCCTGACAAGGCGCAAACAATTGTCTCAGGGTTTGCATCCATGTAGCGGGACATTCGTTTGGTTCGCCCCGAGTTTCGGTTCTTGAATCGATGCACTTCGTCAGGAACGATAAGATCGGGGGCAATCTCTTCGAGAATGGTTGCGTTCTGCTCCTGCGACAAGTCCCAGTACGTAATCACTCGAAGGTTAGGGTGTAGCCGCCAATGCTCTCGCATTTGGGGCAGAACTTTCAGATTCGTCTGCTCTCGCACTTGCGCCGGAACAATTAGCAAGGGCCTTTCAGCTTTCACGACCACCGCGGCAAGCAAACTAATTAACGCTTTGCCTTTGCCGACCGCGATAGGTGCGAAGAGTCCTTTCCTGTCGTACAAGTCACGAAGCGCCGCGGCCTGTACAGGCCAAAGAGTCATCTTGCCTTCGGGCGTACTTAGAAATTCTGACAGGAGTGCGATCAACTCATCGAGGTTGGGGTCATCTTCCCAGACCCGACGCGGTAGTGCATGGATGCGACGAAATTCTCGAGTTTTGCTCGGCCCTCCATGCTTGAAGAGCTTCGCCATTGTACTCGACGGTCGGAGGTTTTCAGCACCGCCGCACTTTGCTACGAGCCAGGCGAATGCGTCTTCGTCTTTTGCTTTTGCTTCGCTCACTGAACCCCTATCCATCTTTTCAAATACCAAATGGCTTTTTGCACGTCTTCCTTCTCGCTGCCCTTATGCTGAGCCCTGGCGATGTATTTCACTACGTTGCCAAGATGGAAACCCGGACCCCATGCCTCGATTACGTCGATCGCCTCGATGCCGCCATGTTTGTAGTGGTCGGGGTGGTTGACCGCTTCCTTGGACTTTTTAGGCATCGGTCTCACCGATTATCTTTCTGATTTTTGACACAAACTCTACACGCTCCCGCTTGTTGGTGAAGACTTCTTCGAAATCGCCATCGTACTCTTTCCCCTGGCGAAGAGAAGCGGCTATCAATCGAAACGCCTCAACATCCAAACGAGACAAGAACATGCCCCCAAGCCGGTAATCGACGAACGCTTCCCACGCCAACGGAAACAACTTGGCGACGATTTCGTTGCCGATGATGTTGGCGTAGTCCCTGATTTCTTTTTGAGCATGGGGATCCATCCGCAGCGATAGGAAGTGAAACAGATTGTGCAGATCGGTCTTCCAATAGGCTTCCGTATAGGTCGACAGCGGCAAATCCTTTCGGGCCTGCTCGCGGGCGACGCCTGAATCAATACGGTCTTGGTATATATCCCGTGCGAAATTATGTAGCGCTGTCTCTTTTTCAGATAACACTTTTCCTATGCCAGGGTATCCCTCAACCTCACCTGGTAAGAATTCAGCACTGCCTTGTTTGTTAGACTTCGACTGTGTACGCCATTCACCGGGTGCCGTCTGTTGCTTGTCGTCGATTGCCTCGCTGTAGCGCGTGGAATATTCGTTGACGCTCGCGGTGCGGTGGCGAATCCACTGACGCCAACAGTCCATCGGTACCCGAACATGGAACTTCAACTCACACATCTCGAACGGCGTCGTATGGCGATGACGCATCAAAAAACGAATGAGCCCGCGGTCTTCGTTTACCGTCTTGGTTCCCTTTCCGTAGCTTACCCGTGCCGCCTGAACGATGGCCGAGTCGTCGCCCATCACATCGACGAGTCGTACGTGTCCCTTGTCCAGGACTTTGAATGTTTCACCAATCATCGAATCCCCCTTTTGTTTCTGGGTCATAGGTTTCTCTAAGCGTCGACGCTCAACACGAAGTTACTTCGCCGTTTTTGATCCAGCCGTGCCACCCACAACCGCCCTTTTCCTTGACCATGTGGACCGATGGGTGAAGCGTCAGTGTCTCAAACGTATCTCCGGTGCGTTTCCACTTTGGACTACTTGTAGTCAGTGGAGCGCCACCGTCTAGGGGATTAGAAAATTCCACCATACCGGGACCGCATTTTCCACATGGGCAGTCGAACAACATGCCGATGCCGTGACGTTCGGGCACAGGGTTTCCATCTTTGTCGCTGATGCCTTTGCCGCCGGTGCCCACCCATCCCGGGTTCAAATCAGTTAGCTTCATTAGTTACCAGTCCCACGTCAAAGCCCGCCACACGGATAATGTGACTTGCATGTTGGTGAGGTGCGGGTTGGCGTAACTATAGGCCGCAACCGACACGGCGTAATACATGGCGCACGCCACGAACAACCCATAAACTATTTTTCCAATCACCTTTTTCATTCTGCCTCAGATGTTTCATTGGCATTGGTGCATTGGGCTAGCTCATCGCACGCCCTGCGAACATCACCGGCCGTGATACACTGACCAGAGTTTTCATACACGACAACATCGTCCTCAAGGTCGTGATACGCGGGAAGGACGTGTGGCTCGCCACGCGGACACCCTAGTTTCGTGAATGGCTCCAGTGCCTCACGCAAACGCTTGTTGCTGATAACCGACTGCAGCTGCGAATCTGTCACGTTGGTCAACACAACAACAGCGCAACCATCCCCGGGATTGTAGCTCGCCTCGATGTTGGGCGCCCCAGGACGTTCCGAGAAAATTAAACCAAACACGTTGGACATTAGCTCTGCAAGCCTGTCCGCTTCTGCAGTAAGAGCCTCCGATTCAACGCCAATAGCAACCATAGGAAACGGGACAGCACCTTCCATGCCTGCTGAATAGTTGCGCCCGTCGCCGCTATCAGTGGTTCTGAATCCGTTCAGATTGAGCCACTCAACCAATGTCCTCACCTCAGGATTTACTGTGTTCATATCTATGAACGTCTCCTAGGAATCCAGACGACGGCCCCGCAGCGCATGCATGGGTATACCTCGACGTCGCCAGTATCCATGATCAGCTTGCCGAGCTTGTGATCGCCGATGACTTCTCGGGTTGAACAGGCGACGCCTGTCTCGTTTGGGCTTCTTTGTTTTGCTTTTCACCGAACGCCGCGAATGACTACGTCGGCTCGGCGAATCAGAACATCCTTGACCGCGTTACCTTCCGCCGACATTCCATCGACAACGAGCACGCCCGAAAACGGATTCTTATCGAGGTAGCGAGCCGTCGCCGCCGCAAGCTCCGCCTTGCCGTTGCCGAACTCAATCAAATCGAAATGGTCCACGCCTTCGGGATGCTCTTTGCATCGATGGGAAGTAGCGACCGCCTTAGCGATCGGTTCCAGAAAATCGGTGAGCTCCGTGATGTCTCCAAGCGCTCCGTTTTTCGCGGATACCGCCGAATTGATCGCCAAGATAAAAGCCGTACCTGCTTTGGCTATAACTACATCTTCGTAGATAATATTACCTTCACTGTCATGACCGACGGGGACCTTTGACGGAGACGGCAGTTCTTTGCTTTTCTTAGGCTTGCGTCCACGCTTCGGCTTGTCGGGCTTGGGCTCGGTCGGCGGTTCTGCTTTCGTCTCGGCTTTGGGCTCTACTGGTTTTTCGGCTCCCTGACCCACACCAAGAAGCTTTTTGCCCATGTTCTTCAATTGTGCCAAAGCCCCGTCACCACCCTTGTCTTCGGCCGCAAGCTCCTTTGCAGTATCTTCCGCTCCATCTTTGGAGCTCTGACCTTCTGGACCCGTTTCTCCGCCGTCAACCATAGCCTGCAGCGAGGCAAGCCCACCGTTTTTCTTTTTGGGCTTGTCGGCCGGGGGATTCACCGCTTCGCCTGCACCATGCTGCGCTTGGAGGTCTGCTAGGAGATCTCCCTGATCACCAGTGGCTGGTGTTGCTGCTTCTTCTTCGGGCTCGGCCGGCGCGGCTTTGGCTTCCGCCTCGGGTTCGGCCTTTTTGGTGTTACCCTTGAGGCCTCGCAGTTGTTCCAATAATTCTTGTTCAGGTGCGTTGTCTTCGCTCATTTGTTGCTCCTTAGTAGAGGGCGACTTACCCTCATTGATATTCTGTGTCAATGACTTTCGTCGGTTGTGTGTCTTTTCCCATTGCTCCATAGCTGCCCCCAAGCCCACTGATTCAGGCAAGGGACAGTACTCTCGATGATCGCAGCCGCCGTAGGCGTCACAATGTAACTGATTGGGCTCGACGTCTTTTGCTTCTTTGACCGTTCGCTTGAGCTCGACAATTTCGGCGGCATCCTCGACCACCGTTTGCCACATGCACTCGATTTGGTCTCGGTTGTAGGTCTGCTCTACGGCTCGAACTCCGCGAGGTGTGCGCGGTCGGCCGTCGTCGCTCTTCTTGTTCACTCGGCCGCAGAAGTAAACCCAGCGATCCATAATTTCTTCAGCTTCGGGGTACATCTCTATACCAACCTTGGCATACACCGCCGCTTGGGAGTCGTCGTCGAGCTCGTCGGCGGTCATGGCCCAACGCAAATCTTTCGTGAACTTCCAATCGTGAATGATTGGCAGGGGATCTCCGGGCCTCGTAGGTTTGACGCAGTCGATATAGCCGAGCATGACCGAGGCGCCGTCGAATAGTGGGATCTCGAAGTAGTGCTCTACCAAAAGGTCGGGCGCTGGTGTTGGAAGGTGGTTCGGCTTGACTCCCTGACTGCAGACCTTGCCTACGTCGTCATCGCCAAGCGGTGTGCCGTCACGTAACCAGGCTTCGTTGCGTGCGTGCCCTTCAATACCGAATTGTTGAGCCGGCTTCGATGGGATCTTGATTCGGTCGATGTATCCGTAGGCCCACTTGCGCTTGCATTCCCGAAACACTTTGGTCTGGGAAGGAGAGACACCGATGAATAGGCGGTAACCTTTTCCATCTCCGGTGTTGCCGCACTCTTTGTCAGTGCACACAATCCAGTAGTCGCCATTCGCTTCTAAATCGGCCTCGCACTCTTCGCAGCACTTGATTACCTCGCCACATGGATCACACGTCAAATCCCCATCGACGAGTTGGAACTGTATGTGATGCTTGCAGCGGTGCTGCTTCGCTCGATCATCTTTGGCCATTATTCCTGCTCCCGTGCCGCGAGTTGTTCGTAGATAGCTTGGTCCTCTTCGTCGGTCATGTTCAGCGCATCGTGCTGCTCTGCGGTCAGTCCATCGAAGTGCCACTCGATAACGTGGGCGTTTGTGTCTGGCTCGTACCCACCATCGAAGTCGATGATTACCCAGCACTCATGGCCGCGAAACTGAATGCATACGTCGTTCATTCGGGCCCCCGACTCTAACCAGTAAAGTACGCCGTCGATTGTCAGAGAGATTATGTCGGCGAGCTTGAACATTGTCTCGGGCTCGCCCTTCGCCGTGGGGTCCAACAAAACCGCGGTGCGCTTTCCGACGCCGGCTGCGTAGCCGAGCTCTAGACTCGCACTCTTGCCGCACGGCAGAACATAAACAACCGCGTCGCACCAATCGAGCGCGGCTTTATCGGATTCGTAAGCCGCTCGCACGCGAGGATCGTTGTTGAGAATGAAGCGCATTTCTTTCGCGGTCCATTGTTCCCAATTAGGATCAAGGTCTCGCCAATGAAACCCCGGCGCGTCGTGAAAGTCGTAGACCTGGTGCCCGTTTTCGCGTAGCCGGCGTACGACTTCGGGCTGCCTCGTGTTGCGAAATGACGAAGCAACGTAAATGTCCAAGCTCATTACTTGTTATCTCCTGCCGAGTACTCCACCGACAGAACAAAATGGAACTTCACATCGCTCCCTATCGGCCAGTTTTTCAAGAGCGCATCGTACTCATCCCGGAGCCTATCGAGTGCTTCGTCTCTCGCGCCGTTGTCGGTCTTGTTTATTCGACACGTATCTGTCACGATCGCGTGCTTCGCTTTGATCGTTCGCGTCATTTCTTGGCCTTTTCCTTTTCCGGTTTTTCGCGAATCGCTTCGGCTAGTATGTCTTTGGTGAAAAATTTCACGGGAGACCCAATCATCTGAGCAAATGAAACAACAAGGCACTCATCACAAATGGCTACCCCCTTGTCGCTAGCTACTAACTTTGAAACTTCTTGTCTCGTCTTCCCACAAAAACTACATTCGACCACGTCGGAGCTCATGTTCCTGCCTTTTCCCTTTCTAGTTTTTCGCGAATCGCATCGGCAAGCCACGGCTTCATGCGACCGCCTTTGACATGCTCCTTTAGCTCCGTGTGCAACTCGCGAGGTACTCGAAGCACGGGGTCATACTTGAGCCCCGCTTGTCGAATGATAGGCAAGTTTGGATTGCGTGCACGAAGGGAGCCGAACGTCTTGGCCGATACACCGTGCACAAAAATGGAAACATCTCGACTCTCATACCGCGCTCCGTTGCATAGCCCGCACGCCTCACACGGAATCTTGTTCTTGCGAGGGTTGAGCTTGTCGCTCGGGCACCATGTCGTACCCTTGGGAATGTCCCGGTTGAGCGGTACCACTTGGAACGTGCGCCAGCCGGCGTGCTTGGCTTCGACGCGCTCGGCGTCGGACTCTACCGAGGCCATCAAGAAGCTCTTGTAGTCGCGCGACTTGCTGTTGCGCCAGGCGTGCGTGTAGCCGGTAGCGTTCAACGGATTGTCGGGCAACAGAGCTTTCCAGACTTTCTTAGGCACGGCTACCGGGTCACCGTAGGAGCCGAAGCGAATGTGGTTCGTTTCACGCATCCGTCGACGTAGCTCGAGAGTTGCTTGCGGGTAGTTACCCTTCTTCCAGAACTTCCATACGTTGTTGACGCCCCAAGGCACGTTGACGTAGCAGGTGCCCTTGCCGCCGACGACTCGATGAATGCAGTCACCACAGACCGACGCATCGTCACCGCTTCTTACGGCGTCACTTGGCAGGATGTCTTGTCGTAGTATCCAGGTCTGCACCATGGCGCCGGTCTTGCTGTTCGCCGAATTGCCTTTGAGGCCTGTTGCGATTGCAACGGTGGGCTTGCCGTCGAGACGGCTTGGGCCTTCCCATAAAACAACACCGCCGGGATCTGCTGATCGAGTCATGTGTTCGCCTTTGCTTGCAGCTTCTTGGCAGAAGCGAGCGCGCTTTCCAAAAATTTCACCATAAAGTCGACCTCGTGCTTTTTGAACTCGCCCGTCTTTAGAAAGTCCATGAGCTCAACGAAGAGTCGCTCTAGCTTCTCAGTTGTTGTTTCTGGCATTACTCATGACTCCCATAGACCAACGCGTACTCGCTTGACCTCGATTTTGTATTTCGGCAAGTCATCTTCGCCGGGCTCGTCGTTGAACGTGTCCCTAAACGACAAGTCGTGAAACGGTGCGGTGAGCGGAGAACAAGTTGGTGGCCACATGTGGGGCTTTGATACCCATGCAATGTACTTCGCTTCGCAGTCTTCACACTCTGCGTGCGCCACCAACATCCCCACATACTCGTTGAAGTACAATCCGCAGTCATCGCTGTGAATCTTCCTGGGAGGCTCAACCAAAACCACACGGCCTTCGCAGAAATGGCAGTCGGTTCGGCAAAGGTTTCTACTCATGCCTTATCTCTCTTACTTGCAGAGATGTTTAATGTTGGCACCGATCCATCGGAGTGTACTACATGCACTACGTCAGAGTTCCCAGGTGGAACAAGAAAGGCCACAATTTTTCCTTTACGCTTTATGCAGTAGTGTTTGCCCATTGATGCCTGCGTTAGGCACTCACCGGGATTAGCACGAAGCTCGGTCGCAGTAATCACCTCGACTTCACCTTTTAGTATCTGCTGCATGTAATCCTTTAACATCTTCATCACTATGACTCCCTAACGTAAACGCGATTGCGTGCGCGCGTGCATGCGACGTACAGCAACCGGAATTTATCCGACGACGATTTGATGTCTTGCGAATCAACGAAGACGGAATCGAACGTTGAGCCCTGCGATCTATGCGCGGTCATGGCGTGCACCGAACGAATATCTACGAACGCCTCTTGGAACTGGTGAAACTCCCGCCAACAAAGGCGCTCTTGGTCTTTATCTTTCCAACTACCCCCCTGGTTTACGAGGTGCTGATAGTGCAACGCTCGCTTGCGTAAACGCTCGACTTCTTTTTGCACCTTGAACGGGTCCGTCGGTGCGTAACCTCGTTGGCAAAGCGTGTTGAAGGTATCGATGGACTCGGTATCTAGCGGGATCGCTTCGAACTCCGGGTAGCCCGGATGTTTATCAGGTGGATGCACCTGCCGAATCATGCACTCCTGATCTGTGTGCATTTCCTCAAACGGTCTTGCGGTAAACACGCACTCTCCTGTGATGAATCGCGGTACACCTTTGCCGTAGAGAGCTTCGCGAGCCTGTTGCGCCAGCGCGTTTACCGTGTTGTTGCGCCAGGCAATGGCGCGAATTGCTCCGGGTTTGTGTCGATACTCCACAAACTCTTTGACCATCTGATTGTAGAAGTCGCGCATCTTCAAATAAATGACGCCGGATGTTGCGCCCACTGTCGTGCGAGGTGGTATCTCGGCTTGCTTGCCTTGGATCTTGCGTCTGAAAAAGTCCCCCAACGCGATCACGGGGTGGCCTTCGACCTGACGCACAACTTTTTCAAGCATGACTTGATCGGGCACCTGCTCAGGATTGAACGCCTGCATCTGTCCGTCTTTGACCGGCGGCAACTGGTACGGGTCGCCGACAAACAACACGCGAATTCCCTGCGAGACAATCTTAGAAACAATCATCTCGAACATCCGTTCGCCGACCATGCTCGCCTCGTCGACGATGAGTAGCTTCGTTCCCTGCAGCAGCCCTTCACCTGACCGAACCAGATACTTTTCTTCTTTGTCATTGGCCATCGTTAGACCGTTGGCTTTGTGGATCGTGTAGCAAGGTACGCGACCAAGTCCTGCTTCGCGTAACTTGGCTCGGATGACTTTGGCCGCTTTGTTCGTCGGTGCGGTGACAACTACGGGCAACGCCTCATCGTCGAGGTCGTCGAAGGCGGAAAAATGTCCCTGTTGGTGAGTTCGCTCTTGTTTGACTTGGTCGAGCGCGTGCTGACAAATCATAGGAATCAGCGAGGTCTTGCCGGTACCGGAATGGCCGCCTAGTGTAATTACTTGAGAACGCGACGTACTGATCTTGTCAAACGCGCGCTGTTGGTCGGATGTTAAAATCATCGTCTTACCTTGAGACTTACTAGGGATGTATCCCATACTGCTTCTTTACTAGTCTTTCCACGCGAAGCCTTAATTTCGCGCCATGGTTTGAACGGTAGCCATTCAGCACCAACATTTTCACATACTACTTTTTGGCCTCTCCTGCGTCGGCACCACTTTCCCAGCTTTTCGTAATCGATTTGGTTGCTTCCAAAACGATAATGTTTACCAGCATGAATGTAAGGTGGGTCTACAAACCACGTAGCTATAATATCTGGAGCATTTTCATAGCTATCTTCAATCAAGCGCCAATGTCTAATATGCTCAATTTGTTCCGCGATACGTTCTCTAACTTTGGCAGACCATGTCAAAGGACCTCCGCCTTTTTTCACCCATCCTAAACCACCATGTCTGGGATGTTGGCGCATCCAAGCACCTGGTTTTTTCTTCGGTTGTGCAGAACCACCATTGAGCCACCACCCAATTAATAATCGCGCTTCTTCACACACATTGAGATCATCAACACTCTGATTCATCTCGATATCAGGTAAAGACAAAATCTCAGATTCCGAAACGTTCAAAAGATAACGCCACGTAGCCGAAATGTTGGGGTCTTTCTCAACTAGAATAACATTTTTGAAACAGTGACGAATAGAGTAGCCCGCAGATCCTGCAAATGGTTCTACTATCGTATCGTATTCAGGGCTAGGGTAATGCGGCGCACATCGCCATTTTCCTCCATAGAATGTAAAAAATGGTTTGAGTTTTACGTCGCACTGTTGGTCGGATGTTAAAATCATCGTCTTACCTTCAGTTATTTTGTTACCTGTTTTTTCGACGGGCCTTCTTTTGCGCCTTGCGCTTCTTTTTGCTCGCGGCCGTATCGAATGTCGGGCGGATCGCACCGTCTTTTCCGACGTGGTACTTCACGCCGTCGCCTCCGGTGAACGTCGATCCTGGTTTGTGTATCGAGACGCTGCGAACTTTTGGATTCGCTAGTGCCTTTTTGACCGGCTCCATACTGTCGATCTGCTCTAACGTTTCCGACCCGTCTTCATGCCTGACCTGCATTATTGACTCCCGTTTTCGCGTGGTGTCCCATCGAGGTTCACCACCTTCGGTGCTATTTTGGTTCCTTGCTCTAAGTACTTTTCAATGTCTTCGCGTGAACACATGCCCTGCTCTTCGGCCCATGCCACTAGATGGTTCGTGTCGATTTGGAAATACCGAAAGCGCGTCTGGACTTCGTCCTTTCCCACACGTATCTGCATCGTCTTTCCGGTTGTTGAAAGCGAACGCAACGCCGTTGCAATGTGTCTGGGGTCGGGGTTGATGTTGGGATAGTTGGCGTACGTTGACCATCCTTCGCTAATCGCTTGCGTATTGACGTACAGCTTGTTGTTTTGAATCACTACTAGGCTTGCCGTCGCCTGTTGGTGCTCCGATTTTCGATAGGCGTCGATGAGGCCCTTGACGAGCCACTCGCAACACCACGAGTTCCAGTTACTCGACGTCACAAGCAATCGATGCATCTTCGCGATCGAACCCATGACCCAAAATCTGCCCTCGGGAGTAACGTCACGATTTTCCTGCAGCCACAATGTGAAGCGCGCCAGCCCGCTTTCCCTCCACTCGTTTTTCTCTTTGATCGAAATTTCCTTGAGGTAGTCTTCGGCCGCGGTACTGGTCTCGATGTACATAAATCGCTGCGCGATCGCCTTGAGGTCCGATGACGTCAACACCTTCGAGGCTAGAATCATCGGGTTGTTGGTGGCCAGAATGAATCGCAGCGAGCCCTTGAGGTCGGTCGGGGCTCGGTACTTGCGGTTCAGCGTACGCGTCAACGTGGCAATCTCCGCCCGCAGCTTCGTCGTCACCGACTCCCACCGCACCGACTTGGGCAACGCCTCATCGGCGAATACCAGCGGGCACCTGGCAAGGTCTTCGTTGAAATTCGAGATGATGCACTCGGGACCGCTGGCCGACTCGGCCCAAAGTGATGCCATGCCTTCCGCAAAAAGCGTTTTTCCGCTGCCCGGAGGGCCCGCAAGCGTTATCGCACACAGCATTTTGTTGAGGTCAGGACAGCAGGCCATCCAATCGAGCACCTTTGCGTGCACCGGACCGCAGAACAACTTCAACCATTTCTCGAGTTTTGGATTTTGCGTCGGCTCGCCGAGCTCTTCGCGGCGAAGGGGGCGGACCGCTTCGTAGAGCGTCCGGTGTTTGCGGCTGTACCAGGTCTCTTGCGCTGCCAAATCGCCGACCACTTTTTGCGCAATCTGCCCATGCTGGCGCACGATGTCGGTAAGCGAGCGCGGCTTGTGCGTTTCTCCCGTGGTGTCGTACAGCTCAACCGGCGAAGCCGCCAACGCCTGGAACAACTCGACCTGCACATCCTTTTCGGAGTAGGGCCCGGTGAACTTGCCGGTGCGATTGATGATGTAGTGCGCGGCGTCGCGTTGCACGACGTAGACGAGCTTTTTTGGTTTGCAGCCCTGCACCTTCGCGGCGTGCTCGACGTCGTCGTGGCTCCAGGGCTCGATGTCTTGCCCCGCGACATCCTTTGCCTCCTCCAGCATCGTTTGCTTTGCCTGCTCTTTGGCTTTTTCGATGGCGCTAACGTACGAGTCGGTCACCATCTGTAGACCCTCGAACGCGGGATCTACCGCCTGCATCTTGCGAATCGATGGCAGGAAAATCTCTTCCACGGCCCGCGGCGCGTACGGCTTGCGGAAGGTCAGGTAGGCCAAAAACCCGGTGAGCTTGACTAGCGTGTTGTGTCGCGCACCGCCGTCGGCAAACGGCTCGCCTCGATACAACTTCGTCGCGGCCTCCCGTAGCGCGTGGTCCTTGCTCATTCTTTGAAACTTGCCCTTGCCTTTGGCCGTTTGCTCCTGTGCGCGTGCGTCACTCACCGAATCGTTGAGCTCGGTCTCGGCCGGCGACGATGCCGTCGAGGCGTCCATGTGCTCGTCGGGGTCGAACCACTTTGCGGTCGCGTTGTGCAGCACGAACGGCTTTTCGGGGGGATTGGCGCGGGCCGCCGGCAGGTAGAACGGATGCGACACCGCTTTCGTTTTTTCGTCATTCATCCCGAGGGACAACGCGGTGAAGTTGGCCCATAACCGCCGGTGCTCAGACACTGTGATCTCGCGCTTCAGCGGGAACACCACCCGAATTTTGGTCTGCGGATAGCCGAGCTCGTTGGGATTGCCGTGGCTATGGGTCGTGTGCATCACGAATTCGTAGGCCATGAAGGCTTTGAGCGCCGTCATGATTTCTGGCCGCGTGCCGTGGTCGATGTCCAGGCACAGACCGTCGATGGTTATCACGTTCTCATTCTTGCGGGGTTTGCCCTTCAGGATGGTGCACAGGGTGAGGCAGGGGCCGTCTTTGGTGGCTCGAATGTCGTGTTTCAGGAGCTCTTGGACCCATTGGGCCCATGGGGCGGTTACCGGGTTGCCGGATTTGGCGGTAACGCTCGACCAATGGGTGAAGGTTAGATCTCGCACTCAGGGCCCCCGTAGGGGCCAGCCCTTCCGCGTTAAAGAGCACTACATCTCCATGGCACACGAAAACTCGTGCAATTCAACGCGGTTGGGCCGGCCTATCTGAAAAATCGTGGGGTACTTTGGGCGCCATGGAAGCAGCGGTTTATCGCGCGCATGCGCCCGACGTCAAGGTAAATATTTATAGTGCAGTCGATTTAATAATAGTGCAGCTAAAAAGGTGTTTGTCTCACCCGCACTATTAAAAAGTTGTGCCAGTTGGGGCACCTAAGTTGCTGTAATTGTTCAATTCGAGTTCTACTGGCACAAGTTGTGCTATATATACTCTTATATAGAAGGGGTCAATCGGAAAGTGTGCATCCGGTGCTGCCACTTTTTTGTTTTTTCGAGTGCACTATATCGATTGACTCGATTCCCATAAAGGAATATACACCTGTGCCAGTGTGCCACCTGTGCCAGGAGATTTCCGTGATTGTAAAACTTACGCAAAAACAATGGTGTACGCTCTTTTACTGGGGCCGTGACTCTGCGGGCTGTGACGGGGCGAATCAGGCCATCCTGTTGTTGCTCGATGTGCTGTGCGAAATGGTACCCGTGCCAGGGCCTCACGACGAGCTGCCCAAGACGCGACAGGCTCGGCCGTTTGGCTCTATTCGATACGACTACTACATTGCGGCGCCGGCGCTAACTCGATCGCCGCGCACCCGAGCCCTGTGGGCATGGGGCTACACACGAGGATGCCGCACCATCGCCGCGAGCCTGCGGTACCTCATATCGCTTGTGGCCCAAGCATACCCGCATTTGAGCGGCTCTACGCTTACCAAGGTATCGCGGCCCGACTGCCTCGCCGAGCTCGCGCGACTGATTGTAGAAAAAGGGTCGGCCGATTTAGAACAGACTACCGACTAGGTAGCCCTGTAGGGGGCTAATCGTTTCGGTCTGTGATGCGTTCGTCTCTGATGGCTGGCACGCTGTCCAGCTTGCCCCAGGGCCATCGACCGAACGTCAATTGGCTCATACACCTCGTGAACTTGCTCCATTGCCTGAGTCTACGCCCTTCGTGCACCACGTAGAACCCGCCACCTCGCGTGAAACCGCTGGCGCCTTTGGGCACGAATGTATCGTCTAGGGGTCTTCGGGGGATTTTGATTTGTCCTAGCATGGATCGAGTATCGGCCAAAACTCGAGTTTGGGTGCTACCTCTTTTTTCGACGCCGGCTCCGTCCGAATCTGAACATTCGAGGCAGCCGACGCCGCGCAATTCGACACGACCGCGCCGTTTCTCGCGTCCGGTGCTCATGCTCACATAGGCCCCGTGGGGACCAACTCTTTTCGTCGCTCCACACCGTGAGCCGGTAGCGGTCCATCCCCACGCCGTTGGGGTACATGATTTCGAGCACTTCGTAGATCCTCGCCATTAGGCACATCCCGTGCAAATTATCACCATACCCTGAGAGGTCGCCGCCGTGGGGTTTTAGGCGCTCGAGATCGATAGATTGTACTTTGTGACGCGCTGCAACACCTAGCCCCAGAGCTCAGCCGCGAATGAGGGTAGGCACACCGCCGACTCGTTGTACGCGCTGGGTCCGGTAGTTGTCGACTCCGGCCGCGGCCTGAGCATCTGCCAAGTACTGCTGCTGATCCTGTCGGGTACGCCTAGACGCAGCAACCATCTCTGCTTCGCATACCGAGCACACGAACTCCGCATCACGGCCCCCGCCCATGCTCGCTGCGACGTAGTGCCAACGCTTGGTCATCCCCTTGCAACCGTAGATGGCCGCCCAGACGGTTGAGAACGCCGTGCACTTCCGCGCTCGCTTGGCTGTTTTCAGAAGCAGGGTCTTTGTTGTGCTGTTGTCCATGTCCCTATTGTATACATGTCTAGCAGATAGTCAAGAACTTTCTGGCTCAAGTGCACTATTATTTGTAGGGGGTAAGGGGGTGGCTCAACTGCACTATTAATGTTTAGGTGTGTAGAACTGCACTATAAAAAGACAGGTTGTTTTGTCGCGTACGAGGCGTGAGGGGCCCAGCGGTGTGTGGAGAGGTAGGACACCAGTTTTCGTGCCAGTGGGGGGTGATGCACTGCGTCAACCCTACCCCCCCGAGCTCGGTGGTCGAGCAAAGCGGCGGTTCAGATCCTGTAATGCCCCCAAGGGCCCCAGCGTAACGCCGCGGAACTTGGAGCCGGCGCCAGGCTCAACCGCCGCTTTACTACAGACCCGGCGGTTCAACCCGTGGGCTGGCTCACCTGCACCATTAACTTTCCGCCACGCTCAATCGTCTAGGCCTATAGAACTACTGAGGAAATTCTGCAGGCAGCCGGTGAGCGGGCGACGCCTAGCCAGTAACTACCTGATATGATTAAAGAAAATCGAATCGAGCTGGTAGGGTAGCGAGGGATCAAGGGTCAGTCGCGCCGACCCCGCCGCGGGGGCAAAACCCAGGTTCAACTACGCTCAGGCTCATTCGCAACACAGGCTCAGGCACCCCTCACGGGGTTGTATCCAAACGTTGACAACCTCCCATTTCCTC
>SDBT01003022.1_pt1 | contig 29220 bp, 25 predicted proteins | sample 2277101 | NCBI WGS metagenome assembly SDBT01 (sample SAMN10404973, study PRJNA504765) | marine sediment metagenome | isolation source: marine sediment core GS10_PC15, 103 cmbsf | place: Arctic Ocean: Southern Knipovich Ridge | collected 2010
CCCGGCGGAGGCCTCTACCACGGCCGGCGTCACGTGTTGGTTAGTGGCCGGATCCAGCCAGGTGAGCTTCTTCCCGCTAAACTCCTGATGGCGGTCCAGGTCGTAAGTGCCCCGGTCGGCGATACCCTCCAACTCGGACCATCCGAAGGGGAACTTGTATTCCACATCATAGCAGGCGCTTGAGTAGTGGGCCAGCTCGTCCTCGCCATGGGGCCGCAACCGCAATTTCTCCCTATGTACGCCAAGAGAGACGTACCACTCTAGCCGTGCCTGGGACCAATACTCCAACCACTGGGCGGTCTCGCCCGGTTGAACAAAGTACTCCATCTCCATCTGATCGAATTCCCTGGTGCGGAAGAGAAAGTTGCCGGTTGTGATCTCGTTGCGGAAGGCCTTGCCCAGCTGGGCGATGCCAAAAGGCAGCTTGGCTCGCGCGGCTCCTTGCACGTTGAGGAAGTTGACGAAGATACCCTGGGCTGTCTCGGGCCGCAGGTAAGCCTCCATACCGGTCTCTTCCGATGAGCCAATGAACGTCTTGAACATCAGGTTGAATTGGCGGGGAACGGTCCAGTCGGCTTCTTTACCGTCAGCCAGTATGCCAAAGGTGTTCAGATCCATTTGGTCGGGAGGTAGCAGGATCGCCTCCACCAGACGGGTTATAGTGTGAACACCAACCTCATCAGGAAGTGGCTCGTTGCACAACGCCTGCGACAGGTGCTCCAGGACCTCCCGTGCCTGGGCTTCTAACAGATGGTCCAGGCGGTAACGTTTTTGGGTTAACCGGTCGTCCACCAGGGGATCGTGGAACTGCTCTACGTGACCCGAAGCCTCCCATACCCTGGGATGCATCAGGATTGCGGCATCCATGCCCACCACGTCCTGCCGGGCGGTAACCATATCCCGCCACCACCGGTTCTTGATGTTGCGCTTGAGCTCGACACCCAGGTGGCCATAATCCCAGGTGGAAGCCAAACCACCGTAAATCTCGCTACTCTGGAAAATGAAACCCCGTCGCTTTGCCAGGGACGTGAGTTTCTCCATAACGTCCGCTTGTAGCTTGGCCATGGCCAATTATGCTCGCTTGGAAGCGCCCCGGCCCCCGCGCCGCCGGCGAGTTGGCCCCTGTGCTGCCTTAGCCACTAATCGCTTTAGCGCCTCAGCCAGATCGATTTGATCGGGTTCTTCGTCCTTCTTCAGAGAGACATTTGTGGTACCGTCGGTAATATAGGGTCCGTAGCGCCCTGACTTGACGGTTATCTTGGCCCCCGTTTTCGGATTGTCTCCTAACTCCTGCAAAATAGCCGGGCTCTTCCTTTTACTACTCTGTAAAATCTCCACCGCCCTGTCCAGTTCGATACTCAACAAGTCTTCACCCTTGGGTATTTGGCCATTGGTCTGACCGCTTTTCAGGTAGGGACCATACTTGCCCAGATCGACTAAAACCGGCTCACCGGTCACCGGGTGGGGACCCAAATCCCTGGGCAGTGACAATATTTGCATGGCGATCTCAAGAGTCGCCTCTTCGGGAGCCATCCCCGGCAGTAGAGACTTCTGCTTGAGCTTTTGAGAATCGGAGCCCAACTGCAGATAAAATCCAAAACGGCCTTTTTTCATGAGCACCGGCTGTCCCGATTCCGGATCCTGGCCCAACTCCTTGGGATATTCACTACCCTTCTCCAGTCTTTCCAGCGCCCATTCCAGTGAGATATCAGCCGGGGGAGTATCCACATCAAGGCTGGTGCGACTATCTCCATATTCCAGGTAGGGACCATACCTGCCGATGCGGACATTCACAGGGACATCATCTTTGCCATGTCCTAGCGGAATGGTACAAATGCGGCGGATTTCGATGGGGACTGACAGCAGGGCTTTGAGCCCGGGATCCCCGTTACCGCCAAAATAGAACCTATGCAAATATGGTAAATGTTCTCTCTCTCCGCGACTAATCTCATCAAGAACATCCTCCATGCGGGCAGTGAACTGATAATCGACCAACTCCGCGAAGTTGGCTTCCATTAGCCTGACGACCCCTACTGCCGTAAATGTGGGTACTAGTGAACCGTTTTTCTTAAAAACATACTCCCGGCGTTGAATGGTGTCCATAATCGAAGCATAGGTGCTGGGTCGTCCGATGCCCAGTAACTCCAGCTCCTTGATCAGTGTTGCTTCAGTATATCGAGCGGAGGGCTTTGTCTTGTGTTCTTTTGGAGAAATGTGCTCGCAACCTACCTGTTCTCCTTCATGTAGTTTCGGCAAGGTCTTCTCCTCGCCGGCATCATCATCCGATGTACGCTGGTAGACCGCCATATAGCCAGGGAATTCGATAACCTTCCCGGCCGCCTGGAAAACAGCACCATCATCCGAGACGTCCATAGTGGTTTTGCGTATCTTTGCCGAGACCATCTGACATGCCAGAGTACGTTGGTAAATAAGCTGGTAGAGCCGCCGTAAATCGTTCTCTTGACTTGTCATTTGCCCGGGGTTCTGGAACTGTGCGCCTGCAGGCCGGATAGCTTCATGTGCCTCTTGGGCATTCTTGACTTTGGTTTTGTATACGAGTGGTTTTGACGGCAAATAATCGCGCCCGAATTGGTCCAAGATCAATTTTCTGGCTGCCTCCAACGCTTCCTGTGACAGTGTGGTGGAATCGGTCCGCATGTAAGTGATGTACCCGTTCTCATATAGCTTTTGGGCCACTCGCATGGTTCGCTTAGGCGAGAAATTCAGCTTGTTCGCGGCCGCCTGTTGCAGCGTGCTGGTAGTGAAGGGTGGTGACGGTTTGGATGTAGAAGGTTTTTCCTGCAACCTTGTCACCGACCACTTACTATTAGTCAACCGATTTGTCAGGGCATAGGTCGTTTCACGCTCCAGTAAAATCACTCCCTTTTTAGACACCAACTGGCCACTGGTTCGATCAAAATCCTTACTATTGACCAGCCGCTTACCGTCGAGACCGACCAGGATTGCAGTGAATGATTCATTCATTGTAGTTGTAAATGTAGCCTCCAGATCCCACCACTGACTAGGTTTGAAGGTATAACGGGTACGCTCTCTTTCAACTACCAGCCGGATCGCCACACTCTGCACTCTTCCTGCTGAGAGCCGGGGAGCGATCTTCCGCCAGAGGACAGGAGAAATTTCATAGCCCACCAGTCGGTCCAGAATCCGGCGGGTCTCCTGGGCTCTTACCAAGTTCATATCGATCGGACGAGTGCTATCGAAAGCATTAAGAATAGCGGCGCTGGTTAGCTCATGAAACACCAGTCTATAGGTCGGCACTTTGATATTCAAGGTCTCGACAAGTGCCCAGCTGATGGCTTCCCCTTCGCGATCCGGGTCCGTAGCCAGATACACAATATCCGCGTTACTCAGCGCCTTCTTAAGCTGGGAAATTATCTTCTTTTTCTCTGGCGCCACCTGATAGGTGACCTGAAAATCATGATCGGCATCAACACCCATTTCTCGAGGCGGCAAATCGCGAATGTGCCCCACAGAAGCAATAATGTCGTACTTGTCTCCTAGCACATTCTGTAATGTGCGTGCTTTGGAAGGAGATTCAACGATGATAAGGTGATGATCAGCCATATAAACTCTATTGTTAAGCGGGAAACTTTATACGCCGCAAGTCTGGATACAAGCGAAAGTTTCACCCGTCAGGATGAGGCAAGTTCAAATACGACAATGCATGCTGGTGTCCACAGTACTTTAGCGATTTTGAAGCACAGATCCAAGATCCTGCAACATCAATGTTTGCTCTTGAATATGGCCGTGCTCCGCTTCCACAATGATATAGAGGCCACCGAGGGAATTAATGTAGTTACCTAAAGTGCCGCGGTCGGGTGGCCGCTTTGCCATTAAGGCAACATTATGATCCATGCCGGCGAGAGACTCATATAGCCCAGGAGAATTGGTGAAAAAGAAGTCATCCGGATCGCGATCCCGTGCAATATGCACAGCACGTGAATCCGGACCATACCACTCCCCTGGCATAAAATCCCGGATAGTTAACTTGTCCGGAGAATTATTATGGATAGCAATAACGGGGACGTCTTTGGTAGGAGCAATCAAGGCGATCACCTTGGCAGCAAATCCAGTTGCAAGAACAAGGTCATCATCGGAAATATTATTAGAATGGGCCAGCGATTTACGTAACCCCTCTATGGAAAACATGCGATTAGGATCAAAAGTGTACATCCTACCAGCGCGACGAATAACCACCTCCCGACCGCGGCCATGCCGTAGCTCGATTAAACGGCCACCGTGACTGGCAAGAAAGAGCATTGCAGCATCAACGCAGGTGTTCTCATTATCGTGCAGATTCACAAAAACCAGCCCAGAACCGGGACGCTCATAAACGTGGACCCAGATTTTCTCGTCGGCCAACATCAAGGTATGAGTATCAGTAGCAATACCAGGTGCTCGACGTGGTGAAAAGCGACCGGAATTGCTTCCCCGCAAGATGATTAGCGCGAGCAAAGACAGAATGAGAAAGCGAGAAAAGTATCGTAGCATCTTTTAGCACCTACAGCAGCCGGCAGAATCAATATGCTTTGGCTAGGATCACCTCATATTGGGCTGGTTTTCCAGAGTGAATACATTTCAAGCCACTGGGATCCTGATTATCGGGAATGACTCTAATTGTGGCTTTAGTCTCCTCTTGAATTGCCGCCTCCGTTTCCGAGTTACCATCCCAGCCACAGCGGGCAAAGCCACCTTGCTCCATTATCGTTTTCAAGGCCGCCCAGTTTTGGGGCCGGTGAGTATTTGCCTCTCGGAAATCGAGGGCCTGCTGAAAGAGCGCAGTTTGGATTTTATCCAATAGCGGAGGAATAAAGGTTGCTATATTCGCGGAGGCGATGTTTTGTTTTTCCCCGCTATCCCGCCGAACCAAGACGGCGCTGTTCTGTGCTACATCGCGAGGTCCGATCTCCACTCGTAGCGGGGCACCTTTCATCTCCCAGTCACTGAACTTGAATCCTGGTGATACCGTATCCCTGGCATCCAAGTGGACGCGGGTCCCGTTATCGGAAATACTATCACGTATCCGGGTGGCTTCTTCGAGGACCAGGGCACGAGTGTCATCCTTGTAAATGGGTACGATCACTACTTGATAAGGAGCAATGCGGGGCGGCAGCCGTAATCCCCGGTCGTCACCATGAGCCATAACTATTGCTCCCACCAAGCGAGTCGTTACGCCCCAACTGGTGGCGTAAACATATTCTTCTTCATTGCGCTGATTGCGAAAAGTCACGTCGAAGGCCTTGGCAAAGTTCTGACCTAGATAGTGCGAAGTGCCCGCCTGGAGAGCGCGCTTGTCACCCATCATGGCCTCGATGGTATAAGTATCTACCGCGCCGGCGAATTTCTCGCTTTCAGATTTGACACCCTTGATCACAGGCAATGCCAATTCGGTTTCAATCACGTCTTTATAGATATCGAGGATACGGAGCGTTTCTTCCACTGCCTCGGCTTCAGAGGCATGGGCGGTGTGACCTTCCTGCCAGAGGAATTCAGTCGTGCGCAGGAACAGACGGGTACGCAGCTCCCAGCGAATGATATTAGCCCACTGATTGATCAAGAGGGGAAGATCGCGGTAGGAGTTAATCCAGCGCTTATACATCGCCCAGATCACGGTCTCACTGGTTGGGCGGATAATCAGCTCCTCGTCCAGCTTGGCATCGGGGTCAACCTCGAGACCGCCGTCGGCTGACGCGCGCAAGCGGTGATGGGTCACCACGGCACATTCCTTGGCGAAGCCCTCAACATGCTCCGCTTCCTTGCTGAGGAACGATTTGGGAATGAGCAGCGGGAAGTAAGCATTCACGTGGCCGGTGGCCTTAAAGCGTGAGTCCAGCGCAGCCTGCAGCAGTTCCCAGATGGCATAGCCGTACGGCCGGATGACCATGGTGCCGCGTACCGGGCCATAATCCGCCAGCTCAGCTTTGAGCACCACGTCGGTGTACCAGCGGGCATAATCCTGTGATCGGGGAGTGACGCCTTTTGACATGGGGCCAAAGTTAGGGGGCGGGGCGGGGGAAATGGAAGGGGTGAACGGGCCGGCACTACCACCGGTCCCCAGCCACTTGCCGGCGGCTTGGTGTACTACAATGATCCAGCACCCTTTGGCTCCCCCTTCGACTCCGCTCTCCCGCCGATGGCGGGGTTCCCCCGCTTTCAGCGGGGTTCAGGGCAAGCTCATCAGGTCACGATAGGACCTATTTAGGGTACCTTAAGGCTAACGATAGGCCCACAAAAGGATCGCAAAAGGATCAAAAAAGGATCACTAAAGGATCACCTCTACCGACGGGGGAGGTGATCCCTTTAGGTATTATTAAAAAACCGCAAAGGCGAAAAGGGCCCAAAGAAGAGCATAAGTATTTAAGAATGAGAAGGTTAACTACCTTTCAACTTGGGAACCCACTTGCCAATACCGGAACCGGTTTGCACCTCACCCCTTCGGTTCGCTGGCAGCGATGACTCTCTCCGCATGCAGCGGGACAGGTTCCGCTGTTAGCGGGAGGGGCCTGAAGGCGAGGGAAATCGCCTCGACTCGATTTTCAAAGAACGGGGGAATATAAGGTTTCGAACAGGGCTCTGTCGTTCGCCTGGTGCGCGAAAATAAATCCGTTGAGAGCAACCCAATATTTGCATAGTAAAGAGTAAGGGATATTGCAATGAACGCGAAAATGTCTTGTGTCATCGGTGCGCTGGCACGCTCCTTGGTGGGGCTCGTTGCCTGGTGGTCACTGGAATTGGTGCCAAAACGAAAACAGCAGCAGTAGCCGCGGTGGCACCAAGATTTGAACTGGTTTCGAATTTACTTTGGATGGGTGATTTGGCCTTAGAGTCGTTTAACATTCTCCCAGACCAAGCCTGGGTCGCGATGACGGGAAAGGGATATATCATATCCACGTCTTGCACGCAACTTCAGCCAGCACGCGTGATTGGATGCACTTGCACCGGGCGGATGTTAAGAATCATGAAGTGCAGGACAGCCAGAACAAAGCTAAAGAGATGCTAGCAGTACGGGGCAAGTATCAGAGGGATCGTGAAGTGAATAAGTTAGAAAGTGGAGATCAAGGGCAGTTGATAAAAAGATTGGTTTGAACAGCACAATATAAACCGAACGCAGGATGGTTTATTTCAACCATCAAACATGTTGATAGACCATCAGTTCCTGGTTCCAAGTAGTGTTAGCGATGTTACAGCTATTCGCAGTATGTAAAGATGTACTCCTTCTATAACACTTCTTGTGCAGTTAATATGTGTCAATTGCTCGAGGTGTTAATGGTGTGTTGAAACAGCGATGCATATCCCGAATAAATAGCAATATTGTTTGGTGTATAATATGCATTACTTAAAAACGATCTATACTTCCAAGAAACGCACCGATGTTTAGGATTTTTCGTGTACATTTACAATAGAACATCCTGTTCTCGCATAGAGAGCAATTATCAGACCCAGTATTAATAGAATAATATGCTACATATGATAATGTGGTTATCGAGCCAGATATCAAGTGGATATAGCTGCTAACCAAGGGAGCCAATTTCTACAAGGATATCCTTCTCGATAGCGGGGCTCAAAGCAAGACCATTCTAGTTGCCCTTTTATACCTACAATATTATGGGTTACTATACCATGTATAATCAAGCGTCCGCACGTGAATTTGTAAATAGGAAAAATAATTACTGTAATAAAAATAATATTTCATGTAAATGATAAAACGTAGAAACAGTTGATATAAATGAAATAGTTACACTATTTCAATGTAACGATGAATAGATTAAGAATAGATGCAAAGGAAGAAATTTTAAAACAACCCTTATATGAGTATTTTAGTAGAGAATGCGATAAGAAATGGAAAAAGCAGAAAGGTGAGGTAATTAAAACGATACATGAAAGGGGATAATGTGATTTTGCTTAACTGATGAATGAAGAAGCTGAAAAGAAAGAAGGAAAACAAATGAAAACACAGATTTAATGAAAGTCGAGGAAAGAATCTATAATAACCAGAAAACAACAAGGCCTTTATATGGGCAATAGTTAGAAAATATAAATATGCTCACCAAACACTATCCGGAAGATAAGACTCGACTTGTTGCTGAATTGTAACAGGTAAAGCAGAAAGGAAATCCAATCCGGTGGAGGCCTCGATGGCATCGATAGTGGTAAGGAATTCGTTGTAATTGTGGCCACTTAGGTTACTATTGGCTAATAGGAAAGCCAAGGCCTCTATGTTGTCCGGGTTATTGGAATCTACCACGATCTTGAAGAAGTGAGTGGGCACCGCCACGCGGTTGGAACCGATTAACCGGTAGCGCACACTGTCACCAGTGGCGGAGAAGACCGGGCCGGTGATAATTGTCAAAGGTCCGCGCTGTTGGACCCAACCGCGAACGGCATCTTCCAGATAACGCCACACCTGCCGGTTAAAACCGATCCCCACCTGGGGGGACATGTTGGATAGCAGGAAGCTCTGGGACATTACGCTCTCACTCCTGTTCATGTCGGCGGCGGGCGCCTGGTGTCCGCGGTCCAAGCCACTGCCCCTGTAATCGGCCAGCTCGGCACGGGAACCAATCGGGATGGAAGTGTCGGAACGGAAATCGTTGGAACGCTCAACCGGACCGTTAAGGTCATCCGGCGACAGCTCATATTGGACCCATAAGGGTATCTTTAAACGAGCATCCGCAGCTAAGACGTATCCTTCGCGCACCAGTTCAAAAACGGCTCGAGGTTGGCCCAGCCTAAGATGTCTGGTAGCGAATCCCTCTTGCTGGGTTGTAAGCTCGGTTGTTGCCATCCCTATACCGGGGACAGGGAAGTCGCCACTATGACGACGGACCAAAGTGCGGTAGATCCAGCCAGCCTGACCGGGAGTGCTGTGGTAAACGTGATAATAGCCGTTGGTTTGGCGTCCTTCATCCAGCAGGTGAAGGTAAGTATCCGGCGACACCCGGGCGATGATCGTGCTGCCACCAACCGGCTCTGCTTTGATGGTGGCGGATCGGCTGACCTCCAGATAATCCCCGAAGGCCATACTTACGGCAGCCACTAAAAAAAACAACAATTGCAGCAGCCCACGCGTGGCGGTCATTACTTCGGTTCCTTTTTATCTTTCGCATCCTTGGCGGCCTGGGCAGTGCTTTTTGCGCCGATCACGTCACGGAATAGTTTGATGGAGGCCTTACTGCCGCCGGCAATCACTGCCGCGGTGATGAGCTCGCCATAGATAGTCACATGTTCTTTGGGGAAAAGAATGCTGAGGGCGTCGAACTCCCAGTACCAACAGATCAAGGCCGCCACCACGAATGCGATAATTTCCTTAAGGCCCTTACCTTTGGCCCGCTTGACGAATGAGCGGTGCTCGAAGAGCACTGCCAGAGCCCGTTCCAGAATGAAAGCCAGGATCACGATGGCGAAGAATACCTCGATCAGGCGTTCTCCATTAAGATGGAAAAGATTGGGGTCCATGCTGCTCCTCCCGCCGGGTAAGGGTTCCACTGTCTCCGGCAAGCCCACCCAGCTGCTACTATGGTGAAGATTAGTCCGAGACCCTATTTTAGCGCATTAAACGGCTTCTGTCAATATATATTTGCTATTACGGCGGGTAGATTGTGGGGCGAGCCCCTAAAGAGGGGTCTGTTTATCGGCTGATACCGGACAGCAATTTCCGGGTATTAGCGAGTCGTTCTTTTACCGACGGTCTCCGGTGATCCGGAGCAACATGATAAACAGGTTGATAAAATCCAGGTACAGACGCAGGGCGCCGATAACAGCCTCGGTCTCGCTCCGGCTGAGCCGCGTTTGTACACGGTTCATTTCTAACCCCTCAGAATAATCAGGCAGCGGTTTTTTGCTCAACCAATTTCCCCAACCCGGAGGTAATGATGGGATATATTAAATAGGTAACGCCGATATCGGCCATATAAGCCCCGAAGGTCATTTTCATAGGACCCCACATGAATAAAAACAAATCAATAACGATACTGATACCCAGCCAGAGCACTCCCAAGTAGAGTCCTTCGCGCCAGGTACTCTCCGGCACACGCTGAAAATAGGCTATCCCGAAGAACACACCAACCGCTGCCACTGTCACCGCCATGACCGTTTCGAACAGAGGAGAGCCGGCTGTCTTGAGCCCGTAGGCCAGTACGCCCACCAGAAACGGTACTGCTCACACCAGCAATCCGAATATAAGCGCCTTTTTCATTGATTGCATAACTGACTCCTTTTTGTGCCTTTCAGCGTATAAGTATCATTCCGGCTGTAGGCGGGATGCTGATTACCCCCGATAATCCGGAGACGAGAGATTTTGTGCCGGCCTTACTCCAGGTGGCCACTGCTGTCCAGCGTTCTCCCCCTGGCAGGGCAAACTCATCAGCCTGGAGCGGGTGACCATTGAGAATAATAAAGAAATCAACTTGAGCACCGGAACTCCCACCGGGCAGCAGCATGGCCAGACCGAGATCGCTACGCCCGGGGAAGAACTGAATCCGGCCAGGATCGATCCGGCGTAGGGCACTGTATTCCCGCCGTAGTTTAATCAAGCCGCGATAATAATTAAACAAATTGTGATTAAGTTCCTTAAAACGCCAGTCGATATAGCAGGTTTCATCCTCTCGCCCAGGCGAATCCAGGTCCTGTAGACTGACTCGGTTGTGCGTGGGAGCAACAGCAGCCTTAAACCGGCTGTGGGCGAATTCCTGGCCGGCGGGGATCAGCACAGCACCCTGGGAAGTAAGCAAGCTCAGAGCGGCCAAGGTATTGTAAGCCAGTTGCTTGCCCCGGGCAGCACCCTGACCGGTGCGGTCGATAACCGGTCGCTGCGGATTGACGAACCCCCCAGCGATGCGGATGAAATCACCCAGTGTATGACCGCTATGCGAGGCCAGATAGTTGACAGCTTGACCGGGATGGTGGAACTGTCCGCCCAGTTCGCGGGGCGAACCCCGGAAATAACGTTCCAGGGTGGCCGGGTTGTTATCGCCCGACCAGCCGCCGAAGATAAAGCCGCGACCATTGCCGGGATTCGATCCCTTGATACCGTTGCGGAACTGGTCGTTCCATAGCGCCCAGCCCCAGTCTGCTAACCGCTCGGCGGCTATAGTGTCCCCCCCCGGTATCACCAATTATCAGCGCCTGGGGATTGACTTTGCGGGCCTGGTCCAGTATTCGACGCGCGGTGGCTTCATCGAAGCGCTCTGCGTTGGGAAAACAGAACCCATCAATGTGGTACTCGGTCTGCCACCAGTGCACGGCATCCAGGATCAACCGTTGCACCATGGGCGCTTCCAGACGCAGCCGATAGTCTTGATCATTATCAGTTAACGGCTGACCCAGACTATCCAGGCGGAAGTAATAAGACTTGTCGATGAATAATAGCGGCGACTGATCGGTAGACGATACAGTTGAAAATGGCAGATCCAGTATAACGGCGATGCCGCCCTGGTGCAATTGGCGTACCAGTTCCTTAAGCTCGCGTACCTGGAGCCCATCGCGTCCGATCCAGGTGTTAGGTTTGTCGTTGGCGGCGTAGTATCCGGCCGGCGCCAGAAGATGGCTGGCGGGATAATCCCCGTGATTGCACACCCAGGGCGGACCGTAATCCCGGCTTCCGGAGGCGGTCCGCTGGTTCCCGGGTGCCTGGCGGACGTAGTCGATCACCGGCCGCAGCTGCACAGCGTTTATGCCCAGTTCCAGCAGATGTGCCAGGCCGCCGTTCTGTTTTTCGCCTACCAGGGCCAGGTAACTGCCGGGAACAGGCGAGCCGGCGCTGGCGTGAGCGGTCATGTTCTGTACGTCCATCTCGTAAATGATGGCGTCCCGCAGCTCCAGACCGATCCAGGTGTCGCCGCGCCAGGAGAAGTTGTCGCGCAGGATTAATGACCGGCTTTGACGATCGGGGTTGTTGCGCGCGATGACCGCTTTCGAATAGGGATCGCTAACGATCCTGGTGGGATCGTAGTTGTGGCCCGGGCCCTCGGGACCCCAGATCCGGTAGCCATAAACCTGTCCTTCCAGGCGTCCCAGGCGAGCCACAGACCAGACCCCATTTTTGTCCCGAGACAGAGGTATTTCATCTCCGGCCACGGCGTCGTAGCGGGGCAGCAGCACCAGATTAACCCGGGTAGCATGGGGCGCGAACAAACGGAAATTGGTGCGCCCTGCGAAAAAGATAGTCCCCAGTGGCTGGTCTGAAAACAGTTTATCGCCATTGGATAGAGGGGCATAGATACGCTGGCCGGACCGCCCCATCCACCCGGTTCCACTACAGCCCAGGAGTACCAAGACCATCAGTAGACCCAATGAGCCGTTTAAGATCAGGCGGCGCGACCGGTGGGAGATCATTCTCATTTTTCCCTGGGGACTATCGTGACGATGGTTATAACTCTCACTGATCGGTCAAACGTGGTTCTTTAACACTGAATACTGTCCCAATCCCTTTCAAAGGGGATTGAAATATAATACCGCCGACTGAAGTGCCGAGCGGCAAACAGAGCGAAATAGTAATTAACGGTAGGTATGCAGCGGCGAGAGGTGGATGTCCACCTCGCTGCCGGTGAAATGCTCTTTGAGAGTATCGGCCAGTTGGCGACGGGCGGTTTCCTGCTGCTGTTTGCCGATGTCAGCCTTAACCTCTATCTCAACCAGGATCACTTTATGCTGCTGAGTCTCCACCACCCTCAGATCCTGAAAGCTGGTAAAAACCTTTGAGCCGGACAGCAGATCGTTCAATTTTTCGCCGACCAGCTGAACCAGGGGATTATCCGGATCGATGGGATCGACGTGGACGATGGCGTAGGCCCCCAGCTGCTCCTGCAGGAAATCAGCCAATTGCTCGGCGATATCATGGGCTTCCTGGACAGATAGCCGACAGCTGACCTCGGCATGCAGGCCGATGAACTGGTGTTGGCCGTATTTATGGATGGTAATATCATGAGCGTCGAGGATGTTGTCGCGGCCCCGGCAGAGCTGCCTGATCCGATGCACCAGCTCCTTGGACGGGGCCTCGCCCATCAGGGGATCAATTACATCCTTGGCGATCGAGAAGCCGGACCAGATCAGATACAGGCCGATCAACATCCCGCCGATACCGTCCAGGGCCGGGAATCCCAGTGAGCTGCCCCAGACCGCCACCAGTACCAGTACTGAACTGATAGCATCACTACGATGGTGCCAGGCGTCGGCCGCCAGGGTGGAGGAATCGATCAACCGGCCCAGGGTCTTCGAAAATTCGCCCAGCCAGGCCTTGATAATAATAGTCAGCCCGATTACTACCAGCACCCAGGGGCCGGCGGTTACCGGCAGCGGGCCTATCAGCCGGCCCATTGAGGACTTGATGAATTCGAAGCCTACCACCCCTAACATGATAGCGATAATCAGGGTGGCAATGTACTCGGCGCGGCCATGGCCGTAAGGGTGTTCCTTGTCGGCCGGCTTACCGGCGATCTTAAACCCGAATAGCACCACAGCCGAAGTCGCCAGGTCGGAGATAGTGTGGATAGCGTCCGCGGTCAGGGCCAGGGAATTGATCGCCAGCCCCAGGGCCATTTTAACTGCAGCCAGGCAAGCGTTAATTAAAATGCTGACCAAGGCCTCCAATCGTCCGATTTGGGCGCGGGCGGTGATTTTGCCGGCTTGCCGGTACCTGGGAACGGCTACCTTAAGGATAAACTCTGTAATCATATGACACTTCCTACACACATAAACATTATTCAGACACCGGCATCAGTCGTTGGATGACCTCGATGAAAACGGACGCCCCCACCGCCAGGGCCCGTTCGTCAATGTCGAAATGGGCACAGTGATGGGGCGCCGGTCTCTCACGATGCTCAGGCCGGGCGGAACCGACAAAGAAAAAGCAGCCGGGTACTTCCTGCAAGAAAAAGGCCATGTCCTCACCGCACATGGATAAAAAAGGCGGTCCCGCACCATCACCCACCACAACGCGGGCGGCTTCCAGCACCAGGCCGGCCAGCTCCGCGTCATTGATTGTAGGCGGGTAGCTGTCCAGGTAGCCAAGGTTGATGGATACACCATAGGTACTCGCCACTCCCCGGCAGATCTCACCGATGCGGGCCTTGATCCGCAACCGGTCCTCCTCGCGCATGGCCCGGGCGGTGCCCTTGAGGAGCACCTCATCAGGGATGACATTGAAGGTCCGGCCGCCGTGGATCATGCCGATGCTCACCACACCGGACTGCAGGGGATCGAGGTTGCGGCTGACAATGGACTGCAGCGCAACCACCAGCTGCGCGGCCACCAGGATGATATCCACCGTTTGCTGGGGCAGGGCGGCATGCCCGCCGGCTCCCCTGACGGTGATCTCAAATTCGTCGGCTGCAGCCAGGGTCGGGCCCGGTTTAACCCCGACGGTTCCAAAGTCCTGGTAGTTCCAGACGTGCAACCCGAATATAGCATCCACCGGCGGGTCTTTCAACACACCAGCTGCAATCATGTGCTTAGCCCCGGCGAAGCCTTCCTCACCCGGCTGGAAAATAAATTTAATCGTGCCGCGCCACCGGTCGCGCAGGCGGTCCAGAGCGATGGCGGCCCCCAGCAGAGTGGCGATGTGGGCGTCGTGGCCGCAGGCGTGCATTACACCGTCGCGGCGGGACTTATACGTTGCGTCACCGGTTTCCTGGACGGGCAGGGCGTCCATGTCGGCCCGCAGAGCGATAATCGGTCCGTCGCCGTTGCGCATCAAGGCCACAACGCCGGTTTGGGCTACCGGGCGTTGGATCTCCACGTCGATAGATTGAAGCTGCTCCACGATATAGCGGCCGGTCTCATGTTCCTCAAAGCCGAGCTCGGGGTGCTGGTGGAAGTGGCGCCGCCAGGTGATCAGCTGCTGCTCGATGGCAGCGATCCGGGGATGGATATTCGGCTGCCGGGTCAAGAGCACCCCCTGGAGACAGCCAAAGTTTTAAAATGCCGGGGCGACATATTATATATGGTATAGGAAGCAGCCGGTGAGGTGATCGTACATCAGGCCGATGCTTTGCATGTAGGCGTAGCAGATGGTGGGGCCCACAAACTTGAAGCCGCGACTGCGCAGGCCGGCGCTAAGGGCCTCCGCCTCGGGAGTAGAGACCGGGAGCTGTTCCCAGGTATCCATACCGCTGTGGCGGATTACCCGGCCATTAGTGAAACGCCAGATGTAGGTATCAAAAGAACCGAATTCTTGCTGAATCCTCAGGTATTCCCGGGCGTTGGTAAGGGCGCAATTAACCTTGGCCCGGTTGCGGATGATGCCGGCATCGGCCAGCAGGCGCTGTTTGTCCCGGTCAGTGAAGGCGGCCACTTTGACCGGGTCGAAAGCGGCGAAAGCCGCCCGGAAGTTTTCCCGTTTGTGGAGGATGGTGCGCCACGAGAGGCCAGCCTGGAAGTTGTCCAGCAGCAGGAACTCGAAGAGGGTCTGGTCGTCATGGACCGGCCGGCCCCATTCGCTGTCGTGGTAGGCTTCCATCAATGGGTCGCCGTCGCCCCAGCAGCGGGCGATTTTCTGGCTGGTAGCCTTATATTCTCCTGCTAGCGCCACAGACGCTCCTGTACCTGCTCGCTGCGCAGTTCCCGTATGGCGTCGTTAGCGATCCAGCGGGCGGTCTTATCGCCGGTAGCGAGCAGACCCTTGGCCACAGCAATGGCTCGCTGGTTGAGGGCGGGATTACGCTTGCCGATCTGGCGCAAGGCCCAGTTCACCGCCTTTTTGACCAGGTTACGCTCGTCGGTGGCGGTGGTGGCGATGAGATCCAGGAAGGGTTCATAATCACTGTCGCTCAACCTTGACGATTTGAGGGCCAGGTAGGCCATCAGGGCGAAACCGGCCCGGCGGGTGAACTCCCGCTTCGAACGGGCCCACTGCTGGGCCTTATCATAAGCCACGGGCGTTTTCTTGAACAGTTTGCCGCAAGTCGTGTCGCACACGTCCCAGGAATCGAAATCGGCCACCCAGGCGTCCATCAACTCGGGAGTCACCTGCTTGGGATCAGCGATATTAGCCGCCAGCAACCGGGCTTCGCGATAGCCGCTATCCCATAACTCCAGGGCCAATTTATGATCGCCCCGGTGCTGCCCGGCCAGGGCCTGCACGTTCCCCCTTTTGACTCCGAAAGCCCGGTCGGTGTTAATGCCGAAGCGAGCCATGCCGGCTAGGTTATCGGGACTGCCCAAGGAGCGCAGCTCATCTATGATCTTATCGGTAGTGGGGATCACGGCTCGATCTTCCCAATTATGGCCCTCAGCAGGCGGGCGAAAGTGTGTTTCACCCGTTGGCCGGTTTCCAGCACCTCCTGATGATTGAGCGGCTGGTTGAGGATGCCGGCGGCGTAATTGGTCAGGCATGAGAGGCCCAGCACTTTAAGCCCTTCGTCGGCGGCTGCCCGGATTTCGGGGACGGTGGACATGCCCACCGCCGTGCCCCCCAGTCGCCGGATGTCCCGAATCTCAGCCGGGGTCTCGAAGGTGGGACCCAGGCTCCAGGAGTAGACCCCCTCCCGCAGTATGATCCCCTCGGCCCGGGCGGTCTCACGGGCGATGGCGGCTAACTCGTCACTGTGGTAAGGCTCACCGGCGATAATTTGCGGGTCGTCGGCATTATCGATGAAGGTATAATCCAGGTGGCCGGTGATCAGCATCAGGTCGCCAACCTGCCAGTCCCGGCGGACGCACCCGGCGGCGTTGGTGATAACCAGAGCCTCCACGCCCACCCGGGCCAGCAGGTGCACAGGCAGGGCCACCGTTTCCAGAAAGAACCCTTCGTAATAGTGGAATCGTCCCCGGGCCACCAGCACCGGCACCCGGTCGAGATATCCAAAGACCAGTTCACCGACATGGCCGGGGACTGTCAATTTCGGGTAATGCGGAATGCGGTCGTAGGAGATGATCGTCCGGTTGGAGAGACTTTCGGCGAACTCACTCAGACCGGAGCCGAGAATAACAGCCACTATGGGAGTCTCCGGTAGGGCGGCGCGAACTGGGGCCGCGGCTTCATCGGCCTGGCGCGCAGGTGATATGGCCGTGGGATTCAAGCGGCCCCCAATGCCAGTTGGCCGCAGCCGGCGGCGATATCCACACCATTGCTGACACGGACGATCACCGGGAAATCTCCCTGGCGCAGTTCAGTGGTGAATCTTTCGACCGAGGCCTCATCCGGCCGGCGATAGGGGCCGCCGATCTCGTTGTAAGGGATGATATTGATCTTGGCCCGGCAGCCATGGAGCAGTTTCAACAACCGGCGGGCATCATCGGGGCCATCATTGATTCCAGCCAGCAGGACGTATTCGAAAGTAATTTTTTGTCCGGCGATAGAGCAATAATTCCGGGCGGCGGCCATTAAACGCTCCAGCGGCCAGGTGTCGTTAAGGGGCATTAGCCGGCTGCGGACCTCATCATTGATGGCGTTCAGAGAGATTGCCAGGCGGTAAGGCCGTTCCTCAGAAGTAAAGCGCTCAATTTTAGGCGCCACGCCGGCAGTGGAAATTGTTATGCGCTGGGTGCCCAGATCCAGTCCCCGGGGATGATGCATAATATCAGCCGCGGCCAGCACCGCCGCGTAGTTCAGGAACGGTTCACCCATGCCCATGAAAACCACGTTAGTGGCCGTGATTTTCCGTTCCTGTTGCACCAACAATAACTGATCCATCATCTCGCCGGTGGTCAGATTGCGCTGCAGACCGAGGGCGGCGGTGGCGCAGAAGCCGCAGCCGAGGTTGCAACCGGCCTGGGATGATAAACAGACGGTATGGCGGTCGCCGGCCAGCATGCTGACCGCCTCCACCTGGATGCCGCCGGCCAGTGTGAACAGGTACTTGCGGGTGGGCTCAACCGAGGAAGCAGTCACTTTCTCTATTGCGGCGGTTTGCAGCCGGTACTCTTCAGCCAGCCGCCGGCGCAGGGACCGGGGCAAGTTATCCATGAGCTGCGGGTCGCTGACGCCCCGGCCGTACAGCCAGTCGAACAGCTGGGCGCCCCGGTAGCGCGGCAAACCTTGAGCGACAGACCATTCCTGCAGCTGGTCCAGGGACAGGCCTTTAAGCGCCGCGCCGGGCAATGCTCCCAGCCGGTGGATCGTTTCAGCGGTCGTCGATGACATGGGCAATGAAGTTAACGGACGGCGGGTAGCGGCACAAGTTCGGGCGGGCGGACCGCGCTGGTTTAGGCGCACCGTTTTCCGTCCTGCCAAAGTGCTATATCGGCATTGCAAGGCCACCGATTTTCCACAACCCGCGCGGCGACATTTTTCGAGCGCCGCAGGGGACTAAAAGGGGTAAATTCCCACCCTTATTGTTAATAATTTGTAGGTTATCTGTGACGCAACTGGAACGAGGAATGAACAACGTTAAACTGGTAGAAAAACTTAGGACCGCCCGGGAAAAACTATTTGCCGAGGTGGGACTGGTGATCGTGGGACAGGAGGAAATCCTGGAACAGCTGTTCATGGCGATGCTCTGCCGGGGACACGTGCTGCTTGAAGGGGTGCCGGGGCTGGCAAAGACCCTGATCATCAAGACCCTGGCGGATGTGCTGGATTTGTCGTTCAGCCGCATCCAGTTCACCCCGGACCTGATGCCGTCCGACATCACCGGCACCGAGATTATTCAGGAGACCACCGAGCACAAGCGGGAATTCAAATTTTTCAAGGGGCCGGTGTTTGCCAACATCATCCTGGCGGATGAGATCAACCGCACCCCGCCCAAGACCCAGGCGGCGCTGCTGGAAGCCATGCAGGAGCACAGCGTAACCGCCGCCGGCACAACCTACGCTCTGGATGAACCGTTTTTCGTCATGGCCACCCAAAACCCCATCGAGCAGGAAGGCACCTATCCGCTACCCGAAGCCCAGCTGGACCGGTTCATGTTCAACGTGCGGATCGTCTATCCTGACCGGGCCGACGAGATCAAGATTGTCAACACGACCACCGGCGCCCCCGGCAGCTCACCGGCTAAGGTGATCAGCCGTGAGGAGATCGCCGCTTTCCAGGACCTGGTGCACCAGATTCCAGTGGCCGAGAACGTGGTGGGCTACGCAGTAGACCTGGTGCGCAACAGCCGGCCGGATTCCAATAATGAGTTGAAATTCATCCATGAGTGGGTGGAATGGGGCGCCGGCCCCCGGGCCAGCCAATACCTGGTCTTAGGGGGTAAGGTCCGGGCCGCCCTGGACGGCCGGCCTACACCGGATTTCGCCGACATAACCGCTATGGTCAAGCCGGTCATGCGGCATCGAATCATCACCAACTTCAACGCCGAAGCCGAGGGGATCAGCACAGACAAGATCCTGGACCGTCTGGTACAAAGACGGTACTGATCGATTATACCGAACTGAGTTATGGTCAACCTGAGCACCACTTACTTAAACCCGCAGATCGTCTCACAGCTCAACAATCTGTCGTTGCGGGCCCGGCTGGTGGTGGAGGGTTTTATCGCCGGGTTGCATCGCAGCCCCTACCACGGCTTCTCGGTGGAGTTTGCCGAGCACCGGGCCTATGGACCCGGCGATGAGATCCGCCATGTGGATTGGAAGCTGTATGGCAAGACTGATCGTTATTACGTCAAGCAGTTTGAGGAGGAGACCAACCTCAAGTGCTACCTGCTGGTAGACCAAAGCCGCTCCATGGACTTCGATTCGCACGGGGTCAGTAAACTGGCCTACGCCCAAACCCTGGCGGCCTCACTAGCCTACCTGATGCTCAAACAACAGGATGCCATCGGCCTGGCACTATTCGACGGCCGGCTACGCCATTACCTGCCTCCCAGGGCCAAGCCCAGCCACTTAAATACGGTACTGGGCTATCTGGCTCGTATCAAACCGGGGCCGGAAACCACCATTGCTCCGGTGCTGCACCAGCTGGCTGAGACCATCGTCAAACGGGGGCTGATCATTCTCATTTCCGATCTGTTTGATGACCTGGATGAGGTATTGCTGGGATTGAGGCATTTGCGGCATAAGAACCATGAAGTGGTGGTCTTTCACTTGTTGGATCCCCAGGAGCTGGAATTTTCCTTTTCCCGCCGGACGCGCTTCCGGGACATGGAAACGGGGGAAGTGCTAACCACCGAGCCGTGGCACATCCAGCGGGAGTATCAGCGGTACATGCAGGAGTTTGTAGAGCGCTATCGTTGGCAGTGTCGCCAGCAGAACATCGATTACTTGCAGATTACAACTAATCATACCCTGGACCGGGCGCTCTCCGAATACCTGATAAAGCGTCGTCACGCCGCCTGAGGTGGGCGACCGGGTGGACCAGGACCGAGAAGTTTCCCGGGTTCAATGATGGTATCTCTTCAGAAAAAGACAGTCTTGATCACCGGTGCCTCCAGCGGCATCGGGGCAGCTTGCGCGCTGTCCTTCGCCCAAGCCGGGGCCGCCCTGGTGTTGTTGGCTCGGCGGCGGGAGCGCCTGGAAGAGTTACAGCGACGGCTTGAGGGGAATCATGGCAGCGACGCCATTGTAATGGTGGGCGACGTATCGCAGCGGGATCAGATCACCCGGGCCTTTCAGGCCCTGCCGAAGCGTTGGCAGGCCGTTGACATCCTGGTCAACTGTGCCGGAGGCGCTTTGGGAGTAGCCCCGGAGTGGGAAGCCCGGCCGGAAGAAATTGATACTATGATCGATGTGAACGTCAAGGGCCTGCTGACGCTGACCGGTCTATGCGTGCCGGGGATGATCGAGCGGGGTTTCGGACACGTGATCAACCTGGGCAGTATCGCCGGGCAGGAAACCTATCCCGGCGGAAGTGTGTATAGTGCAACTAAATCCGCAGTCCGGGCCCTCAGCCGGGGACTGAAAATGGACCTGTTGGGTACGCCGGTGCGGGTCACTTCCATCGATCCGGGCATGGTGGAAACCGAGTTCAGCCTGGTACGGCTATATGGCGACCAAGTTCACGCCAGCGCGGTCTATAAAGGTATGACCCCCCTGAAAGCGGAGGATATCGCCGATACGGTGCTGTATGCCGCTACCAGGCCACCGCACGTAAACATTTCTGAGATGCTCGTATTATCCACTGATCAGGCTGCGGCCAGGATGGTTCATCGGCAGACTGATGGCAGTGACTAGAACCGGAGATCGTTAGGCGGTACAATGAAGTTATGCGATCAAATAGTAGTGGTAACCGGCACCAACGGGGCGGTGGGCTCTGAGCTGGTAGGTTATCTTAAGGAACAGGCTCGCCACGTAGTAGCGGTGGTGCGGGGATCTTCCGTTGTCTGGCGAAACCTGGGTGCGGGCCACAGCGAAGTCAGCGGGGACCTGGCCGACCCGCAGGTGGTGGGCAAAATAGTGGCGGCCCTGAAAAGCAGCCTCGAGACCTGCCACGCCTTGGTGAACGTGGTCGGTGGGTTCTCCCTGGATGGGCCGGTCGAAAGCTTGCAGGCCGAGGACTGGGAGCACATGTGGGCTCTGAACTTCAAGACTAGCCTGTACACCTGTCAGGCTTTGATCCCTATTTTCAAGGCCCAGGGCTTCGGCCGTATAATCAATTTCGGCTCCCAGGCCGGCGACCGGGGGATGGCCGGGGCCGCACCCTATGCCGTGAGTAAGTCGGCGGTGCATGCGCTGACCAGGACATTGGCGGTGGAGGGCGGCGGCGTGGTGACAGCCAACCTGATCATCCCCAGCATCATCGACACTCCCGCCAACCGGGAGGCCATGCCCGAGGCCGATTTTTCCCGCTGGACCACGCCAATGGCCATTGTGGAGCGAGTTGCCCGGATTCTGGATGAAGTGGAACAGCCGCCCAACGGTGAGAGTTTCCCGGTCTAGGGCCGGCAGGTATCTATGACCATGAGTGGCAGCGAGGCCGCGCGACGCCTGGTGCTTTTTGATGTGGACGGCACCCTGCTTACCCCTGGACCGGTTCCGCGACTGGCCTTGGCCGAGGCGCTATCCCACTATCTGGGCCAGACGGTGGAACTGAGTTTCCATGATGTGGCCGGTTTTACCGATCCCACTATTATCCAGAGTGCTTTGGCGCGCTATGGGAACCATCAGCAGGCCAATTCGGCGGCGGTGGAGGCGATCCTGGGGGACTACCTAGCGCTGGTGGCGGAGCGACTGCCTGGGTCAGATGCCGTGCAGGTCTTTCCAGGCGCTAAGGAGCTGGTCATGGCCTGCCGTGATGAAGGTTGGGCTACCGCCTTGCTCACCGGAAACGTGGAACAGGGGGCCCATCTGAAGCTGGACCGTACCGGGTTGTGGGAACTGTTCGCCTTTGGAGTGTTCGGCAATGACGGCAACAGCCGGGAGGACCTGCCTTGGGTGGCTCGAGAGCGCGCCTGGGAAGTGCTCTCGGTGGCGTTTAGCGCCGAACACATAATCTTGGTGGGGGATACCCCCAATGACGCGCGCATCGCCCGCCTGAATACTATCCGCAGCCTGATTGTCTGCCGTCGGGGGGAGCCCGAGTGGCGGGCGGCAATTAAGGCTGAGAACCCCACCTGGTTGGTAGATGATTTCGAAGACATACCGGACCTGATGCGACTGATAAAAGAATAGCCCGGCTGAGCAGGGCTGAACGATGATACCATTCACCAAGGCCCAGGCTAACGGCAACGACTTCATTATATTTGATGCGCAGAGCTGCCCGGAAGTCATCCGCGACTCGCAGTTCATCAGGCGGGTCTGCGATCGACATAAGGGGGTGGGCGCCGACGGAGTGCTGATACTCTCGCCCACCGATGAGGAGGGGGTCGATTTCCTACTGGATTACCATAACTCCGATGGCAGCTGGGAGACCCTGTGTGCCAATGGCAGCCGCTGTGCCGTCCAGTATTATGCTCGGCAAAGAGGCGGTGGCGAGACCTTCGTCCTGCGCACCGGAGCCGGGCGGCACCGGGCCCAGCTGTTGCCGGAGGGGGACGTAAGGCTGCAGATCCTGCCACCCAGCCAGGTAGGCCGGACTGTTGAAGTCTCGGGGATCAGCGGCCGGCAGGTGGATTCCGGCGCGCCGCACTTTTGTGCACCGGTGGAGGGACTATCGGCCGAGTTGATACTTGAGAAAGGACCCCCGATCCGGTATCATCAACTGTTCCAACCGCGGGGCGTGAACGTGAACCTCTATGAACGGGTGGACCGGCATACCCTGTGGGTGCGCACCTACGAAAAAGGGGTGGAGGCGGCGGTGCTCTCCTGCGCCAGCGGCAGTACTGCGGCCGCCTACCACGCCGCCGCCGATGGTAGCATGGATAGCCCTATGCGGGTAATCAATCCCGGGGGGGAGCTGCTGGTGGAGTTCGATCCCGATTGGCAGGAGGTGTGGGTCCAGGGGCCGGCGCTGCTGGTGTTCGATTCCGAGCTGCCCGGCGACTTCTAGCACCCTATGTCACCTGTTTTGCCGCCTGAAAACATCTCATTGCTGTTGGTCACGCGGGTGTCCGGCCTCGAGGAGGAGCTGGGAAACCGGGCATTGCCGGGCGTAGAGGTCACTCGTAGCAAGAGCGACGACGGGACCGCCGAGCTGATCCCGGGGGCCGAAATCATCCTCGCTGATCCTGTTTTGGTGGCTTCCCACCTGGACCAGGCGGAGAACCTGCACTGGTACCAATCCACTGCTGCCGGGGTAGAGCCGGTGTTCCTGCTCAGCCGGAGGCGGGATTACCGTTTCACCCGTATCACCGGGCTGTTTGGGGCCAGCATGGCCGAGTACATCTTGCTGCACATCCTGAGTCGGGAACGCTACCTGCTGAACCTGGCGGCCCAGCAACAGCGCCGGGAGTGGCGGGTTGAGCGCTACCGTAGGCTGGGCGATCTGACGCTGGGTATCATGGGCCTGGGAAGCATCGGTGGCCAGATCGCCGGCATAGCCCGCAGCTTGGGCATTCAAGTCTGGGGTCTGCGCCGGGGCGGGGAGCTGGTGGCAGGCATCGATAAAACCTTTTCGACCGATCGGCTGGATGAGTTTCTGTCGGGCTCAGACTATATTGTAAACGTGCTGCCCAGCACCCCGGCCACGGTGGGCCTGCTGTCAGGCGACCGGCTGCGGGCTTGCCGGCCCGGGGCGATATTGATCAACATCGGCCGGGGGGACATAATTGATGAGGTGGACCTTATTACAGCCTTGAATGAAGGCTGGATCGCCGGGGCCGTGCTGGACGTGTTTGAGCAGGAGCCGCTGCCGGAGAACAGTCCCCTGTGGGACCAACCGGGGGTGACCATCACGCCTCACGTGGCCGCCCTGGGCATGGCGACCGATATCGTGAACCTGTTTATCGCCAACCTGGAGCGCTACCGGGCCGGGCAGCAGTTGCAGCATCTGGTAGACTGGGAGCGGGGGTATTAAAGTCGGGTCCAGCATTAGATCAATTAATTGGATCGGAGGAAGTCATGGGGAAAGTATGGTCATTACTGTTTATATCTCTAATGGCGATGTTCACGGATTGTGCAGATAAAAGGGCGCAATTGCCATCATTGCCAGGCGAGCACGCCCTGCAGTTCCAGGCCGAGATCACCAAAACCCTGGCATTGAAATACCACCTGTTCCTGCCGGATGACTACGGTGTGGAAGCCGATCGAAAATGGCCGCTGTTGTTGTCCCTTCACGGCATCGGTGAACGGGGTGAGGATCTGGAGCGGGTCAAGATTCACGGATATCACAAAATCGTCGCCCCCCGTCCGGGGTTCCCCTTTATTCTGGTATCGCCCCTCTGCCCGGACGGGACCCGCTGGACCAACCACTTAGAGGCGCTTGACACCCTGCTGTCGGAGGTTATCGCGAACTACGCCGTTGACGTCAACCGGGTGTACCTGACCGGCCTATCCATGGGTGGTGCCGGGGCCTGGCAGCTGGCTATTGAATACCCGCAGCGGTTTGCCGCCCTGGCGCCGATCTGCGGTTGGAGCGAACCGGTGTTCGCCGACCGGCTGAAGGAGTTGCCGGTGTGGGCCTTCCACGGGGCGCTGGATACGGTGGTTCCGGTGACCGAATCGAAGCGGATGGTGACAGCCATCAACAAAGCCGGCGGCCAGGCCCGATTGACCATCTACCCGCAAGCCAACCATGATTCCTGGACGGCCACCTACGCTAATGATGAGCTCTACGAGTGGTTTTTGAGCCACCAGCTGGGGGAGTAACTAAAGCTCGGTGCCTTCGGAATTGATCAGATAAGGACAAAGAAAAGAAAGCGAACTTTCTTTTCGGGCGGGAAAAGAAAAGTTAAGGGCCTAACTTTTCTTTTAAGCTCGTAGGCAACTGTTAGCGCGGCAGGTAGGGCTTGATTTTCAGGAACAACTGGTAGGTGGCTTCCACGTCACGCAGGACGTACTCCGCCACTTTTTCCAGTTCGCCGGCTTGGTGAGCGGCGGCCACGCTTTCGCCGGTGACTTCCCCTTCTTTGGGTGAGGGCAGGCCGAAGCTGGCACAGGCCAGCTCCAGACTAACCGGGTGCCGGCCCCAGGCGCTGAGGAACTGCATGACATCTATGTGGTTGTCGTAGTAGAACTTGCGCAGGTTCAGGAAACGGCGGTTGGTAATCTTCAGTCCGTGGTGGGCGGCCCGCACGATGATGAAGGGCGTATCGAAATCCAGCCCATTATAATGCACGAAGCGCAAATCGCCCGAAGCTGGGTGGTTAACGGTCTCCAGAAAGGCCTCCAGCGTCTCCTTTTCACCGGACTCGCAAATGACCTTGTCCTTGATATCGCCGGAATCATCGCTATACAACCGCATTCCCACCGCCAGCACCTGCCCCAGGAAGGGAGAAACGGATCGCACCAACGATTCGGCGGCTTCAGGTTCAGTGGAGCGGCCCCATTCCAGCTCGCGCTTGGTGCGGCGTTCCACTTCCGCCAGCTGCACCTGGCCCAGGTCCGGTAACGGGATCGTCTCTATGTCGAATATGAGATAGCGCAACGTTCTGGTACCGACGGGGCGGACAGGGACTTAGTATCGAGCGACCAAGTCATCCACGTCACAGGTCAGCGCTTCAGCCAGTTTCTCCAGAGTATTCTTACGGGGCTTGATTTTGTTGGATTCCATCAAGCTGACATGGGTCTGCTTCAATCCCGTTTTTTCGGCTAACTCCGCTTGGGTCATATTGCGGAACAGGCGCCAACCCTTGATAGGGTTGCTGCGCATCAACCGGGTCAACTCCCGGGCAGTGGGTTCTTTCCGCTGGCGGGTGGTTCGGGCAACGCCGCCTTTGTTCTGATTCTCCACCTGCTCGAGCATTTTCATGAATAACTGATACTCCACAACCGCGAAGCGTGGTTTACCGCGTGAGGTAATAACTTGATAGTTAACCATTGGTAATGTCTCTAAAATCATGAATGTGAACAGGTATAATATATAAAGGATTTATATATTCTGCAATCGCTGTGTAACACTAAGTCCAAGCATTGAGTGGACTTAATCAGAGGCCGGCCAGCTGGCTTCTCTAAGTAAAAAATATAATATATTCGCGGCTATGTTTATACCGAGAAATATTTAGCGGCGGGATGATGTACAATTATAGCCGAAGTGGATTGCTCGGGGACCAGTTGCCATTCCTCCGTCAATGAAACGCCGATCCGCTCCGGTTGCAGGAGGGTAAAGATGTGGGTCTGGTCTTCCAGGCGCGGGCAGGCCGGATAACCAAAGGAATACCTGCTGCCCCGGTATTTCTGGCGGAAGAGGGCCGTGATATCAGGGGCATCCTGGCCGGAGATTCCCAGTTCCCGGCGAATCTCGCGGTGCCAGTACTCAGCCAGCGCCTCGGCCGTTTCCACTGCGAAACCATGGAAATAAAGATAATCGGTATAGCGGTCGGTCTCGAACAGGCGTTGGGCCTCCTCGGTAGCACGCTGTCCAACGGTCACCAGGTGGGCGGCCAGCACGTCCCGGACGCCGCCAGCCAACGGCTGGAAGAAATCGGCGATACTGCGGCCGTTTTCCTCGTCCTGGCGCGGGAATTCCATGCTCACTAATGGTGTATCATTCTCAGGGGTGGCAAACACGTGGAGCAGATCGCCCTCGGAGTTGCAGGGGAAATAGCCGTATACCACCGCTGGCTGGAGCACCTGGTCCTGCTGGGTTTGTCTGATCAGCCGTTGCAGGGCCGGTTCCAACTCATCGTGCAGCATTCGCTCGTAGGCCTCATCCCGGCGACCCCGCTTGCGAACTCCCCATTGCCCCCGGAACAGGGCCACCCGATTGATGAATGGTGTTACGGCCGATAAGGGAATTCCGGAGACTACCCGGCTGCCCCAGAACGGGGGTGCAGGCGGTGTTACCGGCGCAATTTTCTTTCGGCGGCTGAGGCGGGGGCGGCGCTCCCGCTTGGCGTGCGGGGCCTGTTTCGCTTCAGCGGCGGGACCCTGGCCCGAGCAGATCTCTCCCATCAACTGCAGACCCTCAAAGGCGTCTTGGGCGTAATACACCTTCCCCTCAGAGTATACGGAGCGCAGGTCTTGTTCCACGTACCGCCGGGTGAGAGCCGCGCCGCCCAGGATCACCGATGGGGACAGGCCCCGCTCCTGCAGCACTTCCAGGTTGTCCCGCATCACCAGTGTCGATTTGACCAGCAAGCCACTCAAACCGATGACGTCAGCCCCCTCACGGTTAAAAGCCTCGATAATGGCCTCAATGGGCTGTTTGATGCCCAGATTAACTACCTGGAAGCCGTTATTGCTCAGGATGATGTCCACCAGGTTCTTGCCGATGTCGTGCACGTCCCCTTTCACCGTGGCGATGACCATTGTACCGCTGGCCGGACCGGCTCCCCGCTCAAGGTGCGGCTCTAAATGTTTGACGGCCGTCTTCATGGTCTCAGCGGACTGGAGTACGAACGGCAGTTGCATTTCCCCCCCGCCGAACAGTTCGCCCACTGTTTTCATACCTTTAAGGAGCAGGTTATTGATAATGTCCAGGGCGGGATAGGTATTGAGCGCCAGGTCCAGGTCGGCCTCCAGGCCGATGCGGTTGCCGTCCACGATCCGGCGCGGCAGGCGCTCTTCGACCGGCAGTTCGGTGATCGCGTCCCGGATCCCTTTATCACCCCGGTGGTCTTCAAAGTGTTCGATGGCGGCAATCAGGGGATCGTAGTCTGCGCCCCGGCGGTCATACACCAGATCTTCCAGCAGCCGGCGCTCCTCTTCCGGCAGTTGATATAGCGGCCGGATCTTGCCGGCATGAATGATGGCGGCGTCCAGACCGGCCTCAATGGCATGGTGCAGGAAGACCGAGTTGAGCCGATGGCGGATCAGGGGGCGCAAACCGAAGGATATATTGGAGATTCCCAATACGGTATGCACCCCCGGCAGCTGCGCCTTGATAGTGCGGATGGCTTCCATGGTTTCCACCGCCGCCCGGCGATACTCCTCTTCACCGCTACCCAGGGTGAACGTGAGCATGTCGAAGAAAATGTCCTCCGCCGGCAGGCCGCACTCGTCCACCGCCAGCCGGTAAAGCCGGTGGGCGATCTCCACCTTTTGGGCGGCGGTCTTGGCCATCCCCTTTTCGTCGATGGTCAGGGCCACCACCCCGGCTCCATAGCGCCGGCACAGGGCCAACACTTCCCGGGCGCGTTCCTCGCCATCCTCCAGGTTGATGGAATTGATCAGGCACTTGCCCGCCAGGCGTTGCAGGGCGGCCTCGATGGCCGGCGGCTCGGTGGAGTCGATCATCAGCGGGGCGGTACAGTCGGTGTTCAGGCGAAAGGCCAACTGTGACAGGTCACGGACCTCGTCCCGCCCCACGTAAGCCACGCACACGTCGAGTAAGTGGGCCTGCTCGCGGACCTGTTCCTTGGCAATCGCCACCATGCCATCGAAGTCGTCGGCTAAAAGGTACTCGCGGAATTTCTTGGAGCCGTTGGAGTTAGTGCGCTCACCAATCACCAGTGGTTTGGGGGCCACATCGTAGGCCGCAACGCCGTAGAGGGAGGCGGCCGCCGGCTCGAAGCTGGTTTTGCGAGGCTTGGGCGCCAGGCCGCCCACCTTGTTCACTACCGCCTTGAGATGCGCCGGGGTAGTACCGCAGCAGCCGCCCACGATACCTACGCCCAGGTCGACTACGAAATGATGCAGGTCATAGGCCAGTTCGTCGGGGGTCAGGTCGTAGACCACCCGCCCGTCGCGGGTCTCGGGCATGCCGGCGTTGGGCAGCACGGAGATTGGTCCCGCCCACCCGGCGGCTAAGGTGCGCAGGTGGGCGCCCATGGCCTTGGGGCCGGTAGCGCAGTTGAGGCCCAGCACATCGATAGGCAGGGCGGACAGAGTGGTGAGGGCGGTGAGCATGTC
>SDBT01003023.1_pt1 | contig 29215 bp, 23 predicted proteins | sample 2277101 | NCBI WGS metagenome assembly SDBT01 (sample SAMN10404973, study PRJNA504765) | marine sediment metagenome | isolation source: marine sediment core GS10_PC15, 103 cmbsf | place: Arctic Ocean: Southern Knipovich Ridge | collected 2010
GATGACTTGGAAGCTGCTGTAGATGAGGCTTGGTTATGGATATCAAATCGACAAGATGAACTTTCAAATTTATGTTTATTCCCCTGGATAGAATCAGCTCTAATTAACTGGAATTGATATTAGTCGCGAGTAATGAATCCGAGCTAATTACTATTCCATTTCGGAAGATTCAAGCCAGTGACTCGTTAATATGTTCAAGTCTTGAAAATTCACTATGCCATTTCACAATAATGTTGAATTCTTATCAGTTGCTGCCCAGGAATTGAAAGAAACATTCGATGTCGTTCTGGCTGTTGAAGTTTTAGAGCACATTGCAGATGATGAATGTAGCAGTTTTCTAAAGGTTTTGGCAGAACAGTGCAAACTCGGAGGTTACGTTGTCATCTCTGTACCCACAACCGTTCTTCCTCTGAACAAGAAGCATTACCGCCATTACGACTTATCCCTCTTCCAGAAACAGCTTGATCAAGCCGATGCGGATTTAGAAATTATTAGTACAGAGCATATCTATAGGTCGAGTTGGCTCATTAACATTTACACGAGATTCACTCAGAATCGTTTTTGGTTTATTGAGATTAACATACTTAACCGTTTGATGTGGAACTACGCATGGAAACAATTACGCAAAACCAATGAAATGCATGGGCGACATCTCGTTGTCGTCTTGCAGAAAACAAATAAGTGTGAAATAGACAATGCTTGATTCAACCTCCATACCGATATATTTGCACTTCGTCATAATTGCCTTTGCCTAACTTGCGCACCGGATCAAAGAATATCCAGCGAAAGCCGGTTGGACGCTGCCGAACAGAAAATATGATAATCAGTAGGCGTATGTGCCGCAAGCTTTTCTTGTATTATCAACATCAGCACGAAAGCAAACGGATAGATAACACTCGCTGGCCTCACCTTACAGCTGCCTCTCTCTTATATGGCTGGTGGGATTGGCGGTCTCTGCTGTCGATTCTTTTCTGTGCTTTTATTGATTCTTTTGCCATAATTAAGTATAATTAAGTGCCGGCGTACTACGTGGCGAGTGATGTACCTGTAACTGCTCGTCTCCCGCCGGATCTGGCCGAGACATTATTGCCATTGCCGATGAAACTGCTTGAGCCCGGGCCAATGCAAGTGGCACTGTCCTAAAAACTGGAATACGACAAGAATGAACAAAACTTTGGCTCAATTTATACCCGCCTTCATCCTTAAAAGAGTACACGGCCGACCTAACTTGCAGAAAATGGTCGCCAACACCGGCTGGCTGTTCATGAACAGAATACTGAAAATCGTGGCCGGCTTATTCGTGGGCGTCTGGATCATGCGCTATTTAGGGCCCCAGCGATTCGGGCGCTACAGTTATGCAATCGCCTTTGTTGCCCTCTTGGCCCCGTTTTCTACTCTCGGATTGCGCGGTATCGTCGTACGTAACATTGTCCGTGAACCGGCCCGCAAACACGAGATACTCGGCACCGCTTTTGCGCTACGACTTATAAGCAGCATATTGCTTGTAGGAGTGTCAGTCGCGGCTATTTCTATTGTGCGTTCCGGCGATAATATCATCCGCTGGCTGGTAGCTATCATATCGCTGAAAATGGTTTTCCAGACCCTTTTTACAATCGACTCCTGGTTCCAATCGCAGGTCAAGTCAAAATATACCGTTTGGGCCAATAGTTCAGCCTTGGTCCTTATTTCCCCTGCCAAAATCTTCTTAATCCTTACTCAAGCGCCGCTCATAGCCTTTGCATGTGCCATGTCAGCGGAGATCGGCCTGGCCGCAATCGGATTGATAATCCTGTATCATCTCACCGGACAACATCTTAAAGCCTGGCGGCCAAGCTTCCTGCAGGCCAAAAAATTGCTTAAAGATAGCTGGCCTTTGCTCGCTACGGGCATAGCGGTTACGATATACATGAAAATTGACCAAGTCATGCTCGGCCAGATGTGCGGCGACAAACAGCTCGGGATTTACTCAGCCGCCGTTCGGCTTTCCGAGATGTGGTATTTCATACCAGTTGCAATCTCGGCGTCCGCCTTTCCCGCCATAGTTCGTTCCCGTGAGCACCACCCCGACGCAGTTTATCGCAGACGCATGCAGACTTTCTACGATGTTATGGTTGCAATCGCTTATATGGTTGTAATCCCGTTTGTACTGCTCGCACCGCCCCTGGTAAGCTTCCTGCTCAAAACCGACTACGCAGGAACAGGCCCCATATTGAGGGTACATGCATGGTCCTTGCTTTTCGTCTTTCTTCGTCGGTCGTATGGCAATTTTCTATTGACGGAAAACATGACACGTTTCTATTTGTTCAGTACAGTACTGGGAGCTGTGGTGAATGTCAGTTTAAACTTTTGGCTGATCCCGAAATACGCCGGCCTGGGAGCCGCCTGGGCAACGGTCATAGCCTATGCATCCTCAAGTTATCTGGCATGTTTATTTTCGGTACGACTCTGGCCCGTATTCGGTCAGCTCAGCCTGGCTTTACTCGTACCGTTTCGCCTGCGCTCATTGCGGAGATCCCTTCGTGAAGTTCATTGACCGGACATTGATTATATTACGAACCACTCGATAGAGCACTTGAACTCAGACCAAAAGACGTATAATTGCATTTGTTTGGACAACAAAGCTTTTATTCTCGCAATTTTCGTATTTGCACGGTCATGGAGTCAAAAAAATCTGTGAAAAACCCCAAATATCGTTGGATGGCTCGAAATAGACAAAATCTGGGCCCGCCATCAGCAAAGGCAAGGCAATTACTCCGATGCCCTGTGATGTTATTAGCTTCGTTAGAGATAAATCTTAAGGCCCGCAACAGGTCCTGTGAAATAGACGTGCCAGAGGCGTGATTTTGCTGGTTTGCAGAATCACGCCTTTCTTATATACTATGGCCTGTGGCTAAATTAGATAAGGGTGCCTTTTACAGTATGGTTTTCGCTGCACCGATTTGAGGAACAGATTTCGATGAAGATAGCTTATATATCGGGAAGCACAATACCTTCACGCACGGCCAATAGTGTTCACGTCATGAAAATGTGTCAGGCATTCGCGAAAAACGGCCATGACGTTTCACTTTTTGTGCCGAATAACCCGGCTGAAGAGGAGGTGGCCGACAGCCATTATGATTTCTATGGAGTTGACGAATGCTTCAATATCAGAAAAATCAAAATGCTACCCTGTAGAGGCAGAACAATTATGTTTAGCCTCGCAGCTGCCTTAAGGGCCAGAAAACACAAGGTGGATTTGGTTTATGGCCGGTCTCTGTTCGGCTGCATTTTCAGTTCACTGTTGGGACTGACAACGGTTTTTGAATCTCACGCTCCCATAAGCCATTTAAGACGTGGAAGGCTGAAGTTCTCGTGGGGCATGTTGAAGCGGTTTGAGAGAATTGTGGTGATTTCTGAAGCTCTCAAGCAATATTATATGGAGGAACATGGTATCCCTAAGCAACATATCAAGGTGGCCCATGATGGCGCGGACGAACCGCAGGATTCTGAAACAGTCCCTTTCCAGAACTTAGGCAAACTGCAGGTAGGCTATGTCGGCCATTTGTATCCGGGCAAAGGAATGGAAATAATTGAACCATTGGCAAAAGGCTGCCCTTGGGCCTATTTCCACCTGATTGGCGGTACAGAGTCGGATATAGATTACTGGCAAAGACAACTTGGTGAGCTTGACAACGTCAAGTTTTATGGATTCATGCCACCTTCTCACACCGAGAAGTATCGCAGATCTTTTGATGTCCTCGTCGCCCCTTACCTAAAACAGATATCTGTTCTCAGCAAGGGGGAGAATATCGCCCCGTGGATGTCGCCGCTCAAGATCTTTGAATACATGTCTGCAGCCAAGCCTATGCTTGTATCGGATTTGCCGGTCTTAAGAGAGGTTCTGCAACATAATGTCACTGCTTTATTGTGCCATCCCGAGGATGTAGCAAGTTGGACAAATGCGCTTGAGCGATTGCGGGATGATTCAGATTTGGCAGCTCGTATCGGCAAAGCTGCTTATGAAGAATTCAAGGCAAAATATACATGGAAGGCCAGAGCAAAACAGGTACTTGAAAATGTTGTATCAGGCTCTTCATCATAGCAATCTGTTCGCAGAAAGAGTGTTTCCTTTTTTCTGGCTGAAAGAGTACGGCCATCCGGAATATTGCACCGCCGCCAATCTTCTTAAGGTGCCGTGGCTGGTGATTGAAAGTGAGAAAAGAAGACAGATAAGAGAAGCCAAAGAATGTATTCCTTCCAAGTCTGCCGAAAACTTGGAAATAGAAGATATTAAGGAAAAGCTACAGGCCTTAGGATATCTTTAGAAAAAGCACCAGATCGGAAACGGGGATATGCCATGCAAATATTCTCTACATTGTCGAAATTAATTGATGGACGAAAAACACCTCAAAGCATAAAGTACACTTGCAATCAAGTCTTTGAGAATATTGACCTGATAGGGAAAAATCTGCTTGAAATTGGTGCCGGCGAGGGCTATCTATCTGCTTATGCAGCGCAATATGCAAATCATGTAACGGCCATAGAACCCGAAGGTGAAGGCAGCACTAAAGAGCGTTCATCGACAATTGATAAAATACATAAAGCATTATCAGCCGACAACTTCGAAGTAGTGCATGATATTATTCAAAATTACAGTTGTTTGGAAAGAAAATACGATATTGTTTTAATGCATAATTCCGTTAATCATTTTGATGAATCAATGTGCATAAGCCTAAAGGAAAGTGATGATTCCAGAAGAGGATATTCCATGATATTCGAAAAGATATCGAATATGATGTCGGCCGGAGCAAAGATGATTATAATAGATTGTTCAAGATATAACTTTTTTCAACTGTTACATGTAAGACACCCTATCTGTCCTCAAATCGAATGGAATAAACATCAATCCCCTGAAACTTGGGCAAGTATTTTAGAACCTTTAGAGTTTAAGAAAGACAGCGTTAGTTGGTTGGTTCCACGGCCTTTAAGCAAGCTGTCTTTTGTATTAAGTAATAAATGTGCCGCATATTTTTTGGTTAGTCAATTTCGGCTTATTATGTCTTATTGCCCGGCAAGTCAGATGTAATTATTTTGGCATCGGCGCGATTGTGCTGCCGGGAGTTACAATCGGCGAGTCGTCATCGGCACCGGTGCTGTGGTAGCCAAAGATATTCGCTCAAACTGTGTAGCCGTGGGTGTACCAGCCCGACCGATAGAATCCATTGACGAATACCTGAAGTCAAATAAAGAAAAGCTGCTCAAAACAAAACACTTGAGCTTTTCTGAAAAGAAAAAATACCTATTGAAGCATTTTGATATGGAAATAAAGGGATAGTGCCATTCAGGTGTTTTTTCCTTCCTGGTATTATCTGCTTGTAAGACATCAGTCACAGTAGATATTCAGCAGTTGGCGCCACGAATTGGACAAAGCAAAGGGTGAGTTTTCAATTTGATCGAGCCATTGCGGCTGGTGAGGTATATCGATTGCCGCGGCAAGAGCCCGGGCCCATTGGTCATCGGTGGCATCTATCGGCAAAAGCGTTGCATCACCGCAGATTTCGATAATTTCCCGTATACCGGGTAGATCGCTGGCTACTATGGGCAAGCCAGCCGCTACAGCCTCGAGAATCACACCGGGCAGACCCTCGGAAACCGAGGGAAATAATAAAGCATCAGCACTTTTCAAAATGCGGGCGGTGTCGCTGCGAATTCCTGCAAAGCGAACATTTGCGTTTATACCTTTTTGTTTTGCAAGTTTTTCAATATCGTTTCGTAAAGCACCGTCGCCAACAAAAACAAAACAGGTATCGGGATTGTCCGCAAGATAAGCCTTTGCAGTGCCGATAATCTTGGCGTGATTTTTTTGAGGGCGAAAAGTACCCACATGGACGACTGTTTTGTAATCGGCTGGGATTTGGAATTGTTCTTTCAGCCACGCAGAATCCGAATCGCAGTGGAACTGAGCGGTGTCTATTCCGTTATAAACCATGTGGATTTTGGGATTGTCCCGCCAGTTTGGGCCGAACCAGATTTCATTGACAGCTTTGGTGTTTCCGATTATGTGTGTTGCATTTTTCAGTATAAGTTTCAGAAGTATATTTCGACAAATTCCGGCGATAATCGTTTTGTTTTGGCCCCCGTACATATTGCGAAAATGAGCGACTCTTTTTTTAACGCCTGCCCATTTAGCTACCGTGAGGCAAACGGCAGAAAAGGTCGGAGTGTGAGCGTGGACGATGTCGTAGTTAGACCTTTTAAGCAGCCTGTAAAGCCGCCAGCAGAAGACCGGAAGCAGTCTCAATGCCCCGCATCGCATAACCTTGCTGCCCGAGGAAATAACCTGCTGCTCATAATGGCCGGGCCGTTTCTGATGTGCGAGAAAATCAAAGTGGATCTTTTCGCGGTCCATATTCTGCATCAGCTCCATGATGCGCGTCTCGGCTCCACCGCGATTAAGAATAGACACCACCTGCAGTATTTTTAACTTGTCCGACCCTGAATCAAGCTCTTGGAACCATTTATCCCAGACCATGGTGGCATTTTCATGAGAGAAACGGGGTCGTAATTCAATTACTTTTTTGCGCAAACGCTCGTACAACTGATTATCATCAAGCAGACGTTTGATACACCTCGTCAAAGCAGATACATCATCTACCGGAAAAAGCAAGCCGTTCTCTCCGTCGATTATCGTATCAGGAATACTCCCGACAGGGGTGCTTATAGGCACCAGACCACAGCACATACCTTCTATTAATGCAAAAGGAAAGCCTTCATAACGTGAGGCTATGACGAGGATTTTTGCCGCGGCCAAATATGGTTGTACATCAGGGACGTTACCAACAAAATCCACCGTTTCAGCAATACCCAATTGCTCAGCCTCACGATGCAGTTTAGGCTTGAGAGGCCCATCACCAACAATGCATAATCGGGCCTGCGGATGGCTTTTCAAAATTTCCGCCCAAGCTTGCAGAATAATGTTAACTCTTTTAAGTTCGATCAGTCTGCCAACGAAAATACAGCTATAGCGGGGTTTGTCGATATCGACCACGCTGAATCTTTCCAGGTCAGTGCCATGGGGTAGAATAGTTACGTGATTAGGATCAAAACCGTGCTGAACCATTTCCTGCCACATGGCCCGGCCAGGAACAGTTACGAGGTCTGCTTTGCGCAAAATCGGTAGCAGGAATCTGCCCCACTTGCCTTTGACGCGGATATTCCAGTCCGAACCGATAAATCCGAAGTGAATTACCTTTTTGTGCAAACGAGCCGCTATGAAAGAAAACAGGCCATAGGGAATTGGATTAAAGGAGACGAAAGCCTTAACCTGTTCTTTACGCCCTAAACGAAGGCAAATCCATATCATCTGAATAAAGCGCCATAGCTTGAATCGCGTGGGAACAAGTACATATTCAGCTTTCGGTATCTGTCCTGGACAGATCTCTTTGTGTCGAACAATCCACAAACGTGTTACCAACGGATGCTGTGCTATGGGTATAAGGTGGTTACGCGCAGCAGGATCGTTCAGAGCGACACAGCAAACTACCTCAATGCTCATTGCAAAACGGCTCCGGATAGACAAAAAACAAACTTCATGGTCAGTAGATAAGCCAAAAATATATTCTGGCAAAAAATCCGGATTTGTCAAACTATTTTAAGGTTCGAGCCCGAAGCGTTCTAAGGCAATACCCAGTTCTTCCAAACTTTTGAGAAGCTCCCATATTAATGTTTTAATGCACTATCAGTGTCAACTTCCCCAAGAGCTTCTAGCGGAAAAAAACCTTGAATTCTCTAGACGGACTTGGTATTCATTAGTATAGACATACAATTGTTTACGGAAACCTCAATTATGACTTCTAATCAAACAAAATCAAACTTAATAAGAATTATCAACAGGTCAGCAAAAATTCCTTCTTTCCTGGTAAGATACGGTTTTCGACAATTTTGTATTTTGATGTTTATTAATTTTGTTATGCCATTTTTTATGAAAGCCTTGGAAGTATGGCTAGTTTTTTATCCAGCACTTAAAAAGAGAATTTCAAAATACCTTTTTGCTAATATCCTTTTAAAGAGGCTTAGTAAACAACAAGAACAAATATTGCAGGCAGCAAAATCGGGCTATAAAATCAAGGTTGAACACCTTGGTTTAACTACTGAACATTTTAATAAGCTTGCAAATATACGGTCAAAAGAAATTGTAATAGGAAAAATTGACCAGGATGGTTTTTTGCTATCATTCTTTGGAGATATACCGGGAATTCCACAGGTTTCCGAGAAGGATTTCATGCCAAGACTTCGTTTTGAAATAAATCTGGTAGCAATTGACGGATATGTAGGCATTAAAAAGAACCACAAGGGTAACAAGTTGTTCTTTATCAATGAACTTATAGCATTGCATTTGCTTGGACTTGCAGGATGTAATGTCCCAGCCTTATTGAATATTGATTTTGAAAATCTATCTTTGACTTTCTCTTATATTGCAGGTGATGTTTTGCGAGAAAAGCTTGCAGAAAAAGGGGCTGTCTTACGTGATTGTGACGTTAACAACAATCCTGACTTTGCAGCTTTAGATAGCAATGGAAAAAGAATTAAACGCATAAAAGAGGGTAAAAAAGTATTGTACGATGTGATCGACGAACGTTTTGCTGAAGATGTTTTTGAACAGTTTAGCATTATCCATCAAGCAAAATTTGTATATAATGGCTTTAAATATGGAAATATTATTATCGAAAAAGGATCTGGCAAACCATTTCTAATAGACTTCGAATCTTCTTTATACTATCCACATCTCGGTGAAAATTCTTTTAGGATTCTTAGAGACAAAAGCATAGAGCAATTCAACCTTCATTTTAATAAGGAAAAAATGACATATAAAAGTATAAGGAAAAAAAGTAAGGAGGTGAATTATAAAGAGATTTACTCGCCTGTTTATCTGGGTAGTGGCATTAGATTTGGCAACATTTGGAATATGAATGCTGGATATGGAAGATGGAATTATATACTTAAGGATAATCTACCTGACTTGTCAGGCAAAAGAATTTTGACTCTTGGTGCAAATAATTCACATAACTCTATTCAGATGTTACGTTCCGGAGCAAAAGAAGTAGTCGGAATAGAGTTAAGCCAGAAAAACATAGCACAGGGGAAATTTATAAAAGCCGCTTTTGAGTGGGCAGATAGCAAAAAATATAATTTTAAATATTACCATGCTAACATGAAGGATCTTCCTAATATGGACTTAGGGAAATTCGATATGGTAATAGCCTTGTGTTCTATATATTATCTTGATGATGAATCTATTGACAGGTTGTCTGAATACATAAGCACTATCTCAGATGTTTTTGTGCTGCAGTGTAACCATACAAAGAATATTGAACGAACTGACCCTCATACTTATGTTAAGGCAACGGTGAAATATACCTTAAATTTTTTACGTAAAAGTGGGTTTACGGACAATATGGTAATTGCCCCTGTTAACTATACTCGTCCTTTGGTTATTGGTAGAAAACAGCCTAAGTTTTAGATATCGTTCAATATTTCGACATCACAGGTTTTACCTGCGCCGCCTTCTTCTGCCAGGTTGAGGCTCGGGATCCTCTGGTTGCTCAAGAGCCGTGAGAAGGTTGAGTGATCTTTCAAGATCCCTTGTGCTCCTTAAAAGAAGCCTCTTGCAAATCCTTTCGCGTACCATTGCCTGTCGAATATCTTGCTTAGCCCTTTGTATATCACGTCGCTGCTTTTCTCCGAGATTGTCACATTCCTGCAGTTCATTTAAGGCATCAAGCACTGCCGTTTCACAATTTAATGCATCTTCTACAGAGTCAAGTGTTTCATTTTTTATTGTTTTGGCATGATTTATTTTATTGACTGCAATTGTCAACGGATAGATAGCATATCCAAAGCCATTGAGGCCATCTTGGTAACACTGCGATATCTCCTCATCACTCAATGCCCGATCAAAGATCGCAACGTCATCAATTACACCTGTTGTCGAAAACAATTCTTTTCCATTGCAATATTTCCAGAAACCGCCAATTGAAAATACTTGGTCGTCGTTCATAATAGAAGATACTGACATTGCGGTCGAATTATCTAATTGTCCGTCAATATATATGCAGGCTTGACCATAACTAAAAGTGGCTGCAATATGATGCCATGCATCTATTGAAAGCGTGTTATTGCTTATCAGATCATCATAGGTTTTGACCGCAGAAAATACTCTTAATTTCGCGGTGTCATCATCTACCTTTAGAAAGTATGCTCTTGAATTCCCAGGGGAGCCTGCGTTATCAGGGCAACTTGCATACTTATATACTCCGGTGTTTTGTCCCTCATAGTAAGTCCAGAAAGAAATTGTTATCTCGTGGCTGGGTGTGAATAAGTCACTATCAGGAATGTCGATATTGTCATCGATACCGTCAAATCCTAAAGCTCCACCAACCTGACCCATTTCCCAAACCGGATCGCCAAAAAGATCACCTTTAATAGGATTAATAAGGTCGAACACTTTGTCTCCGGAACCTTCATTGAGTTGCCAGTAAGAAATCAATCCAGGAATGGTTTCTAAACATTCTCCTGCCCAAGTTGATCCATTTGCGAACATCATAATTAGCGCCAAGACTAATACCCATGTGATTTTTCTTGTCATTTCCTGTCTCCTTAATAATTTTGATTACTCTATTTCGATATGTCCCGCATTAAATTTACCTCTACAATCACACTCTCTCAGCCCTGTGATAATACCAAGATATTTATAGAATTGCAAGAAATTAACAATGTTTTTTAAATTTTTACTAAAAGGGTCCATCCAGCATATAAGTATTTGCCGCATAAATACTATTGGTTTTCGGTTTCTACGCAGTTTAGCCATTGCCGGCAGTGTATGGTATTGTTGTTATTGACGTTTATTGTGGGAGGCGTGAGGAGATATTGAAACGCAGAGCTGAATTGAAGAAGAAAACAATACTTGAATGAAAGAAATTTAATTGTAAAATCATGGAAACCGGAGCTGAAATCGTCTCCTAATTGAAAGGCCAATTTGTTTCATTTTTGCTGAAGACGTACACAGTGGAGTTGAAAGCGTCTCTTAATTTAGAGAACTTTTTGTCTCATTTTTGCTGATGACAAATGAGTATAAAGCCACTATAGTATAGCCTTTGTATTTCTTCTGCCGTCAGTGCCTTATGGTAAATCGCAATCTCTGCTATTTTGCCTTTGAATGGAAACTGGGGTTGATCGCCACCGAAATAAGCACCAACATTATCTCCTATCGCAGCATGTGTCTGATTCCGCACATCTCAACGCCACATATTTCCACGAAGATACCCAACAAGATTTTTTAGTTCTTTATGACACCACCCTCGGCGGATTTTGTGGGAGTTTAGCCGGCAGTTTTGATATATTGACGTTTTTGAAAGGATTGGACTTATGAAGGGTCGGTCAAGCGGGATACTGTGCCACATCACCTCCCTGCCTTCAAGGTACGGCGTCGGCGACCTGGGCCCGTCAGCCTATAAGTTTGCCGACTTTCTTGCCGAGGCAGGACAAAGCTACTGGCAGGTGCTGCCCTTGAATCCGCCGGCAATCGAAATGCCTCACAGCCCGTATAATTGCATATCGGCCTATGCAGGCAACGGCTTACTTATCAGCCCGGAATTATTGCACCGCCAGGGTCTTCTGACACGCAGCCAGATTCAGGACATACCCGCTTTTACCCCGACAAAGGTGAATTATAAATTGGTGATTCCTTACAAGACGAAGTTGCTCAATACCGCCTATGCTCGTTTTAAGTCAAAGCCAAAAGACGAGCACTACGGGCGCTTTTGTCGGGCCGGCGCCAGTTGGCTCGAAGATTTTGCCACTTATGCCGTCCTGCGGCGCCATTTTAGGTCAGGCCGTTGGTGCGATTGGCCTGCCGAATTCAGAGACAAAAATGAACTTTCCACAGAATCTTTGAACCCGAAACTGCAAGAGGCAATAAGTTTGGAAAAATTCATTCAATACGAATTCTTCAGGCAATGGTTCACCCTGAAGCGATATTGCAACGACCGGAGGATTGGAATAATAGGGGACATGCCGATTTATGTCTCTTTCGACAGCGCCGACGTCTGGGCGAATCCGCATTTCTTCAAGCTGACCAAAAGAAAGAGGCCCGAGTTTGTATCGGGTGTGCCGCCGGACTCTTTCAACAAGAAAGGCCAACGGTGGGGCAACCCAATTTACGACTGGCAGGCGTTAAAAAAGGCCGGTTATTCGTGGTGGCTTAACCGGATAGCTCATAATCTGTCATTATTCGATGTTGTACGTATGGACCACTTTAGAGGCTTTGTCACCTACTGGCAGGTTCCGGCCGGGCATAAGACGGCGGCCAAGGGAAAGTGGATAAGGGTGCCGAAAGAAGATTTCTTCGGAAAACTATTAGGGCGTTTTCCGGCGAGTGCGATTATTGTTGAGGATTTGGGGCATATTACACCTGCCGTAAGAGCATTCGTCGATAAGTTGAGGCTTGCCGGCATGAGAGTACTTCTTTTCGGCTTCGGCGCCGATGCCGACAGAAATGTTCATGCTCCCCGCAATCACGTCAAGAACTGTGTTGTCTATACCGGCACACATGACACAAACACTATAAGAGGCTGGTTTGAACAAGAGGCTGACCAGGACCAAAAGAAGAGATTGTTTGATTGTCTCGGCAGGGAGGTTAAATCCAGCGAATTGCACTGGGCATTGATTGAGCTTGCGTCAAGTTCCGCTGCAAAGCTGGCGATTATTCCGATGCAGGATATATTAGGATTAGGCGCCGAGGCACGCATGAACCGGCCGGGCACTTTTGATGAGAATAACTGGACCTGGCGGTTCAGTTGGCACCGGATAACGGACCGGACTATTGACCGCTTGAAAAAAATCACTCAGGCCCACCGAAGAGCCTGACCGCTGGGGGGTAACTGTGGCCGGGGAGCAAAGACAGCCAAATGGGGGGCCGTTCAGACTGAAATTTCAAGGCCGAAGCATTTGCTGTTGACTGTGGCGACTTAGTTATTTACTATTAGACAAATGTTGGAAAAAGGAATTGCAGACTAACAAAACAAGAAATCAGGAAGACTCTTTTGAGGGCAGAGGGCTGTTATGGCGGATAAGGGATTTACGCACCTTCACTTACATACTCAATACTCACTCTTAGACGGTGCTATTGCGCTCGACAAGCTGTTTAGACGGTGCAAAGAGCTGAACATGGACTCGGTGGCGATGACCGACCACGGCAATATGTTCGGTGCCATTGAGTTCTACACCAAGGCCCGCAGCGCGAAAATCAAGCCGATTATAGGCATAGAGGCTTATGTTGCGCCGGGGTCGCGGTTCGACAGGCAAAAAGTGCGCATTAAGGACGCCTCATTCCACCTTATTTTGCTGGCGGAGAATAACGCGGGATATCATAATCTGCTCAAATTGGCGACGGCGGGCTATACGGAAGGTTTCTACTATCGGCCTCGTATCGACAAGGAGATTCTCGCCGAGCTTAATGAGGGGCTTATCTGCACGAGTGCGTGCCTTAACGGCGAGATTGCCTCGGCGCTTGCAGGAGGCAACAAGGGCGCTGCTGAGCAAGCGGTCCAAGGTTACCTGGAAATATTCGGGCCTGAACGGTTTTTTATCGAGATACAGGAGCATGAAGATACCGATATGCCCCATGTGCGGGATAAGCTGATTGACTTGGCGAAGAAGATGGGGGTGGGGCTGGTGGCTACAAACGACGTTCATTTCCTCAGCGCCGAGGACCATGAGGCACACGATGTTCTTTGCTGCATAAGTACGGGCAAGAGAACGACCGACGACGACAGGATGCAGTACCCGCCGGATGTGTATCTAAAAAGCAGCGATGAGATGCGGGGCCTTTTTAGCGATGTGCCCCAGGCCTGCGACAATACATTAGCTATTGCCGAGCGGTGTAATATAAAGCTTGACCTTAAGAGCAGGCACGCACCGAACTTCGTACCCGAAGACGGCAGCAGCCCTGAAGAGTGCCTGACAAAGCTCTGTTATGAGGGGGCCAAGAAAAGGTACGGCAAAATCACACCCCAAATAAAGGAGCGTCTTGACAGAGAATTAGAGGTGATTGAGAGCAAAGGCTTTTCAAGCTACTTCCTTATCGTGTGGGACTTTTGCAGCTACGCTATGAAAAACAATATCCCGGTTGGGGCCAGGGGCAGCGGTGTCGGGACGGTTGTGGGGTACTGCCTTGGGATTTGCAGCGTTGACCCGATTCGGTACGATTTGCTGTTTGAGCGGTTCATGGACCCGGCGCGGGACGAGATGCCTGATATTGATATTGATATGTGTCAGGATGGCAGGGGCAAAGTCATCGATTATGTCCGCAAGAAGTACGGCCAGGTCGCCCAGATTATTACGTTCGGAACGATGAAGGCCCGTGCGGCGATTCGCGATGTATGCAGGGTGCTCGACGTTCCGCTTGCCGAGGCTGACAGGCTGGCAAAGCTGGTGCCGGCAACTCTGGGCGTAACACTTGACGATGCCCTGCGGATTGAGCCGGAGCTGAAGAGGGCTTGCGCCGAAGATGAACGGACGGCAAAGGTCATCGAGATTGCAAAGAAACTGGAAGGGCTGACGCGTCATGCCAGCGTACATGCAGCCGGGGTGGTTATCAGCGATGAGCCGCTGACGAACTTTTTGCCTCTTTACAAAGCCAGTGACTCTGATGAGCTTGTGACGCAGTTCGAGGGGCCTTTGGTCGAAAAGGTGGGACTTTTGAAGATGGACTTCCTTGGGCTGCGGACGCTGAGCGTGATTGAGCGGGCGGTACAGCTCGTGGAGCAATTGCACGGGGTCAAGATTGACATTGAGAATATTGATTTGACGGACCCGAAGGTATTGGGACTGTTCGGCAGCGGCAAAACGAAAGGTCTCTTCCAGTTTGAATCCGGCGGAATGGCGGATTTGCTTATGAAGCTCAAACCCGACAGGTTCGAGGACCTGATAGCGGCAAACGCGCTTTATCGGCCCGGCCCCATGGCGCTAATCAGCGATTTCATTGAACGCAAACACGGCGCCAAGTGGGAAGTGCAGCATCAGATTATGGAGGAGGTGCTGGAAGAAACCTTTGGAATCATGATCTATCAGGAACAGGTGATGCGGATATGCAACCGCCTTGGTGATATTCCACTACCTGAGGCATATACGCTGATTAAGGCGATAGGTAAGAAAAAGCTCAAGACTATCGCCAAAGAAAAAGAGCGGTTCATAGCAGGCTGTATGACCAAGGGCGTCGGCGAGAGGGAGGCATCGGAGATATTCGAGCTGATTAAGAAGTTTGCCGGGTACGGCTTTAACAAGAGCCACGCAACGCGGTATTCTTTCATTGCCTTTCAGACTGCATACCTGAAAGCGTACTGGCCCGTTGAATTCATGGCGGCACTATTGACGTACGAGATGGGCAATACGGACAAGGTCGTGGAATACATCAACGAGTGTAAGGACATGGGTATTGAGGTGTTGGGTCCCGACATCAATGAGAGTTTCTCCGATTTCACGGTTGTTTACAGCGAAGAGCATGACCACAAAAAGGACTCCGGCCTGGTCAGGTTTGGGCTGGCAGCGGTAAAAGGCATCGGTGAAAAGGCGGTTGAACAAATAATTGCCGCTCGCCAGAAAGTGGGCGGCTTCCACAGTCTGTACCACTTCTGTGAAAACGTTGACTTGCGGGCGGCCAACAAGCAGGTGCTTGAGGCGCTAATCAAGGCAGGTGCATTCGACAGGATGGGTGGCAGCAGGGCGCAGATGATGGCGGCGCTGGATAAGGCGATGCAGACAGGCTCGGAAATGCAGGTGGACGCCCGGGCCGGGCAGATGAATTTCTTCGGACAGGTCGGCTTCGGCAAAGAGGCGGACTTCAGCAAAGACTACGAGACGCTGCCGAACGTGGCGCCGTGGCCTGAGATGCAGATGCTCACTTATGAAAAGGATGTCTTAGGCTTTTACGTAACGAAGAATCCTTTGAGCCGACACGCCGATACGTTAGCGGCGTATTCGACCACCAATACGAGGCAATTAGGTGATATTAAGGAAGGACGCGAAGTCGTTGTCGGCGGGATGGTAGCAAAGATTCGCCGTATTGTTACAAGAAAGGGCCCTAAGGCAGGCTCTAAGATGGCGGTCTTTACATTAGAAGACCTGCAGGGCGACTGCGAGGTTGTGATGTTCCCGCGAGTGCTCAATGAATACGGGCGGATGCTGGAAGTTGACAAGATACTGTTTGTGAAGGGAAGAGTTGACTGCAGGCGGGAGGTGCCGAATATAATCTGTGAGGAGTTGATAACGATTGATGAAGTGTTCGATAAACTTGCCGCGAAGGTATGGGTTTATCTGGCCGCCGAGGATGTGACAGCCGAAAAAGTCCTGCGCATTCGCAGTATCTGCACAACGCACAAGGGCAAAAGTCCTGTGGGTGTAAGCGTCAAAACGACGGCAGGCTTCAGGGTCTGGGCGATTGCGGATAAGAAGCTGTGCGTAAGGCCCGATGTGAACCTGCGCAGAGACCTGGAGGCGGTTGTTGGCGCCGGGAATGTGCAGTTCAAGAGCCGGTGATTTAGTTCGTAGTTCGTAGTTGAAAAAGGGACCTGCTTTGGCGGGCGTAATTAAAATTTTCAGGAAGCGATGGCCGGAGGCTGCTTTGGTAATCCTCCTGCAGGCGGGGCTGATGGTCCTGCTGGAAGAAATTGCGGGCCGGGCATCAGTGGCGCAGCAGACGTCGTCGTCGGCTTTGCCGGCGCAGATGGGTTTTATTTGGGGAATGGGCACGGCACTTTTCGCAATTGTATGGCAGATGCTTTACCTTGGATTCTTAGCCACAGCTTGCACCGAGGGCGCCAGCCCGAAGCAGCCGGCTCAGCTTGTCAGCGTGGGCAGGTTGTTTTTCTGGCGGATGCTGCGGTTTCAGATTATCTTGGGCATTGTATATATGGGAATATCATTTGTGATTTTGGCAATAGTCCAGTCAGTGGCGCTCGGCCAGGAAGACGTATCAAGGATTCCGGATTGGATTGCGCACCTGTGCTCGTTCGCGGCGCTGGCTGTGCTGGCTAAACCCATACTGCTCATGCCGGCTGTGATGATTGTCAGGGACCGTATGGTGTTGGAGGCGATTGGACTTTTGAAAGAGTACAGATTTTCTGAAGCAAAGGGCCTGGTCCGGGCGTTTTTTATTTGCTTTGCGACCGTTTACCTGCTTTCATCTTTGCTGGGCCTGATTGAGACCGGCGGCGTGTTTTATTACGTCCTGGTCGGAATTTACGCGGTCGTATCAAGCGCGCTCATTGTAGCCGTTACGCTCGGCGCCGTCCTGTTCGTCGGCAGCAAAACAACTCCTGCCACAGAGCCCGCAGAGAGTATAGAAAATAATTTAACCACGGATTAACACGGATTTTCATGCAATATAGTTTGGGAGATTAAGATTATGTGTGCATATTGGAGTGGCAAGAAGGATGCTCTGTGGTTAATCTTTTTGCTCTTCTTTGCCTTCCCTCTGTTAGGGCTGTTAGGGATGCTCATGGCAATTGCTACGCCTTTCCTTCATAATCATCCCGTGATATTTGCAGGAATGTTGGCTATTGCCTTGGGTGTCTGCATTGTTGCGCTAATCAAACGACCAAAAAATAAAAAAGTTAAAAAGCAATAGGGATTGGATTTGAGAGAGAAATTGGCAGGTAAGTTTATAGTATTGGATGGGCCGGATGGTTGCGGCAAGAGTACGCAGACGCTGATGCTCTACGACTGGCTCAAAGACCAAGGAGTTGAAGTTGTAACCTTCCGCGACCCGGGAGGGACGGCGGTCGGGGAGAAAATTCGGGAAATCCTGCTCAATCCGGAGCACGCGGAAATGAGCGTGCGGACGGAGCTATTGCTGTATATGGCATCGAGGGCACAACTGTGGACCGAAAAAATTGCCCCTGCACTTGAGGTCGGCAAATGCGTAGTATTAGATAGATGGGTAACGAGTACGTGTGCCTATCAAGGCTTCGCTGGGGGGTTTGGGGCACAGAAGGTTGTTGAAATCGCCGAGGCGAGTCTGGAGAGGGTCTGGCCGGACCTGGCGATTGTATTGGATATTGATGTGGAAACGGCGGCCAAAAGAATGGACCGCGCGCTCGACCGGATAGAGCAGAAAGGCACAGAGTATCATAAAAAGGTAAGGCAGGGATTTTTGCAGTTAAGTAAGTTTAATGATAACATTGTCGTTGTTGATGCGACAAAGGATATAGAACAGGTACATCAGACGGTTGTCCAGACCGTTAGGCAAATCAGATGAGTCTTAAAGAAGTTTTTTGTCAGGATAAAGCAATTGGTATCTTGCAGCGTGCGTTTGCTGCTGACAAGCTGGCCCATGCCTATATATTTGTCGGCCCTGACGGCGTCGGCAAATTCAAGACGGCCAGAGAATGGGCAAAGGTACTGCTGTGCAACGATAAAATAGAACAGCAAACGCCGCAAGGCACATTCTATGATAGCTGCGGCATATGCCGGTCGTGTGAGGTGTTTGCCGGTGGAGCTCATCCGGATTTTAACTATATTTACAAGGAACTTGTTGAGTACACGAAAGACGGCAAGGGCAAAACGCCGCTTGATCTGCCGATAGATGTTATTCGTGATTTTCTAATCAAGAAGGTCGCCGGTCGGCCGCAAATGAGCGACGCGACTGTTTATGTCGTGCGCGAGGCCGAGCGACTAAATCAGTCCTCACAGAACGCCCTTTTGAAGGTACTGGAGGAGCCGCCGAAGTATTGCTTTATCATATTGATTTGCAGCCGTTTGGAGAAAATGCTGCCGACAACTCAGTCTCGCTGTCAGATTATTCGGTTCGGCCCGGTGGAGGAAGGACAAATCGTAAATCAGTTGGTTCAGATGAACGTCCCGAATAAAGAGGCACGATACTGGGCGGCGTTTAGCGAGGGCAGCTTAGGCATCGCCTTAGTCTGGGCCGGCCTTGAGCCGAAGGACAAAAGCTGTTATGAGATTAAAACTGAGCTTGTTCACCGCTTTGCAGCATATCAACTGCCCGATGCGTTGGACTTTGCCGAGTGGCTGGGCCAAACGGCCAAGAAGATAAGCGGCGAATGGGCCGAGAAGGAACCGAATGTCAGCAAAAAGGACATCAATCGAAGGGCACAGGCCGGGCTTATACGCATGATAATCGCGGCACTTGACGATGCGATGAAGATGAATATCGGTAATCACGCCGAGTTTGCGAACAGTGACCAGATGAGCCAAATCGAGGCGCTGGCCGCAAGATTCGGCGCCGAGGACCTGGCCGAAAAAATCGGCAAGGCATACGAAAGTATGCAGTGGGTGCAGCGAAGTGTCAACGAGAGGCTGATTTTTGAAGAGTTGTTGTTAAGCTACGCCGGGTGTGATATAATAATGAGTTTGTAGTTCGTTGCTATTAGTTCGTAGAATAGAATCAGGAGCCACATGGCACAGGGCCAAATAAAGCACAAACCGCAGAAGCATAAAAAGCTGATGCTGGTTCGGTACGGCCGAATGGGGTACTTGGGCTGGTTTGAGCATAAGGAAAGCTACATACCCAAGACGCGAAGTCGGGTGGTGATAAAGACCGACCGCGGCCTCGAGTTGGGTGAACTTGTCGGGCAATTCCACTATCGCGGCGGATATTTCAAAAGCACGCCTGAGCAGGTTCAGGAGTATTACGGCAAGACGCAGAAGGACCAGCCGCTGACCGATGGGGGCACTTTCGTGCGTTTCGCAACGGCGGAAGACGTGATGGAGGAAAAACATCTCGATGCTTCAGCTAAGGAGGAGATGCAGTGCTGCGAGCGGTTTGTCAAGGAGATGGAGCTGCCGATGAAGATAGTCGATGCCGAGCACGTGTTCGGCGGCGAGCGGATTGTTATTTATTTTACCAGCAGCGGCAGGGTGGATTTCAGGGAGCTGGTCAAGCGCCTCGCCAAGGAATATCAGACGCGAATCGAACTTCGTCAGATTGGCGCGCGGGATGAGGCCAGGATTATAAGCGATTACGAAAGCTGTGGGCTGCCGTGCTGCTGCAGACAATTTTTGAAGATTTTGGAGCCTGTTAACATGCGGATGGCAAAGCTCCAAAAGGCCACTCTCGACCCGTCAAAAATATCGGGCCACTGCGGCAGACTCAAGTGCTGTCTGCGTTACGAAGACGCCACCTATAAGGAGTTGAGAAAAAAACTGCCGAGAAAGAATGCCACGGTCAGGACAAGCGGAGGCGTCGGCAAAGTCGTCGATATGCAGATTCTGACGCAATTGGTAATCGTGCAGGATGAGACGGGAGAAAGAAAGGCCTTTAGGGTCGATGAGATTGAGATAATCAACGAAAAAAGCCAGGGCAAAGAAGCTGCGGCACAAGATATTACAGGCGAACAAGAAGATGAAACCAGCCAAGAGGAAGACGTTGAAAGCACCAAAATTGCCGGCGATAACAAGAAATACCATGACAAGATACAGCAGGCCGGGCAAACAAAGGACAAGAACAACCGGGCCGACAAGCGAAAGGAGAATAAAGAAGGCCAAGGCAGCAATAAGGATTAGCTTTGGCTGAGGAAGAAGCAATGGCACGGAAAATTGTTGTTACATCTGCATTGCCTTACGCCAACGGCCCGATACATATCGGCCATCTGGTGGAATATCTGCAGACCGACATCTGGGTCAGGTTCCAAAAGGCCCGCGGCAACCGGTGCCTGTATTTCTGTGCGGACGACACACACGGCACACCCGTTATGATTCGCGCCAGAGCCGACGGCATCGAGCCTGAAGAGCTGATCCGGCAAGTCCATGCGGAACATGTCAGGGATTTCGCGGGATTCAGCGTAGAGTTTGACAACTATTACTCCACACATTCCGAAGAAAACCGACAATTCAGCGAGCTTCTGTATAAACGAGCTGTGGATAATGGTTCCATCGCCAAGCGGGATGTGGAACAGGCCTATTGTGAAAAATGCGATATGTGGCTGCCCGACCGCTATATTCGCGGGACGTGTCCGCGATGCAAGTCTCCTGACCAATATGGCGATTCGTGCGACGCCTGCGGGGGCACACATCGGCCGACGGAGCTTATTGAGCCGACCTGTGCAAACTGTGGCACCGAGCCAATCCGGCGAACTAGTGTTCACTACTTTTTCAAGCTCGGTGACTACACGGACAGGCTAAAGAAATTAATCGAAAGCGGCCATACTCAAAAATCCGTTCTGAATAAACTGGATGAGTGGTTCAAAACGGGCCTGCGGGACTGGGACATATCGCGCGATGGGCCGTATTTCGGCTTCAAAATCCCGGGCGAGGAGAATAAATTCTTCTACGTCTGGCTTGACGCCCCGATTGGCTATATGGCTTCGTGCAAGAACTACTGCGACAGCCACGGCCTGGAGTTCGAGAAAGTCTGGAACAGCGAGGAGTATGAGCTGTATCACTTTATCGGCAAAGACATCATGTATTTTCATGCACTGTTCTGGCCGGCCATGCTCATGAGCGCAAAGTTCAAAATAGCCGACAAGTTGTTCGTCCACGGCTTTTTGACGGTCAACGGCCAGAAAATGAGCAAGAGTAAAGGAACGTTCATCAAGGCCGAAACGTACCTCAAGCACCTCGACCCGCAGTATCTGCGGTATTACTATGCGACCAAGCTGACGAGCGGCATCGAGGATATCGATCTGAATTTTGATGATTTTGTCACGAAGATCAACTCGGACCTCGTTGGCAAGCTCGCAAATCTGGCCAGCCGCTCCGTGCCTATGCTGACCAAGAATCTCGACGGTCGGCTGGGCCGACTGGACGGCAAGGGCGCAAAACTTGTTCGAATACTGCAGGGGGCAAAGGAGGGCATAATCGCCGACTTCGAGGAACTTAATTATGCCGCGGCGATGAGGACAATCTCCGCGCTCGCAGATGAGAGCAACAGATACTTCGACCGCGAGCAGCCGTGGGAAACGATAAAAACCGACAAGGAAAAAACACGCGCAAGCCTGACGGCTGCGATAAATGCGGTGAAAATCCTGACAATTTATCTAAAACCCGTCCTGCCGGCCTACGCCGAAACGATAGAGCGATTTCTCAACGTTGGGCCGCTTGATTACGCCGATGTTGACAGCGTGCTCGAAGAACATAAAATAGGCCGGTTCGAGCGGTTGGTTGAACGAGTTGAAACCGAAAAGGTAGAAGCAATGATTGAACAGAGCAGGGAACAGGCGCCGGATGAAGCGTCAGGTAAACAGGTTGCTGCGAGCGAGCCTATAGAGCCTGAGTGTTCAATTGAAGATTTTATGAAGGTTGACCTGCGAATCGCTAAGGTCGCCTCGGCCGAGCCGGTCGAAGGAGCCGATAAGCTGCTGCGGCTGGAGCTTGATGTCGGCGGCATCAAAAAGGTCGTCCTCGCGGGAATCGCAAAGGCTTACAAACCCGCGGATTTGGTCGGGAAAAAGGTCGTGTGCGTCGCAAACCTGAAGCCGAGAAAGATGAAATTCGGCGTATCGGAGGGAATGATTCTGGCAGCAGGTCCGGGCGATAAGGACATATTCATGCTTACTGTTGATGCCGGCGCCAGTCTGGGCCAGCGGGTGCATTGAAGTGTTGGAGTGATGAAATGAGGAAGACCATCGAAGAAATCGCCACAGAGGACGGCCGATACAACGCAGAGGCCCTGAAATTTGTTTATGAGGGCCTTGGAGCAACTATTCAGAAAACCAAAGAAGCCCAGGACGAAGACCAGCCCCGTCATATCACCGGCGCCGACTTCTCCAGAGGCCTCGCAAAGTTGGCAATTGAAAGGTGGGGCAGATTAAGCAGGATGGTCTTGAACCGTTGGGGCGTCAACACCACGAGGGACCTGGGTGAGATTGTTTACCTGATGATAAACCATAAGTGGATGACAGCCCAGGAAACCGACATGATTGAAGACTTTGACGACGTTTACAACTTCGAGGACGTGTTCGAGAAGCAGTTCAAATTCAAACTCCAATGAAAACCGCCCACCGTCATTCCTTCATATCGTTCGGCCCTGAAGGGCCTTAGCACCCACAATTTATTGCCTGCCCCGTACTACTTTGCTTTTTAAGTTAGTTCGGGGGCCGGCCGACGTGTTACATCATAAATTCTGTTCAAACGCTTTGCAGAGCCACTTAACAACAAGTTTAACGTCTTTTGTTGAATGTGGGACCTTCCAGCCGGTTAGCCACCCAGCTTGTGATTGAAAGTTATCACGTTGCTCAATTACAAAGCCTTCCTTTTCTAACTCACTTACATAACTTGGTTCGATATGTAGATCAATGACCAAGTTCTTCTTCTGCACATAGATGTATGCCTTATCTTCACTACTTTCTACTCGATAGCCAAAATATAAGGAATTAGTGTTAAACTTTTCTGCTAAGCCCTGCACAGCCTTTGCCAATTCTTTTCTTATAGAGTTCAATAATTTGGTGGGATGATCCTTTAACTCAGGCTGGAAAAAGGAATCATCCAGCAAGGAGGATGTGGCTATAAATATCTGGTTACCAGCTTTTGTGATTTTTCGACTTACGTTATTATACATCTGCCATTCCCTTCTTCTGTTAATTTCTTATTCTATTTGCCAGCCGCCGTGTGCGTTGATTACTTCATTAATTTGCTTCATTCTGTTGGCATTTCTGTTGTTTTGGCCACCAAAGTTTAAATCTCTCAGGTACTACTTTACTGCCGCTTATCCTCCACTTAGTGAGTCTGTGCTCGGGTTTTTCACAGAAAAGAGCTTCCCATAGAGTTTCAGCAGCCATAGCCGTGCTTTTTCCTTGATAGGGTCCCTCACCAAGGAACCAGTTGCTGAGCAAGGCATAGGCTGACTCAGGGAGTGGTTCACGACAATGACTATCAAACCACTGCTTGAACAGTTTAGAAGCTATTTTGTTAAAATCCTTTTTATAGTCAGACTTGGGTCGTTCAACGTTGAAAAGCAACTCTTTGAGCACATTAACATTTGTCGAGTCAGGATTTATAAGCCTCAGGTCAAAGCTGTTATTTACCCGTTCCCACTTTAATTTTCTGATGTGCTGTGCCATTTAATTACCCCTCATATTATCTATTTTATTGGCCAGCCGCCGTTTAAAAGTCCAAAATAAATCAGTCATCCAATTTGAATTTCTTGCACACTATGCTGTATCGGTCACAGAATGAGGCCACAACTCTGGGTGTTTCCCATGCTACTAAATAAGCTTTGACTTGTTTTGAATCCAAAGGTATGCCTCGTTCCGCACATCTCAATGCTCTGTATTTTATAGCTTGGTGACAACCTGGTTCTGGATCAATTGTTTCAATCTCAACTACTATATCTGTGCTGTTATTTAGTTCAAACAGGACATCTACAGTGTCACCGCAACAGAAAACATGCTCTACAGTGACATTCTTAACATCTGAAATGCCAATTTCTTCGGGATGTCCTGCTATGTATTCCTTTAGCCGTTTGTGTTCTTGCCCTTCTCCACCCAAACCGTATTTCCTCAACGCAAGAACGGTACTCGTCCGTGATTTGCGATGTCTAGTTGTGCGCGGCACATCGACATTTGAAAAATCAGCTTCCAGTAAATTGTGAACGACGATTCTGGTTTTTTCATCCCTAACTGTGTCCTTCAAGTCTGTAAGAATAAGGGCAACAGATTCATCCTTCAAATATCTGAAAAGATGCGTTCCCCATATTGGCTTCTCTCCGCTTACAGAATAGTAGTTCCAGAAATCAAGCTCCTTGGCTTCTTCCAGGGGCAAACGAATGCGGTGATCATCGTCGGCGTAGAGGAAAGTCTGACCTGCGTCTTCTACATGGCTGACTTTGAAAAGGCCGATGATCTTTCTGTCTTTTTCCTTGTCACCTGGAAAAAGTGTAGTGAGTATAGCAATCTTGTTGACTTCAGCCTGATGAATCTTTATCGGTGTTCCAGCATGCCGACCATGATGATATGTTCCACCCCCAAAACGCCATTTGTTGAACAGTTCACTTTCATAGCATGGAAATTTAGGAGGCTCTCCTTTAAAGCCGTTATCATAAAATTGTCTGCACATGCACTGCTCATTACTGCACCATACTCTGCCTCTTTTTATATTGTGGATTATATTGTTAACCGAACAGGTGCCATTAAAGCCAACATAAATTCCTTCATCGGCGTCATTATAAGTGCATTTAAAAGCAAGATTCATAGTTTCTCTCTCCTTCGCAAGCCCTTATCTTTTTGAACACTGTAAATCTTTATACTGCAAATTCTTTCACGGGGTTTTTGCCATTTCCAGACAGCTTTGCCCTTAACAATTGGATTAATCCCGAGTATTTGCATTAATTAAATTTTCTAATTGATTCACCATTTTTACAACTTCAGAACAACTTTTCGAATTCGAAGGAATATAGATTTCACCATTCAAATCAGTAATTTTTAAAGGCCTTAATAATCTGGCTTCAAAGTATTGACCAATTAGTCTTTTTTGAGTTACAGAAGAATTAGGCCTCTGTCTACTCTTTAATTCCTCTAAAGTTCCAACTATGGACTTACTAGAAATATCCTTCATTACCTCAACGTATTTTTCAATATCTTCATCAGAGTCTATCTTTCTGATTAGATCTTTCACATCACCATTAAATAAGACAACGTTATGACTAACTTCTTCGACCTTAATAACAAGAACAACATCGCCATAAGCAAATAGAGCACTACTTCCAGGCGCTTTTTTAGTCCTACAAGCTAAAGAGCAAAATTTTTCAGGCTGTTCGATTTTGAAATGATGGTATATTTTCTGTAATACAATTTTTTCAGAATTATTCAATGAGTCTTTTGAATAGAATGTGTAAGGTGGCTTTACAAAACAACTCAAATCTTTGGTTTTCATATTAATTGTTAGTACAAAGTCACCTTCATTTATTTTTATTTGATTATAAAGGTCTTGGTATCGTTTTATCGTCATTTGGCTTTTCTTTTGTTTGGCCATTTTCCGTCTCACCCATTCCTTCACAAGAGCACATTTACCCATATACTACAATTCCGATTCAGAATTGCAACAAATTTTTTTTACTCCCCCAATACGCAATACGCTTCACTCATCACGCATCACGAATTGAGATATTTTTTTCTTGACTTTTGTTTGTAATTTGGTATAATACCAACCCTGTACTCTCGTAGTACAGGCAGAACAGATATAGCGGAGAACCGCACGTCTTAGTATCAGCAGATACACGCAAAAAAAGCATTATTTGGCAATCAAGGCAAAGTTTTTAATTTGGGTCATTTAGATTTTGATATTCGATATTCTCTTTATCTTTGTCTCTACGCTGTCCGCTATACGCTATAAGAAATACGAGCGACCAATTATGACAAATTATGCAAAACAAACCCAATTTCCGAAAAGCCAAAATAAACGTAACTTCTGTTATAATAAAGAATTACGAAGAAAATCGGCCGCCCAATCCCCGCAAAAACAAACCCAATTCAAACCCAAACAAACCCAATTTTCACGTCAGAAATTCCAGGATTATCCTCTTGTAAAATTCTCGTCCTTTTTCCAGGTCCGCGATATCGATATATTCATCCGGCTGGTGACATACGCCGGGTTTGCCGGGGCCGAAGATGATAATCGGTGCGCCCAATTCGGCAAAGAACGGCCCATCCGTCGAAAAATCAACCGTGCCGGTTTCGCTCGCCCCTATGACCTCGCAAAAGGACCTTACAAACGCGCCGTCGATATCGGTTTCAAGGGCAGGGACGGATTTGATTGTTGCAATTTGGGCTTCAAACGGGGGGTTATTCTCTTTCAGTTCGCTGCAAATCGTTTCCAAATCGCTTATTATGCTTTGATGGTTTTGGTCCGGCACGGTGCGAATGTCTATCTTTATAGAGCATCTGTCAGGCACAACGTTTGCGGCCTTTCCGCCGTGGATTTCATTTACACTGACCGAACACTTACCAAGCAGCGGATGCTCAGAATGAGCCGGCTGATAATCGTCGAGACGGTTCAGCAGCATCTTCATCAGTTCGATGGCGTTGACACCCAGGTGCGGCATAGAGCCGTGGGCACTCCTGCCGATGGTGGTAACTTGAAGCCAGAGCATTCCCCTGTGACAGGTAGCGACTTCAAAGTCGGTGGGCTCCGGGACTATCACACCGGCCAACTTCGGCAAATTGGCGGAATCGGCCTCAATGAATCTTTTAGTGCCGCAACTATCTGTCTCTTCGCCGGCAGTTGCTGCAAGTATCAGGTCGCCTTTGAGCTCGGCCCCCTTTTTGACAACTTCAACTATTGCCGCAGCTAAGCTTGCCAAAGGCCCTTTCATGTCCGCCGACCCTCTGCCGTGTATCCTGCCATCAGCCTCAACCGCTTCAAACGGCGGCAGCTTCCACTCGGCCTCGCCCGGCGGCACAACGTCAAGATGGGCAGCGAAAAGCAACGCGCCCCTTTCGCCGTTTGATTTGACATGTGCTGTAAGGTTAGCCCGCGAGCCGGCCCATTTATCTATCCGGCAGTCTATCCCATGCGGGCGGAGGAAATCCGCCAGCACATTCGCCGCCTCTAACTCACCCTTGTCGCCGGTTGGCTGAGCCCGTATTAACTTCTTCAATAATTCCTTCATAACCGCAGCCCATTATAACATCCTACCGGAAAAACAAAAGACTGGACCAGTTTTAACAGGTAATCAGAATCTTCGACGGAAGGATTGTTGTTAATGTGCTGCAGGAACGAGCAGTCCGGTGTTATTTTCGGTTTGCTGCGCGCCCGGCAGCTATCGCATCAGACAGCTTCAGGCTGCCTTCGTACAGTGCGCGTCCGATGACTACGCCGGCGACGCCCAGTTTACTGAACTTTTCAACGTCGGCTACCGTGGTAATACCGCCGGCGGCGACTACGGGAATATCCACCGCCTCAACAAGTGCCTTTGTTCGCTCAAAATTGGGCCCGGCTAACATTCCGTCCTTTGTGATATCGGTATATATAATCGCCGCCAGGGGCAGCTTGGCCGCTTGAGCAGCAAACTCGCTCAACTGCTCGGGGGTGTCCTGGACCCAGCCGCGGATCGCAACCTTAGAGCCCCTCGCATCCAGTCCCAGCGCCAGTTTGTGAGGGAACTTGTCAGCCATCTCTGTGAACCAGTCGAGGTTGTTCACGGCGGCGGTACCGATTATCACCCGTTCGACGCCGATATCAAACATCCCAGTTACGGAGGCCTCGTCGCGGATGCCGCCGCCGACTTCAATCTTCAAATCCACCGCGGCTGCTATTGCCTCAATGGCCTCATGGTTGATAGGCTTACCGACGCGAGCCCCGTCCAGGTCAACTATATGCAGGCGGGTGGCGCCGTCGGCTGAAAACTCCTGTGCCTGCTTAACCGGGTCGTGCTCATAGGTGATCTGCCGGTGATACTGGCCCTGGACAAGCCTGACACACTTGCCATTCATCAAATCAATTGCGGGTATTACATCCATATTAGTTAGATAATCGGCTTGTGTCTCTGAATTCTTGAGAAAAAGTTGTCAAACTCCGCCGTCGGTCGGGGTGCACAAGTATCCTGCGGCGGTTGGAAAAACGGCGGCAGGTAAATGTCTGCCGCCGGGCCAAGGCCACCAATCAGGGCTTTTCTCCAAAGCAAGTTTCATTCATACTCCCATGGGTGCATCTGTAGTTTGTAGGTAGCAAAAGCCCTCCAACAGGTGAATTCTGAACAAATTTCGGTTAAACTTGTTCAAAAAAGTCTAAATTGCCATTTGTAATAAAATAGATTTTTCAGCAAAAAACGGATGTTCGCTTGTGGTCAATTTAAGGAAAATGAGCTTTGATGGAGACATAATGGAGTGTGTGCCAAGGTAAGCTGTTGTGAATCAGCTGGACAATCCAGCCTGGTCAAAGGTTAGCCACCAGGCCAGAACGGAACTTAATGTGTATTGAGGTAACAAGATATGCAAAGCTTAAGGAAAGGTGAATGGTCAGCCATAACGTAAGTGAAGGTGTTGAGCCCCGAAATTTGTGTATTGCACTGGGCCAAGAGCTTCTCCATTCTGAAGCCAGTATCGCTACACACGATAAAGGCAAGTGTGTCAGCGGCGTGCCGGGGTCGAAGTCCATAGCGGGTCATTCAACGGTTCACAACGGAACTTGGGAGAGCCATGCCGTTCTCGAACGAAGCCTCCAACAAGCTGAAGAAGCAAGGCGGAGGTACGGCGGCATGGCAGTCGGACCGGCTCGTATTAGAGGA
>SDBT01003024.1_pt1 | contig 29210 bp, 20 predicted proteins | sample 2277101 | NCBI WGS metagenome assembly SDBT01 (sample SAMN10404973, study PRJNA504765) | marine sediment metagenome | isolation source: marine sediment core GS10_PC15, 103 cmbsf | place: Arctic Ocean: Southern Knipovich Ridge | collected 2010
AAAACTGGGTAATAAGACAGCCATGGTATGGCTGGAGAAAGGAAAAGGGCAGCTGGTATTATTTGCTTTTAATCCTCAGTTCAGGGCTTCGACTCAGGCATCCTATAAACTACTATTCAACGCGTTGCTATTGAAGAGTACGGAGATATGAAATAGTTTAGAGTAAAGGGTGGAGAGTAGATAAAGAGGAAAGAGAGGAGTGAAGAGAAGAGTAGAGGCAGGTGCAACCCGCCGGAGGCTTGATTTTGTGACAGAAACACATTCTAAAAACTCAATAGCTGACCGGTTAGAAATTGAAAAAAGAATATGGCGCAGTGGTATCAGGCATATTTGTGGTGTTGATGAGGTTGGGAGGGGGTCTGTAGCCGGCCCGGTTATGGCCGGTGCTATTATATTCAGGTCAGATTTTTTTCATCCGGAAGTAAAGGATTCCAAAATGTTGAGCAGGAAAAAGAGAAAGGATCTGAAGGAATTATTATGCAGAAAAGCCCTCTCCTGGAATATAGGGATTGCTTCAGAACGGGAAATCGATTTTTTTAATATCAGAATTGCGACGTTCATGGCCATGCGCAGAGCCCTGAGAGGATTATCTCTTAAGCCTGATTACATACTTGTTGATGGTGAGACGATAAAGAATGACATGATTCTGACACGAGGGATCATTAAAGGGGACAACCGTTCATTCACCATTGCTGCTGCTTCAATCATCGCCAAAGAAATCCGGGATGAGTACATGGAGGACATCAGCGCAGCATATCCACAGTACCAGTTTGAGAAAAATAAAGGATATGGAACCAGAGAACATCTTCTGGCGCTCCGGGCGACGGGTCTTAGCAACTGCCACCGGCGAAGTTTTTTGTTAAAATATATATAATAAAATTTGTAAATTATACATAAGTAAGGAGCGCTCCATAAATGTAACCGGGAACGCATGGTTGTAGATTAGTTAAATTTAGAAATGTGAGTAAATTATGATTATTGTATTAGATAATAAGATTAAAACAGAAGAACTCGAGAATTTAAAGGCGTATATCATCAAAACCGGTGCCCGGGTTCATGAATCTGAGGGTATTGAAAAAAAGGTGTTAGGAATCATTGGTGATAAACGTGATCTTGATCAGATGGCTCTGGAAGCTTTTCCCGGGGTTACTAAAGTTATCCGAATTCTGGAGCCCTATAAACTGACCTCTCGAAATTTTCATCCGAAAAATACCATTATTAAGGTAAATGATGTCATTATTGGCGGCTTAGAGCCGGTAATTTTTGCCGGGCCCTGTTCTGTGGAAACGGAAGAGCAGATTTGGGATATCGCCAATGAGATGTCAAAAAAGGGTGTAAATATACTCAGGGGCGGGGTATTTAAACCTCGCTCAAGTCCTTATGCCTTCCAGGGATTAGGTAAAATTGGCGCCGAGTGGCTTCACGCAGCCGGAAAGGCCAACAACATACCTGTTATCTCAGAAGTGATGGAAATTAGCGATATTGATCTGCTCTACGATTATGTGGATATCTTTCAGGTTGGTGCCAGAAACATGCAGCATTTCAAATTGCTCAAAGCCATAGGCAAAACGGATAAACCGGTATTTCTTAAACGTGGAATATCCGCCACATTGAATGAATTTTTAATGAGTGCAGAGTATATTTTATCAGAAGGAAATGAACAGGTTATGTTATGTGAAAGAGGAATTCGAACCTTTGTAGAATTCACACGCAATACTTTTGACCTTAACATTGTCCCGATGATTAAAAATGTATCCCATTTGCCGATCATCATTGACGCAAGTCATGCAACCGGACGAACAGATCTGATCACCCCGGTTTCGCTTGGGGGGATGGCTGCCGGTGCTGATGGTATGATGATAGAAGTACATCCACGTCCTTACGAAGCATTCTCAGATGGTAATCAATCCTTAACCTATGACCAGATGGATGATTTTCTCAAAGATTGGAAAACGATACGTGAATCAATTATCACTTTGAGGAAGAAGAAACTAAAGGAAATTGAAAAGAATGCATCGAATTATTCCGGGTAAGGCAGAAGATAGGGTAATTGAACTTCCTTCCTCCAAAAGTATCACCCATCGTCTATTTATTCTTGCCGCTCTGAATAAAGGCAGAACCAGAATTTCCAATGCACTTATATCCGAGGATACGCAGCTCACGCGAATTGCACTGGAAAAAATGGGAGCCGTTTTTGAAGAAAAGGATAATCAGTATTTTGTTACCCGGCCGATTGGCAAAACGAATGATTCAGAAATCTATTTGGGTAATTCAGGCTCATCAGCCAGGTTTTTGATCCCCCTGGGTACCTTTTTGGATAAACCCATTCGCTTCTACGGGTCTGATCGTCTGCATAAGAGACCCTTCTCTGAGCTTTTACAAGCAATAAGCGCCTTTGGTCATAAGTATGAGGATTCGGCCAACTCCCTTCCGGTGGATACCTTTCCCGGTAATTCAAGCGGGGGGACGATAACCTTTCCAATCCTGCCATCATCACAAATTGTTACTGCTCTGATGATGGCTGCTCTGAAAATGAAGAAAAATCTGACCGTGCGTCTTCCGGAAGGAATGCCATCGCTGCCGTATATAAAAATGACAGCAAATCTAATGAGAAGGCTTAGACTAAATGTGGATTATTCCAAAAGCCGGATTCATGTGGAGGCCCGTCAGCCTGATCTGGATTGGATGTTATCTGTTGAAAAAGATTTTTCTGCTTCCTCTTACTGGGTCGTTTATGCGCTTATAAACGGTGTTAAAGTAGTGTTAAAAAATATGAATATCCCCTCCTTACAGGGTGATGAAGAAATACTGCGAATTGCTGAAGATGTGGGGGCAAGGGTGATGCTCTATACAGACCGCGTGGAGATAACCGGTGGTACGAACAGAGCATTCGATTTGAATTGTGAAGATACGCCGGATCTGGTTCCCGCTCTGAGTGTTCTGGGATTATTCAGTGATGGTCCCTGTAAATTGAGAAATGTTAAGCTGCTTGAATATAAAGAGAGTAACCGCATCAAGGCCATCCAGGAGAATATCAGGGCGCTTGGCGGAAAAAGTGAATACAAAAACAGCATCCTGACCATATTTCCACAAAAGTCATATCATGGAGGTGTCATTAATTCCTTTAATGATCACAGGATTGCTATGAGTTTTGCCGTTTCCGGAACCAGAATAGGGGAGGTTTTTATAAATGATCCCCATTGTGTTGACAAATCTTATCCACGGTTCTGGCAGGATCTACCCTACTGGCAAAAAAGCGATGAGCTAAATGGGGATTACAAAAATGAATGAGAACAAAATTGCCAGGTTACGGGAGGAGATTGATACTGTGGATCAGGAGTTGCTGATACTCATTAAAAAGCGACTTGAACTTGCGGAACAAATCGGCGAAGTAAAGAAAAAAAATAAGATGAAAATCATTGATTCACCCCGGGAAAAAGCCCTGTTTGCAGCCCTGGAAAAAAAATGCCGCGAACTTAAACTTGACGCTGTCAGTATTTCGAATATATGGCATAAAATCCTTGAAGCATCTTACCGGTCACAGGAAAAATAATTTGAGTACACGATTTGAAAATAATATAGAATTTGCTGTCATCGGTGCCGGCAGGTTTGGAATATTCTGGGGAAAGCACCTCAGTAAAATATATCCAACCTGTTTCTATGATGCTGATCCGGAAAAAGAAAAGGTGGTTGAACGATTTTCGACATGGGGCCCGGTGGAAGAATGTCTGCAGAAGAAGTTCATATTTCTTACAATTCCTATTGGCAAACTGGAAGAATTTTTAAGAGAAAATCGTGACAAATTTAAACCGGGATCTGTGCTAATAGATTGTGCCTCTGTTAAAGGCCCGGTTATGCATTGGTTTGAAGAATATTTACCTGACGGTATATATTATGTTGCTTCTCACCCTCTGTTCGGACCGGATTCGGCAAAAATCCGTCTGAGAGATCACCTGATGGTCCTGATGCCCGGACATGTGCCTTTTGGGGAGTACAGATTTCTGGTTCGATTACTGACCGAAAAATTCGGTTTACAGGTTTACAATATGACGGCTAAAGAACATGATGAATTAATGGCTTATAATCTGAATCTTGTGCATCATCTTGGCCGGGCTCTCGATGATTTGGGCATATCAAGATTACCGATAATGATGTCAGGTCTGCAAAAGCTGAATGAGATCGTTACAGTAGTAATGAATGATACGCAGGAACTATTTTTTGATTTTAATAAATACAATCCAAATTCTTCAGACGTACTTAAAAAATGGGAAAAGTCGTTTAAAAAAATCAGCAGCAGTATCCAAAGCAATATTTAATTTAAGGGATAATCTGGCCCATGCGAATGTATTGATTAACCACAGAGATCACGGAGATTTAAACTAGGCGTATTATTATCTCGAAAAGACACAAAGGATTATTTCTAAATAAGTTATATCAAATTTATAAAGATAATAAAATAATAAATATCTTCCTTAGAGATTTTAAAATAATTTTTCTCTGCGTCTTCGCGGCTCTGCGAGAAAAACAATGTTTTGAATATTTTTATACAGGGAATTTTACTTGATAGTATGAGCAATAGTTCAAAAACACATATTTTCCTGACCGGGTTTATGGGGTGCGGGAAAAGTACGATCGGGAAAGGGTTGGGCCGAAGATTAGGCGTTGGGTTTATAGATACCGATGAACAAATAGAGTCTGCTGTCGGCATGGAGATCAGTCAGATTTTTGCCACAAAGGGTGAAGCCTGGTTCCGGAAGTTTGAGGAAGATACGGTGGCGTCGGTCATCTCTCAAAACAATCAAAATATTATATCTCTGGGAGGGGGAACTCTCTTATCTCCCCCCACAGTACAAAAAATTCTTGCAAATGGTACGCTGATTTATATCAAAAGTGATCCTGCAGAAATTTGGAAACGTATCAAGCATTCCACACGCCGGCCCCTTTTACGTCATAAAGGAGAAGAGTGGAGCAGAAAAAGATACCTGGAACAAATGCAAATTCTGATGAAAGAACGCGAGCAGGGATATTTACAGGCTCATCTTATAATTGACCGTGATGGTAAAGAGGTGGATGGCATTGTTGATGAGATTCTTGCGGAACTGGGAGATTAGCAAAATTTTGGTGTCATCCTGAAAGGATCTTCCAACGTGCAGATTCGATTTCGACAAGCAGGAAGATTCCTACAGAAGAGAAATTTTCATTTGTTTGCAGCCCTGTGCTGCGTTATGAATAGATCGTGTTAATAATTTTTGATTAAATGAAGAGTAGCAATCCTATATGGATCAACAAACTTTTAAAATAAAGGTAAATCTGAAAGAAAGAGGTTATCCCATCTTTGTTGGTAATCAAATTATTTCGGAATTGCCGGATCAGTTAAACAGGTTACAGGTCAATAAACAGATCGCGATAATCTCCACACCCCCTGTATCCCAAATCTACCTGAAAAAAATAGAAGATTCCTTAAATGACCTGTGGGAGGTTAAAACCTGTGATGTGCCTGATGGTGAGACCAGTAAATCAGGTGAAATTTTAGATAAACTATATAGCTGGCTGATCGAGAACCGATTTGAGAGAAATTGTACGATTTTGGCACTCGGTGGGGGTGTGATTGGTGATCTGGCCGGATTTGTAGCCTCCACCTATCTGCGTGGTGTGAATCTGGTGCAGATACCAACAACCCTGTTAGCTCAGGTGGACAGCAGTATCGGGGGAAAGGTCGGTATCAATCACCCCCTGGGCAAGAATCTTATCGGGGCCTTTTATCAGCCCAAAATGGTGATCGCGGATATATCATTTTTGCAGACCTTGCCTGAGGAGGAGTTTGTTTGTGGTATGGGAGAAGTTGTAAAATATGGTATTCTCAGCGATGAAGATCTCTTTGCCAAGTTGGAAAATAATCTGGATGTGATAGGTAAAAAAAGCGCTCCCCTGCTGCTAACTGAGATTGTCTATGCCTGTGCAAAGATAAAAGCAGAGATTGTTGAAAAAGATGAAAGAGAACAGGGTATTCGCGCTTATCTAAACCTTGGGCATACCTTTGCCCATGCCCTGGAAACCTTTTTTAAGTATGAAGGTCTGAAACACGGGCAGGCAGTGCTTCACGGAATGAAGTCTGCTTTATATATATCCCGGAAGCAAGGTATGATCGAAACAAAAATTGCCGCACGGATTGAGCAGCTCATCGACAGGTTCGATGTAAAGATCCCCACATCAAAAAAATTAGATCCGCTTGAACTGGTTTCGATCATGAAGCGGGATAAAAAAATTCGCCAGGGGAAAATTAATCTGGTTCTTCCTGAAGATATTGGGAAGATAACCGTTATACCGGTCTCCGATGAAAAATTGCTGGCTGATAGTTTCTCGGTTCTGTCATGAAAATCACTTTTTTAGGAACGGGAACGTCTCAGGGCGTACCCATCATAAACTGTGCATGTCATGTATGTACATCACCGGATCCCCGCAATAAAAGATTTCGAACCTCTGTTTCGATTCAGAGCAGTCGAACTTCCATTCTTATTGACACAACCCCTGATTTGCGACAACAGTTGCTAAGAAATCCCTTAGACCGTCTGGATGCTGTTCTTTATACTCATGCCCATGCCGATCATATCTATGGTATTGATGATCTGCGCCGATTTAACCAGTTGCAGAAGGAGCGAATACCTGTCTATGGCAATCCTGAAACGATAGGGCGCATAACAACCATATTTGATTATGCCTTTGGCAATGGAGAACTTCGACCGGGATTACCTAATCTTGAAGCTAATAGCGTTGAAGGTCCCTTTTTCATTAACGATCTAAAAGTTATTCCCATAAAACTTTATCATGGCAATCAGAAAATCATAGGATTTCGCATTGGAAAACTTGCCTATTGTACGGATGTGAGCAATTTCCCGGCAGAGAGTTATGATCTGTTGAAAGATCTTGATGTATTAATATTAGGCGCTTTACGGGAGACCGCCCATCCAACGCATTTCTCGGTTGATCAGGCTCTGGAAGAGTCAGAAAAGATTAATGCTGCAAATACCTACTTTATTCACATGAGCCATAAAATTGACCATGAGTCAAGAAGTCAATCATTACCGGATAAAGTAAAATTCGCTTATGATGGTTTAACGCTGGAACTGGAGAATGGAGGATAATGTGAGATTTTTGGTGATCAACGGTCCGAACTTGAATTTTTTGGGTAAAAGAAATCCAGCCATTTACGGCGCAGAGACCCTGGAGCAGATTAATGCTTATATTCAAGACTCTTTCAAAGATGACGAAATTGAATTTTTTCAATCCAACCATGAAGGCAGTATTATAGATACCATACAAGCCGATTCGGAAAAATTTGATGGCCTGGTTATCAATCCGGGAGCCTACGCTCATTATTCTTATGCCATTCATGATGCTCTGGAAGCTTGTCCGATTCCTGTTATCGAAGTACATCTGAGCAATATATATAAAAGGGAGGCATTCCGGAGAATATCCGTTACGGCACCAGCTTGTTCGGCGGTCATATCCGGTCAGGGCAAAAAAGGCTATTTGTTGGCCATAGAGAAGCTGAAAGATCTAGTCTGAATTATTACAAATTTCTCACGCAAAGTCGTAAAGATTTTATCCACGAATTACACGAATTTATACGAATTTCACTAAATTAAATTTTTAGAAACTTTAATCTCAAATTGTTGATAGGATATCGATGCTTTTCTCAAGATGAATATTATTATAATAGAATTCTTTAAACGACTTAAATTTATTCGTGTCAGCCGGTAGGCTGATCCGCACGCCGGCTGGTGCATTTACAACCCACTGGCGTGATAATCAGTGGTTAACTAATTCTTTGTTTGCAGCCAAAGGTTGCGTTATGCTATTGTAGTCGAAAACTTTGTTATTTCCGCCTAGCGGATCGCCTCAGGAGATTAGCAAAATTTTGATGTCATTCAGTAGGAATCTTCCATCGTGCAGGTTAAATCCGACAAGAAGGAAGATCCTTACAGGATGACAGAGTGGAATTTGCGATTTGATTGCAGCCAAAGGTTGCGTTATGAATTATTCAGGTTAAAATATTTTGGGTATTGAAAATTAATGTCTATTCTTAATCAGGTTAAAAATCTGACAAAACATTCCGCTGTGTATACTGTGGCGACCTTTATCCAGCGTCTTCAGGGATTAATTCTTCTCCCTATACTAACCGATCCGACCTATCTTGCCACAAAGAGCGATTTTGGAGACTATGCTCTCATCTATACCTTTATTGCTTTTATGAATGTGTTTTATCTTTATGGTATGGATGCGGCATTTTTGCGTTACTATTTTTTAGGTAAACATGCCCACAAAACAATTTATCGATCTGCATTTCAGTTCGTTTCTATCACCGGGTTTATATTTTCTGCTCTGATCTTTCTCTTTGCCGAACCTTTGGGTAAGGTAATTTTCGATGATTATGGATATGATTTTTTTGTCAGAATTGCAGCAGGTATCCTCTTTCTTGATACCTTATGCAATATTCCCTACCTGATACTAAGAGCCGAAGAACGTTCCCTGGCCTATACCATGATACGGGTAGGGAGATTTTTACTTGAGCTGATTTTTAACATTCTTTTTATCGTCGTCCTGAAGATGGGCGTACAGGGGATTTTATATGCCAACTTACTCGCGGCTGCCATAAATCTGATCGTGCTCCTGCCGTTTCAGTTAAAATATTTAAATGGTCAATTTTCCTGGGCAGCGATTCGCAGTCTGGTCCGGTTCGGCTTGCCGATGGTTCCTAATAGTTTGGCATTTATGATGATGGAGATTAGTGACCGCTATCTGATGCCCAGACTTCTGAACAAGGACATTTTAGGTGAGTACACGGCGAATCATAAGCTGGGCGCCATCATGCTATTACTCGTTACGGCATTTCGAACGGCCTGGCAGCCATTTTTTCTGAAAATCGCAAATGAGAAGGATAACCGGGAAGTTTACAGCCGGGTTATGACCTATTATGTATATGTAGCCAGTTTTGTGGTATTAAGCGTAACGATGGTTATCGAATATATCGTTCAAATACCTGTTGCGCCGGGTAAAACTTTATTAGGTGAAGCCTATTGGGGTGGCAGCAAAATTATTCCACTTATTCTCCTGGCTTATTTTCTTTACGGTATCTATGTAAATTTAACCGTTGGTATTTATATCAAGAAAAAGAGTGAATGGATGGTTATTTTTACCGGGCTGGCCGCATTCTGCAATGTCGGCAGCAATCTTTACCTCATGCCTGCTTTCGGAATGATGGGTGCTGCCTTTGCCGCACTCCTTGCCTATTTTGTGATGATGGTTTCTATTTTTATCGCTAACCAGAAACTGTACAGGATTAACTACGAATATGGCCGCATGTTCTGGATTGTCGCCTATCTCATCATAGCACTTATCATTTATTACACCCAGGCTCCGGGTATCGTGATCAGACTTTTACTAATTGCCGGCATGCCCCTGCTGATACCGGTACTGGGTCTTTTTAAAGAGGATGAAAAGGCGGTGTTGAGAAGGTTTTTTAATAAGAATGGATAGGGGGGCTGGGTACTTGGCTCTGGGCTCTTGGTATTTGATACTCGATGCTCGATACTGGATGGTCGTTGGGAATTAGGGATTAGGAATTTGAGATACACGCCTTGGTGTTTATGATTTGAGATATAGGATACGGGATGGTGATTAGGGATTAGGAATTGGGAATTGGGAATCGTTGATTATATGTTACGTATACTCTTGATTATTTATTTTTTTTAAATTATCCAGGCTATATGCTATTATAGCCAAAAACTTTGTTATTTTCGCCTCGGTGAATCGCCTGGGGAGATCAGCAAAGTTTTGATGTCATCCAGAAGGGATCTTCCAACTTGCTGATATGATTTTGACAAGCAGGAAGATTCCTACGGAAGGACAGGGGAGAAAATTCCATTTGTTTGCTGCCCTTGTGCCGCGCCATGAATTAATCAGGTTAATCTTTTATTATGCAGCATCTACGAAAAAATATAATAAATAGAATTTTCCTTTATCCCTTATCGGTCCTTTATGGATTGATAACGGATTTGCGTAATTGGCTGTTTGATACGGGGATCTTCAAACAAGAGTCTTTTGCTGTGCCGGTGATAAGTGTGGGCAATATTACGGCCGGCGGGACGGGAAAAACACCCTTTACCATGTTGCTGATCGATTTACTTTCCGGGTATTATTCTAAAATAGTAGTGGTGAGCAGGGGGTATGGTCGAAAAAGTACAGGCTTAAAAATAGTATCAGATGGTCATAAAATATTAATTCCGGTCGAAGAAAGCGGTGACGAACCCTTTCTGATTGCTCAAAAATATCCGGATGTACCTGTCATTGTTTCTGAGAACAGAGCTACAGGAATAAAAAAGGCTGTGGATCACTATGGTGCAGCGTTGATTCTTTTGGATGATGCCTTCCAACACCGCAGGGTACAGAGAAATTGTGATATTGTCCTGATAAAGGCCGGGGAAAATATTGATCAGGAACAGGTATTGCCCCTTGGTTATCTGAGGGAGAATCTTAAGCATCTGCGGCGTGCGGGAATCATCGTGTTTACGGGATCTGAAGACGATGGTGCAGAGAAGATCCCAAATGATGCTTTAGGTGTGAATCCGGAAGACATATTCAGTTGTGCTTTTACAGTGGAGGGTGTCGTCGATTTAAATCTTAGGTTAATCGGAGCCCCGGCTATGTTGAAGGGTAAGAGTTGTGTGGCCTTTGCCGCCATTGCCAGACCGGAGCAATTCCGGAAAACTTTACAAGATCATCATATTCATGTGGATAAATTCATTGCATTCCCGGATCATCATTTCTATTTGGAAGCGGACCACCTGCGTTTGGCCGGGGAAATAAAAAAGTATCAATCAGATTATCTGATTACGACTGAGAAGGATTTAGTTAGAATTAATCCCGCGTTTTTGAGTGAAATTAAACTGGTTGGTATAAGAAGGGCCGGAAGGCTTAAAGACATGGGACGGTTCCTGAATAAACTCCGGGAGTTTATTGACTTCAAAATTTAAAATTGTTATATTTACAAACTGAATCGCGGGGTGGAGCAGTCCGGTAGCTCGTTGGGCTCATAACCCAAAGGTCGTAGGTTCGAATCCTACCCCCGCTACTACTGTAAAAACAAGGGCTTAGGTATATTCTAAAGCCCTTTTTTTATATCTAAAAATCTTTAATTCCAACCCTATTTCCAACCTGCACCGTAAAATTGCACCAAATTTTATCCTAACTATTCACCCCCCCGGCACACCCCCCCCCCAAAAAATGCTTCTGAGCGTCATTAGTTACCATATCCATCCACAAGCCAGCACTCAAAAAAGTCGATATTACCCTACCCAATTTGTATTCCCGGTCGCTATGTTATGAAAAAACTGTACTTAAGGCCAAATTTTTAGCCCTGATCGTCTAAATAATCTGCAAGAATATGTGGATTAAAATATTAAAACTAAATTTTTCTTAAATGATAGGTTTTTATTGCAATATCTATTATACTTTTATATTATTATACAATAATATCTCCAATCGTTTTATTCTTATGAACCATTCCCATAAGAGGATCAGAAAATGAAATCTTCAATCCTTTATTTTACATTAATAATTTCATTATACATTTCTAACTTATTTTCCCAGAATTTTATGACAGGCAATTATGCTTACATCTCTGGTAATGGTGGTGTCATTGTAATAGATATATCGAATCCTCAAATTCCAGATAGTATCAATTTTATACCCGGGAGTGGGAAAATTATAGTTGAAGATGATTTTTTATATCTACTCCAATCATCCCAAGGACAAATATTTGATATTAGTGATCCTCAGTCTCCTCAATTATGGAGTACATTCGATCTACCCCCATATTCTGAAATCGTTATCTCTAATACTTATTTAATTCTCGGAGTTAGAATATTTGATGGATATATAAATATGACAGGATTTAAAATTCTGGATGTTAGTATCCCTGATTCAGTTAGAGAAATCAGTGAGATAGTAACAAATTCTGAAGATAATAGTAGGGTACAAGATTTAGATGTTTTCGGAGATTATGTTTATTTAAGTAGTGAATGGTTTGGTGGTTCTGGAAAGGTTTCAAAAACGAATATATCAAATCCAGATAACCCAGCTAACGCGGGAAGCTATGGGGTAGGGATTGACAATGCCAAGTTTAGTGTAAATGAGAGTAATGCATTCTTATTCTTCTATCGTAATTTTGATCATTATGAAATTCACGTGATAAATACTGATGAGATGAATAAACTTTGTGAAACCACACATCCAGAGGTAAATGAATTCGGAAATTGGATAAACAAGTACAACATATTTTCATTTAGTGACTATACATTTATCACACTATTAACTTCCGATAAAAAATATTCTTATTTAGAAATCTATAATACAAGCAATCCCTGTCCGATAAATCTTCTGGGTTCCATAGAAGTTGGTTTAAATAATCCTAAAGTTTTGTATTCCAATGGCTTTGTTTATATAACAAACACTAATAATCTTCGTGTAATAGAAATTGATAATCCTGCTGAGCCTCACATTATAAGCTCTTATCCATCATTAAGAATAGCAATTCCTCAACTAAATCCTTCACCGGGAACCTATAAGCACCCACAAAGAGTAACTATTTCCTGTTCCACATATGAAGCAGAAATTCATTATACACTAAATGGTACAGAACCGGATATTTCTTCACCCCTATATCAAGATACAATCTCAGTTGACACTTCGTTAACAATAAACGCAAAGGCTTTTAAAAGTGGCTGGATTGACAGTGAAACCAGAATAGGACAATATATATTAAAGGTTGATGGTTTATCATTTAGTTTAAGTCCCGGCATTTTCCTTACTCCTATAAAGGTAGCAATAGAATGCCCTACAAATTATGCAAGTATTCATTATACTTTAGATGCAAGCGAGCCAACAATTGACTCACCCTTATATGAAGATTCAATATCAATAAATTTTACCACCGATATAAGGGCAAGAGCATTCAGAGATGGATGGAGTAGTAGTGATATCCTTAATGGTAAATTCACAATTTCGGATCAGGTCATCACTCCGATTATACAATCAGAAAATATGAGGTACGATTCCGATTACGATGGATATGAAACCGGAGAAGTTGATGCAAGTGCAAGCACAATTTCATATGGAAGCATCTCAGAATATATTTGGACAATTTCGGGAGATACAGTTTCCAAGGTATCCAATCCCAATTTAAATCTTCACACTGGTACCCATATTTTACTATTATCTTTAATAAGTGATAGAGGAATTGTTCGTAAAGACTCAGTGGAAATTTCAGTTTATGCATCGGAACTTAATACCTCGGGATCAATACATGCAGCCGTGAGTCAGATAGATGAATACAATTTTTTAATTTCTTCTTCCGATGACAAGGTATACAGTTTTGACTCAACGGGTGCTATAAATTGGTTTTATCAAACTGGTGGCAATATTCAATCTACAAATTGTGTGAGAGATGAGAACAACATATATGTTGGCTCGACTGATACTCGCTTGTACAGTTTTGATTATTTAGGTAATCCAAATTGGGATAAAGCGATGGGTGGAGTCATCCAGTCATCTCCGTCAGTTGGGATTGATGGCACTGTTTATATAGGTATTAGTACTGGCAGATTATCTGCTGTGTCCGAATCCAATACATTTCTCTGGTCGGTACAAACAGGCGGTGCAATCATTTCCTCTCCTGCAGTTTCAAATAATGGAAATATATATTTTGGAAGTAGTGATGGAAAACTATATTCAGTCGCTCCTTCAGGTGATACACTCTGGACTTACACAACAGGCGATTCAATAGTAGGTTCACCTGCTTTAGGGGCGGATAGTAGTGTCGTGATAGGATCATTAGATGGCTATTTATACAAAATTAAAGAAGATGGAATTTTAGATTGGAAATTTGATACCCAAAGTAAAATATATTCTTCCCCTGTTATCGGTTCAGACGGTGAAATATTCATAGGTTCAAATAATGGGTACTTATATTCAATATCAAATGAAGGTTCTGAGAATTGGAATTACAATGCTGGGAGCTCAATTAAAAGTACACCTGCCATTGGTCAGGATGGTAGCATATATTTTGGTTGCAATGATGGTAGATTTATAGCATTAAACGAAAATGGTGGTTTAAAATGGTACCTGCAGACAGGTCAATCAATAACCGCCCCACCACTAATAACTGAAAATAATATCATATATATAGGAAGCACTGACAATAGCGTTTACATCATGAAAGACGCCCAAATAACAATGGCTAAGCAATCAGACTTTTCCCAATTTGAGTGGCCAACATTTAAAGGGAACAACCAACGGACTGGATATTTGGGTGAAATCGCAACGAGAATTGCTGATAATTTTTTTGATACACCAAAACAGTTTAAACTTTATCAGAACTATCCGAATCCATTTAATCCAAGTACAAAAATTAAGTATGCCTTGCCCAAATCTGATGACGTACGGATCGAAATTTATAACACTTTGGGGCAAGTCGTTTGGGCATATTCAGAAAACCAGGTTACTGCAGGTTATCATGAAGTTGAATTTAATGCACAAAATCTATCGAGCGGAATATATTTCTACAGAATTGAGGCTGGTGAATTTCAGGATGTGAAGAAGATGATCTTACTACGATAGATCGAACTCATTAATACATTCCCCCTTCATAATATACTGTAGAGGGATATTTTATTTTCATAAACAGGAGATAAGTCGTCATAATGCACTTCCCATTCTCTCAAAAAAGTATCTCTGTCTTTATTGTTATCCTGATCATGCTTTGGATGATTCCCATCCCCCTTGAGAGTCAAGTTGTAATTACTGTACCTATGAATCCCTCCCGTTTTGTAGGATGGGTGCCGGGCCAGTTAGTGGTGCAGCTGGACGATCAGATCGTGGCTGCTATGGATAAAAACGCTGCCGCAGCAGGCTTGACTGGTATAGACTGGCTGGATCAGTTAGGCCGCCAGTTGCGGGTTAAGTCACTGGTACAGCAATTTCCTTTAGCTGTAAAAAGATATTATCAAGGTCGGGAAATTGATTTAAGCGGATGGTTTAAAGTAACTTTCAGCGATTCCATCGCGGGCGAAAGTGCTAGTGATCTGTATGCCCGCCTGCCGGGGGTCCTGGCGGCCCAGCCGATAGGCATCCATAGCGTGGATGGACTCCCTAATGACGGCTTTTTCAGCCAGCAGTGGCATCTGAAACAGGCAGAAGACCACGATATCGATGCTCCGGAAGCCTGGGATTTGTTTACCGGTAATCCCGATATTATCGTAGGTGTATTGGATACCGGCGTCCGTTATTATCATAAGGATCTGGGTGGAGCTGCCGCCTCCTATTCAATTCCCCAAAATTCGCGGGGAAATATGTGGATCAATGGCGTCGAGTTGGCCGCAATTGACAATGGCAGTGACGATGACGAGAACGGTTATATCGATGACTGGATCGGCTGGGATTTTGTAACAGGTGTCAGCGGAGGAGCAGGATATTTAGAGATAGACGGTGAGGATTATGACATCCCTGACAATGATCCCTCCGACTTCAATGGTCATGGCACCCACTGTGCTGGCAATGTTTCCGCCATTACTAACAACGGCTATGGCACCGCGGCAGCAGCTGGGGGCTGGGGGGACGGTACCCTTCAGATCACTACCAATGGAGTCCGGGTGATGGCACTGCGGATCGGATATTCCATGTTATTCCATGGACAGGAATACGGTTTTGTCCAAATGGATTTCGCAGCGCAGGCCCTCTATTACGCTGCCGACAACGGCGCCCGAATTGTCTCCTGCAGCTGGGGGTCATCCAATACAGGGGGAATTGGAGCCGCCATTGATTACTTTTTGTCCAACGGGGGACTGATCTTTAAATCTGCAGGCAACAGTGGTAGTTCTTCAGCGGATTATATCTGCGGGCGCGGTGATGCCAACATCATCAGCGTAGCCGCCACTGATTCCTTCGACCTCAAGGCCAGTTTTTCCAATTACGGAAACTGGGTTGACATATCCGCTCCCGGTGTAGATATAATGAGCAGTTACCATTATAATTCCGATCCTCAAAATGATTACGTGGCCCCGATATCTGGTACCTCAATGGCTGCTCCCATCGCCGCAAGTACCGCTGCCCTTATCTGGAGTGCCAATCCCAGTCTAACCACTGAACTGGTGCGGCAAATCCTGTTTAATAATACGGATGATATTGATGGACTAAATCCCGATTATATCGGATTATTGGGAGTGGGGCGTGTAAATGCTTTCCTACCGCTTCAGGATTCTTCCCTGCCGGTAGAATTAGGAACTTTCTCTGCACGCAGCGATTCCGGAGCAGTTATTCTGGAATGGGAAACTTTTTCAGAGCTAGAGAACCTCGGTTTCGAAATTTTCCGGGGGGTGGTTGAAGATGAAGCCTATCAGTTGATCGCCTCCTTTCGTGACCTGATTTCCCTGCAGGGATCAGGAAATTCCTCCACTGGCCGCCTCTACACCTATATCGACCGTGAAGCAACCCATGGATTTCTGTACCGCTACCTGCTGTATGACGTGGATTATTCCGGGCGCCAAACTGCCCACGGACCGGTTTTCGTAGACCTGCGGGAGATAAAGACGGAAGAATATCTGCCCGGAAATCTGGCGTCAGATTATAATCTGTTTCCCAACTTTCCCAATCCCTTTAATTCATCTACCACCATCGAATTCACTCTACCCAAATCTGAATATGTTGAACTTAAAGTATACAACATACTTGGCAAAGAAGTGACAGCACTGGTCTCAAAGATCTTTAATCAAGGAAACCATACCTATACTTTTGATGGCAAGAAGCTGGCAAGTGGTGTTTATTACTATCAGTTGGTGGCGGGTGACTATAGGCAAGTGAGAAAAATGATATTGTTGCGATAAGATAAATAGGACTCATTAATACATTCCCCCTTCATGAAATACTATGGAGGGGGTATTTTATTTTCGGACATCATTAAGTAATTGCAGGAATAGGGGACGGTCATTTTTCTATTCCATAAAACTTTAGGTTTTTAGAATTACATTGTATATTTAAATTAAATGAAAAAATTTAAAAGTTTATTTAATCATATTCCCCTTGAAAAACTAGCTGCTGCTGCTACATTAATCCTGTTTTTTATTACCTTAATTAAATTCCTGATAAACCTAATTCTGCAAATCCCTTTTGTTAAGATTATTTCAAATCTGCAAATATTAATAAATTTCACATTATTCTCCGCCTTTTTATTCCTCTGGTTTTCTTTCAGACGATTTAGTAGAAAATTCACTCTGGGATTTAGAGATAAATTCAAAGTAAATCTTCAAGATAATTGGGACTATAAAGGCCGTTGGCGAATTGCCGAAAAGGGTACTTTGCTCATCACTGGAAACGAGCCCTCTGAAATGGATAATCTTGGTGGCATAACAAAAATTGGTTATAATTGGGAGAATTACTCTTTTTCATTTAAGGCTCGTATTATAAATCAGTGTTTAGGTGTGGTGGTAAGGGCTCGAGATTTAAACAATTATTATATGTTTCAAATAAGAGCAAATGAAATCATACCCCACCGTCGCGATATTGTTCCCTCTGTATCCAACACTGCAAATATCGATAATGGCCAAAAACAAAAAATTGAGTATAATGTTGGATGGTCCTATCCTATTCATTCAATACCTCTAAATAAACAATTGAATGATTGGTTTAGTGTAAATATTATGGTTCGAGGTCAATCTGTTTCTATATATATTAATGGTGAGCTTGTACTTCAGCGTGATTTTCTTCTAGAAATACAAACTGGTAGAGTTGGTTTCCGAAATTGTGGTTCAGAAGAGGCTCATGTTAAAAATTTACGCGTTCGCATTTTATCATGAAATGTTTCATTTACTAAATCCACTCTGTTATCTATAAATTATCATGAATTATAAAGCTGTTATCGATAAATACAATAATGAACTCACACATTATACGAAAGAAGTAGTTCCAGGTTTTGAAAACTATCTTAAGAAAAGTAGAAAGCCGTACCAAAAAATATTAAGAGCATTATATGATTTTTATATGCTCTTAGGTTATATAGTTGATGAAAAATTTCCTGACAACAAAGAACAAAATCAGGATAATACACCGTTAATGATGATCTATTCTAAATCATGTTTATCTTTATTTGGAATTTATAGTTGTCTAAATAATGGACTTGTATCCGAAGCGCCTGATATCCTAAGAAATTTATTTGAGACTTATGTCAATTTAAAAGCCATTCTTGAAAAAGATACAAAGAATAGAATAAAACTATATCATGATTTTAAATACGTAATTAGATGGAACCAATATCAAGCAAATTTAAAATTACTCGAAGATGGTATAATTGAACATGAAGATTTTGAAAAATCTATGCCGCAAGAACTCATTAAAAAAACTAAAAAAGAATATGATGAGATAAAAAATAGGTATAATTCACAACGACCATATCATTGGGCCTGGTTAATTTATAGAGATGAGTTAAAGTCCAGGAAAATGCAAAATCCTAGTCTTAAATTCATTTGTGAAAAATTCAGCATACTTGATGATTACGTTAAAATTTATTCTACACTCTCAACAACAGCACATATTAATTCAAATATTGAATACTTGGTTACTATCGGAGATTCTATAACTCCTACTCCGAGTTTTTCAAAAAATATCAATTTAACCTCACTACTAGCAATAACCTACTGTTCGAAAATCGCGAGGGGTATTATTGATTATTTAAACATCGATGATAAAGATGAAGTAATATTGTTTATTAAAAACTTCGTAGTAGCTGTACAGGAAAGACATTTATATTCTTATAAAGATTTCATTTAATGACACAACAGATGATCAAAAAAAAGTATAAATCTCGCTTCCACCACAGCGGTGCTATGATCGATGAGATGTTATTACTCGTGAAACACTATGATCAAACGATTCCACAAAACGAATGGGTTGAATCTATTATTAAAGATAACATTTTAGGCAAGCCTTCACGCAGTTGGACAAAAGAGGTGATAAGCGGGTCCTTCTTACCAAGATTTGTTAATGGGCCCATTCTAAATGCCTGGAATGATATTAAATTGATGTTAGATGATGGATTTGACTCAAATGAATTAAATTCAGTTTTGTATTATATCACCGCTAAATATGACGAATTTCTCTATGATTACATCACATATGAAATCTATAATAAATATTATAGTGGGCAAATAGCTATTTCTGCCAATAATGTGTATGACTATATTCAAACTCTCCCCGAGAATGCCTTCAATAAGCCGTGGAGTGATTATGTAAAGAGAAGACTTTCCCGTGGTGTGATGTCAACGCTCAGAGATTTTAAACTATTGGAAGGAAAAGGACAAAAAAAAATCTCAAACTACTATCTATCAACAAGAATCTTCGTTTATATTGCATTTCTTATCAATCAAATTGTGAAATCGGGGGATAAAATAATTCATCATTTGGATTGGAAATTATTTCTTCTCAATCCAAGGTTGGTTGAAAGATTATTTTTAGACGCACATCAACAAAATTTTGTATCTTATCATGCTGCCGGGGGAATTGTACGCATTGAATTTACATTTGAATCTTCTGAGGAATTAATTCATGCAATCTGTCGATGAAAGGCTAAAACAGTTAGAAGATGACCTTCTGGCAAATCCGATTCGCATTAGCGCATATCATGATTTACCGTTTGCGATTTTTTGTTACCCACCTGATACGGAATTTTCCTTCCGTAATAAAATTCAACTATTCAGAACTCGTTTAGAAAACACTGGAATAAATGTTACAATTGTTTCACTCGCTGAGATACTTTGGCAAGCAATTGAAAAAAATGATTCTATAGAAAATATTGCTCAAATGGAAGAAAAATTTGGCTATACACGAGTAGAAGATACAATCCGAAGTTATTTAACCATTGAAGATTTTTCCCCCCTCTCTCAAAGTATATTGGAGAAAATGGAAAATTTGAGTCCAGGCAATGATATCGTTTTTATTAACCGTGCTGGAGCTATGGCGCCGGGGATTTTCCGGATGAGTATTTTGCTCAATGATTTACACGGAAAAACGATGGTCCCAATGATATTGTTTTATCCTGGTTTTAAAGAAACCGAATCGGAATTACGGTTTATGGATATGGAAGGTCGCCAGGCAATAAGTGGATATAACTATAGAGTAAAAATCTATTAAATATATTTCCAAGGAACGAAGATGAAACTAATAAAAGATATTTTTGCCCGTCAGATTGATCGAAAAATTGAAGAAGTCATCAAAATTGATCAACATGATACCGAAACTGTACGACAAGAAATCGAGGAATATGTTCTTACGGATGCCATAAAGGAACATTTTTATCAGATGTATGAAGCGATTTTAGATTATAACAGGCAACCTCATGAAGGTGTCGGAGTCTGGGTCTCCGGTTTTTTTGGTTCCGGTAAATCATCTTTTGCTAAGTTATTGGGTTATACTCTTGCCAATTTACCAATTGCAGAAAAATCCGCTTCGGAGAGATTTATTGATAGCGCCAGGGATGAAAAAATATCCAATTATCTAAGTAATCTTAATTCACGATTTAAAATTCATGCAGTTATCTTTGATGTTTCTATGGATCGCGGTGTGCGCACCGCAAGCGATCGTATAACAGAAGTCATGTATAAAGTACTGTTGCGTCAATTGGACTATCCGGAAGATTTCGATCTAGCTGAAATGGAGATTATGCTTGAGAACGATAATTGTTTGGAAAAGTTTGAAAAAATTTATAAAAAGAAATATGAAAAGGATTGGTCCAAAGGCAAAAAAATCGTCACAAACGCACTGAATGAATCAAGCAACATATTACATGAAATCTATCCTGATAAATACACTACCCCCGATTCCTGGCTCTTATCTCTGGGAAAAGAAGGACGGGCCGATATAGACCCTAATAAACTGTCCAAACTTACTTTTGAGCTGGTCGAGAGACGAAAACCAGGATATGGCATTATCTATATCATTGATGAAGTCGGTCAGTACGTAGCGCGAAGTACGGAAAAAATGCTTGATCTGCAGGCCATCATCCAGGCTCTGGGAAAGGAAAGTAAAAATAGAGTAAAGGCCAATAAATCTAACATTCCGGCGTGGGCGATTGTTACTTCTCAGGAAAAATTGGAGGAAGTGGTCGATGCCCTGGATGCACGCCGGATTGAATTGGCAAGATTACAGGACCGCTTTCCAATTCCAATTGATTTGAAACAATCGGATATCCGTGAGGTAACAGCTAAACGTGTGTTAGATAAAAAAGATGAAGCAAAAAAAATATTGGAAAAATTATATAATGAATATGAAGGAAGAATAAAGACCAATACAACTTTAGAAAGAACGCATCGAAATACGACCTGTACAAATGCTGATTTCATTGAACTTTATCCTTACTTACCATATCAGATTGAACTGTCAATAAACATTGTTGCCGGTTTACGTTTAAAACGCGGGGCACAGAGGCATGTGGGAGGCAGTAACCGCACGATTATTAAACAAGCCCAACAAATGCTCATCCATCCTCAAACAAATCTTGGAGATAAACCGCTCGGTGCCTTAGTAACACTCGATATGATCTATGAATTGCTCTATGGCGGTTCTCTATTACCAAGCGAAATTACCCAGGAGATAGACAGTATAAAAGAACATATACCAAACAATGAAATGGCTATAAGAGTAGCCAAAGCCGTAGCACTTTTAGAAGTCGTGAGAGATTTGCCGCGGACTGAACATAATATTGCGGTAGTGCTGCATCCATCGATTAAGAGCGATTCATTGGAGAATGAGGTTAAACAGGCATTAAAGGAACTAAAATCCGCCCAGTTTATCCGTGAAACACAGGACGGCTATAAATTACTAACGGTTCAGGAAAAAAATTGGGATACCGAACGCCGGGGATTAAAACCGAAAGAGCGCAATAAAATTGATATTATTGAAGAGGTGACAAGATCTATTTTCAGCGAGCCCTCTCTCAGAACATACCGTTACAAAAATCTTTCTACATTTCGAGTAGGTATAACAATTAATAGCCGATCTATCGCCGATGGTACTGTACATGTATTAATCCATTATTGTGATGAGCCCAATCAAGTATCAAATTTAAAGGAAGAAATAAGAACAACATCACGAAGTAATCAGGATGAGATTTTCTGGGTGTTTGGTCTAACCGATGAGATTCATTCAACATTAACTGAAATTTACCGTTCGCGGGCAATGATTCAGGATTATAGCCGACTACAATCTCAAAATCAGATTACCCGTGAAGAAATGGCTTGTCTTGAAGACGAACGTCAACAGGCGCAACGGTCAGGACAAAATCTAAAAAGTATTTTACTTAAATCTCTGGAATCTGGCATTGCACTTTTTAGAGGCATTGAGAAAGATGGATCATTTCTGGGTTCACGATTGTTGGAAATGATGCGTACGATGCTGAGTGCCTGGATTCCAGACATTTATCCTAAATTGGAAATGGGTGCCCGCAATATGACTGGTAAAGAAGCTGAACAAATATTGACTTCTGCAAATTTAAAAGCTCTACCCCAAATTTTTTATGATAGTGCTGATGGATTAAATCTGATAACAAAAAGAGGTGAGAAGTATCTACCCAATGCCATGGCGCCAGTCGCACAGGAAGTTTTTCAATATCTTAAACAAGAGTTTGATTATGGCAATAGTGTCACTGGTAAAATTATTGAAGGACATTTTAACAAACCGCCCTATGGCTGGGAACGAGATGTTCTTCGCCTGGTTCTTGCTTTATTGTTCCGAGCAGGATTACTTGAAGTGACATCACAGGGGCAAAAATATAAATCTTATTCCAGCCCAAATGCCAGAATACCACTGATTAACCAAACGACCTTTCGGTCCGCTACTTTTGCCCCAAAAGAAACTATTGATTTAAAAACATTAACATCTGCTGCAAAATATTTTGAAGAAATTACAGGAAAAGAAGTAGATGTTGATGAAAGTGTAATCGATCAGGAATTTAAAAAGATTTTACAATCTGATTTTGAGGCACTTAAGGAAACTTTATTCAAGTTGAACAATAATGGTCTACCCGGGAATGAAGAACTTGAGATTTTTAAGTCTGATCTGGACTCGGTTTTAGCCGGAACATCGGAAGACTCTGTGAGATTTCTGGCAGGAAGCGGCGCTACTTATAAATCGAATAATCTTCTATTGAATAAACTTAGCAATACATTGACGGATCAAACGATGGCAGTACTTAAAAAGGGACAACAGGTTATATCCCATTTATGGCCGGTTCTTAAAGAACACGGCTTAGATGGTGACCTGGAAGATAAAATTCAAAAGCTAACCGAATTATATTATACCACTGAACTTTATGAACATATGGATTTGGTTGATGATGAAGCAAAAAAAGTATTTTCGGAGTATGAGAAAAAATTCAAAGAGGCGCACCAGAATCGAATGGAATGTGCCGAAAAAGGGATTGAAACGATTAAAGCCCATCCATTATTCATAAATCTAAATCCAACTGAGCATGATATGCTTCTGAATCCATTTGTAAAACGTATATGCAAGGATGATCAAGTGGACTGGAATGGTTATTGCAGCAATTGCCAGGCTTCATTGCAACAATTGGAATCGGATATCTATTCCATAGATGGACTGATCCAGGCCGCCAGTCAGAAAATCATAGAGTTAACTACTGAAGAAGAAGAACAGGTCGTTACAGTAACATTACAGAAATATTTTCATGGAAATTATCAATCAGTCGATGAGTTTACTGCTGAACTTGATAAACTTAAATCTGATATCGAAAAACTAATTGCTGAAGGGAAAAAGGTATATTTTAAATAAGATTCTAATCACATAATGACCGATAAAATCAATAAATATTTCACTAAGCTCATAAAATCGCAGATTAAGGAATATGGGATTGTCATTTGGTATGATCCGGATGGCTTTTATAAGTCGATTTATAAAGCTCTCAGTTTAGATGATATCCCGATTTATTCCTACACTGGCAGTTTTTTTAAATTGCGCTATGAAATAGAAAATCTGATGAGCTGTCATGAAAAGCCAGGCATGCTCATTTATATACCGATTGATCGACATAAAACCGAAAACGCTATGATTGAGGCTGAGGTTGCTGGTTGTTATATGACGCCGGGGCATGCACAAAAAGAATTGAATACCCGCCTGGAACATATCGCTTATCAGATGTTGATGCCGACTTATAAGAAGGATATTGATTCCATTTTAAAAAAGATTCAATCCGGTGAATATAATTTAGAGGATATCAACCGGATTGCCTCGAGTGCCTATAGTCAATCCACTGGCACGTTGAAACTGGTCTATGATAAATCGGATCCAATAGATCTGTTGATTGGATTCCTGTCTCAAAAAGATAGCGATCCAAAAATAATTACGAAAAACGGAATAAACGATATACGATCTTTGATCAAATTTCTTTTAGGCATTGAGATTCCCACACAAATGGATCTTGAACAAATTAGAAAGGAAGTTTTTTCTATTATCCTGATCAATGAATTTCTTCTCACCAGTCAAATAAAAAAAGCCCCAAAAATTGTGTCACAAGCACCCCGAATTGAAACCGATGGTCTTCAAAAAAATGTTTTGAAGTGTTTAACAGCTATTCGCGAACGAAAACCTCTGCGATCCAGTTATATGGAATATGCGAATCAAGTAGAATTAAAATTCCAGATTAAAAGCAATCAATTTGATACAAATGCCTTAATCAATGTATTTACTTTTGCAGCAGTCGAACAAATGATTTTGGAAAACGCTTATAATTTTATTGTTGGCGACAAGATTGATGAGTTACAGCGCATTATAAGTCAAAGGCAGGATGGTTTTTGGGCAGAAATTCCCCCCTTTAATTTACAGTGGCTGTGGTTACAGACAGCCCTGAGTTTAATACAGCAGTCGCAAATGGTACAATCGCAATTAAAAGCAAAGTCCTGGACATTGTCTGAGCTTGTAAGCATCTATACAAAAGACTGGTATCAGCTGGATGTTCTGTTTCGATTATGTGAAAACCGCTATTTGACACTGGATGCTGATTTTATTGATACCTCAGATTCAATGGAAAAAGCTCAGGTAAAGATCCGCCAAGTCTACACTACTACTCTTTGGGCGATGGCTGAATCCCTACAAACAGTTATCAAAGAACAGGGATATAGTTCGACAGATTTGTTTTATCAAAAACAGATCTTCTCAGATATTGTAAAACCGGAAATCGGAAAGACAAGCAAGATTGGCTATATCCTTGTTGATGCTTTTCGTTATGAAATGGCAAAAAGTTTGTTGGATGCCTTAAAAAGTGCCGCGGAGGTTTCGATTGAATCGGCTATTGGTCAGTTACCCGCTATAACCGAAATTGGAATGGCAGCGCTAATGCCGGATGCGGATAAAAAAGTAGCCCTGGTTGAAAAAAACAAGACCGTATTAGGACTTTCAGTAAATGAACAGCATTTATTTACACGAGATGATCGTGTCAAATATTTACGTGAATTTGTCGGTGAAGATAAATTTTATGAAACCAAACTGGAGCAGATCCGCAAACCGAAAAAGACAGTTAGGGATCAAATTGATAAAGCATCATTTATCTTTGTGACATCTCAGGAAATTGACCAATTGGGTGAGGGATTCGGTCCTGGATTTGCTCGGCGCATGATGGAAGACATGTTAACCGATTTGCGTCATGGAATTCTGGAATTATTAAAGCTAGGTGTTGAAAAAATAATTGTCAGCGCCGACCATGGCTATCTGTTTGGCAATGAACTAAGTGCAGGAAATAAAATTGATCAACCCGGTGGCAGAAAGGTAAGTCTGCACCGTCGTGTATGGATAGGTGAAGGTGGTATAAACCATGAATCTTACTTGCGTTTTTCTGAAAAGGATTTCGGTTTAGACGGTGAACTGGATTTGGTTTTTCCTAAAAATATTTCGGCTCTTAAATCACCTGGCGGAAATGAATCCTATTTTCATGGTGGTCTGTCTTTACAGGAACTGATTATTCCTGTTATAAAAATTATAACTAAAGAGATACCAAAAACCGGAGAAGCCAGATCGTCTTATACTCTTGAAATGGATAAAGAAAACATTACCAATCGATTTTTTACTTTACGGGTATGTTATGAATCCAGCGATATGTTTGCAGAAGATACTAAAAGGGTTCAGGTAAGTATACAATCAAATAAAGAGATCATCGGAAAAGTGGTTACTGCTGAATATGGATTTGAAGCCGACTCTGGCGATTTATTATTGGAGAATAAACGAGCAAATATCTTGACTTTTTTGCTGGAGAAAGAACCTCTGCCTGAAAAAATTGATGTACTGTTACATGACCCACAAAGTGTTTCGGTACTGGCAAAATTGAAAGACATTGCAATCGAATTAATGATTTAAACAATTGATTCAAGAATGGAAAAACTCTAAATGAAATCTGAATTAAAAACGCTAATTCGTTCAACTGTTCAAAAATGCCGCGGTCTGTTATTCCAGGAATCCCTTGAACAATTGGAAGGCATTTACGGTCTGCATGTAAACGGCCAGTTTGAATCTCCCGATAAATTACCTGGGCTTGCACAAAACTCCGTGCAAATGAAGATTCGCCAGGAACTGGAACACTGGCTGGACGAAGAAGTTCATGGCGGATTAAAGCGTGATGAAGCTTATACTAAATTGATCCGTGAAACCGCCTTTACCCACCTGAATCGTCTGGCAGCGCTAAAAATGATGGAAGCGCGCAAACTGATCCGCGGGGCGATTGATAAAGACACAGATTCCAACGGTTTTAAATTTTATCTGGCTGATCATGACGATGTCTATCAATTGTTCAATTCCGGCCAAAGTGATGAAGCCTACCGGCAATTCCTGCTCTGGCAGTACCGGCAGATCGCTGAAAAGGATCATCTGGAAGTATTGTTTAATCCCGATAACCTGCCTTCGCAACTGTTCCCCCGGCCACGGGTGCTAAACCAACTGCTGGACCAGCTCAATAACCCGGCGCTGGACGAAGCCTGGCAGCAGGAGGAGACGGTCGGCTGGGTTTACCAGTATTTTATCGAAGAAGACAAAGACCGCGTTTTCGAAAAAATCTACAAGCAAAAACAGAAAATGGGCCTGCGTGAGATTCCCCAGGCCACGCAGATTTTTACCCCACACTGGATTGTGCAATATCTGGTGGAAAACACCCTGGGCCGCTTGTGGCTGCGCATGCATCCTGATTCGCGACTGGCTGAAAAGATGAAATACTTTGTGCCCAATCCCTATAACGATAAAGCATTGATTCCGGCAAAACCGGTGCGTGAAATCACCCTATTGGACCCGGCCTGTGGCACGATGCATTTCGGGTTGGTAGCCTTTGATCTGTTTTATGAAATGTACATGGAAGAACTGGAAAACGGCTGGGGAGCCGAAGGAAAAAGTAAACAGATAAAAGATAAAAATGAAATACCAGCGGCGATCCTGGCGAATAACATTTACGGTATCGATATTGACCTGCGCGCGATTCAACTTTCGGCACTGACCTTGTATCTGAAAGCAAAGAGTTGCGACAAAAATGTTCAAATACGAAAACTGAACCTGACCTATACTGACATTCCGGTGCTATCCGAAAAAGAGCAAAAAGAATTTGTTGAAGCCTTACCCGTTAAGCACCAGATTGCCAAAGAACTTTTAATCCAGATAATACCCGATTTGAATAAAGCTTATTATCTGGGCTCGCTACTCAAGATTGAAGACACGGTGCAGGATTTTATTAATCGAAAACGACGTGAGATTGAAAAATATCCCCTGTTTGAGGGGACTGCAACAGGTCGCCAACAAAATTTCTGGCAGCAGGTGCGCGATGATATTTTACAAGGCTTAAAAACTTATGTGAGTGAACGGACCAATGGCCACAGCCTGATTGCAGGGGAGTCCATACAGGTGCTGGGCCTGATTGACGCGCTAATGCAGAAACATGATGTGGTAGTGGCTAATCCGCCCTTTTCCGGACGACGCAATTGGGGAACTGATTACGCTAAAGAATTAAAAAAAATCTATCCGCAAAATGCATCTGATATGTATGCAGCCTTTATCGAGCGATTTAAAAGTTTGGCTCGAAGGGAAGGATTTGTGGGCTTTGTAACCAGTCATACCTTTATGTTTACCAGTTCCTATGCTGAATTACGCAAGATGCTGATTGATGAAGCAGCGCTGCAAACAATTTTACATGTAGGTAATTTAAGTGAATTTGATAGCGGCGGGCGTATCGAAGGGGCATTGGCGTTTGTGGCTATGGTTTTTGAAAATGAAAAAAGGAAAGATAATTCCATAATCAATTTCAGGTTAGCGACAGAAAAAGATTATTTAAAAATAAGTGCCTTCGAAAAGGCCTTACACAACTGGCAGGCCAACGGTGAGCAGACCAGCGACCGCCACCTGTTTATAGTGCGCCAGGAAGATTTTAAATCCATTCCCAGCTGGCCGCTGGTGTATTGGGTGAGCGAGGGTGTAAGGAAAATCTTTTTGAATAATGAATTATTGGCTGATCACGCAGATGCTTGTCAGGGAATTGCTACGGCCGACAATTCAAGGTTTTTAAGAGAATGGTGGGAAACGGGTAAAAATAAAATTTATTTGAACTGCCAGTCTCATGAAGATGCTCTAAAGTCTGGCCACTATTGGTTTCCCTATATGAAGGGGGGGGAATTTAATAGGTGGTATGGCAATATTGAATTTGTTCTCAATTGGAAAAATGATGGAAAAGAATTAGATGCATTTCGCCCAAAATCTGTAATTAGGAATTATAATTATTATTTTAACGAAGGTGGAACGTATTCCTTCATTACAACAAGTGAATTGAGTATTAGGTATTTGCCTATTGGTTTTATTTTTGATGTAATCGGTTCTTCTGTCTTTTCAAAGAATCAAAATACGATGCTTCTAATCGCCTTACTTAACTCTAAACTAGTGTTAAGTTAACTTGGATATGACGCAATGATTTTGTATCTTTAGCCAAAAAAGAGAAATCCATGGCAAGGTATACAATCATACTGAACAAAACAGAGGTTGAAGAGTTGACAGCAATCATAAACAAAGGCAAACATACTTCGCAGGCTTTCCGCACAGCCTACATCCTTCTGAACTGTGATAAAGGAGAACATGCT
>SDBT01003025.1_pt1 | contig 29199 bp, 27 predicted proteins | sample 2277101 | NCBI WGS metagenome assembly SDBT01 (sample SAMN10404973, study PRJNA504765) | marine sediment metagenome | isolation source: marine sediment core GS10_PC15, 103 cmbsf | place: Arctic Ocean: Southern Knipovich Ridge | collected 2010
GCGCCGTTATCCGCAGCTCGCTGGTTATCCGAGGTTGAGAATAGCAGGTGATATTTATCCCGGTAAAGGTCCCCTGGGTGGTATTTATAGCGGTCTAAAAGCATCGGATTCATTCTATAACCTGGTTGTGGCTTGCGATATGCCCTTTTTGAATCGAGACTTGTTGCTCTATATGGTAGAGGCTGCCATCGGCTTCGATCTGGTGGTCCCCCGCCTGGGTAACCTGATCGAACCGCTTCATGCCGTTTATACAAAGGACTGCCTGGCTCCGATAGAACGCCTGCTTGAGAAGGACAGCTTAAGCGTTCGGGGGCTTTTCCCGATGGTCAGGGTAAGGTATGTCGAGGCTGAGGAGATTGAGCGGTTTGATCCTGAGCACCTGAGTTTTTTCAATGTCAATACCGGGGCAGACCTGGAAAGGGCGAGGGGACTTATAGAGAGGTTCGGGGGGTGAGCTATGATAAGCGTTGAAGAGGCGCTGGACAAGGTCCTTGGTTATGCCAATGTCCTCGGTGAGGAGGAGAAGCCTATTCTGGACTGCCCGGGGCAGGTCCTGGCCGAGGACATTTATTCCAGTATTGACATTCCGCCGCTGGACAACTCAGCTATGGATGGCTATGCGATCAGGGCTGAGGATAGCGAAGGGGCCAGCGAAAAAACGCCGCGGTTTTTGCGTGTTATTGATACGGTGGCGGCCGGTACCATCTCCGAGTGCAGGCTGGAGACGGGTACTGCTATCCGTATTATGACGGGGGCCCCGGTGCCCGAAGGCGCCGATAGTATCGTCAGGTTTGAGGATACCGATGAGGCCTCACGAGCCGGACCTGCCGCTGAGATAGGTATTCTTAAAGAGGTAGGGGCTGGATTTGATATTCGCCGGGCGGGTGAAGATGTTTCCCGGGGGGCAAAGGTATTAAGCAAGGGGCTGGTAATCAGACCATCGGAGGTCGGTGTCCTGGCTTCCCTGGGGCGGGGTACGGCCAGGGTTATCCGCCGCCCCGAGGTGGCTATTCTAGCCACCGGGGATGAGCTGGTGGATATCGGTGAGACCCTGCCCGCCGGTAGGATATACAACAGCAATAGTTATAGCCTGGCGGCCTTGGTACGGCGTTATGGCGGCATTCCGAAGATGCTGGACATAGCTCGTGACAATGAGGACTCGGTGGTAGCCAGCCTCCGCAGTGCGCTGGACGCCGATATGCTGATAACCAGCGGCGGTGTCTCTATGGGGGACTATGACGTCGTCAAGGACGTCTTAGCCAAACAGGGTGAGATTGCCTTCTGGACAGTCCGAATGAAGCCGGGGAAGCCTCTTGCCTTTGGTACAATTAATGGGGTTAAGGGTGCCGGTACAGTGAAAAAGATACCGCACCTTGGCCTGCCGGGCAATCCGGTCGGCGCTATGGTTACCTTTGAGCTATTTGTACGCCCTGCCATCCTGAAGATGATGGGTAGGAAGGATTTGGCCAAACCTAGCGTTAAAGCGGTGATAAGGGATTCCGTGGTTAATAATGATGGGCGGCGTATCTTTGCCCGGGTTGTGGTAGAAGAGCGTGATGGTCAATACTTCGCCAGTCTAACCGGTCCTCAGGGTTCGGGGATTTTAAGCTCAATGAGCCTGGCCAACGGCCTGGCGATTATTCCTGAGGACAGGACGGGGGTGGCGGCGGGGGATACCGTCCAGGTGATAATGCTGGACTGGGGGAGGGAGTAAGACTTGATAGTTAAGGATTCTGAATTTGTTTTTGAACCACCGGCGGTGGTATCCAGGGCAAGGCGTGTCTTGATTAAACCCAGCGTCAGCTATTCGTTGCCCTATCCGGTAACCACCAGCCGGGAGATACTATCGGTGATAATAGCGGGCATTAGACGGGTTAGCGAGGCTGATATTCTTCTGCTCGAGGGTCTGCCTGGAGGGGCAGCGGTCAAGCCGGTATATCATGACCTGGGCTATGATTTTCCCCGCGTAATAATGCTGGATGTCAAGGACTGTATCTGGGTAGAGGTGGACAATCCCCTGCCTAAGCCTCTGGCGGTGCCGACCTTCTGGATACCCAATGTTATCCTGTCCAGCGATTACCTGATAACGGTTGCCCCACTAAGGGTTGTCCAGGGAAGCGGCAGTCTTAGCCTGGCGAACCTGCTTTCACTGCTGCCCAGTACCAAGTATGGCGGTAGAGAGTGGGAGGGCTGGCCGGACCTGTATAGCCTGGGGATAGAGAGGGTGTTGGCTGACCTCTATTTTACCTTACCCTTCGACCTGGGTATTATCGAGGCCAGGCAGAAGTTTGTTAGCGGGGAGGACCCCACTAAAGGTGAGGTCGAGGGCTTCGGCAAGGTATTTGTCGGTGAGCCTTATGAGGTTGATGTTGAGGCCTCTGAGTTACTCGGGCTCAGGACAGAGTACCTCGATTTGATTAAGGTAGCTAAGGTGGGGTTTGAATCCTAAAGATATCTTACTAATACTCGATACTAAAGCTGGAGTAGCCCCCGGTATAGACTGACCATCTGGTGGCCACCTCGGTTATTCTTGCCGCCGGCGGTCCCATTTCAAGGTGGCTGATGAGCTTCTCCAGCCGGTCTCTTTCCCCTTCCGCTCTGACTTCTACCGCTGTCTGCCAGGGCAGGTTACGCACATAGCCGGTCAGCTCCAGCCTCGCTGCCCACCTTGAGGTGAAGTCGCGAAAGAAGACACCCTGGACATGGCCATATACGGTTACTTGAACCGAGGCTAAATCGCTGACCATTTACCCTTTACCCTGGGATGGACTCCGGGAAACCCGCTGCTCAGGGGGTATGCCGATTGGCTTAGCCGGCCTGCTGGTTATGGCATCTATTTCTGCTATTCCTTTGTCTCCTCCTTCTTTCTCTTCTTAATTACTTCCACTGCTGTTGAGGTCGGCAGCACCTCGGTGTCAGCCAATATCTTCCTGGTCTCCTTCTTGTTTTTTTTCGGTTCTCTATGTCGGTAATCTCGTTTTCCCATAGCAGCACCCCTGTTTGAATATTCGGCTGGATATACTCCGTATATTGAAGTTTAGCAAAGGGAGGCTATTGTGTAAAGTGAGCGGGTATGCCCGGGCTAAGTACAGGGTGGAGGTGGTTGGCTGAGAAGCCTCTCAAGCGCGGAACGGGCTGCCTCGGTCTCGGCCAGCTTCTTGTTTCTGCCGGTACCATTGCCCAGGATAGTGTCACCGCTTCGCACCTCGACGGTGAAGCTCCGGTTGTGGTCCGGCCCCTCTGTCCTGGTGACGTAGTAGGCAGGCGTCTCGCCTCCTCCGGCCTGGATGAATTCCTGAAGCCGTGATTTATAGTTGGCCTCAGTGCCCTGGCTGGCCGCTCTACGCAGCTCTGACTGAAACAGCCTTAGTGTGCACTTCCGGGCGGTAGCAAAACCCTGGTCAAGGAAGATAGCCGCTATCACTGCTTCCAGGGCTCCGGCGAGGTTGGTTGTCTTGTCTCTCCCCCCGTTTGCCTCTTCGCCCTTTCCCAGATAGAGGTGGTCGCCAAGCCTGATGGCTTTGGCTACCCGCGCCAGGGTGTCGCCGCGGACCAGTGCGGCGCGAAGGTTGGTCATCTCGCCTTCGCTGGCGTCGGGGGTGTTCTGGTACAGCTCCTCGGCGATTACCAGCCCCAGAATGGCGTCGCCGAGAAATTCCAGTCTCTCGTTAGATTTGGGCACTTGGGCGGGGTTTTCGTTGACAAACGAGCTGTGGACCAGCGCCTGCTCAAGAAGCAGAGCGTCATTAAAGGAAATGCCCAGGATTTCCTCCAAAGCAGCCGGGTCAGCCAAAATAGCACTTCCTTTCTTAATCAGCTTGTTTACTCAGCATAAAGAGAAATAGCCGTTATGTCAAATGGGCTGTCTATACCGATGGCTCCCATCAGCCCCTTTTAGCCTCCGTGACTACCTTGCCCCCCATTTCAACGATTGTACGTTTCTTTCCCTAGAGAAAAAAGAAAAGGTAGAAAGCATAAAACCCATAGAAGAGGTAGAGCTTCGGGTTACGCAATTTTACACCGAGCAGGCCCAGGAATCCAAGATAACCTAGATAGCCCAGATTGTTCATCGACGAGCCTCTTTTCTGCCTGACCAGCTAACGGTACTTAAGTGTCTATTATAACCCTTAACCGGTTAGAGGTGAAGGACTCCGCCCCTTCCAGGCAAGGAATATTATATGGAAAGTATCAGAGTCCTCACCTGTCTTTCACAGGTTGGACACAGCGAGCACCCAGCCGGTGCCAGATATGGCAGGCAGTGGTGGGCACGGTACCTTTTTGACTTATCTCATCCTAGCCGCTATAATTTTAGCGCGCTGGGGAATAGTCTAGTGGTAGGACAGCGGACTCTGAATCCGTGAGCGAAGGTTCGAATCCTTCTTCCCCAGCCAACTTTGTGGCTTGTGACATCTTCGCCAATTCCGAGCTTCTTTGCCCCTAAGATTACCAGCCGAGATCTGTCAACAAAAGAGTTGGCAATCCATCGAACCGTGTTGCATTCATACTTTTCGCTATTTTGTTGAGTGCCGCCCGCCTATCTGGCAATCAACGCCTCGCGGAGGCACGACGCCAACTGCTCTATCTTAGCCGATGTCTGGCAGGGCGTATTAGTGCTCGTCCTTCTCCGTGCCCGGACTGAGCTATTACTTTACCATCCATAGTCTTCAGTGATCCTGCCTGCTTCGTATATCGTCCTTAACTTGTTGAGCTTCAGAAGTAAGGAGTGGTATTTAGCGATTTTCATTAACTTTGGGTAGGGTGACTCACCCTGCTTAACCTCAGCCAGGAACCTTCCGGCATTGGCCAGGTCGTGGTTGCTAAAACTCATTAGAGTTTGTCTGGGCTTCAGCAGAATAGGGTTAGCCATCGGGTGATTTTTGACCTGAACTTGGTAGGCCTCCAGGTGGTTTATGTTCCTAGCCAGTATCTGGCTGGCGCAGATGATGGGGGTCAGTCCACTTAACGAAGTTGGGTTGGGCATTGATGCTGCATCGCCGATTAAGGCAATGTTCTGCTGAACCAGTTTCCCTATTCCTGAACCCGGAATAAGGCCGGATTCCTTTTTAACTATCAACTGTTTGTCTAAGCCTCTGTATTCCAGAAAAGCGTCCAGGAGGGCAAAATCCCCTTCTATTCCCACGTTGGCGACGCCGACCTTGGGGAATATCCAGGGATAGCCGGAGCCGAATTTCTTGTCAAAGTAAAACTCAATGTAATCCATATTCGATGTATCAAGCGCAAGTTGGTACTGGGAAGCCACAATTAGTCTGTGCTTTATGCCCAGATGCCTGGCTATGCGGGAATCGGGGCCATCAGCCCCAATGAGGACATGATAACCAATACCTTCCCCGTTCTTCAGCCCAAGGCTGTGTTGCTCGATGTCTACAACTTCCGAGCTTAATCTAATCTCGCCACCTCTGAGCCTGATTTCTTCCGCCATTCCCCTGAGCCAAGCAGTTCTATCTAGGACGGCACACTCCTTAGCTACGGAGTATACGGCACCATCGGGAAAGACTAATTTTACTCCTTTCAGTACTCTAGATATGTACGGTTTTGAGTTGAATGGTATCTGGCTCAACGACTGGTGGCTACAGCCCTCCGAGCAGGCTGTTGACTTAACCTCTGAGCCTTTCTCCAGGACTAGCGGGCTTATTCCACGTTGGAGAAGATTCAGGGCGGTGATTAGTCCGGCGGGGCCGGCGCCAACAATGACTACTTTCATGCTTGTTAACGGATTCATTCCTTCCTAATCTGCAAAATGATTTCAGTACCTAATAGTTACTCATTGAAAGGCTGAACAGACCTCCGCACACGTTTGGTCTCGGCACCACGACGCTTGCTTTCTAACCGGCGCATCTTTGATGCCAGTGTCGACCTTGTCTGGAGACGGGTTTTTGGTCTTTGTGCTGCTCTGCGAATCAACTCTACAAGCCGCTCGGTTGCACCTTCACGGTTCCGTCCCTGGGTACGGAATCGGCGGGAGTCGATGATAAGTATGCCATCTTCAGTAATCCGGTTTCCAGCCAGCGCAATAAGACGTTTGCGCACTTCATCGGATAGGGAAGGTGAGTTAGCCACATCAAAGCGAAGTTGCACAGCGGTGGCGACTTTGTTGACGTTCTGTCCACCCGGTCCGGAGGCGCGAACAAAGTACTCTTGGATCTCGCCTTCGTTAATCACGATGGTACGGGTTATGTGAATCATATCCCGAGTTTACACTCATGTGATTGGCTGAGGCAAGCTCCAACTCATGATAGTGATGACACCTGTGACAATACTGAAGATCTCCCCTACTGGCACGTATGTGGCAATAACGAAGGCAAAGATTTCTTGATTGAACGAAAGTCAATATGGAGCAAGACTTCTAGGTTAATGCGGCATTCTGTCTTAGATTGTACAGATTATGCAAACTACTTTCAAGCACATTCAACCTGGAGAATACCGCGCTTAAAAGCCTTTACAAGTACTAAACCATTGATTGAAAACATCCTAATTTCAGAACTCCGCAGAATGCAGACTCAATTACCCACTGGCATCAAGGCACAAACTCCGTCCAAATTATAAGCTTCCTCTAATCATTTTCTAAGGCTGGCCTAATCCCAGGCAAGAGTGAGTCTGGTAACATTTAAACATAAGTCGTTTTCATCAACTTCCTCCTTAGCTGATATCACCCAAGATAGCAGGTCGAACTCTCTTGGGTGATATCTCCAACAGAAATGAAGGTTTGTACTCTAACACTCGTCCGTGTTGCGTATGATTTATGTCATATACAGATAGCTGTTAAGGGGATAAAATCACTCTAAAGATATTTACTGGTAGGTGTCTACCGGAAGGACGGCACAAATGAGAGATGATTTATTGGAACCGAAGTTGTATATCCTTCCACCATCGGTTTGTACTAAACCCGGTTGTGGGGGTACCTTTTTCATTCCACATGAAGACGGCTGGCAGTGCTTTAATTGTATGAAGATAATCTATAAGGCCAGCCGGAGTGTAACCAATCCGTCCCTTGTCAAGCGTTCTCACCGTAAAAAGAACCGAAAAATTCAAAGCCTAGCTAGTTAGCCTGATACCAAACAGATTATTGATTCAATCGTTGTAACGGCAACCTATCAAGCAGTTTATCCCTGGTTGATACTGGCCCGTATCGCTGCCAGGGACTCCTTAACCGTCCTCTGCGAGTTAAACACCGCCGTCCCGGCTACCAATACCCTGGCCCCTGCCTTCACCACCCCGGGAGCCGTCTCGGCACTGATGCCGCCATCCACCTCCAGCTCAGTCGTCAGCCCTCTTCGGTCGAGCCCGGCACGCAAGCGGGCTATCTTGTCCAGCATACCCTTGATGAAGGCCTGCCCGCCAAAACCAGGGTTAACCGTCATTACCAGGACCAGGTCAAGCTCAGGAAGGATTTCGTCAAGCATATCCAGCGGCGTAGCTGGGTTAAGAGACACCCCAGCCTTAACCCCCAGCCCTTTTATCATCTGTACGACCCGGTGGATATGAGAGCAGGCCTCAATGTGAACGGTAATAATATCCGCTCCGGCATCGGCAAAGTGTTTAATCTGCCGCTCAGGCGCCTCAATCATAAGATGGACATCTAAGGGAAGTTTAGTCCAGGGGCGGATAGCCGCCACCACCGGAGCGCCGATGGTCAGATTAGGCACAAAGTGCCCGTCCATCACGTCAACATGAATATAATCAGCACCGACCCTGGAGGCTTCAGCTACCTGCTCACCGAGCCGGCCGAAATCGGCGGAGAGAATAGATGGGGCAAGCTTGACTTCAGGAATATCTTTCAATCTTCAGCCTCTCCCAGTAGTTTTTTAGCTGTGGCCAGTGCCCGCTCCACCTGCCCCGGAGCGGTACCGCCAACGACATTCCTGGCTGCTAGAGAAGACGTAACGCTAATAGAGTAGACATCCTCTTCAAACAGCGGTGAAAACTTCTTGTATTCGTTCAAATCAAGCTCAGCAAAGGACCTGCCCTTTTCCTCAGCATAGCCCACCAGTCCGGCCACTATACCGTGGGCGGAGCGGAAGGACTCCCCTTTCTTTACCAGGTAGTCAGCCATGTCTGTAGCCAGGATATAGCCCCGCTTGAGCGCCCGTTCGGTATCTTCCGCCTTGACTCTAATGGTGCTGACCATACCGGTAAATACCTCAAGGGTGGACAGCAGCGTATCTACGGTATCAAAAAAGCCCTCCTTATCCTCCTGCAGGTCCCTGTTATAGGACAAGGGAAGTGCCTTCATAGTAACCAGCATAGCAGTAAGCCGGCCATACACCCGTCCCGTCTTCCCCCTGACCAGTTCAGCAATGTCCGGGTTTTTCTTCTGTGGCATTATGCTCGAACCGGTAGCGTAGGCCTCATCAAGCTCGATAAAACTGAACTCCTGGGAGGACCACAGAATAATCTCCTCCGCCAGCCGCGAAAGGTGCATCATACAAAGGCTGGCCGCTGCTTCATAGTCCAGGACAAAGTCCCTGTCCGAGACCGCATCCATACTGTTCTGGCTTATCCGGCTGAAACCCAGTTCGCAAGCCAAAAAGTCCCGGTCAATATCATAGGCTACGCCAGCAACAGCACCACTCCCCAGGGGCATAACATCAACCCGTCTTAGGCAATCGCGAAACCGGTCGACGTCCCGCTGGAGCATCTCAAAATAGGCCAAAAGGTGATGCGCCAGCAGCACCGGCTGTGCCGGCTGCAAATGAGTGTACCCCGGCATAACTACACCCTTATTAGCTTCAGCCAGGCCAACTATCGCCCGCTGTAACCCTCTCAGGCTGTCCAGGGTATCCGAGGCTGCCTCCTTGGCAAAGAGACGTAGGTCCAGAGCCACCTGGTCGTTTCTAGACCGGGCCGTATGCAGCTTCCCGCCTACCTCACCTACCTTCTCAATGAGACGGGCCTCGATATTCATATGAATATCCTCAAGCTCGGTCTTAAACTGGAACCTGCCCTGCGCTATCTCCTCCCGGATAGACTCAAGACCTTCCGTAATAGCCTCAGCCTCCCTTTCCGAGATTACCTGCTGCCGGGCCAGCATCTTGGCGTGGGCAATGCTGCCGGCAATATCCTGCCGGTACAGCTGCCAATCAAAATGGATAGAGACGGTATACTCCGCTAACAGCTTATCAGCCGCTTTACGAAAACGGCCCCGAATAAGACTCATTTACCTCCCCCCTGTTTGAATCTATAATGCTAAACCAACACCGGGAATCCGGCTATTTGGTATCCTGCACCTGCGCCTGAGTCCTGGCCGGCAGCCCCCAGAGGTGGATAAAACCGACGGCGGCGCTATGGTCAAACTCATCACCCTTCTCATAGGTAGCCAGGCTGTGCTTATATAGTGAGAACGGTGACTTTCGCCCGACCACACGACAGCTCCCTTTGAATAACCTAAGCCGCACCGTCCCGCTGACAAAGCGTTGTGAAGACCGGATATAGGCATCCAGGTCCTGGCGCAGCGCCGTAAACCACAGACCATTATAGATAAGGTCGGCATAGTCCTGAGCTACCCTCTGCTTGAAACGCAGCTGGTCCCGGGACAGGGTCATTACCTCTAAAGCAAGGTGCGCCTGAAGCAATACCACCGCAGCCGGCGCTTCATAGACCTCTCTCGACTTTATCCCCACCAGCCGGCTCTCCACATGGTCAATCCGGCCAACGCCATGCTCTCCAGCCAGCTCATTCAAGCGACTGACCAGGCTAACGCCATCCAGGCTCTGCCCATCAATGGCAACCGGAATACCAGCCTCAAAACCAATCTCAACATAGCCCGCTACGCCGGGGGCTTCATCGGGTGACTTTGTCCAGGTAAATGCCTCCTCGGGGGGCTCAGCCCAGGGGTCGTCAAGTATACCGCACTCGATAGCCTTACCCCAGAGGCTTTCATCAATTGAGTAGGGACTGGCCGCGGTAATAGGTACTGGAATACCATAACGCTGGGCATAGTCAATCGTTTCCTGGCGGGTCATCCCCCATTCCCGAGCCGGGGCAATTATCTTAAGCTCCGGCGCCAGAACGTTAAAGCTTACATCAAACCTTACCTGGTCATTCCCCTTGCCGGTACAGCCATGGGCCACTGCCTGGGCACCCTCCTCCCGCGCCACGTCCACCAGCAGCTTGGCTATCAGGGGGCGGGCTAGAGCCGTAGCCAGGGGGTACTGCCCCTCGTAAATGGCGTCAGCCTGCAGTGCCGGGAAAACGTAGTCGCTAATATATGAGTCCTTGGCATCTATCACTGACACCTTGAGGGCGCCGACATTCAGCGCTTTCTGTCGAATAAGCGAAAAGTCCTGCTCATTACCGACATCAACGCAAACAGCGACCACGTCCAGGTCGTACTTCTCCTTAATCCACCTGATAGCTACCGATGTATCCAACCCACCGCTATAGGCTAATACTACTTTGCCTGGCATAACAAACCTCCGTCAAGAATAACTGAAATCAACCCAGCTCCAGAAATGCTAGTACCGCTTCATTAAATTCAGCAGCCTTCTCGATATGGGGGCAATGGCCGCACTCGTTGAATACCTTCAGACTGCTTTTGGGAATGAGATGATATGTCTTCCGGGAGAGCTCAACGGGGTGAATCTTATCCTGCTCACAATGGACGAACAGAGTGGGTGATTTAATCAGGCGCAGCCTGTCTACCATAACTACTTCAGGCTTAAGACCGTTAACACCTACCCAGTTATGCATAATGTTCAGCATCACCCGTCTTGCCTCCGCCATCTGCATAAACCGATAGCTCATACCGGCCATCTCCCGGGCAACAAAGTCCGGGTTATAGAACTCCATTCTTGCCTTGTGTTCCAAGGCGGACCTCACCGCGGGTTCCGTGGTATCAACGTTACCCATCACCGGTATATTGCACAGCTTATGAAGCAGGGATATATCATTACTCAAACCGAAGCAGGATTCCAGGACAAGCTTATCAACCTTCTCTGGAAAGCTCGTGGCAACACTTACGGCTATAGCCCCACCGAAGGAATGCCCGATGATATCGGCATGGTCAATCCCGAAGGTATCCATAAAACCGATAATAAAGTCAGTAAAAAAAGAAATGTTGTAATCAAGGTAGGGCTTGTCGGACAGGCCATGCCCGGGCAAGTCCATCACATATACCCGGCAGTGCTCACTCAAGAAATGGAAATTAAAGTCCCAGGTCTCCATAAATTCACCGAAGCCATGAAGCAACAGAAGAGGAGGGCCATCACCCTTCACTGCGTAGCGAATATTCACACCGCCCACGGTAACATACCGCTCGTACCCGTAACCCCTCCCCCCTTCTATTTCGCTGATAATTTCATCAATGTCCATAGGATAGCTCCGCTCTCAAGCAACAGGGCCAGACAGTGCCTGCTTCAGAATACCCAGCGCTTCATCAACCTCCACCTTACCAATAATTAGAGGAGGCATAAAACGCAGTGCGTTTGGCTTCAACCGGTTAACCAGTAGGCCCCTATCAAGACAGGCCATTACCACCGATTGGGCAATATCACTGCTAAACTCCATCGCCATTAATAGCCCACACCCCCGAACATCAGTGATAAAGGAGAACTCCCGCTTCAACTTCTCCAATCCGGAAGCCAGGTAATTTCCCACCTCTCTGACATTCCCGGCAATATCATTTTCAATAATGAACTTCAGTGTTGCATACCCGGCGGCACAGGCCACCGGATTGCCACCGAAGGTAGAGCCGTGCTCCCCGGGGCTAAATACGGATGCCCCATCCTTAGCCAGGGTAGCCCCGATGGGGATACCGCTGGCCAGCCCCTTGGCTAGTGTCATTATATCAGGTTCAATACCAAACTGCTCATAGGCAAAAAGTGTCCCCAGCCGGGCTACCCCAGTCTGGACTTCATCCAGAATAAGTAGAACACCCTGCTTATCACACCAGGCCCGCACCGCAGTTAAATAGCCCTCATCAGGCAGGTTTACTCCCCCCTCACCCTGCACCAGTTCCAGCATAACGGCACAGGTCTCTTTCGCAGTAGCCGCCTTTATTGCCTCAATATCATTATACTCCACATTAACAAAACCAACTGGCAGAGGGAGGTATGGCTGCTGGTGCTTGTCCTGACCGGTAGCAGCCACCATAGCCAGAGTACGGCCATGAAACGAGCTGCGGGCGGTAACGACTTCGTAGGCCCCGTCCCGACAGCATTTCCCGTAGCGCCGGGCTAGCTTCACCGCTCCCTCGTTAGCCTCGGCACCGCTATTACTGAAGAAGACCTTATCCAGGCAGCTATGCTGAACGAGAATCTCTGCCAGTTGTACCTGGGGAATAGTATAGAACTGGTTCGAGGTATGGATGAGCGTCTGTACCTGCTCCATCACCGCCCCGGTCACTGCCGGGTGACAGTGCCCCAGGCTATCAACTGCCCAACCGGCAACAAAATCAAGGTACTTCCGGCCGTCCTCATCCCAGACCCAAGCCCCCCGTCCCTTGACCAGAGTCAGTGGTATCCGCTCCACAGTATGCATAAAATACCTGTTCTCAAGCTCCTGCCAGTGACTCATTCCAACACCCATCTTAACTAAACAACCTTTATCGTGGTTCCGCTACCACCCCCATCAATCTCCTTGAGCAGAGCATGCGGCTTTCTGCCATCCATAATAATACAGACAGCCGAACTATTAGACAAAGCCCTCAGGCAGGCTTGAATCTTGGGAATCATCCCCCCCGAAGCCACCCCCGAAGCCATCAATGCTTCGGCCTCATCCATCGTTAGCTCCGGGATAAACCTGCCCGAGCTGTCACTTATACCGGCAACATCGGTGAGAAAGATAAGCCTTTCTGCACCAACAGCAGCGGCAATTTCACCGGCCACGGTATCACCATTAACATTAAGCATCAGTGGGGTACCATCCGGCCTGTCAAACGAGTGGAGACTGAGCGGGGAGACCACCGGAACGAAGCCTGAGCCAAGCAGGGCATCCAGGAGAGCCGTGTTTACTTTGACCACATTACCAACGTAACCCATCTCTCTACCCCTGATTCTACCCTGAAGTAGGGCCCCGTCAATGCCGCTGATACCGACCGCCTGCCCACCCAGGTCATTAATTGCAGCGACAATCTCCTTGTTGACCAGGCCGCCAAGCACAGCGGCTACCATCTCAAGGGCCGTTTCATCGGTTACTCGCTCGCCACGGACAAACCTGGTAGCCACCCCCTGCCGCTCTAGCCACTTGGTTACCACCTTAGCCCCACCGTGCACGATAACCAACGGTATGCCCCGTTGCTGAAGCTCAACAATATCGGCTAGAGCGGTATCATGGCTGCCTAAGGTAGCCCCGCCAATCTTAACTACGGCAACTCTACTCAATCCCTACCCCCTTCTTCACAATAAGCAGACACGACTCAAGTTGTGTATTCACTATTAATGGCGACGTACTCCCCGGACAGGTCACAACCCCAGGCAGTAGCTTTGGCTGTACCCAGGTTAAGCTCCAGGTTTATCGCTACCTCGCTGCCACCCAATACCCTCACTACATCTGCTTCATCAAAAGATACCGGACACCCCGCCTTTACCAGGCAAATACCACCGATAGATAGGTCAATCCTTGATTCCATTACCTCAACGCCGCTCCGACCGGCCGCTGCTATAATCCTGCCCCAGTTAGGGTCATTACCGTGTACAGCTGTCTTGACCAAGGGTGACCCCGCTATTGTCCTGGCTACCAGTCCGGCGTCAGCAAAGCTGGAGGCCCCGCTAACATTGACCTCGATAAGCCGGCTTGCCCCCTCGCCATCACGGGCGATGCTCTTTGCTAGATGGATACAGAGCCGGTTAAGGGCTGCTTGAAAAGCCTCAGCCTGCCGGCTCCCCGGCGAAATGGAGCGCCCGTCATCCGCCATTCCGTCAGCCATAATCAGCGCCATATCATTGGTGCTGGTGTCCCCATCAATAGAGACCATATTAAAAGAAACGTCAGCCGCTCTTCGCAGCGCCTGCTTGAGAAAGTCTGGCCCCACGGCAGCATCAGTAGTCAAAAAACAAAGAAAAGTAGCCAGGTTGGGGTGAAGCATCCCCGATCCCTTGACTGCCCCACCGATAACAAACTCGCCACCGTCAGCACTGACCGCTACCGCCGCTTCCTTGGGAACGGTATCCGTAGTCATTATTGCCCTCGCCAGCTTATGGCCACCGCCTCTGGAAACCTTAATCCGCTTGATACCGGTCTTGATAAGGCCCATCGGCAGTCGCTTCCCGATTACGCCGGTACTGGCCACCAAAACAGCCTCCGGTGATACCCCGAGATTCCGGGCAGCCAAATTTGCCATCTCGGCGGCATCGCCAAGCCCCACCTCACCAACACAAGCATTGGCATAGCCGCTATTCACCACTACCGCACTCACCTTCCCCGACTGTAACCGCTGCCGGGACAGAACTACCGGGGCTGCCTTAATCCTGTTGGTAGTAAATAGAGCCGCCCCGGCACAGGGGACTTCAGCAGAGAGAATAGCCAGGTCAAGAACACCTTCCGCCTTCTTCTTTTTTAGCCCGGCATAGGTAGCCCCTGCCAAGAACCCCTTAGGTGTGGTAACCGTACCTGAGGTAACAAAGGAAATCTCACCATTCACTAGATAAATATACCATAGTCACTATAGCCAGGCAATGAGATTTCGTATTTGCTCCCACACCTCTACCAACCCGGGAAGGGCCTGTTGCAACCGTGTCATTGCGAGGAGTGTGGTGAAATTCTGCCTCCGGTGGTAGAATATCAAAGCAACCCCGGCATATTAATAAAGAGGAAGGTGCAACCGGATAATGGAACTAAAAACCGTCTATTTTGAACATCCCGGTAGTGAGGCTACTGAGGCAACCCTATGTATCGCCCGACAGCGAGCGGAAGAACTGGATATTAAGAAAATACTGGTGGCATCGACAAGCGGCGCCACCGCAGTCAGGGCTATGGATGTCTTCCCGGGAGTAAGGGTTATCGCGGTCAGCCATGTTACCGGTATGCGTGAAGCCAACGTTCAGGATTTCAAGGAAGAGAACAGGCAGATAGTTGAGAGCAAGGGAGGCGTCATACTGACCACGGCCCATGCCCTCAGCGGACTGAGCGCCGCGATGCGTAACAAGTATAAGACCTATGTCCTGGGGATGATAATCGCCGACACGCTGCGCATCTTCGGCCAGGGGATAAAGGTTGCCTGTGAGATAGCCCTGATGGCGGCTGATAGTGGACTGGTACGTACCGATGAGGATGTTATCTCTATCGGCGGCACAGGCCATGGCGCTGATACCGCCGTCTTGCTGAGGCCGGTAAATTCCCACAATTTCTTCGATCTCAAGGTTAAAGAAATCCTCTGTAAACCACACCTATCCTAACCCTGGTTATTCTTCTGTACCGGTAAGGGGTTACTTTTGAACACCTTGATGCTTGGAGGACCTTAACCTGTACTTCGGAGATTTGAAATCCAAAAAGGAGGCTGGTAAACTCAACGTTAAAATGAAAATTATCCATTTCACCACTGGCAAGAAGGCTGAGTACGGAATACTAAACGGGGAAGTTATTCAGGCTGCCACCGGTACTCCCTATGACGGGCTCAAGCCGGCTAACCACCGCTACAACCTCAATGATGTCAGGCTGATGGCCCCCTGCGCACCATCCAAGGTAGTAGCGGTAGGGCTTAACTACTACAGCCACGCCCAGGAGTTAGAAATGCCTATCCCCGCTAATCCACTGCTCTTTATGAAACCGTCCACATCAGTAATCGGCCCCGAGGATAAAATCCTCTACCCACGCTCTTCACAGAGGGTCGATTACGAAGGGGAACTGGGTGTAGTAATGAAGGCCTCTGCCCATCAGGTACCGGTGGAAAAAGCCCTGGACTACGTATTAGGCTACACCTGTTTTAACGATGTTACCGCGCGTGACCTTCAAAAACAGGACGGACAGTGGACCCGGGCCAAGGGCTTTGATACCTTTGCTGCTATTGGCCCCTGCATTGAGACCGAGCTTGACCCCGGAAACCTTAAAATCGAGGCCTATCTTAACGGAGAACTAAAGCAAAGAGGTAGTACCAGCGACCTGATTTTCCCCGTTCCAGAGCTGGTAAGCTTTATATCCAGTATAATGACCCTGCTGCCCGGTGATGTTATCGCTACCGGTACTCCCAGCGGCATCGGGCCAATGAGCCCCGGTGATGCGGTGGAGATAAGAATAGCAGCGATAGGTACCCTGAGAAACTATGTCGTCAAAAGCGGGGACTAAGCCCGCCCAGTTTTCCGTTGTTACCGGTTACTTCGCCGAAATACCGCCATCAATCATAAAGTCTGCCCCGGTAACGAATTTAGATTCATCGGAAGCGAGGTAGAGGACGGCGTAGGCAATGTCAATCGGCTCTCCGACATGCCCGATGGGACAGTACTTCTCGGCTATCTGCGCCAGGTACTGCTCGCTGGTCAGTCCGTAGTCTCTAGCCTCCCCGTCGAACATCGGGGTGTAGATATAGCCGGGGTAGACGGTATTAACCCGGATGTTATATCCGGCCTCACAGCAATGAATCGCCGCTGTCTTGGTAATGTTCCTCACCGCACCCTTAGCGGCATTATAGGCGAAAAAGAACGGCTCGTTGATATGGACCTCAGTAGATGAGATGTTCACTATCGAGCCCGGCTCACCACTGCCCTTCATCGTCTCAATTCCGTATTTAGTACCCAGGAAGACCCCGGTTGAATTGATGTCCATTACCGCATTCCAGTCAGCCAGGGAGGTCTCTTCTACATTCTTCACCACGGAAATCCCGGCATTATTGACGACAATGTTGAGCTTACCGTATTTCTTGATGACCTCAGTAATTACCCTTTTCCAATCATCCTCTTTCGACACATCAAGCTGAAGAAAGGTAGCCTCCCCGCCGGTCTTTCTTATCTCTTCAGCCAGCGCCTGCCCTTCCTCCACCTTCTTCCTGGTCGTAATGGCAACCTTAGCCCCTTCCTTAGCCAGCAAACGGACATCGGCTTCTCCGAGGCCGGCGGCACCGCCGGTTACCAGGGCAACCTTACCATCCACTCTTCCCATCTTTTCGTACTCCTTTCTATATTCCTCGTTTATTATGTACCGTTACAATACAAATGGCTACCAAGCGACCGGGCTAATACCGGACAAAGCACTTGGTAGCCATTCGATTTTCAATGTTTTTCCCCCGGGTTCCTCACCTCGCTCAGCTCAGTTATACACTGGCGGGGGTAAACATCCCTGTTTTCTGCTTGAACTTGTTCACCGAGTTAATCTCGATATCCAACAACTTGGCGATATTGAACTTAGCCTCCATTCCTTTGGGGTGACCAGGTAGCTGAGCGACACAACCCAGCCCGAGCTCTTCTCTTACCACAGTCATCACTGTCGAGTCGGTCAGGTCAAGAACAGAGATCTTTAATTTGTCGGCTACGTACTTCTTTGCATCCTTGGTCTTCATGCCACGGGTCATCTGGACACGTGCCACCAGGTCTCCGGCGGTACGCATTCCACCCATCCCCGAGGCGATAGAGTGAGTAATGCACATACCCAACATATCGCCCACACCTACCTACAACCCATCCACCTTAGCTATCTCCGCAGCCGCCGTCGAGCCCCGCGATACCGCATCCGAGGCGATAATATCGGTCAACGGACTGCCGCCGACCCCCATTCCCATATTGGCATGCACCGGTATTTCGGCAGCCTCCATACAGGGCTTTAGCATAGTACAGAGACGGGCTACATTCCAGGCACAGGAGCGCCTGGTGTTGGTATTTACCACCGGCCCGTAGACGGTAACCCCGGCCTTGGCCGCCACCTTGACCTGCTGGTGCGGCCACAGACCAGCCAGACGCACCCCATCATAGGTTAGTGCGCCGTGTATCCCCAGGATAAACTCTGCCGCCATTCCCATCTCGATGAATATGTTGGGGTACTTTTTCCTCAGTATCTCGCAAGCCCGCAGGGTGGCCAGAAAGTCTACATCACCAAATCCACCTGTGGTATCGAAATTGACACCATCAGCACCCGCTTCATACATACCACTGGCGACGTAGACCATATCCCTGGTCGCCGCCTCCATCATCTCCTCACTGGCCTCCCTGGCCTCCTCTATCTTTCCCTCAGTGAGCAGCATCGTCGGGTTACGGAAGGGACCATCGGGTTGGGTATAGGAGCCCAGATTGGGCATTGCTCCGTAGTAGATGGGGATAATGGTGGACAGTAACGTCTGCTCCATCTCCTGCTGCTCGTCAGCCAGAATATTCTTTACCGGCTTAAAGCTGTAGTCAACGTGGCTGAAATCCATGGTATCGGAGCCCAACACCCTCTCGTAAATCTCGGTACATAACTGTCTGCCGATGCCCAGGCCATGGCCGGCCCCACCCGATACCCCCATATTGAGCTTGATAGTGCCGCCATCGTGGGTCAGCAGGATTTCATTGCCCGGCTCGACACTGACGAACCGTTGAGGAGAAGCGTAAATATCGAAGAGGTGCTTTATCTCATCGTCCGAAAGAGGAGATCCCCCGCACCTATCGGCAGCATCCTGGCTGCCCTCTTCAATATCCTTCCTGAGTTCGGTCTCGGTCATCTCATGGCGATAACCATCCCCGAAACGCTGCACGGTATTTGCCATCATTAATTACCTCCTTCTTTAATTATCATCACTAATCTGCTAAACCTGGTCTTCCGGCCACATTAATAGCGGCCCCATATTGGTGCCACCATCGACACGCCAGGTAACCCCGGAAACCCAGCTGGCGCGGTCGGAAGCAAGGAACAGGGCCGTATTGGCGATGTCAATCGGCTCACCCATCCGGCCCAGTGCTATCTCAGCCGCCGTCACCGCATCATCAATACCATAGGACGCCATCATCTCTGTGTGTGTACAACCGGGGGCAATCGCATTTACCCTTACGTTATAGCGACCCCACTCAAAAGCCAGTGTGTTGGTCAGGTGACGCACTCCAATCTTGGCACAATTGTAGGCTGTCTGGTTCGGGATCGGGTTAAAGGCATCGGTAGAAGCTATGTTGATAATGCTACCCTTCCTCCGCTTAATCATCCCCCTGGCTACTGCCTGGTTCATCAAGAAGGTCCCTTTAAGGTTGGTATCAATGACAATGTCCCAGTCCTCTTCGGAAAAATCAATCGACGGATTCACCCGCAGCACGGCGGCGGCGTTAGCCAGGGTGTCGACATCACCCAGCTCAACCTCCACCTTCTGGACCAGGTTGGTGACGGAGGCCTTATCCGAAATATTGAACTGAACGGCCAATGCCTGTCGCCCGATCTTCCGGATTTCCTCCGCGGTATTATTTAGCTCATCACCGGCAACGTAATCACAGACGGCTACATCCGCCCCAGCCTCAGCGAAGAGGAGGGCAATCGCCCGACCGATACCGCGCCTGCTGCCGGTGACAATAGCCACCTTCCCTTCCAGGGATAAACAGGGTACTGCCAATCTTCTATCCTCCTTACTTTAATATCTTTTTGCTTTAGTACCTAAAATCGGTATTCCCAGCACCATAACCAGATGGTTATCGCACTGGATTGACATATGTTATTCTATTCTATTATATTTCTACTTTGCAAGAAGGTCTATCCCATATACTATACATTCTTGCTCAAGGATTTTTGTGATAACTCACAAACAATCATAGTGACACAACTGTTACTTGACACAATTATTATCAAGCATTATAGTGAATCTATATAGGATGAGGTAACCAATTCTAGCGAGAGGCACTATGGAGAAAATAAGGGTACTGGTCGCTGATGACCATCCGTTATTTCGGGAGGGCTTGAGCCGTCTCTTTCAGGACGAGAAGGACCTGGAGTGTGTCGCAACGGCAGAGGATGGCGAAGAAGCGGTCAGGCTAACGCAGGAGCTTTGCCCGGATGTCGCCATACTCGATGTTAACATGCCCAAGCTTACCGGTATTGATGCCGCCAGGCAGATTAAGAATACCTGTCCGAAGACCGCTATCCTGATGCTCAGCGCCTACAAGTACAACCACTACGTAATCACCTCGATACAGGCTGGTGTGGACGGCTATTTACTCAAGAATACTCCGCGCAGCGAACTGATAGAGGCTATCCGTATGATTCACTCCGGTAAGGGCGTCTTTAACCTCGAGGCTATCAGTAAAATTCTTCGTAAGCTGACCTCCGGGACAGACAGCGCTAAATCAGGACCCAACGAACTGCGCAAGCGTGAACTGGAGGTACTCAAGCTAGCCGCTCGCGGAATGAGCAACAAACAGATTTCCAGTGAGCTTAATATCACCGATAACACGGTTGGTACCCACCTGGTCAGTGTCTTCAGGAAGCTGGGAGTCGAGTCACGCACCGAAGCCGCCCTTTATGCCTTAAAGGAAGGACTGATTAGCACCGACGACATCGCCAGTAAGAAAGAAACATAACCGGATATCCACCTTACTTCCTTACCCCAATACCACCATTGTTTTTATCCTGACTACTTTTTTGAAAGGTGTGCTTCATTGAAAGAGTGGGGAAATGCCAGTTAAGAAAAAAGGGCAATCGTCCAGCGAACTACTGGGACTGCGCAAGCTATCTGCCGCCTCAAGGACGACAGGTAGGTATAAGCTGGTGGAGAAAACGCTGCGTGAGAGCGAAGCGAAATACCGCTCGCTGGTATCCCATATCCCCGACGTAATATGGACGACAGACAAAGACATGCGTATTGTCTTCGTAAGCCAGAATGTGGAGGCAATCTCTGGCTATACCCCTGATGAAGAATACGAGATGGGCCAGTGGTCAAGCTGGTTTGATAGAGTTCACCCCGATGACTTTGAAAGGGTCGAAGCTGTTTACAAAGCACTAATTGAGGAGAGGCAACCCTACAATACCGAGTACCGCTTCAAGAGAAGGGACGGCAAGTGGATCTGGGTATACGATAGAGCGGTGGCAACCTACGAAAAGAACGGTATGAAATATGCCGACGGCCTACTTTCCGACATCACGGAGCGCAAACAGGCGGAAGAGGAAACGAAAAAGCTGAAGGAAAAATACGAGAGCGTGATTAAGCATATCCCCGATACCATATATTCTGGCCTACCCGATGAGACGTGCACAATGACCTTTGTATCAGAGAGATATAGGGAGTGGACAGGATACTCCCCGGAAGACTTCTATCAAGACCCCTGGGCATGGCCAAAAACAGTCCACCCCGAAGATAGGGCCAGTGCCATGGAGGCCTATGCCAGGGCCTACGAAAGCAAGACTGAGTATAACCACGAGTACCGAATAGTCCATAAAGACACCGGGCAGGTACGCTGGGTCAGGGACCATGGTGTGCCAGTCATCGATGAAAAGGGAACCCTGACATTGATTGATGGCATAATAACCGATATCACCGAGCGCAAGCAGGCGGAAGCCGAAATCAAGAGGCTGAAGGAAAAATACGAGAGCCTGATTCGGAATATTCCGATTACGATATATTCTTCCCTGCCCGATGAGACCTCGACGACAATTTTTGTATCAGAGAGATATAGGGAGTGGACCGGATACTCCCCGGAAGATTTCTACCACGACCGTTATACCTGGCCGAAATCGGTCCACCCCGAAGATAGGGCCAGTGCCATAGAGGCCTATGTCATGGCCTACGAAAGCAAGACTGAGTATAACCACGAGTACCGAATAGTCCACAAAGACACCGGGCAGGTACGCTGGGTCAGAGACAATGGTGTGCCGGTCACCGATGAAAAGGGAACCCTGATATTGATTGATGGCATAATAACCGATATCACCGAGCGCAAGCAGGTCGAAGAAGCACTACAGAAGAGTGAAGAATTCAGTTCCAAGTTGCTGAATAATTCCCCCAATCCGATAGTGGTTATCAACTCAGATTTATCAGTAGGGTATGTAAATCCGGCGATGGAGAGGATGACCGGGTTTTCCTCTAGAGGGCTCCTGGGTAAAAAGCCCCCCTATCCATGGTGGACGGAAGAGATCCGGCACAAAGTCAGTAAAGACCTGCAGGAAGCCTTGAGTGAGGGAATAAGCAAAAGGGAGAGGCTCTTTCAAAAGAGGAATGGAGAGCGGTTCTGGGTTGAGGTAACCGCGGCACCGGTAACACACAATGACGGCTCCAGGTACCTCCTGGTTAACTGGACTAACATAACTGAGCAGAAGCGGCTCAGGGAAGACATGGAGTTCTATATTAGGGAAATAACTATTGCTCAAGAACAAGAGCGCAAGAGAATCTCCCGCGAGCTACACGATGAGACAGCCCAGTCCCTGGCCGACCTTTATACTGATGTTGATATGATTATAATGAAGGAACAGTTATCGGAAAAGGTTGTCCGGCGGCTGGAGCAGTTAAGGCTTAAGATTGACAGTATGCTTGAAGAGGTGCGCCGCTTCAGCCACGAGTTACGGCCGGGGCTTTTAGACCAGTTCGGACTGATACCATCGCTGGAATCCCTGGCCGAGGATGTGAATACAGAGGAAAAGTTAAGCTGCCGTCTCGAGGTAACCGGCTCCGAGCAACGGCTATCGCCCGAAGCTGAGGCGTTCCTGTTCCGTATTACTCAAGAGGCGCTGCGGAATATCAAGAAACATGCCAAAGCGACCGAGGCTATCGTTAGAGTTGATTTCAGCCGGGGTAAGGCTGGACTCAGTATCACAGACAATGGTATCGGCTTTAAAGTGCCAGAAATCCTGAGTGGCTTTGCCCGCAGGGGCAAGCTGGGTCTAATGGGTATGCAGGAACGAGCTCACCTCCTTAACGGCAGCCTCAAAGTGAAATCAACCGCTGGTAAGGGCACCACGGTAACAGTGGAGATACCGATGCAACCAAGTCACAGCACTCGCTCTGGCTGAAGTAGTTCCCGAGGAAGCCGCTCTATTCGCACAATAGTCCTCCCCTACCCCTCCCGCGCCTTATTTTGCAGCTCGTAGAGCTTGTTGATTGCCTCCAGTGGCGTCAGGGAGTTTATGTCAAGTCCTTCCAGTTCCTCCACCACCGGTGATTTTTGCCCGAAGAGTAATATTTGCTGGGCCACCTCTTTCTTCCGCTTAGGGCTTTCCCGTTCTCCTGTCTTTCGACTGCTGTCCCCTTCCATCTTCTCCAGCACCTCATTAGCCCGCTGCACCACCGACCTGGGTAAGCCCGCCAGTTGAGCGACATGGATGCCATAGCTCTTATCAACCCCACCCGGTACAATCCGGTATAAGAAGACCACCCTCCCCCCCTCTTCGGTTACCGCCACGTTAAAGTTTTTCACCCGGGGTAGAACAGCGGCCAACTCCACCAGCTCATGGTAGTGAGTGGCAAAGAGGGTCTTGGCACCCAGCCGGGAATTATTATGGATATACTCACAAACCGCCCGGGCAATGGAAAGTCCATCATAGGTACTGGTGCCCCGCCCGATTTCATCAAGGATAATCAGCGAGCGCGGCGTGGCATTATTCAGGATATTGGCTGTTTCCACCATTTCCACCATAAAGGTGGACTGACCAGCAGCGATATCTTCCCCGGCGCCGATGCGGGTAAATATACGGTCAACCAGACTGATGGTAGCAGAATCGGCGGGAACAAAGCTTCCTATCTGTGCCAGAAGGACGCTTAAGGCGACCTGCCTTAAGTAGGTTGACTTACCTGACATATTGGGGCCGGTAAGGACGATAAGCTGGGCATCATCATTGGAGAGATAGGTGTCATTGGGCACAAAGCTACTTGCCGGCAGACCTCTCTCTACTATCGGGTGACGCCCCCCGTTAATGACTATTTCACTGTCAGTGGTTAACCTGGGCCGGACATAGCCATAATGCATCGCTACCTCGGCCAGGCTGGAGAAAACATCAATGTTCGCCAGGGCACCGGCAACCGCCAGAATGCGCTCGCTGACAGTAGCTACCTGGCAGCATACCCGATGAAAGATATCCGACTCAAGCTCACCAATCCTGTCACGGGCATTCAGAATCAGGGACTCATACTCCTTTAGTTCAGGAGTGAAAAAGCGCTCACCACCGACCAGTGTCTGCTTTCTAATGTAGCTCTGGGGCACCTGGCCAAGGTTAGCCTTAGACACCTCAATATAGTAACCGAAAACCCTATTGAAGCCGACCTTGAGTGATTTAATCCCGGTCTCTTCCCGTTCTTGACGCTCCAGATTAGCCAGATACTGCTTGGCATTCTTAGCTACCAAACGGAGGCTATCCAACTCCTCGGAAAACCCCCTTCGCACTACGCCGCCTTCACTCAAAGACGAGGGGGGTGACTCTTCCATCGCCTCTGTAATTAAATCAATAACATCCTGGCGGGGCTTGAGCTCGTCCCTAAGCCAGCCGATAGTACTACCTTCATTACCGGCGTCGATTACTTCGATGAGTTTGGGAAGAACCTCCAGACTGCGCTTCAGGCTGATTAACTCGCGGGGGGTAGCTACGTTACTCCTCACCCGATTAATCAACCGTTCCAGGTCAGCCACCTTATCAAGCCAGGAAATCGTCTGGCTGCGAGCCAAGGTGTTATCGAAGAACCATGTGATGACATCCTGCCTCTTGACCAGTTCCGTTATGTCAAGTAAGGGCTGCCCTAGCCAGCGTTTCAGTAGCCGGCTCCCCATCGGTGTTCTAGTCAGGTCAATCACCGAGAGCAGGGAGCCATCGGCTCCCTGCAGACGACCTGAGTGGAACAGCTCCAGATTTTTCTGGGTCTGCGCATCAAGCGCCATAAACGAATCCGTAGAATAGGTGGCAAGCCGGGTTAGCTGTCCCAGGACCCCCTTCTGCGTTTCTCGAATATAGCTAATGATAGCACCGGCAGCTCTCACCGCCAGGGGAAGGTGACTGCAGCCATAGCCATCAAGGGCGGCCACTCCAAAATGCTTAAGCAATGTCTGCTGGGCCCCGTCCAGCTCAAACCAGTAATCCTCAAGGCGGCTTACCGGAGATGTTAATTCCAAATCAGATAACTGAGAGCTATCCGCTGTAATGACCTCCGATGCCTTGAGTCGCTCCAGTTCCGCATTAACCCGCCCAAGAGGTAGCTGGGTAAGTGCAAAATCACTGGTGGTGATATCAACATAGGCAATACCCGCCGCCTCATCACCCAGAACAAGGCTGACCAGATAGTTATTGGTTCTGCTATTAAGGAGGCCGGGCTCAATGACCGTTCCCGGTGTTACCACCCGCACCACATCACGTTCAACAATACCCTTACTCTCACCGGGCCTGGTCACCTGCTCACAGATAGCAACCTTATAGCCGCGATTAATAAGCCTGGCCAGATAGTTATCCAGGGCATGATAAGGTATACCGGCCATAGGCACCCGGTGCCCCTTACCCATCTCTCTTGAAGTCAGGACAATATCCAGCTCCCGGGAGGTAAGCTCGGCATCCTTATCGAAGGTCTCATAGAAATCCCCCAGACGGAAGAGGACGATAGCCTGGGGATAATCGCGCTTTATCCTGAGGTACTGCTGCCGAACAGGGGTTAGCCCTTCTTTTACCATCAAAGCCTATTCTACTAGAATTTGCGGCAAAAAAGAAGGACGATTTTAGCCTACCTTACCCCCATTTCACCTGGTTTACCTCGCGAACCGAGAAGATGAATCGGACCTGTGCCGCAGACCAACTATTTCCTGGTTTCCTTGGGCTTTCTGACCAGAATAGGCAGCTCCGAGTGCTTCAGTACAAAATCCGCCACGCTGCCGAAGATCAGGCGACCCAGGCCGCTATGCCCATGGGTACCCAGAGCGATAAGGTCGATATCATTCTGGACAGCATAGTTGACAATAGTCTTGCCGGGGTCCCCGGGCAGAGTGACACACTCCACGTGCAGTCGCTTCCGGCGCAGCCTCTTTGCCACACGTTGTAGGTATTCTCCAGCCACTTCCCCGTCTCTCTGAATCTTTTCCAGCGGGGTGGCATGATAGTAACCGATTAACGGCTGGACAACAGCACCCGGTGGAACGGTAACCTCGAGAAGCACCACCTTACTGCCGGAACACAGCGCTACCTCGGCAGCAGAGGGTAAAATCTGCTCAGTAAGACTGGAACCATCCAGACAAACCAGAATTTTTTTGAACATTAAGCCTCCTTTCTCAAAAGCCGACCACACCTAGATACTTTTGTCTTATGGGTGGTTATGCTATGGTATTGTAATGGCAAAGCCATGTCAAGAAGAACAGTTGCGTAATCGCCAGCAAAAGTATTAAGATATTAAGCGTCACAGAGATATAAAGAACTTAATCTTAGAGGTGTTGATAATGATTATGGAGCCAGTTCACATTGGGTTTGGCAATATAATAGCCATGAACAGAGTTATTGCCATAGTCTCACCGAACTCAGCGCCTACCAAGCGCGCCGTCCAAGAAGGAAGAAACAAAGGGCTACTGGTTGATATGACCAACGGCAGAAGAACGAAGGCTGTTATCATCACAGACAACGGGCATATTATTCTAGCAGCGCTGGCTCCAGAAACCATTGCTGGGCGGCTACAAGCCAGCCGAGAAGACCCTGCACTAAAGCTAGAGCTAGAGCCAAGCGATGAAAAATGCGAGCTGTGAGAACCAGCCCTCTTTTGATTCTCCGCCAAGACCTTTACTGATAGTCCTATCCGGCCCATCGGGCGTAGGTAAAGATGTGCTCCTGACCAGAATGAGACAGTCCGGTTTCCCCCTAAAATATGTCACCACGGTAACCACACGAGGTAAGCGGGCTAACGAGAGAGATAATGAGCACTACCACTTTGTCTCCCCGGGAGAATTCCAGGAGATGATAAGAAATGAGGAATTACTGGAGTGGGCCAATGTTTACGGGAACTGGTATGGCGTACCCAAGCAACCGATTCAAAAAGCCCTGGAAAAAGGACAGGACACAATAGTAAAGGTTGACATCCAGGGAGCAGCTACTATTAAAAAACTCCTGCCGGAAGTAGTCTCTATCATCGTCATGCCGCCATCTATGGAAGGGCTCGTCAGCCGGCTCAATCAACGCCGTACTGAAACACCCTTCGATCTAGCCCTGCGCATAAAAACTGCCGGGGGAGAAGTAAAGCAACTGGCCCTTTTCGACTATGTAGTAGTAAACAGGGAGGACGAAGTTGACCTGGCTGTATCAGAGGTCAAGGCAATCATTACTGCGGAAAAGTGCCGGGTAAGCCCGCGAAAGATTACCCTATAGACCAGCCAGTTAGAATAACGGCCGCAGTAGCCAGGCAACTAAATAGCCCAGCCCCCCACAGACAGGAAAGGTGATTACCCAGGCAGCGACAATTCGGCGCGCCACACCCCAGCGCACCGCCGAAAGTCGTTTGGTAGCGCCGACCCCCATAATAGCCGCACTGCTGCAGTGAGTGGTGCTTACCGGGATACCCAACTGCGAGGCTCCCTCAATCACCCCCGCCGCAGCAACATTAGCCGCAAAGGCATGAATCGGCTCCAGGGCAGTAACCTTCATCCCTACTGTTTTGATAACCCGCCAGCCGCCCATGAGCATACCTAGACTGATAGCGGCGGCTGATACCCCTATTACCCACCAGGGAATATTGTCCCACAGGCCGGTCTGGCCGGTATGAATTACCAATGCCATGGTGATGATGCCTATCGGCATTTGACCGTCATTCTTACCGTGGCTGTAAGCAAGAAAGGCGGTAGTAAGCCACTGCAAGCGGGTAAAGATAGTTCGCAGTTTAGCCGGAGCGCTACGGCGGAACACCCAAAAGAGAGCAATCATCAGACCAAAACCACCGGCGAAACCCAGAGCCGGGGCAGTCGCCACTGAGACCAGAATCCGTTGCATAACACTCCACACCACCGCCCCGCTACCAGCTACCGCTACTCCGGCGGCAGCCAGCCCGGCAATAAACCCATGGGTGAGACTTATCGGTACACCATAGTAGGTAGCGATAACACCCCAGATAACAATGGCAATCAGAGCGGCAACCAACGGGAGATAAGAAGTCATCGCCTCCGGGGCCAGAATCCCCTTGCCGATGGTCTTGGCAACTGCCGTGCCGGTAGCGGCACCAGCCAGATTAAAGCAGGAAGCTAGTATGATAGCATTTCGGGGAGAAAGAGCACGAGAACCAACCGAAGCAGCCACGACATTGGCGGCGTCATTGAAACCGTTAACTACAGCAAAACCGAGCGCCAGAGAAATAATCAGGACAAGAAACGGGTCAGGCATGCTTGAGGGCTACCCCTTCAAGGACATTAGCCACATCCTCACACCGATCGGTTGCCGTTTCCATATACTCGTATATCTCGCGCCATTTAATGACCTGAGCGATGTCTATGTTATCATCAAAGAGCTCAGCCATCGCAGCACGGAATATCCGGTCAGCAACATTCTCCAAGCGGTTAATCTCCACACACCGCTCAAGCACCTGCTTCAACTCGGCACGACGCCTCAGTTTAGGCAGCACCTTCTCTATCTCAATCGACGCTTGGACGATAACATCAGACAGTTCCTTAGCCCTCAGCGTAGGGCACTCTATCTTATAAATAAGGATGGCATCGGCCGCTTTATCAATAAAGTCAGTCACATCATCCAGGGTATGGGCCAGCAGCGCTATATCCTCCCTGTCAAACGGGGTAACGAAGGTGCGGTGTAGCTGAGCCATAATCTGATGGGTAATAGTATCGCCCTGGTGCTCGAGCTCGGCTATTTCAGCCACGCTTTTCACAACATCACCGCAGGTATCAAGCATTCCCTGCAGTTCCTCAGCCGCCTTGACCATATTCCGGGCACTCTGCTCAAAAAGCCCAAAAAACTTTTCCTCTTTAGGGATAAAAGGGAATCTAACCATTACTATTTCTCCTCCGTCACTAAAGATCGCACAAATACCTCCATCTGGATTATAACTAAGATTAGGAGGCCAAAAGCCCGGGCATAAAATCTGTACTTTGAGTTTAGATGAGGACTATGTACTTGTCAAGAAAAAGACTTATTGACAGAAGTCAGATAGACGAGTAAAATTCTCCGAGCACCGTGGAAAAATAATCGAAGCAAGCTGGTGAAGAAAGTGGGATAAACTTGACCGTTTCCTGAATCGGTGCCATTATTATGGCTATGATTTAGAAGTTTAAACCAGACAGAGGATAATGGGTACGAAAGAGGCGCTAACGGAATGACAAAAAAAGAGCTTGTTGAGGAATTACCCACCATTCGTCCGGGTGACCGGGTACTGCGCAGGCGGAGGAGACCTCAAGGAAAGTGGCGTACCATCTCTCAAAATAT
>SDBT01003026.1_pt1 | contig 29198 bp, 23 predicted proteins | sample 2277101 | NCBI WGS metagenome assembly SDBT01 (sample SAMN10404973, study PRJNA504765) | marine sediment metagenome | isolation source: marine sediment core GS10_PC15, 103 cmbsf | place: Arctic Ocean: Southern Knipovich Ridge | collected 2010
GAGGAAGAGCCTGAAGCACCTTTCGAAGAGCCGGATTCCAGTTGGGTTTCAGTGGTATCCTTTAATCCAAACGAAATTTCATTTAAAGCTTTTTCTGACAAACAGGCACTTTTCGTTATATCAGAAATGTATTATCCCCCAGGCTGGAAAGCTTACATCGATGATGAAGCGGTAACTAAAATTTACAAAACCAATCATGCGATACAATCGATCATATTTCCTGCCGGCGAGCATGAAGTCGCTTTGCGTTTTGAACCCGATTCGTACTATAATAATATCAGAATTTCCTATGCCTCGACCGGGATATTATATATCACCATACTTTTATCCCTCCTGTACACATATAAGGGTAAATTGTCAGACCTGTTAAAAAGGGATAAATCCAAAGAATAGCCCATAATGAAGAAAGTATTACTGATAACCTACTACTGGCCACCGGCTGGTGGACCGGGCGTACAGCGCATTTTAAAGTTTGCCAAATATTTTCCGCAATTTGGATGGCAGCCTCTTATTCTCACAGTAGCAAATGGAGAATATCCGGCAATCGATGAAAGTCTAACGGGTGAGATACCGGAAGATGGGATAATTTTTAAGACAAGATCGTTAGAACCAAATCAATTGTATAAAAAGTTTGTTGGTCTCAAGAAGGACTCTTCAGTTCCCATATCCGTACTTGCTGAGGAAAATAGATCTTTAAAACAATCTGTGGCACATTGGATAAGATTGAATTTATTTCTTCCTGATGCAAAAGTTGGCTGGCTACCCTATGCGCTCTCCGAGGGGAAAAAAATAATCAGCGATCACCAACCGGATATTATTTTTTCGTCCTCCCCACCACCAACCGCCCATCTGATCGCAAGGAAATTGAAAGCATACAGTCAAGTGAAATGGGTTGCAGATTTCAGAGATCCCTGGACAGATATTCATTATTATGAGAATCAAAACCGACTGGCAATTACAAAATGGTTTGACAGAAAACTGGAAAAGAAAGTGTTAAACGATGCTGACCGGATAGTCTGTATCAGTAAACTTGATATTGAACAGGATTTTTTTAAAAAAACCGCTGCAGAAAAATGCATCAATATCCCGAACGGGTATGATGACCAGGACTTTGAAAATCTAAACCCAAAGCCTGAAAGAGAAAAAAAGTTTACGCTCCTTCATCTTGGTGCAGTAGGGACTGAACGGAATCCGGTTCAACTATTTAAGGCCGTTCACACCCTTTACAAAAAAAATATCCTCACTCCTGATTCATTTACCCTGCGCTTTATCGGTAATATTGAGAAAGAAGTTTTAAATACGATCAAGCAGGAAATGATCAGTGATTTTGTAGAAGTTATTGATTATATGCCGCACACTCAGGCAATCGAAGAAACGGAGCGGGCATCTGCCATGCTTTTACTGGTGACACAGTCAAAAAAGAATATCCGCATCCTTCCCGGAAAGACATTTGAATATCTGAGAACCGGAAAGCCGGTTCTTGCCCTGGGTCCGCAAGGCGGAGAGGTAGACCGGATTCTCTCTGAGGTTCAGGGAGGAAAGTTAATCGAATATGAGGATAGGGAGAAGATCCAATCATATTTAATTTCTCTGATTGACGCATGGCATGATGATACCATGCACTATGCCCGGCCAGAATTGATCAAAAAATATGAACGTAAGAATCTTACTGCAGATCTTGTACGGGTTTTTGAAGAGTTAATCTAAAAAGAAATTCTTATTTTTAGATTCTTAACAATGGGTATTGTATCTGATAGCCCTAGGCAATCAAAGATTTCTTACTTCAGGGTTAGTAAAGCACTGTCTTAAACTACCACCCCCTGTTTTCTCCTCCTTAGTAAGGAGGGGAGATGATTTAAATACATTTTTTTACGTCCTTGCGAGAAATAAATTATTTAGGTAGGAGTCAATCTGAAATTAATAAAGAATAAATATCTGTTTTTTTTGCTACGTATCTGGAGAGATATAACAAACCCCACACAGTGGCCCTTGTCACAAGATTTGCATTCTCAGAATCTGGGTGAATACTATTTTCTTTTTTCTAAAGAAGCCGTAAAGAACCAGAAAGGGGGCCAAAAAAGTATCGTATACGATGATAGGGGCATTCCAATGAATCCTACCTATATCGATGTAAAGGATAAGGACTTTGTCTATTATCCTATTACCATTGGCCAGGTTGGTCTGGCTGTCTATCATACATGGTTGAATTCGAAAATAAAGACTGATAGAGACCGATTTATTAAATTTGTTAACTGGTTTATGGCAAACGCCAAAGAAGATCATAATCTGGGGATGTACTGGGAGACAGACGTGCCCCTGCCACAATATAAAAATCCCGGACCATGGAAATCGGCCTTTGCACAGGCCCGGGCCATTTCAGTTTTGCTTCGGGGATATCAGCTGACCGGTAACAAACAGTTCGCAGAGGCCGCGCAGAAAGCACTTGTCCCATTTATCGTCCCTGTTGATCAGGGGGGTGTAATGGCGATCACTGAACACGGGCCATTTTATGAAGAATATACTGCTGAAGTCCCTACCCTGGTTCTTAATGGAATGATATTCACACTTTGTGGCGTCTATGATTTCGTCAGAGTTTTTCCAGAAAATCAGATGGCAAAAAAGATATTTAATGAAGGGATCAGCACTGTGAAGGGTCTTTTACCCGAATATGACCTTGGCTACTGGTCCCGATATAATCTTTGTAACTCGGATTGGTACCCGGCGGTGGATCCATCCACTATAACTTATCAACATTTACATGTAACCCAATTAGATTTATTACACAGGATTACCGGTGATGCAATCTTTGAATCCTATAGCCAGAAATTCAGAAAACAAATTAATACCATCAATATCATGCGGATGTATCATCAAAAATATAAAGCATTGAAAAAACTAAAACGATTATAAACCTGAACATAGCCATTATTAATTATATATGGGGAGAGGATACCAAATGAATAATCCTGAAGTAAGATCAGCCAGCATACGGGATGTCCGGTTCGGAAAAAACGTTATGGTTATAGAACCTTCAAATATGTATGAATGTAGTATTGGTGATGATTGTTTTATAGGACCCTTCGTCGAGATTCAAAAAGGAGCCGTGATCGGACAAAATACCCGTGTTCAGTCTCATGTTTTTATTTGCGAGCTAGTCACCATCGGCAGAGACTGTTTCATTTCCCATGGGGCTATGTTTATCAATGATCTGTTCAGTGAGGGCAAGCCGGCAGTGGACAGCATAGATTGGAAGAAAACCAACATCGGCAATAACGTTTCCATCGGTACCAACGCAACCATATTACCCGTAAATATTACCGATAATGTGGTCATTGGGGCAGGCAGTGTGGTGACAAAAGATATTCTTGAACCGGGGATCTATGCTGGTAACCCGGCAAAAATAATCAGATCGATCGGGAGCAGATAATATGGCGGGTACCCTGTTATTAATCCCTAAAAAACCCGGCGGTAATGATCTGTATATAGAAAAGGTACATCGGCTTGAACACTTTATAAATCAATATTATGACCGCTATTTAAAAAAAACATCCTTTCATCATACAACTGATGGGGCTCTGCTTATTGAATTTCGTAAAAATAACAAAATTAAAATTTTTACAGATGATAAGGGAAACTGGCTAACCTTTGAAGGAACCGTTTTTGCGCGTAAAAAGACCAAGGCCTATAATGCGCAAGAATTGCTGACACTCTATTTGCAGGCACCTGCAAAATTTCCTGATGATCTTGATGGTCATTTCGTAATAAAACTATACGATGCAACCCGGAACATCTACCTGATAGTCAATGATATACTGAAAAATAAAATAAACTATCTTACCGAGAACGATCAGTTTATCTTATTTACGCCATTCGTAATTCTATCAGGAATTCTTAATAAACCGGAACCTGATCTGTATGCCTTTAATGAATTTATGTGGCGCTATTATATTCTGTCAGAAAGATCTGTATTTAAAAACGTCAGCAAATTGGCAGCCGCATCTGTTTATGAGATAAACAAAGGTAAAATCAGTCTTAAAAAATATTGGGACTGGCCTCAAACCTATCTGGACCTCCCTTTTCAAACCGCGGTTGATCAGATGACAGAATCGATGAAAGAATCCGCCCAACTGATTCACCATACCTTTGATACACCTTGTATCGATTTTACCATGGGGCAGGACACACGACAGGTCGTGGCAGCTTTTACCAATCAACATTTGCCCATAACAACCTCGATTTTTGGCAAAGAAGATTTTTACGAAGTCCAGAGCATAAAAGAAATGTCCGACCGTCATAACCTAGAGCATCATAATATTCAGTTGAGTGATGATTATTTGAAGGAAAGCTGGTACCATTTTGAAAAATCACTTCTTCTCGGTAATGGTGAGCAGCCGGCTCATTTATTGAGCCGGATTTTATATATGCGTGAAAAACAAAAACAATGGGGTAATGTAGTTCTGAATGGGCAGGACGGCCACTTTTATAAAAATGGTCTCTGGGATGAGATGTATACGATAAATTTGTACCGTGAACCAAAAGAATTTAACATTAATTTATTTCTTAAGTTCAGAGCATTGAGTAAAAATTATCGAGATGATATTTTCAATTCTGATTTTATAAAAATTAAGAATAATTCCGGTTCTTATTTTAGTCAAATGATCAGGGACACCATAAAAAATCATTTACACAGTCCGGTATCCATACAGGTGGATCGGTTTGATATATATTGCTGGCTAAACTTTATCCATGCGGCCAATAATGCGATGAACAATATTTTTGACTCTATATCTCCCCTACTCCTCAGACGAAATCTTGAGCTGGCTATCCAATTACCCGTCCAGTGGAAATTCAATCTGTCAAAATTTCAACGTGCTCTTATATTTCAACTTGATCCAAAACTGGCAGCAGAAAAAACTGATTTTGGGGGCGTCAACATGATGCCAAAAAATTTTATAACCACAATTCCCTTTCATTTGCGCTATTATTTCTTTCAATCTGCAAGAATGCGTAACAAGTTAAAAACAAAATTTGGAATGAAGGTCATCACCCACATACAGGAGGCCTGGGATTATCAGCCCGTTTATCAGGGATTTTACAAGACACCTGAGGTTCAGGAACTTTTAGATTTTAATACAATGAACTTATCAGGTATCATTGATAAAGATCCATGGCAGTCATTTTTAAATGATTATCAGGATCAAAACTACCAGACAATAAACAATCTGGACTATATATTAAAGATCGCCGGGATTGAATATTTATTAAAGATGGCCGATCAATTATCTTAAAATGCAATATATCTCCACAGGATCTCAAAATAATTCTTGATTTTGCGCAACATTTAAGTTACATTTACGAGTAACTTTTTTACTCATAATATGTTAAAATCAATTATCACATCAGAAACACGGATCAAACTTCTACTGAAATTCTTTTTAAATCCGGAAAATTCAGGATACCTGCGTCAGTTAGCAAAGGAATTCGGTGAGTCAACCAATAGTATTCGTCTTGAACTTAACAAGCTAAGCAAAGCCAAGATCCTCTCAGAGAAATTTGTAGGCAGAAACCGGATATTCAAGGCAAACACCTCCCATCCTCTTTTTGAAGATATCCGCAGTATCGTTTTAAAATCTACAGGCATTGATAAAGTTGTTTCAGACATTATAAGCAAATTTGGTTCCGTTCAATTAGCTTTTATCAGAGGGGATTATGCCGGCGGTATTGACAGTGGTCTGATCGATCTTGTAATCGTCGGATCTGATATTAATATGATTGAGTTGGAGAGAGTACGATCTAAAACCGAGAAACTTATCGACCGGAAAATTTCAATTCTTATTCTTGACAAGGGTGAATTCAAGAGTTTAAGAGAAAATTTATTGAGCAAATCCTACTTTGTTTTAGTGAAAAGTGTGGAAATATAAAGAGACGATTCTGTACGGTATGAAACCGTGAAGAATTTAATCACCAGAGAAGATATGAGATATTTGACAGACATATCCAGTTTCATCGGGCATTATGGATTATCGAATTTCCTGTATATGTCACTGAAGAAACTTCTTAGAAAAATCTCATTATTAAAATTTTCTTATCTTATTAAGAGTGGGAAAATAAATTCTCCAAATTTTATTTTCCCGAATATAGATAAAATAACATCAATCATTATGGTGAGAAAACCACTTAGATTTGAGCAGAATATAGAATCCATCAAACAGGGTAATTATTATCCGGCCCAGGTTAGACAAATTCTATCTGAAGCCGATCACTTTTGTAATAATACCTTTAATATACTGAATAGTGGTTGGATTAAATGGGAGCATGAAGGCAATATTGACTGGCATTCGGACAAAAAGTCAAATTACCGATTTAATCCTGAGACTTATTACACAGTCCTGTCAACCGAAATCAGGAATCTTGTGAGATCAGGGGAAAAAAGCGAACCTGATCTAAAAGTGCCCCGCGAATTAAGCCGTTTTCACTTTTTATTCGGACTCTATTTTGCTTATATCTATTCGAATGATCAGCGTTTTCTGGATAAGATAAAAGATTCAATTGTAAACTGGATTGAAATGAATCCCCCCTACTATGGCATCAACTGGTCAAATGCAATGGAAGCGGCTATCAGAATAAGTAATTGGACATTGATTGTCTTTGCTTTAAAAGATGTATTGCTGAAAGACCATTCATTTGCGCAAAGATTTTATACTTCCTTATACCAGCATAATCTTTATATTCAGTTTAATATGGAGAATCTAATTCTGATCAATAACCATTATTTATCAGATATTGTAGGGCTATTCGTATCGAATTTGTTTTTCCCCGTATTTAAGGTAAGTGATAAATGGCTGCGAAACTCCTCCAGGAAGATTAAACGGGAACTGGTTAATCAGATAAACGAAGACGGTGGTGATTTTGAAAGTTCCACTCCCTATCAGAGGTTAGTTACAGAATTGGTGTTTTTACCTATGTTTCTATCCAGACATTTCCAGACTATATACTTTGATCCGGTGGATGAGGCTGTCTTAAAGGATATGTTTAACCTGGTTTTACATACGCTTAAACCCAGTGCCAATATTATTCAATTTGGTGATAATGATGACGGCAGAATGTTTAAATTGCATGACCGTTCCTCGCTGGATCACCGCTATCTACTCTCTCTCTCCTTTGGGTTATTTCAGGATCGGGATTTCTGTATAATAGAGATGCCCTTTGATATTCTGGCATATCTGTTTTACGGTAAAGAAGCATACCGGTCCTACCTGGAGAACCAAAGGTCGATTTATACCCTGCCATCAACACAATTCAGGGAATCCGGCATCTACATCCTGAGGAGTGATCAGATTTACCTGGCCGTCTCCTGTATGCCCAATGGTCAGAGCGGATATGGGGTACACACCCACAATGATAAGCTCTCATTTGAATTGACCCTCAGAGATATTGATATCATCGTCGACCCCGGAACCTATCTCTATTCTTCAAATCCTGAAGCAAGAAACATCTATCGTTCAACAAAGTTTCATAATACGGTAATGGAAAATATGAAGGAGCAGAATGATTTTGGAGAAGATGTCTTCAGATTAAAAAACGAGGCGGAAGTCCAGGTCTGTGAATCCACACAGAGCAAATTAAAATGCAGGCACAATGGCTTTTTGAAAAAAGGAGGTAGCACTCATCAACGTGAATTTCAACTTGATGGGAATCAGGTATCAATAATTGATTCTCTTGATAAAAATCTGCCGTCCCAATCATTTCTCCATTTTGGCTATCAGATTATGCTCCAAAATGAAAATGGCAGCATCCATATCCTGAAAGAGGATAGGCCAATCTGTCACCTGGAAATTCAAAATGCTGACGATATTCAAATTGAAGATTACTACTATTCCCCGGGATATGCCCTCCGGATACCCTGTTTAAAATTGATAATTGATTTTAAGAACAAACTTATAATGAAATTTATTAACCTAAATTAAGAGATTTAAGATGCTACAAGCAATTGTAAAGAAGGGAAAAGTATTTGGAGAAGAGGTACCGGCTCCTGTCGTATCGGAAGGCGCGGTCCTGATAAAAGTCATTAACAGTTGTATTTCCGTTGGAACCGAAATTAGCAAGGTGGAACGGAGTGGGAAATCTCTGATCAAAACTGCCCTCGAGCAACCTGAAAACGTAAAGCAGATTTTGGATATGGTTAAATCCAGGGGAGTTTCCAAAACTATTGCCAAAATTAAGGGGGTAGTCGAAACCGGTAAACTGGCCGGTTACTCTGTCTCCGGGATTATCATCGAGGTTGGTTCAGGTATTACGAAATTCAAGGCAGGTGATGCAGTTGCTGCATCCGGTGCCGATATTGCCAATCATGCTGAGTATGTATCGGTTCCTGAAAATTTAGTAATGAAAATGCCGACAGATCTGGATTTCGAATCAGCTTCTACGGTCACATTAGGTGGAATCGCGATGCAAGGCGTCCGAAGAGCAGATCTACGCTTGGGAGAATTCGCTGTGGTCTTAGGTGTGGGACTCCTGGGTCTATTAGCGGTTCAGATGCTACGGGCATCCGGTGTCCATGTGGCTGCAGTAGATCTGGATGAGAGAAGATTGATTCTGGCAAAAGATCTGGGTGCAGAGTTGACAATAAAATCTGATGACGAAAACATGGTAACCCAGATTGAAAACTGGTCAAATGGTTTTGGCGCCGACGCCGTAATTTTCACTGCCGCTACCAGGAGTAATGCTCCTCTCTCCCAGTCATTTAAGGCCTGTAAAAAAAAGGGCCGCGTGGTATTGGTCGGTGTTTCGGGTATGGAGATCAAACGGGCAGATATTTACGCCAAAGAATTGGATTTTCTCATTTCCACTTCCTATGGCCCCGGACGTTACGATAACCAATATGAAGAAAAAGGTCTCGATTATCCCTATGCCTACGTGCGCTGGACAGAAAACCGGAATATGACTGAGTATTTAAATTTACTTTCAAAAGGTATAATAAATGTGAGATCGATAATCGATGAGATTTATCCCATCGAAAAAGCTGAAGAGGCCTTTGAATCATTAAATTCACCCACCAAACCGATTCTTGTATTACTTGAATATGGTGAATTTAAAAAAGAAGATATTGAACAATACGTAAACCAGGACAGACGACTATATATCAATTCAAAGGTGGTAAATAAAGAAATAATCAATATCGGTTTGATCGGAGCGGGTAATTTTGCCGCGGGTACACACCTACCCAATATCATGAAATTAAAGAACAAATTTAATCTCTATGGGGTTGCCAATCGCTCAGCCTATAAGGCGAAAGCCGTAGGTGAACAATTTGGGGCTACCCTCATTACCTCAGATACCAATGATCTCATATCCGATGAAAACATTGATCTCATACTGATAGCAACCCGACATGACAGCCATGCTCAACTGACATTAAGTGCTTTGGAAAATAACAAACATGTATTCGTAGAAAAGCCCCTGGCCACCAATAGTAAAGACTTAAAGTTGATTGAAGACTTATATGCCCTTCCGGGAGAACAGAAACCCCTTCTGATGGTTGGTTATAATCGCCGTTTCAGCATCTATGCACAGGAAATAAAAAAACACGTTGAGAGAAGGCTGAACCCCCTATTTATACAATATAGAATGAACGCCGGATACATCCCCTCAGATCACTGGGTACACGAAAATGGTGGACGAATGGTCGGAGAGACCTGTCATATCATAGACTTAATGACCTTCCTGACCGGTTCTGCAATACGATCCATCTCTTGTGAACAACTCACCCCTGCGGGTGATAAATTCAACCCCTCTGATAACGTCTCGATGATTCTGAAATATAATGACGGCTCTGTAGCGACCATAGCATACTTTGCCTGTGGTAATAAAACTTTTCCAAAGGAGTATATGGAAGTACACTTTGATGAAAAAACCATCATAATGAACGATTATAAGTCTTTAAAAGGATATGGAATCAAAATAAAACCCATTAAAACCAATATTAGTGAAAAGGGGCAATTTGAAGAATTTGAGTACCTTCACGAATCATTAAGCGGAAAAAATGAAAATTGGCCAATCCCATTATGGGATCTGATCCAAACAACCAACATTAGCCTAAGTTTCTTATGAGAATTGTCCTTGTGAGCATATATCCTCCACCGATCGGAGGGGTTTCTGCCCATTCTTCCAGATTATTGGATTACCTGTTAGAAAACAAAAGAAGGGTGACATTTATAGATGTGTCAAGACCAAAAGCTGATCATGAACAGGTAAAGAATATGTCCGAGCTGCTAATGTTTTTTTACCTGTTATTCGTGGAGAAAAGAGCAATCATTCATTTTCACATTTTCTCCACAAAACTATCAGTGCTCTTTTATCTCCTATCCTTCAAACATTTAACGGTCATAACCTTCCACAATGAAAGATTTCCAGAAATTATAAATGCAAATAGCAGGTTCATCGCCGGATTAACAAAACGAATGCTGAACAAACTGAATAAAATATTAGTCTTAAATGGGGCCTGTAAGAAGAAAGCAGCTGAATTTATAAAGGATCCTGCAAAACTGGTAATTGTTGATAATTATATCCCACCCGTCCATATTCCTGAAATCAACCATAAAGAGATCCGCAACCTGAGAGAGCAACATAAATATATTATCTCCTCCAATGCATGGAAGATCATTTTTCATAAGGGGGAAGACTTATATGGGCTTGATCTCCTTGTTGATCTGATGGCAGAGCTGATCAAGGAGTTTGACGTGGCGTTTGTATTTCTTCTGCCAACTATTGGTGAGCCGGAATACTTAAAAAATATTATTGAGAAAGTTGAAACGTTTGATTTGAAAGACCGCTTTCTTTTTATCAACGAGCAGGTAAACGGAACGGCGATGTGGGCCATATCGGATTTGTTCATAAGAGCCACCAATACGGATGGTCATTCAGTGAGTGTCATGGAAGCATTACAAATCGGAACACCCGTGTTAGCCAGTGATTGCGTTACGAGACCCGCTAGTGTCAATCTTTTCAAAACCCGGGATGGCAGGAATCTGCTGGAAAAAACAACGGAGATACTCTCCAATCTGGAAACCTTTAAAAGGATGGTTCAATCCGCTTCCATTCAAAATGCGGCAGAAGAGATATTAAAGATATATGATGATATGGCTGATCAGGTTAAATTAAAGATAGGAATTGAATCAAATGACCTACAATGCACTAAATCTTAACAAGCCTATAATCGGCAGTTGGATAAATTCTGCCAGCCCGGTGATTGCAGAGATCATGAGCGAATCAGGCTTCGACTTTCTTGTGCTTGATGCAGAACATTCAGCCATTGACGTTCCACAGGCACAGGTGATGTTCCAGGCAATCAAGGCAGGAAATCCTGATTGTTTTCCGATGGTCAGGTTGCCCGGAAACGATTATGCTGAAACAAAACGCTATCTTGATGCCGGGGCCATGGGTATAATTGCTCCCCTGATTAATTCTGCAGACGAAGCCAGGGAACTCGTCCGTTCAGTAAAGTATCCTCCTTTGGGTGAACGGGGTGTTGGGTACGGGAGGAGTCATAGCTATGGATTTGAGTTTGATTCGTATATGGCAATTGCCAATAAAAACACCATCGTCTGTGTACAAATTGAGCATATAAAAGCAGTAGAAAATATTGATGAAATTTTCTCTGTTCCCGGTGTTGATGCCGCATTTATCGGCCCCTATGATCTTTCAGCCTCCATGGGGATTACAGCGAAGTTTGATAATCCTGAATACATCGCTGCATGGGAAAAAATTTTAAATAAATGTGTCCAACACGATATAGTCCCCGGCATTCATGTGGTTCAACCAGATTATAAAGAGAGTATTGAAAAAATCAATAAAGGATTCTCGATGATTGCCTACAGTCTGGATATAACGATCATCGGGACCCAATGTCGCTCAGCCTTAAAAAAGATCAGAGAGGAATTGAGAAATGATACATAATCGCAAAGTCACCGCTTTAATACCAATTAAGGAACATAGTGAGAGGGTTAAAAATAAAAATTTTCGCGAATTTAATGGCAAACCACTCTATCATCACATCCTTGAATCCCTGGAGAGAACCTACGCCATAGATGAAGTGATCATTAATACCGATAGTTATGTGGTTATCAATGAAGCACCAAAGATATTTTCAAAGGTATGCATTCACGAGAGACCCGAAGCATTATGCGGGGACTTCGTCAGTGTGAATAAAATCATTGAACATGATCTGGCTCATTCCGAAAGTGATATATATGTGCAAACCCATGCCACCAACCCGTTGCTTAAAGCAGAATCATTAGCAATGGCGCTTAAAAAATTTATCGAAGCAGAGGAGAAACATGATTCTCTTTTCTCGGTAAATCGATTCCAGAGCAGGTTTTACACAGAAGATGGCAAAGCGGTTAATCATAACCCTAAAGAATTATTACGCACACAAGATCTCTCGCCCCTTTACGAAGAAAATTCCAATTTTTACATCTTCACAAAAGAATCATTTAAAAAAAACAAACGTCGAATCGGAGAATCGCCATTGCTGTTTGAAATGTCCAAAATAGAGGCTATCGATATTGATGATGAGTTCAGTTTCAAACTGGCAGAAATCCTTTCTCTCTACGCCGGTGAGCATATATAATAATTTGTGAAGGATCAGGAGAAAATGACATGTCAGGTAAATTTCGCGTATTTATTGCTACGCACCCCTTTGGCCGGGCCGGACATAAACCGATAGAGTTATTAGAACAAACAGGATGGGAAATAATTTTTAATCCGCTTGGACGCAGGTTAAAAGAGAGTGAAATAGGTGATTATATAAAAGATGTCGACGCTGTTATTGCCGGCACAGAGCCCTATCCGCAGCCGATCCTGAAAGAATCCCGGGTAAAGGTCATAAGCCGGGTCGGTATAGGTTTAGATAATATACCGCTTGAATATTGTCATTCGATGGGGATTGCCGTAACCTATACACCGGATGCTCCCTCCCAGGCTGTGGCCGAATTGACATTAGCCAATATCATTAATTTATCCAGAAATATTCTCGCGTCTGATCATTCCGTCCGTGAAGGAGCCTGGAATCGCTATTTGGGTTTTTTACTGGAAGAAATGGCCATAGGTATTATCGGTGTCGGACGGATTGGTAAGCGTGTCTGCAAACTACTGGAACCATTTAACGCACATATCCTGGCCTGTGATCTTCAGCCCGATGAAAAATTTGGAAAAGAATATCATTTGGAATGGGTTGACAAGGTGACCATCTTAAAAAATTCAGATATGATAAGCCTGCATATTCCTTACAATGACCGAAATCATCACTTTATAGACCGCTCATCCCTGGCTTTAATGAAAACCGGGAGCAGATTGATTAACACCTCAAGAGGATCTGTAGTGGATGAGGCTGCTCTTCTGGATGCACTTCTTCAGCGCCATATCTCCGGTGCTGCCCTGGATGTGTTTGAGAAGGAACCATACGAAGGCCCTTTTACCCATTTTGACAATGTGATTTTAACGGCTCATATGGGTGCCTCTGCCCGGAAATCCCGCTATCTGATGGAATTAGCTGCAACTGAAGATTGTATCAGGGTTTTACAGGGTAAAATACCAGGATACGATGCCATGGACACCTGGATAGATTCATAAAAAACATAGGTTTGAAATTGATAGCAGAAATCATCAAAGTAATCGAAGAATCCGAAAAAATCGGCTTATGTGATAATACATTGCCAGACATCCTGTCCGGGTTTTCCGGAGAAAAATTAGTTGGATTAATGGAAAGACTGGCCGGGCTGTATCGAGGTGATGAAAATATCTGTTATCTTGAGGTAGGCGTCTATCAGGGATTAACCCTTTTATCTGTTGCCGCAGCTAATCTAAATATTAAATGTTATGGAATAGATAATTTTGCTTTTTTTGATCCACAGGGAAAAAATATAGAAATAATAAAAGAGAGACAATCAAAGTTAAACATAGCGAATGCTTTTTTGATTGAAAAGGATTATGAGGATGCACTGGAATCTCTATCAGAGCATATAAAGAATCAAAAGGTTGGTGTTTATTTTATTGATGGACCCCATGATTACAGAAGTCAACTGATGTGCCTGGAGCTTGTTCTGCCATATTTATCTAACCATAGCGTTATCATTGTCGATGACAGTAACTATTCACATGTTCGCCAGGCCAACAGGGATTTTCTAAAAACTCATCCATCATTAAAACTTATTTTTGAAGCCTACACCAGTTCTCACCCGCTGAATATGACGCCAGAGGACAAAAAATAAGAAATATTTAAAACGCTATGTGCGAGGTAATACCCATAGTGAAAATTTAACTCATTATAATATTAATCGTCCAGGAATTGTCAATAAAGCATAATACCCCGAAGTGACAAATCAGGTCAATTATTAGCCTGAATAATTCGTAGGCAAGTTTTTATAAATAATCCAGGTTAGGTAATTCGCTAAAACAATGATGAGAGACCAGATACGTAAATACACAGACTATCTGCGGAAAAGGACCTGGGAGTCACCGACAGTTACCACCTGGGGAAGTTTTGCAGCCCGAATACTTAGTTTGTTCCTGGTATTACCACTGGTATTGAACAAGTTTGATACGGCAGATATTGCCTTATGGTATCTTTTTGCAACCATCATAAGTCTTCAGCTTTTAGCAGATATGGGATTCGGCGTAACTTTTATCAGGGTAATAGCTTTTGCCATGGGTGGTGCAGAAAAACTTGATGATTTGCGGATTATTGAGCCGGAAAAGGTTTTAAAAAAAGAACCAAACTGGCCGGTGATAGAAAAAATTGTCAGCACAATGTATACAATCTATGCCTATTTAACACCGGTTGTATTACTGGTATTAGTCGTGGTAGGTACCCTGGGCCTGATCAAGCCGGTTTCATACACTGAAGACACTCAAGCCGGCTGGATTAGTTGGATCGTCATATTGATCACGACAACATTGGTTTTCCGTGGTACAATCTATACCAATTATTTACAGGGCATTAATAAAATTGCCCTCCTGAGACGATGGCAGGCAATTTTTGCTCTTGGCGCTACCCTTTCCAGTTTTCTCGTCTTATTACTGGATGGTAACATTCTGGCTCTGGTAATTTCTAACCAATCCTGGGCATTACTCAATGTAATCCGCAATTATAAATTCTGTCGAAATGTTGAATCCGGGAAATTTCGTAACTTTAAAAAATCTGGACGTGATAAAGATATTTTTAATGCGGTCTGGCCAAGTGCCTGGCGCAGCGGGATTGGTTTGCTGTCATATTCGATTGTTGTACAGGCCAGTGGATTAATTTACGCTCAGGTTGGTAGCGTCACCAATGTTGCCTCGTACCTGTTTGGACTCAAAATACTAAACAGTATTCGCAGTTTTTCACAGGCGCCATTTTATAGTAAGATCCCTCTCCTCTCGAGACTACGAGCAGAGGGTAAATTTGACAGACAGCTTGATCTGGCTCAACGGGGAATGAAATTATCATACTGGATATTTGTTCTATGTTTTATTTCCGTTGGTATCGTCGCTAAACCCTTATTAACCATGATCGGATCTAACGCAGCATTTGTAAGTCCTCTTCTCTGGTCTCTTATGGGTCTGGGGTATTTTCTTGAGCGATATGGAGCGATGCATCTCCAGTTATACAGCACAACAAATCATATTATCTGGCATATTGCAAATGGTGTTTCCGGGGCTATATATTTGATTTCGAGCCTGATACTGTTAAATTATATAGACGTATACGCCTTTCCGGTTGGTATTATTCTTGCCCAATTGGGATTTTACACCTGGTACTCAGCACGACATTCATATAATACTTTCAATTTGAATTTCTGGAAATTTGAGAAAAAGTCAATGTTATTCCCATTGATTCTGATCCTGATATTCTCAATATCAGCTATTATATTTAACGATTTTTATTTAATCAAATAAGAGAAATGAAAGAATGACTATAAAAGGAAGTGCTGCGACAATTAAAAAGTTAATAAAAAAATCTGAGAATCTGGCATGGTCATTGACTGAAACGGGACGGGCTAATTATCAACGATTAGAAGGTTTCCATAATATGGCATTAGGAAAACGCTGTTTTGTCATGGGAAACGGGCCCAGTCTGATGAAATGTAACCTAACATTATTAAAAAATGAGATTACTATTGGGAGTAATGGAATATTTTTAATTTTTGATGAGATGGGCTTCAAACCTACATTTCTGACCGTTGAAGATGGACTTGTGGCAGAGGACCGGGCTGAGGAGCTAAATAAAGTAAGAGGAAGCCGGAAACTGTTTCCCCGGGATCTGTCACAGTGGTTAATACAAGATGATGAAACGACTTATATTAATTTTATAAGAGGATTCAGGAAAAAGCCAAAATTTACAAAAAATCTTGCAAAAAAAGTTTATTGGGGCGGTACGGTGAGTTACCTGAACCTCCAACTGGCTTATTTTATCGGCTGCAAAGAGATTTACATGATCGGTTTTGATCATAATTATAAAATAAAGGATAAGATAAAAAATAACGTAATTATGTCACAGCGTTCCGATGAAAATCATTTTCACCCAAACTATTTCGGTCCCGGTTATCGTTGGCATGATCCAATGGTATCACGAATGGAGTTGGCATATACCGTCGCGCGGAAGTTTTTTCAGGAACATGACATAAATATATATAACGCGACTGTCGGAGGAAATTTGGAGGTCTTCGAGAGACGGAACTTCGATTTAATATTCAGGTAAAAACATTCTAAATAAATTGATCACAAATCATGATGAATAACTATGAAGGAAAAAATGAAAAAAATCGGTATTATAGGATGTGGTACAGTCGTTCAAAAAAACTATGTCCGCTTATTTCCAAAATTGCGTGGGATTGACATTCAATACGTCAACGATATTAATGAAAACAATGCCCGTATAGTCGCTGATCTATTAAAAGCAAAGGTCTCAACTGTTAATGAGGTGTTGGAGAACTCTGATTATGTTTTAATTGCCACCCCACCCCGCTTCCATGCTGAATTAGTAGATCAATCTATAAATTATGGTGTGGATATAATTTGTGAGAAACCCTTTGTTACCAGCAGAGCTGATGCAGAGAAATTGGTAAAGAGAGCACATTCAAAAAGAGCGAATTTATATGTTGCACATTTCAGACGCGGATACCCCTCTGCTCAACTGGCAAGACAAATTATCGGCACAGGGCTCATTGGAAAGGTCACCAATCTGGTAATTGTAGAGGGAGGGCGATTAAGCTGGACAACGAAGTCTGACTATGTGCGCAACGATGTGTATGGCGGGGTTCTTTTTGACACTGGTTCTCACACCATAGATCTGGCTCTATATTCCAGTGGACTTGATCAAGGGGAATATAGAGTTCATGTTTCGGGAGTATCAAGAGACAATCCGGAGCCCTCTCATGAAATCAAGGCCCATCTTACACTCAAAAATGGTACTGATACTATCAATACTCAATTGTTTCTGAGTCGACGTCAATCTCTGGCAAATAAAATCACAATATCCGGAGAAAAAGGAACTATTGAACTCTCCGCAGCTTACCAGACAAAGGTACGTCTCACTGGACCTGAAGGCTCTACATTAATCTATGCAGAGAAAGAATACAGGGACGGTGCCGATTGCATGAGTATGCTCTATCATCAGATCTTTACCGGAGGGGATGATGATATCTACAGAGCTGATAGAGCAATCACACTTACCTCTATTATGGAAGAAGTACATAAAAAATAGGACAAAAACAAAATGGCACGAATCTTAATTATCGGCGCAGCCGGATATGTGGGTCAGGAAATAGTTAAAATCCTCATACAGGAGAATCATCATATTTCGGTTATCACCAATGCAAATGGTCAAATCCTTCTCGACAAATATGAAATTGATATTTATGATTCCGAGAGTTTCCAGGATATAAAAGATATAGATATCATCATTAATCTTGCCTATCCAAAAGGTGTGTCTCCAAAGGTAGAGATGAAACGAAATAATGAACTATTCGAAATGATTTCTCATGCCATAGATGCTGACACAAAGGTTATTCACGTTAGTACCCAGGCTGTATTTGGATATGAGTTAGAGGTCCCACCTCATCCGGGACCAGTCAAATCACGGTTGGATCATGGCTATGTCACATCTAAAATTTATCTTGAGAATAAATTAATTGATTCTCTAAAGAACAATGAATTGCATATCCTGCGCCTGGGCAATGTTTGGGGCCCGGCCTCGCCTCTTTGGACTGTCAATCTTTTAAACAGGGTTTTGCTCGGAGATGTAGTTGGTGTTAAGGGGATGGATGGGTATTCAAATCTAACAGACGTAGCAAATGTTGCTTCCTATATTCGCTACCTCATCAGCTATGATACATCAAAAAAACTAACATTCCATCATTTAGCGGAATTTAACGATATAAAATGGTCACACTGGTTAGAATTGATTGGTAAAAAATTACAATTAGACCCATTTTATCTTGACTATACGCCCCCCCCGAGCAAATCCATCGGGAAGGAAGTCCTTTCCGCCATTTCTGCCGCTTCCCCAATGAACATTGGAAAAACACTCGTCCGGAGTCATTATTCGGGATCATTCATCAGAGGCGTCCTGGCTCGCTCACCCGGCGGATTAGTTGATTATCTGGAAAAAAAGAATATCAAAATGAATTTTTTTCCAAACTATTACAATGTCGGTTTAATAGACACATTTCTAAAATTGATGAATTGTACGAATCAATTTGAATCTGTTACAGTGGGTAGCTGGGTACCGGAGATAGATAAAGAAATGTCCTGGTCACGTGTGGAGCAGTGGATTGATCAGGCAGGTTATTTGGAGGTAAAATTATAAGTTTCTTATTGTTCCAGTATTTTTTTCTTTCTGTTATACAAGTATAATCCTGCAATTAACCCACGGGAGCGGGTCACAGAACGCATATTAATGAGTGCCTCTATAATCATCCCGGCACATGAAAGAAAATGTGGAAATGCCTTAAAACCATAAGAATCTTTATGCTTCCTGTAGAGATAGCGGTGGTTAAACGAACGAATACGACCTCTTCGGTAAACAGATAATCTTGTTCCTGGATCAGTGGCTCGATTATGGAGTGCCCGTGCACTTCTACAATATAGAATTTTATATTGATGTCTGAGTTGTAAAGAGAAATCCTCATCCTCTAATGAAGCATAGCCCTCCAAATATTGATAATTTGTATCGAACTGGTAATCTTTGAATATATCACTATGATACAAGGAAGAGCAGCCAATTGCCACCCCAACCTCCACAGGGCCCTCTAAACCGGGATGATTTACATCATAATCACCAGACTTTTTGAACCCTGCAATACTGGATTCAGATAAATAGAACATTTTTTGAAACAGAACCAATAAAGTATTCACCTTCATCTTCCGGCCATGATTAATAATTCCCCCCGTAAAAACACTGAATCCCGGATTTTCCTCCAACACTTTGAAAGCAGTCTCAATATAATCCACTTCCAGCACTACATCATCATCCAGAAATAGTATCCACTCGGAATTACTATATTTTAAACCCAAATTTCTTTGATACGGAAGTCCCTTTTCTGACTGGATATACCGGATTGCTAAGCCCATATCTCTTTCCTGAAGGGCTATTTCGAGCTCATTGGTCTCGCTTGCATCTACAATGATTACAGAATTGGTCCTGACTGTTTGAATAGCAATACTCTCAAGACATTCCAGTATGCCCTCCGGTCTGTTTATAGTTGGAATAATTATATCAAGCGTTTTATCCATTTTAACCTTTAATCAATTCATGATCAGATTTCAGACTCTTAGACAGATTAAATTTACCCATTGGTCACCCATCTTGTCGGTAGGAAGGATGAGGATAGTCGGATAAATCAATTGGCAGAATTGGTGTCCTATGTTTCATTTTCTGTAAATAATCTATGGCCTTATTATCAGTTGTCGCAAAAAATACTCTTTTATTTGGAAATAAATCATTGTACTTTCTATCAGGTTTGACGCTACCCGGACAAACCATTTCAAATGTAATAAGTTTCATTCCAAACTCATTAAGTATATGAGATAATGAACGTTCAGACCAATACGCGACATGATTTCTCAGACTCATATATCCTACGATTTGATCATCCTCGATACTACCGCCAGGGTAAAAGTTCGTCGTCCCACAGAATATGCCATCAGATTTCATACTATTCACTAAGGTTGAAATCTGCGCTCGTGGATGGTTAAAATGTTCTATAACCTCACAGGCCACCACAATATCAAATCTTTGGTTCAAATCATGCAAATCATTTGCATGAAAAAATCGGTTAATCCCATATTCATTCTGCCTATAGGCTATAACAGATTTTGATACATCACAACCATATACGTCGTAACCTTCAGACAATAAAACAGGAAAAGCAAGAGTGCTTCCAACACCATACAACATGAAAGATTCTTTTTGTAACTCCTCAGCCAAAAAACGAACCAGGAAATCCTCTCTTTCTCCACCAGTTTCAGGATTACCCCATGAGCCACTCATACCGGCGCCCATCTTTGCAACAAACTCTGCAAAATCTCCAGCAAATATAAATCCACAAGAATAGCATTCAAAGAAATGTCTATTATACACTTCTCGTTTTTTAGTTTGTCCCAAACATAGACGGCATCTTGGTTTTATTATTGAAGTTTTTATTTCCCAAATCAACTTGTGAATATGTAATAAAAAACTTCTTAGTAATCGTAACAATTTAGACATTATAAAATATGCTGCCAATAAGTTTAATTAAACATTTCATTTCTAGTAATTATAGAAATTTAGCTGGGATTACTCGGCTTCCTTTAAATGTATTTCATAATTCGCAACAGCCTCATCCAACATCGCCTTACTCATTCCCGGCATTGCCGTATTAGAATGATAATAAAATGAGTATTGTCCTGCAAAGAAACCCAGGCGAACCCAAAGTTTTAATATCATATATATTTGGGTCCAAATAAAAAACACCAGGACCATAAAACCACTGGACACCTGAAGGGCGCTTTCAACAACCCAATAAAGAAGAAAAATACCAACTGCTGTAAAAAGATATAATTTATAAAGGCCTACTGTTTTTATTAAACTCATCATGATAAACATGAGAGCCAGTTTTACCGTTTCCATCATCTTATGATAGTCGTACACCACTGTCATAATCTTAGCATAATCAAAAAGCAAATTAATAAACGCTAGCACAATGACAAGAATTATGACCCGGGTCATAAACAGGATGATACTTAAATGCTCTGTGGCCGCCTCTTCGGTGAAATACCCGAATAATCTTGAGAGCAACATATTGAGCAGGAAAACCATCAATAACAAGACCAATGAGATTAAAAATAATTTCAGGAATCTATTAAAATAGAGCACACATTCAGATAAAAATTCAGTTATATTTAATTTTTGTCCCTTAATTAGAGCAGATAAAATACCGCCGGATAAAAAAATGTTTAAAATCATATAAAACAAACCTATACTGATTAATAGTCTACCCAGGCTAATCCCCTGTCCAAAACCTTCCATAATGGAACTATAGATAGCGTAATCAAAGGATTCCAGCATTTTCTCTGCCGCGGTCGTTTTTGTAAGTGCCCTGGATAGCATCATCGAAATGGGCATGGCCAGAACATAGGCAAAAATTAAATTAAATCCATAAACCCAGAACAGTAGTTTTTTTTCTTTCCATACTGTCACCAATCCATTCTTATAGGCGCTAAAAATATTTATCATTTCTCCTCCGCTCCTGTGTTCATATCCAAATATTATCAATCAAGAGATCAAAATCCCACATCACCCATTCTATCGATAATCCATAACAAAGATTAGAGATCTAAGATAAAAGAATAAAATCTGATCTGATCTATAATTTTTTCTACTTAATATTTTATCTTTCTCTGCGCCTTTGCGTCTCTGCGTGAAATATTTTTTTATAGATCAGGCTAACTAAATATTGTAATAAAGTGTAGAAAATTCTGCATCCAAAACAACCAGCGTGTCGAGTATTTAAGTGAAGCAGCTCTTTTTGTGTGTATAGTTTTGCCATTATTTAAAAAATTTACATCCAGCCACACTTTTCTCTCAGGATCTACCTCAGCAGAAATTATCGGATTTTCTGTTTCATACTCGTAAACAATATATCTTTGTTTGCCGTCCCATCTTTCAAGTATTTCTTCACCACCTCTGAATTTAATCAATATTTCAACCGGAAAAACAACCTCGCCCTCTCTGGCAACGATTACTTTGTTTTTATATAGAACCTTTTCACTATCAGATTCTACAACCTGCCCGGATGTGGATGAGGAACTGTCTTCTGTCTCCTCATTCTGTGCAATTTCAAGCGGATTTCCAAATATACCCTTGAATTCCCGGCTTATTTTTCTATATGATATTTTGTCAATTTTATAGTCGAGGATATTTGTACCATACAAGACCTGATCAAAATACCAATTGTAATCTTCTTCCGTAATTTCATTCACTGTATTTATAAAATCGCGGGAAGTGGGATGTTTAAATTTAAATCTGTCATAATATGCACGCATGACACGTTTCATTTCTTCGGTGCCAATATAATTCTGTAAAGTAAGCAACATTAATGCCGGCTTATCATAAGAGAAAGCTCCATAACCCCCGCGGTCATATTCCCATGAATTTTTATAGATAGCATCACCTTTAGCCACCCTTCGATATCCTGACCATTGCAGTTGTGAATCGTCAATGTTAAGACCTAGAAAACTTATAGCCGATCCTCCATTCTGATCATAATATTGATCCATAATCTTAATTTCCGAATAGGTAGTTAGCCCTTCATCCAGCCAGGCCTCTTCAAATTCGTTGCTGCCCAGTATCCCGTACCAATAATTATGACCGAACTCATGAATCGTAACCAATTCCGGAAGAAGGATTCCTTCCGGTAACATCCAGAACGAGCCAGTGGTAATTAATGTAGGATATTCCATACCCCCTGCGCCAAAAGCACGATAGCGGGGATCGACTATCGTTAATGTCGGATAGGGATAAGGTCCATACCAATCATCGAAAAATTCAAGAGCTATTTTTGCAGCGCCGACATGCCGCTTAATTTGAGAATCGCGACCGGGATGAGCTAAATATTTTATTTTCACATGGCGCCATTGATCCTCGATTACAATATAATTTGGATCGGCAGTCCATGCAAAATCATGGACATCCTCACAGTAATAAGTGAGACTCTTGGTGCTATCCTGATTTTTCTCTTCTTCAATTAAAGTGCCTGTTGCTCCGACAACATAGTTTTCTGGTAATGTAATTGTCACCTCATAGACACCATAATCGGCAAAAAATTCGCTGTTCAGGTGAAACTGATGACAATTCCATTGTCCCTGTACTGCATAGCGATCTCCCGCACTTTCATAAACACCTATCTTCGGGAACCACTGGCCGACCATATAAAAATCACCTTTATAACCGGTTCTGGCAAACACTTCCGGTAACCGGGCGGTAAATTCTATATCAAGGCGTATCTCTTCACCGGGTTTTACAGGTTCATCAAGAACAACTCTCAATACGGTCTGGTCATCCGGATTTCCATCATCCGGTTGGATGAACTCCATTCTTTCTGTTAAGTCTGTGTTTTCATTTAGAACCATCCGGGTTATTTCACTCCATCCCCAACCGTCGACTTGATCCAGCTTTTGGCCGCGGTGGATCCCCCCCGATTCTTTCATAAATGTTGACAATTCGTTTTTGAAAGCATTGAGATACAAATGAAATTGAAGATCTTTAATTTCATCCGGAGAGGAATTTCGCCAGAGTAAAATTTCTGACCCTTTTAGTTGTTTGTTTTCAGGATTAAGCGTGACATCAATCTTATAATTCGCTATTCGGGGGCTGAGGGGTTCTGAGAACATAGGTTTCTGAGAAAAAGAAGATTCCGACACAAACAATACGAAACTCAATAAAATCAATGTTTTCATGATATTTCCATCTCTTTTTGAATTCTGACCTGTTACAAGGGCTAAACCTTCGACTAATTTAAGCAGTTGGGAAAATTATTACAACAATAAGACTAAAGACAAAACAGGGTCAATGATTTATGAGAGAATATCTTTATTCAGGGAATGTAAAAAATTTCAGAGGCATCAATAATTGGAGAAAAAAAATGGGGGCCAATGCCCCCCATTTTAAATGGCATTATTTTTTGTCGTCCTTTTCATCTACGACTTCGAAGTCTGCATCCTGTGCTGCATCCTGTGCTTCTTCCTGTTTCTCACCTGAATCTGTTCCGGGTTGCTCCGCACCAGGCGCTCCCTGGGCCTGCGGACCACCATCCTCGGGTCCTGCCTGGGAATACATCTTTGTTGCCGCTTCATTCCATTCTTTATTTACCTGCTCAAGTGCGGATTTCATTTCGTCAACATTGCTGCCTTTCTGGGCTTCCTTAAGGCGTCCTAAGGCCGTCTCAAGTTTTGATTTTGTATCGGCATCGATCTTATCACTCATCTCACCCATCTGTTTCTCAGTCTGATAAATGGTTGTGTCGACCTGATTGCGAACATCAACTTCTTCTTTCCGTTTTTTATCCTCAGCTGAATGAGACTGGGCATCTTTGCGCATTTTTTCAACTTCTTCTTCAGATAAGCCACTGGAGGCTTCAATTCTGATACTCTGCTCTTTAGACGTAGCTTTATCCTTAGCACTCACGTTGAGAATACCATTGGCATCAATATCAAAGATAACTTCCACCTGAGGAACTCCTCGGGGAGCCGGTGGGATTCCATCCAGAATAAAACGTCCCAATGTTCTGTTATCATTCGCCATTGCCCGCTCTCCCTGCAGAATATGGATTTCAACAGAGGTCTGGTTATCTGCTGCAGTGGAAAAGATTTCTGATTTCTTCATCGGAATCGTCGTATTCGAATCAATCAGTTTTGTGGACACCTGACCCAGTGTTTCAATTCCTAATGAGAGAGGTATAACATCCAAAAGTAAAACATCTTTGACTTCACCGGTTAAGACCGCCCCCTGAATTGCTGCACCCATGGCAACAACTTCATCAGGATTAACACCCTTGTGAGGTTCTCTCTTAAAAAAGTCCTTTACCATAGAATGGATGATTGGAATCCTGGTAGATCCACCGACCAGAACGACTTCGTCAATATCTGAGGCGGATAAACCAGCATCCTTCAGAGCTTTTCGACATGGTTCGATAGTACTCTGAGCCAGGTCATCGATCAATTGCTCAAATTTAGCCCTGGATAAGGCATAATTAAGATGCTGCGGACCTGCTTCATTAGCGGTAATAAAGGGCAGATTGATATCTGTTTGCGTCGAACTTGATAATTCGATCTTCGCTTTTTCGGACGCTTCTTTAATACGCTGTAATGCCATCGGATCCTTTTTAAGGTCCACACCCTGATCCTTTTTAAACTCGTCAACGACCCAATCGATAATACGCTGATCAAAATCATCACCACCAAGGTGTGTATTACCATTGGTAGATTTTACCTCAACAACCCCATCACCAATATCAAGGATGGATATATCAAAGGTACCGCCACCAAGGTCGTATACGGCTATTTTTTCTTCTTTTTGTTTTTCCATTCCATAAGCCAATGCCGCCGCCGTCGGTTCATTAATGATCCGTTTTACATCAAGACCGGCAATTGTACCGGCATCTTTGGTTGCCTGACGTTGTGCATCATTAAAGTAGGCAGGTACCGTAATAACAGCCTCGTTTATTTTTTGCCCTAAATATTCTTCTGCGGTTTGTTTCATTTTCTGCAGAACTATTGCTGAAATTTCCGGTGGTGTGTAATCTTTATCCCCGGCAGAAACAACGACTACATCATTATTTCCTGCTTTAACTTTATAGGGTACTTCTTTAATTTCCTGGCTAACTTCTTTATAAAACCGGCCCATAAAGCGCTTGATCGAAAAAACAGTATTTTCCGGATTGGTAACTGCCTGGCGTTTTGCCGGCGCACCAACCAACCGCTCACCCTTTTTTGTAAACGCAACAACCGAAGGTGTGGTGCGTTGTCCTTCTGCGTTAGGGATAACTACCGCTTCGCCACCTTCCATAACGGAAACGACGGAATTGGTTGTACCCAAATCTATTCCGATAATTTTGCTCATTTTAAAATCCTCCTGACATCTATTTTTTAACTTTTATTTACACTTATCTACAATCTATCTGTACAAAGTTCATGCCAAATTTTGACTAGATACCTATATAGTTGTTAATATAGAGATTAGGTACATTTCTGGTTTCTCAACATGTGTGTCATGTTGTCATAATTCTGAATTTTTGGCATAAAAAACCCGGTTATAGTACCGGGTTTTTTTAGAAAATCCATTAATCAAGGTATTTTTAAAAAGACCAGACGATCGGATATTCTTCCATTGGAGAATCTGGTTCTCGTCTGGATTTTTAGAATGTTGCCGGAATTTTTATCTTCCACATAGCTATTAAAATCAGAGACAGATGAAACATTTTTACCATCAACCTCATAGATAACGTCTCCTCGGCGCAATCCTTCACGGGCCGCAGGACTATTACCATCCACAGATTGGATCAGAATGCCATGCCTTAAATCGAATAAATCGAGATCTTCATCAGACAATTCTCTCACTCTGATACCCAGGGATTGAAGTTTTTCCTCTTTGGGTTCCTGCGGGTTATCACCGGCAGCAGTGATCTGATCATCCCTGGCTTCCAGAACGATATCATAATTTACCTCTCGTCCATCCCGCCAGAGTGTGATAGAGATTTCATCTCCCGGATCATAGGAACCCACCTTTGCCTGAAGCTGATTGGGTTTGTTGACATCCCTCCCTTCAACTCGCAGAATGACATCCCCTGCTTTAATACCGGCTTTATCTGCTGCCTTACCCGGAAGCACACTGCTGATAAAGACGCCGCGTGGTTTATCTAACCCAACACCTTCAGCACGAACCGGCGTCATTTGTTCGATCTGGACACCAATATAACCACGTCGGACCTCTCCAAACTTGATAAAATCATCCATAACTGTTTTAGCAATATTGATTGGAACGGCAAAGCCATATCCAATATAGGTACCTGTCTCTGTTTTTATCGCCGTATTGACACCAATTACCTCACCCTGACTGTCTACTAATGCACCACCACTATTTCCCGGATTAATGGCAGCATCTGTCTGGATGAAATTTTCAATGGCATAGCCACCACCACCCCGGCCTATAATATTTATATCCCTGCTGAGAGCACTAACAATACCGGCGGTAACACTAAAATTAAGTTCCAACGGGCTGCCAATTGCCAGCACCCATTCCCCCACTTCGACCTGATCAGAATTCCCCAGAATCGCTTTTGTCAAACCTTTTTTATCTATTTTAATCAATGCGACCTCAGTCTCCGGATCGCTACCGATAATCTCAGCCGGAAATTCCTGAGAATCAAACAGGAGAACGCGCAACTCATCCACATCTTTTATTACATGGTGATTTGTTAGTATATAGCCATCTTCACTGACAATAATACCGGAGCCCAAACCCGTCTGGGGATATTCTCTTTCACCACCTTCAGGAACATCTTCATATCCAAATCCTCTAAAAAAACGATGCCAGGGATTTGCGGGCACTTTTACATTTTTAGTTGTATAGATTGTTACAATTGCCGGACGGACCCTCTTTACAACCTCTACAAAACCTTTTTTCGGATTATATGTTACAGGACCCGATTGTTGCCCCTCCTGACTTCCGTTCTCATAAATACTATCATCATTTTTTTGACCGGCTAATGATTTAGAATCGAAGTTAAATCCGGTCGTCAGGACCACGCCAAAAATAATGCCAATGGCAATAAATCCTAAAATTACCGGAAAAGAATTTCTAAAATTTGCCATAATTCCTATCTCCTTGAATTAATCATTTCCTCTTATGAGGATTAATCTTATTAACTGTAATAAGGCCATTGCTGTAGCGGCCACATAAGTCAGGGCTGCAGCATTTAAAACCTTCTTCGCTCCCTGAACCTCTTCGTCAACCAGCATTCCGTTCCCCCTTAGTTGTCCAAGAGCCTGATAACTGGCATTGAACTCCACAGGTAAGGTAACAAGGTGAAATACAACAACCGAAGCGAATAAAATTATTCCCAGATCCATAAGAAAAGGTGTATTTAGAAAAAACCCTATAATAAACAAGGGGAATGCTGCCCAGGATCCAATATTCGTTGCCGGTAAGATCGCATAGCGTATTTTAAGGGGTAAATATCCTGCCTTATCCTGAATAGCATGACCTACCTCATGCGCTGCAATTGCAATTGCAGAGAGTGAACGTCCGCGATAATTGTCTGCTGAGAGTCGTACTTTTTTAGAACGAGGATCATAATGATCACTTAACCGGCCTTCAACAGATTCAATTTCCACATCGTAAACACCGTTCTGATCCAAAAGAGATTTTGCTGCCTGGGCACCAGTAATGCCGCTGGCCGCCGGTATCTTTGAGTATTTTGCATAGGTTGAAGAAACACGCATCTGAGCCCAGATAGCGAGAATAATAGCCGGAATTAAGAGGATCATTGTTGGATCCCACCATATAAATGGCATCAGGCACTCCTTTCATCACATTATTAATTAATACGCAAGTGGTTTTGTTTTGTTCATTAATATATTATTCGCAACTACTATGCCATAGAAAAATATTCCCGATATACATAACTTATCCCATTGTTATATTTATAGTTATATATACAATCTTGTTTTTAGCCTTCGATGCCAATATGGCATATATTACGATATTTTGGCAGGTTATTTTGTGATAAATTTCTTAATAATAAATTATGTCAACATGAGGTCAGGACAAAACAAATGAATCAATATATCTTTACAATAAACTTTTTGTTGGAGGTAAGTACGTGATTTTGCAGTAAAAGTTATGAGAAGACCAGACTAGACGGAGATGCAGACTTATAAATTCAGAAGTGATAACTGTATTAATATATTATTAGAAATAAGCAGCATCAAACAAATCCGCCCGGTAGAAGTCACGAAAATACCTATAAAAAAGGGACAATCTGGATTACATTGTCCCCTACTTATGTGCTGGAGGCGGGACTTGTCCGCCACAGGCGGATCCCGATATCCATTAAAACTTCAATAATAGAGATCGGGAAACCCGCACACCCGCGTGGGCACTACCCCCTCAACATGGCGAGATA
>SDBT01003027.1_pt1 | contig 29191 bp, 22 predicted proteins | sample 2277101 | NCBI WGS metagenome assembly SDBT01 (sample SAMN10404973, study PRJNA504765) | marine sediment metagenome | isolation source: marine sediment core GS10_PC15, 103 cmbsf | place: Arctic Ocean: Southern Knipovich Ridge | collected 2010
TGCTCTAATGTATTCGTCACCAATTGAGACAATCACACCGGGAGAATCAATTGATTTTCTATCCGTGACTATTATTTCTCGTATAGTAAAGTACTCGTTGCCTACTTTTACTTTTGGCGAGCCGAGAGGATTAGCATATCTTCCGAAATCCAAGCCTCTCACTAAAGCCGAAATTTCTTCAGCACCGCGATGCCAATCAATTATGGCCGCTCGATCCGGTCTTTTATATTTGCCAAAGTATGTTCTCTCATTAAAATTTTGTTTGATTGGCTTATTCGTGCTATTAGCCAGTTCGTCTACAAGATCGCCAAATGATGAAAGTCCCTTCCCGAAACATTTTACATTCAAGGACAAAGCCGTTTCATTTTCGATTTCGAATACTACCTGTTTGAGGATATCGCCCGCATCAACGTCGTTGGTGACTTCATGCCATGTAATTCCATATGCTTTCTCTTGATTGATAATGGCCCATGAAGTTGCGTTAATACCTGCATATTTAGGTAAAGGTCCGTCGTGAAAGTTAATGGTACACTTCCGCGGGGTATTAAAGACATCCTCAGGAAGTATTGCTAGATTTACGATGCTGAAAAGGTAATCGTATGGTTTTGATCTGAGACAAGAAGTCAAATCATTATTCAATTCCAGAGCTTCTATGTTATTAGCAATTGCCCAATTTCTAATCGTTGGGTTTGAGGAAGCAATAGCATAGACCAAATGTCCGTGGTTGAGCAAGATTTCGCAGCACTTAATTAAGAGCGAATTTTCTCCGATAATGTAACATGTGAATTTGCCTGGCACAAACTAGCTCCTACGTTATGATAGACGGACAGCTCTGCGGATATTATGAAAATAGTTTAATCTATTCGTTTTTCTTCCCGGTGAATCAGATCATCGTTTGTTAATCTGTAAGACTCAATATATTTCTCCTGGGCTAAACGAAGTTGTTTGAGAGTGCGGCTTTTGATTTCTGTTTGCTCCGACTCGAGCGTTGTAGGATCGCACGGCCGATTGGGGTTTTGTTGTTCTGCCCCAGGAGCGTTTGAAGATTCCACTGAGCGGTTGCTGCTGTCCAATATAAGCACCTGCGCAGGAACTCCCATGACTGTTGCTCCGGTTGGAACGTCCTGGACTACTGCGGAGTTTGCGCCAACAGTTGCCCAAGGACCAATCTTCAAGTCCGGCAGGATCGAAGCGTTTGTTCCGATGTATACGCCCTCTCCAAGCTCGACGCGGGCATTAATCACGGCGCCGGGCGCAACAACACAGCACCGACCAAGACGAGAGCCATGGCCTACGATGGCTCCCATGAAAACCACCGATGCTTCGTCTACCGATGCGTTCGCACAGAAAAGGGCGTTACGGTATGCTGTAATATCCCTTTCGAAGGTGACCCCCGTAGCATCGACGCCCAGATCAATAAGTGTGGCAAAAGGCAAACCATAAGCCTGGATCTTGCGCAGAGCTGACTGGCGTCTTCTCGTTGTCCTTGCCACCATATTCGATACCTCATCCGAAACCGGATCAGCTCGTTCGAGTACGTTGAATGAGCCAACGATCTCGACGCCGAGAATCGACTGGCCGTGTTTGGACGGATCGTCATCCAAGATAATGATCCGGTCCCACCGACTCTGGACTTGGTTGATAGTGAGGGCAAGTCTTATTCCCTCCGGATTCCCAGCACCGCAGAGATAAAGTGTAGTCATCATGTCTCCTTTTCAGAAGGATGGATCCGCTCTGCTGCACCGGTCATCCAGTCTTGACAGTCCTGACACTTTTCGGGCAGTTCATCGAAACGGTACTCCAGATGCTTCTCACGATACGTACCCAGGCGGTTCCAGAGAACGACTAGATCCTCGTCCCAAGCATTTCCGACACCCTCCTCACCCTCGGTATCGCCCGGGCACCGAGGCACCCGACCGTCCCAGAAGACGTGCATCATGGTAATTGCCCAAGGGCAAGGAATACGCTCTTCCTTCGGGATACTCAAAGGTGTGTCGAACCTGCCTCCCCAACTAAGCTTCTTGCGCAGTTTTAATGTCGCGCCACGACCCAGCCAGTATGTTTTGAAAGCCTCGAGCTCGTGCTCATTTTCTTCCATCTCGATGAACTGGACCTGAATCTCAGGGCCCCTGCGGCGTGTTTGCCGCTTGGCCAGGAAATACTCAATATTTGCATATACCACATCCCGGTCACCGCGTACTCGAATCTTTTCGTAAATCTCCTTCGAGAATCCATCTATACCGAAGACAACGAGAACGGCGCCCGAATCCAATAACGGTTCTGCGAGATCCCGGGTTAGGGGCATACCGTTAGTGTTAATATTAAGTGATCGAAGTCCCACCGACTTCCCGTACGCGAGCATCCTGAGGAAGAGCTCGGGCTCGAGCAAAGGCTCGCCGCAAAATGAAAACCAGCATTGGGTGTCAGGCGAGATTGCAGAGATTTGGTCGGCACATCTTTTCCACAGCTCAAAGGGCATCCTGCCTTTCGGCCGCCGCATATCGAGATGATGGCACATTGTACAGGCGAGGTTACACTCAGCAGTAACTTCTACCGCAAATCTAGTCGGGAAGGAGAGCGGGCGCAGTGTCCTGGCGACCTGGGCCAAATTCACATTGCCTTGATTGTGCAGATTCAATGGCGAGCTCCTCTTTCGAGTATTTACATTACAATTGGTATTCGATTTCCAGGGGTTTTCTGTAGCCAAAATTCTCATTCATAAGACCAATTCCAGCGCTTCAACTTCCAATCATGACCTTCCACTGCGACAGCGGCAGCGTACTGTTTGCTGACATTTAGATCGTGAAGACGCCATCTCTTTGCTTCGCCATTATCCCACTCCACTCCGAGCAGACATGCCGGCTCACCCGGTACAAAGGAGACATCAAACTGCTTAAGGGGAATGGACAATCCGTTTCCTTTAGCTTTAATGAATGCCTCTTTTCGGGTCCAGCAATTAAAAAATGCCGCTGTCTGCAACTCAGCAGGCAGGTTTCGTAGTCGTGCAACTTCACGAGGCGAAAAAACATATTCGGCAGTTCTGGCTCTGGTAGCGTCCGACCTTATAAACTCTATATCAATTCCAATTTGTCTTTTTAAAGTGAGGGCATAAACCGCCAAATCGTGAGAATGTGAAAGATTAAATGAAAGACCAATAATATTATCATCTAAATATAGAAAAGGCTTTCCAAAAGCGTTGTGTATAAATGACAAACACGAAGGATTTGTCCCGGTATAACGTCCTATTATTTCTCTTAGGATGCCATGAGAAGCAATATAGCGTTCTTTATCTTTTTGAAATTGAAATTTCGCAGCTCTTTCAATTTCTATAGAGGACAAATAACTTCTCATTTTATTAATCTGCGAGACCGTTAGATGTAGAAAGCTATGCCACACGTGTACTTCGTCTTCAAAGATTTGCATTTTATAGAGAAAAGTATAGTAAAGAATCCACCCCCAGAGGAGGTGGCTTTGGGTTGCCCCTAAAAGGGGCTGAATTCTTTGCGCTGGTCTTCTTCGAGCCGCTCATTCTCTTCCTGATATTTTACATACCGCCGTATATTTTTCTCATCCAGACCTATTGTGCTTACACAATACCCACGGCTCCAGAAATGATTACCCCAGTACGGCTTGCGCTTCAGCGCCGGATAGCTCTTGAATAGCTTTATTGCCGTCTTGCCCTTCAGTATACCCATCACTTTCGATATCGAGAGCTTTGGCGGCATGCTTATCACAGCGTGCACGTGGTCCTCCCTCACGTTCAACTCCAATATATCTATCGATTTCCACTCGCACAGCGATCTTATTGTTTCTTCGACAAACTTTGCTACCCCACCCTTCAATATCCGGAACCTGTATTTCGGGCACCACACGATATGATAGCTGCACTGGTACACAACATGAGCTAATTTTTTCCATTTCGCCATATCTCCATGGTACCATATTCCATCTTACGGCACAGCCGTCAGGACATTACCACCTGCATAGCCGGTGGATTTCTAAGCTACATTAAACAACTTCAAAAAAGTGAAGTCATTTCCGCAGTATTGACATAGTTTTATGCATTACTTTGCGAAGGTCACTAAAGTTGTGAATTGTTCTCAGATAGTATAAAAAACGATTCAGATAATACGGATAATTGTATACTTTTGCAAATAGACTTACGTCATAGGCAACCCTTTCACAGTATCTGCATAAAGTATCCAACGATCCATTTCGCAGACCAGCTTTTGCTTTCAAAAAGGTGCCACTGAAAAACAATGAATCATAACTTGAACTTAACAGATTCCCTAACACGTGTTTCATCCCATAATCCATACAACACAGTAAAACATCACCATTAGGGAGTAAAACGTTGTAACGCAAATTAAATTTACAGCCGAGCGCCCCTCGTTTTCTGAATGGAGCAAGCCTGTTTTTAACCTTTACATTTCCCGCTCTACTAAATATTGGCCACCGTTCTACGCTCTCTTTATTCCCACAATTAATTGGCACGTATTCTACAGCTTTTTCAGTATGTTCCATTAGTAATTTGACTTTAGGATTAAGCGTCACACCATGAAAGTGATAGGCGACATTGATTTTGCTATTCAAAGTTCTCTTTAACAAATCAAGATAGTGTCCATCTACTTGTATTTTATCGTATTCTTTCTCAGCAGGTAAATGAACAAGAAAACGCGTGTAGGAAACTTGCTCAAGCAAATCAATATCCGAAATATTCATCCCAACCATTGTAGTAAATACAGCAATTTTATAACCTTTTTCATTGGCGAATAGCACCATCTTCGTGCAATCTGGGTTTAACCATGGCTCACTGAAGCCCGAGAAATTAATCTGGACGTTCAGAGGTAATTTATCCAAGCAAGCCTTAAATGTGTCGAAACTCATATATATAATGTTACTTTTTCTTCTATAATTGTTTATGAACTTCTTTTGTGGGCAATAAACGCAGGCATTCTTACAACCAATTCTAGTAGTAATTTCAATTCCCGGGAAATCAGTCATCTCCAACAGCTTCTTTCACCAGCACATTCCACTCTCTGGCAAAATATTCATGATCAAACCGACTGGCAAACTTGAATCCCTCAAAGGCGTATTTTCCCTTTTTGTTCAGAACTTCATTTATCAAATCAGGCAACGTCGATATATCCTCACAAATAACCTGCCCTCCGCCCTCAAGCAGTTCTCTCATGCCGCCGCTACCGGAACCGACAACGGGAGTGCGGCAAAGCATTGCCTCATGTGCAATCCGACTCCAACCCTCCCTTACTTTTGACATCGTAACGACAACATCACATGCCTTGAGAAGACAGAGGTAATCGTATCTGTTGAGGAAGAGACAACGAACTGGGAGGTCAGGAGATTTATTTAACGGTCCTGTCATAACCAGTGTGTAATCTTCGTCTTTAAGTGCATTGTAGACTTCGATGACTCCCTTAGTACTATTTGCATATCCGATATGAATAAGAGGCCGGTCACCACGGATATTATTTTCTTTAAGAAAAGGAATGATTTCTTCTTCTGAAATGTTAAATTCATCCAAGTTGAATGCGTTATATATTACCTTGACTTTCTTGCAACCGATCTCTTTAAAATAATCGGCCCAATACTCAGAAACCGACACCACCAGATCCAGCTCGCGAAGACGTTTTGTTAGATTTATTAGAGACAATCGCCCCTTCAGAGAGTTTCTTTTTTTATCGAGATAAATGTGATGAATAATTCCAATTTCAACAGCCGACCAATTCCGTCTACGGCTACTGTGTGTAACCACTGATCGACTTTTTACAAAAACATCCCCTTCTATTTTGTTCTTATATAACCGATACCAGTAGCTGAATGGGTTATCATCGAGACGGCGAGCAGTCAGTTTATCCATCGTGACTTTGTAGTTTGCTTCAAGAGCCAGGGCCGCATGGTATTCATAAGTCGGTCCACCACGCATGTTCATCGCGATAGACCTGTTCTGAAAAGAATCAACAAGCTCTTGCCACTCTGATTGCCAAACAATGTGCTTCATAGTCAATTCCAAAATCCTCCTTGTCTTTTAAAGTGGCTTCAAACTATTCAGAAATTCTTTACCAGAAGTAAAAAGCCCTAATGATGTCCCACATTTAGCAATCGAACGAGCTGGATTTCCCTGGACCAGCGTCATCGGAGGAACCGAGACGCTTATCACACTTCCTGCGGCTATTACAGCTCCACGGCCAATAGTAACATTCGGAAGAATTATTGCGCACGGACCTATGTACACATCATCCTCAATACGAACTCCTTCCGATTCGTGGAAATGAGCAAAAATATTGGAACGAATTCCAATAACTACTCTATTGCCTATTGTGACTAAATCAGGTCTGCTAGTTTCAATAATCGCGTCACAACCAATCCATATGCCTTCCCCAATCTTTACACCGCGCAAACGATGAAGAAAAACCCTCAGTGATGTCGCTCCTGGTACGATTCGAGCAAGCAATTGCAGCAATCGATTCCTTAAACCTGTTATTGTATTTTCACGTTCCTCCCCTATAGGTATCACTCTTCTAAAAGGCCGTTTGCTTCTTTGAGGACTATCCTTCACCTCAGCCACTGCATCCTTTCTGCGTTGGGATTGGTTTGGATATTTCTCTATCTTCCAGTATTCTTTTGGCGATTTTTCTGCTTTCGCCTGTTTACCTCTTAAAGTACGAATTGGCAGTTGAGAAATTTTTTTCTCAGGATCGCGCGAGATACCTATCAACAATTCATTAAATTGCTCCAACATGTACCTGATTGAGCTGATACTGAATCGATCTGTATTGTAGTGGCATTTTAATATAATTTTATCAGCGCATTCATATAAATTCATGTTTATTTCGTAAGTTTCGAAATATCTGGGGTTCAAGAAGTAGTCAATGTCCAAGCCATCAAATATTATTTCTTCACGTTTGTATTTATGGGTGTTTGTAACAAATACTGACACTAATTGAATCCAATTTGGATCATGGGAAAAAGATATTTTTTCTTGAAGACTTCCAGAAGTACATTGGTTATGATCATATGCATCCAACATCTTGGTCTTCAGAGATCGAAGATACTGACTAAATTCTTGCTCTCCGTTTATGTGGCTCCTCAATGGCAATACATTCACGCAGTGTCCAACAAGATCATTTTTCCCGGTGAGTAGCTGCCCTGCTGCCGGAATACCTACAATGAGATCTTCCTGACCTGATATCCTGTAGAGAAGCACGTAGAATCCCGCAAGAAGTGTGCTAAATATACTGCATCCGAATTCTACTGCTACTCTTTTTAAATCTGAGACTATAGGCGTATCTATTTCCAAAACCTCAAGAGCACCGTTAAAACTCCTTGTTCGTGGTTGAGGTTTATTAAATGGGAGGTTTAAGACTGGAATCTTGCCTGAGAGCTGTTTAAGCCAGTATCCCACCGCCTCATTAGATTCATTACTTTGAGCTTGCTTTGCTTGCATAATTGCGTATTCGCTGAACCGATGTGGCTCTTTTAGATTTGCTTTGACACCTTGTGTTATCGCAGAATACAATACAGACAGATCGTGCAGCAGTACATCCATCGACCAACCATCACATATGATGTAATGAGCCGTTAAAATGACAATATGTTTTTTTTCTTGCAGTTTAACGATTTTCACGCGAAATAGTGGTCCCTTTTCCAGATTAAAGGTTGTTTTACTATCGTCTTTTAGCAAACCCGATAATTGCTTCTCACTTGTACTTTTTCCCACACCCGAGAGGTCGATTACTGGAACGACAATTTCGCCAGATGTAGCGATACAGAGAGTTTTTCCGTCAGGGCTAAATGTAGTACGTAATGCATCATGCCTCTGAATTAGTTCTGACATGGCAGAACGAAGTGATTCAACATCAAGTGGTCCGTGTAAATGAACCGATATTGACTCGTTATACGCGCAAGAGGCACTATACCCCATTTGGGAAGATACCCAGACTTCCTTCTGGGCTTCTGTTGAGGGAGCCGTCATATAAAGGTCTCCATATGCAAATGGATCGAAATCAACAGGTATGAGCTTGCCTTGAGGATTTCTATTGTTTTGCTCGTTTTTCATTGTACTTCTGCAACCTGCAGATATTTTCCAGGACGATCAGGATCAGAAACGTACCATGCGGGTTTACCATCGGGATCTCGACCTAGCTTTGCACCTGGAACCGGTGGTTCACTAAGAGATTGTTCTTTTATTGTATCTGATATTACTTCTTTATCATGTGGTTCTGTTTTTTCCTCGCTTTTACGTTCTTCTTGAACACCTGGTTCAGGTGTTGCAAGTGATGCTAAAGATCCACCTGTTGGAACTGATCCACCTTTTTCCAGTATTGCAAGCAACCTAGAAATTATTTCCAATTGCTTAGAAATGATTTTTCCCGTACCATCGTTTTTCAAGGTATCTAGAGATTGTTTCTGTGGAGTAAGATCACTATTATCTACGGATATAGACTGCGATTGCACAGGGCTTGTAGCGGTTTCGCCTTTATTCATTTCGTCTGATAATGAATCAGGCGACGTCTGCTGTTCAATAAACTCGGACAATCGGTTGAGCGTCGATAATTCTTCAAGAAGTTGTCGGAACGCGACTTTAACACCAAACTTTGACTGTATATTGAATGCTACTTGAGTGAGCAGCAGAGAGTCCATTCCCATTTCCATGAAGGTCGTGAAATCATCAACACCTTCTAAATCTATGCCAGATGCGTCACTTAGAATTTCCCTAAGCAAAGGAACAATTCGTTTTTGTCTCGTTTCTTCTTTTCCATTTCCCGCAATTTCTTCTTTATTCGTTGACTCCTGTACTGGCTGCTCTGGTGGCGCTACATTGATCCCTGCATTAACACGATAATAAGCAGGTTCAATCCAAAAGCGCTTTCGGTCAAAAGGATAAGTTGGTAAGGCTACCTTATGCCGTTTCTCACACTTATAAAAGCTCTTCCAATCAATGCTTATACCATTAAGCCAAAGTTGGCCTATAGCTTTTAATAGTGCTGTCCATTCGGCATCATTTTCTGATGTATCGCTGAGAGATGAAATTGCCACCTGTGTTTTCGTATCTTTCATCTGCTGAAGTGCCAATGTGGTTGTAATCCTTCTAGGACCCACCTCCAATAACACCCGCTCTGAGTCGTTCAATAGCTCCTTTATTCCTTCAGCTAAACGTACCGTTGCCCTTAGATGCCTTGCCCAATAAATAGGATCTGTTGCCATTTCCGCAGATATCCATCTGGAAGTGACAGTGGAGACAAATGGTATAGTTGGCGGTGACAGCTTAATGCTCCTAACATGTTCAGCAAACGGTTCAATAATAGAATCCATCATTGCTGAATGAAATGCATGAGAAGTATGCAAGTGCCGGCAGACTATCTTTTTGTCTTCGAGTTGCTTTTGGAATACTGATACAGTATCTGTAGGGCCTGATATGACACAGAGAGACGGACCATTAATCGCAGCGATCGAAAGGTCGGCGATCAACATATTTTCTACTTTCTCTGCTGGTAATCTCACAGAAAGCATGGAGCCTCCAGGAAGGCTTTGCATCAAGCGCCCTCTTGTCGCAACTAAGAATAGAGCGTCCTCAAGGGAAAATACCTCTGAGAGACAAGCACACACAAATTCTCCGATACTATGTCCGATCATGGCTTGAGGGTGAATACCCCAGCTTTCCCATAGTTTTGATAGCGCATATTCGATTGTAAAGATCGCCGGCTGGGTGAAAAAGGTTTCTTTTAAAGACTTTGCTGCAGTTTCAAGATCATTCTTGTCCGGATACAATAGATCGCGCAAATCACAACCCAGATGTGGCATCAAGATCTGCGCACATTTGTCTACAGTCTCTCGGAACAATGGTTCATGCTGATAAAGGTTCAAACCCATGTTAACATATTGAGCACCTTGGCCCGGAAACATAAATGCTAACTTTGGCTCACCTATCTTTTGGTGACGAGTGCTGACCAAGTTTGCATCTAATGACTTCAAAGCTACCACGCCTTCGTTTGTATCCTTACATACCACATAACGACGCCGGTCGAATGCTTTTCGTCCTGTTTGTAAGGTATACGAAACATCGGCAAGGTTGATTTCTGGATGCTGTTCTAAATACTCGCTTAAATTTGTTGTAGCTTTCTCCAGTGACGACTCAGTTTTCGCGGAGAGGAGCAGTAGCTGCCTCGACCTGGATGATCCGGAAGGCTCTCTCTTCGGTGCTTCTTCTATGATGGCATGGGCATTGGTCCCGCCAAATCCGAAAGAACTGACACCGGCTCTGCGTGGAGTAGTGCCCTCCGGCCAATTTAATAATTTCGTATTCACATAGAATGGACTATTTTGAAAATCAATCCGCGGATTAGGTTTATTGAAATTTACCTGAGGTGGTATCTTCTTGTGATACAAAGCTAGCGCCACTTTGATTACTCCTACAATGCCGGCTGCACTGGTAGGATGACCAACGTTGCCTTTTATGGAACCGATGGCACAGAATTGCTTTTTTGCTGTCTTAGCTCGGAAAACACGAGTTAGTGCTTCCACTTCAATTGGGTCTCCTACGGGAGTCCCAGTACCATGAGCTTCGATATATGAAATGGAATCTGGTTCTACGTTAGCGCATTCTTGAGCTGCAGTGATGACATTGATTTGCCCATCAACGCTTGGCCCAAGATAGCTCGCCTTGTTGGCACCATCATTATTTGTGGCAGAGCCTTTGATTACCGCATATATAGTATCTCCATCTTCCCAAGCATCTCTAAGACGCTTTAGAACAACAACACCGGAACCATCGCAGAACATTGTTCCCGTCGCTTGCTCATCAAAAGGACGACAATGCCCGTCTTTCGTGAAAACACCACCTGCTTGATGCAATTGGCCACTATTCTGGGGAATATTGATGTCAACTGCACCAGCCAATGCCATATCGCATTGATGGTGAACCAGACTATGGAAAGCCGCGTCTACAACCACCAATCCTGTGGAACACGCAGTATGGATACTCACACTAGGTCCTGTCAGATTCAATTTATGCGAAACTCGTGTAGCTATATGGTCTTTCTCATTGCCAATTTCAACCTGAAACTCACCTATCATTTTAACCAGATCCGGACGTGTAGATACATTTAGATGATAATAGTGGTTATTGCCCATGCCAGCGAATACACCGATTAAACCGTTGTACGAATTTGATTCATAACCTGACTTTTCCAAAGCTGTCCAGACGAGCTCTAAGAAAACGCGCTGCTGTGGATCCATAACCTCGGCTTCTCGAGGGCTAATACCGAAAAAAGCTGGATCAAACTTATCCGCGTCTTTAATAATTCCTCGTGCTTTTATATAATTCGCATCATTTCTTAGTGATTCTTCGACACACAGATCTATTTCCTCGTCAGCAAAGAAGGTGATGGATTCAACACCATTGCATAGGTTTTTCCATAACGTATCAATACTGTCCGCACCTGGAAATCGACCAGCCATTCCGATGATTGCGACGCCTTCAACTTCATTGTGGTCGTGGATCTCATCCATTCTCCGCGGCCTTGCTTTTTCTTGGATCTCGCCAGATATAAATTGTTCTTTCTCTTCACCGTTTAGATAGCGCACCAAGGCACTAATGGTCAAATATTGGAACAACTTCACGACCGATATTTCAATTCCTTGAAACTGATTCAACCCGGCTACAACCATTTGAGCTAAAAGCGAATTCCCACCAAGTTCAAAAAAATTATCATGAATTCCGACACGATCGAGTTTCAATACTTTACACCAAATCTTTGAAAGATCTCGTTCCAACTCATCACTGGGAGCGACATATTTCTGCTCAAGTTTGGGTCGTTTTTTATCCGGTGGAGGAAGGGACTTACGGTCGATTTTTCGGTTGAGTGTCAGTGGCATTTTGGGAAGAATTACAAAAATGGAAGGAATCATATAATCAGGAAGTCTATTCATAAGATAGCGGCGCAATTCAGTCGTAATAAGTCGCTTTCCTTTATGTGGTACCAAATAGGCTACCAGGCGTCTATCTCCAGGTTCATCCTCACGTATCATGACAACTACCTGATTTATGGCAGGATATGTCCCTAGCGCTGATTCAATCTCGCCAACTTCTATTCTGTATCCACGAAGCTTTATTTGGTGATCCAGCCGACCAATTAAGACAAGATTCCCGTCCGGTAGATACCGCGCTAGATCACCCGTTTTATAAATTCGTGCATTTGGATCTTTGCTAAACGGATCTGGTAAGAATTGCCTTGTTGTTAATTCAGGTTGATGTAAATAGCCGCGAGTTACTCCTTTACCACCTATATACAATTCACCTGGCTCGCCAACAAGTACCGGCTGCATACTATTATCCAATATATAGACCTGAGTGTTGGCAATTGGACGACCTATCATAACGGGTCCATCTACGTCTTTTAACCGACAACAGGTGGACCAAACCGTTGTCTCTGTCGGACCATACATATTCCAGACACTCTCTGCCCGCTGGATAAGATCACACATGAGATCGCGTTGTAGAACATCCCCACCACAGAGAACTTTAAACTGGCTAGAACCTTTCCAACCAGCCGAAACTAAGAGATGCCATGTCACAGGTGTCGCTTGCATAATTGTTACATGAGAATCAATAAGGGCATTTAGTAGCGCCTCCCCATTTGACGCAATTATGGTATTAGCTATCATAACTGTCGCGCCGACGATTAAAGGAAGAAAGAGCTCCAAGACTGCAATATCGAAAGAAAGTGTTGTGACGGCCAACATTACATCCTGTTCTGTTATACCCGGCTTAGTTAGCATGGAACTCAGAAAGTTAACGGCTGCCCCATGAGGAACCTGAACACCTTTAGGATTACCTGTAGAGCCTGAAGTGTAGATCACGTAAGCTAGATTGTCCGGACTGCTCTTGCTAATAGGATTTTCCTCACTTTCCTTAGCTATTATCTCCCATTCTGTGTCCAGACAGAGCAAACGTGCCTTATTCTCGGGCAGTTTATTACTCAATTGCTGTTGAGTTAAAAGAACCGAGACTTTCGCATGGTTCATCATGTATGCCACTCGCGCTTTAGGAAACTCAGGATCTAATGGCACGTATGCCCCACCGGCTTTTAGTATGCTTAGAAGTCCAACCATCATTTCAAGGGATCGTTCCATGAAAATGCCAACGAGTACTTCGGGCTCCACGCCGAGTTTCATGAGATGGTGCGCGAGCTTATTAGCTTTCTGGTTGAGCTCCGCGTACGTTAGCTGCTCACCTTCGAAAATCACTGCGATATTGTCAGGTGTTTGTTCCGCTTGGGCTTCAAACAGGTGGTGGACGCACCAATCTCGGGGATACGATGCTTCAGTGGCGTTCCACTCCACAAGAAGCCGATGCCACTCCACGTCATTCATTTTAGATTTGTCGGTTTTCATTTTTTCTTCACTTTTGGACATCTTTAAGTTCCTAGTCACATCGCAATCCCACCATTATTTACTATTACCATGCCAGCTAACACTTTTAACGTAAAGGCTGATAACTATTATAATGACGCTATTTGCTAATATCGAACGTTGTAAAGTAACATCTCATCTATATACGTGATCTGTTCAATATAGAGATGTTGAAATCTCAGGCTTCATTAGTAAGTATCAAGAAATTTCTCAAATCGGGGATTTTCAGGTTTGCTGATTACCAAAGAAACTGACACCAATACAGTAGTATCTTGGGCTCATAGATCCAGGTAGCTTGCTCATCTGTATTTCACTTTACTATATGCAGTTGTTTGTTTACTTTTCCAAAATCGAGCCATTTCTCTTGGAAGTATATGCCAGTAGCTCCCATTATACTTAGACATTATATACTTCAAAAAAGTGGTATAAAATTCTACAGGATATTCATAAGTATTTGCCCTGTCATTTCCAAAATGCATGTAGTCTGGATGGGTGTTTACTAAAGCCATACCGCCATTTTCCGCAATCCAATCTAGCTTCTTCTTCCAGACGTCAATATTGTTATGTTCCATGAAGATGAACAAAGTGGAATCTTGAGGCAAGGTGTAAGGAAGCTCTATATATCCCGCCTGTTCACAGCTTTTCTGAATCCAAAGAGGGTAAATTGAGTCTACTTCATCCGGCTGTGGTTCAAAAGGATCCGTATCAAATGTTGAAGCATCATATTCAATCTCTAAATCGTGCATCCAATTTAAATTGTGATGCATCGACGGAGATCGAAATCCTACAGAATTCCATCGCTTTAAGTACATGTTGATGTGACCAGCCCTCTTTAGAAATATAGCCCTTGATTTGTATAGTTTTCCATCATGGAAAAGCCCATGCACCCCAATTTCAAATCCCTCTCCAACGAGATAATCACGAAGTGAATCGCAATGACTGAATTCACGTGGCACTAGATTAAACGACGACCGGAATCCTAGCTGCTTTTCTAGCTCCGCCAACTCGTAGCATTTCTTCTCACTGGCTGCTGATTCCACATCGTGTGTTAGTACCAACGCAAACCTTTTACCCTGTGGCCAGCCTTTCCATAATGGAGGTTTTTCACTAGCTGTGATCTGTATAGGCCATACTTCTTTGTACCGGGCTGTTAGTTTCGTCATACGCTTTTTCTTAAATTTCGTTAGCAGCCATCGTGGGAAAAAAGGTCGAACATTATAATAGAAATTCCTTAACAACGGGTATTTGTTGATTCCTTTCGATACTAAATCGTCCACCAGGTTGAAGTATTTCTTGCTGTTGACGCTCCAGCTGAACTTTTTAACAAATTCCGAGGAGGTGGCGATCAATTCATTACGCAATCGACGATCTGATATCAATAACTCCAGACATCTCGCAAAATCCTCTATATCACAAGACTTGAAGAACTTGACAACGCTCTCATCGAAGTAGTACTTATCCACTTTGGTATCCGCAACAATCAACGGTACTCCTAGCGACATGAATTCAAGTGTTTTTGTACTAAAAGCCTCATTTCCGAATGAGTCGTTTCTCTTGGGTACAACTCCAAGGTCTGCATTTGCCATCTTGTCAGCTATATCTGATAGTGGTAAGGGATGTTTGATAAGTACTTTTGTTTTAAGATTCAATTGTAAAATGAGCTTAGATAGTCCTTTTTTCTCGCTTCCTTCGCCGTAAATGTGAAACTCAATGCCGGGAAATTTACTAGCAACAAGCGAAAACCCCTTCACAGCAATATCAAGTCCTTGATGCCAGTTCAATGTTCCCGGATACATCATTATGAATGTGGGATCATGCTTACGTTTTATTCGTTTGTAGAAAATCGAAGGATCAGGATAATTAAGCATTACTGAGCATTTATTGCTCTTAACAGAACGCTCAATAAGCTTTTTTTCCCAGATATGATTTGAAATAATTACATGATCGGCAAACGATGCGGCTGATCTCTCGAGGTAAAGAAGTATTTTTGTAATCACAGATTTCTGTCGAGCTCTAAATTTGCTTATATAGAGATCTGGTACGAGATCATGCATATCTAGAATAATCTTTGCTCCCATTAGTTTTGGCAGCCAAGCTGCAAACACCTCGAAATCCGGCATCGTATGAACATGTATTAAGTCATATGGTTCCTTGATGTTTTTTACTATAAGAAGAACGGAAGAGACACAAAAGAATACACAGCTTTTCAGCAGATATGCTACTTTACTGCGCTCAACTCGGGATCTTCCTTGCACTTGATAGACTTTGACGCCTTCGCAATTTTCACTCCATGGATGATCATTCTCTCTCAATGCTATAACATCGACATGGTCACCTCGCTTAGCAAGTGCCTCAGCATACCTTTTGACGCGATTATCGTAGTGATAGAAGGTATATGCAAGCATACAGACTCTCATTTATGTTCCTTTATAATATCCTTACGTTGTATTTCTATTTAAAACTAAATCAGAATGATCCCTTTGAAAAATCACATCATATCTCGTCAAGAGAGGTACTCCCCCGATTCCACCTTTAATAGTTTTTCCTCACGGTGTTAGCGAGCACTTTTATAGCTAACAGCCTGATGAGGGCGCCCAGAGTTGTACCATTCAATCCGGGATTGAATATGCGCATGTGAGTGCTGCGACGCACTTAAAATTATACTGCCAAACTGAAAGTGACAATGGGCTTATATTCCAGCGTAAGCAGGTTAGAAGGGCATGCCGTGCATATCGGTTGTTGGCAACAGGTGTTCGTCCCTTAGGACGAAGCGTACCCTATAGAGCTATAAAGGCTTCTTCAAAAGCCGGTTCAGTTTGTTGTTGTATGGCTCTTTCCACCAAAAATTCTCCAATTTATTCGAAAGATGATATGCAGCGTTGATTCGAATCAATATGTAGAGGCCATTCCTCGTCAATCCATAACGAATGTAAGGCGTAGTACTTCGGCTTAAGATACCGCTTAACTTTAAGGAGTTAGTTTCGCCGATACCTAGAACAATTGCCAGCCTCATTTTTCCGCTAAGTCAACAGATTTGCAGAAGCGTCTTAATTGAGATCCTTCATCGGTTTCACAATACCTTCTAAGAAAAACTGTGGGCGTACTCGAGGAATCCCAACGTAATGTCTAGCAATAGTCGATTCATTAACATCACATAAGTTAACTTTATAAGAATCTGGCAATGCCTTAGATCCATCAATACTGGCTGCAACAATTGCATAATATGTTTGAGCTGACCAAAAATGATTTATATTGACGCAGCCGTCTTTCTCTAATAAATGAACCATACTCTCAAGAAGCTCAAATTCCTTTTCTGTAAATCTAGGAGTATAAAGTAAGCCGGCATTAACTGCAGGGGGAATATTTAAGCCGGTAATCTCTTTCAGAATTTCAATACTGCTAGAATAACATGTGCGGATATCCTTGTTCCAATATACGGATGGTATTTTTTTTCTATTGCTAAACACAATTCTATTGGTTCCTTGAAAAATAATACATCTGCATCCATTGATATAACTATATTTTGATTGCCAAAAAGGTGGTAATCTATAATTTGAGCGGCAGCCCAATTAAGACCTCGCCATCTATATAAAAGGGGATATCTTTTACTCATAATTTCAGTAGCTTTATTATTACTGTCTTCTTTCTTAATCAGAAAACTTCCCGGAATCACCTTTTTCCACAAGATGAAATCATCATGATTAAGAGTGCCATCAGAATGTACGTATAAGATTACATTTTTCAAAAACCGCAACCCGCTCCAACTAGACCAAATTCCCATATTCAACTGTTCTTTTCCGCAAAGCATGTGTATTTCTGCTGTGGGTTCTCTTGGCGTCGCTAGAGAAGGTAAGCTAAATGCACTACCATAAAGACTTTTTCTCAATTTCATAGCGTATCTTTTTTGAAGAAAAAACGGCCAACAATTGCACACTTTGTGCTTTAGCAAACCCAACATATTTCTCACAGAATAGAAGTTCATGTTACCGTAAGCTTATTTACGCAAGTTCTTAATTCGAACCCAAGCATTTCATATAGATTTCTGATAATACTTTCCCTGCGCATTCCCAAGTAAATTTTTTGGAACGCAGAATACTTTTCTCCCTTAATTGTCTTCTCAGTGCATGGTCATTAGCAATTTGAAATAGGTGTCGCGCTAGCATTGTCTTGTCACCAGTTTTATGTACCAAAGAATCAACCAGGTGCTCACAATAAGCACCTGACGAATTCGAAACTAAAGGCACACACCCGCAAGCTTGAGCTTCATAAACAACTAATGCGCTTCCTTCGGCAAGTGAAGGCAAAACAAGAACATCGCAATCTTCAAAAACGGAAGGTATATCAGGCGAATATCCAAAGTATTTTATACTTGGATGATTAAGTTTGTCCTTAAGTATATTTCTGAATCCTGGTGTGAAATTTCCATATATAAGAAATTCACAATTTTTGAATATCTTAGATTCAAACCAAGCATCTATCGCTAAATGTAGTCCCTTTCGCGGACCACATTCTCCAACGAAGACAAATCTAATAGGTTTAGAAATATGCTTTTTATCTTCGCTATCTTTAACACAAAATTTCAAAGGATCATATCCATATTGATGAGTAATCAATTTTTCCTTCGCAATTCCGTTCTGCAAAAACGTATTTACGACAAATTTTGATGGGCATAAAAGCCAATCTGCACTTGCGAATTCAGCCTCCTCGCGTTTCAATTTGTCATTATTATATCTATCCCAATGGAATTTAGGCAGAGTGTAGCCTATTCTTTCACATTCATCCTTAACAACATTGAAAATATATCTTGTATGTGCAGATGGCCTTTCCATTAGTGTTGGTATTCCTGACTCTTTCGCCACCTGAAGCGTCTTTAGTGATGCAGATGGCCAGCAGTGTATTAAATCTAGCTTCCTTCCAAACCTTTTAACTATCCTTGATACATACCAATCGTGATAAGCAAATGAAATCTTTCTACCTAATGCTTTTCTAGGAATCGTGAGTCCTCTAAAGCTCATTAATTCTCTAATTTCGATAAATTCAGATCCAGGATATTCAGAGGTATAGCAGCAAGCTATGTGTCTTATTTTATCAGAATTAGTTTCACTTATTTGGTTCCATGCCGTCCATCCAATGCCTCCACGCCTACCTAACACGTGTGGAAAACTGTATAACACAGTAATCTCTTTTTTCTTTGCGATATTCATTGGTATCCTAGCTTATCTATATTGTCTGAGTTATTTTATTCTTAATCCCGTTGGTGGTGCCAAAGGAGTTCCTGCTGCGTCTCCAATATTTTTTTCATACGCACCAATATCCCATAAAAACCCTCGAATATTTCCATCTTTGTCGGTATTAAATACACTGTCTAAGTTAGTCCCAGCATTAATGCAAGGCGAATTGTTTTTCAATCTATATTCAGCATCTACCAATGGGTCGGCACTTATGCCCTGTTGATCATACCCCATACTCTGCCACTCTTCCCAGGTAAGTCTTGTAGAGCCATTAAGCGTTACGATATCCGGACTACCTCCATTTAAATAGATATTATTGTTAATATTGCTTGGATTTTGGCCAACATAGCCTCCAACTATATTTGACCTCGTTGTATAAAAAATATTATTTTTGACGACACTATTTGGACCTGTTATATTGAATGTACCTCCTACGCCCGCTTTGACGACGTTGTTATAAGCAAAAATTTTCCCGTCTGCCGCGTAATTAATAAAGCCAAATGTTGTAGAAGATGCATTCATTTGGCCTATAATAATATTATTGTAAACATAAAAGGTTCCGTAGTTGGTTGACAAATATAGTCCATTTTTATTCGCAGAACTATCAGCTCCGTACGTCATATAATTATTTTTCACTGTAAGATCCCTTTCACGATAGGACTGTATTAGATCGCAATGTTGAATTTCATTGGTATTGTTTATTATAATAGTATTACCTTCAACAATATTATTCATCCCATCCTGCAAGTAAATACCATCTGCCTGATCATTTATGTACGCAGTGTCAGAAGTTATTGTATTGTTTTTTATGGTGATATTTTGAGAACCTGTGACGATAATCGCAGCACGTCCTGTCGCATTTAAATTGCAGCTATCTACAATGATGTTATTACTATTGAATCTAATGGCTAAAGCTGCGTACGGAGAATCATCAGCATTTAAACCTTTCACAATTACATAACTTTTATTAAAAATCTCAATACCAATGTTTTCCCATCCATTTGCTGCTCCAGAATACGCGATATTTACAGTGCCATTGTGCCCTGGTGAATTGCCTTTAGTTATTGTAATATAATTGCCACTGGTTCCTGATTTACCTACTGATAATTTTTCATTGTACGTTTTCGAAACATTGCCTCCAGATATATAAACAGTATCTCCTGAATTGATATTATTCCAATTTATAAATTGAAACTCTTGCCATGCATCGCTCCAAGATGTACCTGTATTTGCTCCTGTAGCGTCATTGTCAATATAAAAATCAGTGGCATATCCATTTACCTGAAGGCACATAAGTGTACTTATATAAATAAAAATCGAAGCGGTAATTGGATTGATTGCTTTCATACAGTTGCTCCTTTTTCTTTCAAACCGATTCTCTTTATAGATACGCATTTATCAATCTTCAAATGATTAGCAATTTTCGTAAAACTTTATGTGTGGTAGTCATCTGAATCCTATCCATTAACCGTGAGAATCAGCAAACTGTAAAATCTATCATATATAGATTCCTAATAAAATTTTCTAAAAGCTGAATAGTTGTTATTCTCACGGGAAACCTCTGTGCATCTCATTTAAAATATTATCACATATTTTGGAAATAAACCAAACCTTATCGCATTGATTATATATAATGGCATACAGCTCATTACATAAGATTCCAAGGTGTTGGTAATTTTCCGGTTGTCCTGTTCAGACCGTCGGAACACGTTGAGCAGATCTATAGAAGGTGTGACCGAACACTTTCGGAGGTTCGAGAGCGGTGAAGAATCGACCGCAGAGCGACTTACCCTGTGTTAGCCAAATCTCCTATGCGCTTCCATATCCACTCTGCACCGTCACCAAGAAATACTATACGATGACGATCAATCTTTTTGCTTCTTCTTTTCATCTCGATCCATATATGTTTGAAAAAAGATCGGCATGTTCGACGGCACTCACATAGGTGGTATTCACACATCCCGATTTCTCCCGCTTTGTTTCCCACCGCAACTCCGAAACAGTGCGATCTTCGCATCTTTAAATCCAATCTCATATCTCTTCTTACCACGCGAAGTTATCTCCTCTCCCAACTTCTCTCTCACCTTCGTTGCATCCACAGATACAACCGTCATCCCTTTAACAACATTCTCCCTCTCAATCTCCTCCCCCTTGTGGTGCACCTTCTCTATCTTTTCACCTCTGATCTGCTCAAGCAATTTGAGCCTGTTCAATATTACACATCGAGAATGTCGCTCCATTTCCCTGTTTTCGCATGTTCGAAGAGTATGTCCAAGGTGGCAACGATGTCGTGTTCGATGACGTGAATAAGGACATTGTCATGGCCCATGTAGGTGTTGTTATGTTCCATGTAGTAGCGATTCTCCTTGGTCAGTCCATAGTAGCGCTCGATACCGGTACGTAGGCCTTTGAGATGTTCGTACAGTCTTGAACCGGGAACCGCGGGACCCTGTCGGCGGAAATCATCCTTGAAATACGTATAGGTCGTCCAACCGAAGGAGCTATTCGAGTTTCGATGTTCGCAGCTGAAAATGAGTTCCTGCGGATCTTTGAGACAAACGCGGTGACAGGCAAGCTTGGTTCTGCCATGATTGTATTCTATCCCCTTACGCCGGGTTGGATATCCGAATAGGCACAGAGGTGTGCCGGTCTCACCCAGCTTCGGCCCCCAATTCATGGAGGGCTTGCGAATGATGACGGGTAGAATCTCTAATTCGGTGTAGATGCAACGGTGCAGTTCCTCTGCATCATATCCTGCATCGAGGATCACGCAACCGAAGGCGAAACTCCCATAACGAGCGCATAAAAGCGGCATAATATGAGTCTGATCGCTTTCATTGGCAGGTGCAACTAGGCTTACCATCGGAATGCCACTGACGGATATGAGCGTATGGGCCCGATGGCCTACGGGGTACTTATGCTTGTGATGAGGCTTTCCAAAAGCGATGCTGTGTCGGTGAAAATCCAGTTCCCGTTCTCGTCCTTTTGGCCTTTGGTGCGAGCGACGGCCTTTAGAAAGGTCGAGTCTCCTACGAGTATGATTTTGCCCCTGACTGCTTTTGGAAGCTCTGTGATTGGCGGAGTGAGCAGGCCGGCTTTGTGTGCCTGAAGAACAAAGTGTTGATGAATCTGTACAAAGCCCTCCGGCCCCAGCCGATTGCGCAGCGTGTTGAAAGTGTTATGTGAAGGGATCGCGTTGCGCTTGATACCGACCGCTTCGCGATAGATCTGGATCTTAGCCAACTTCTCGCTCAACTCTCGATCAGAGGAGATGCGCTCTTTGACCTACAGGATGCGCGCCAAGACCAAGGAGGTCGCATAGCCAATCGGACCGGTGGACCGTCAATGAGAGAGTATTTTCCTAATTGGGCGCTTGTCGATTCGGCGGAAGTACCTTAGGAAATCGGCCTCCTGTAGGGTACGTATTCTTGACACCTCTGAATCCCTGTTCAATATTTATGTTCAATATTACAGGAGTTCAGCGATCAAGAACAGTCGTCAGTATTTTCATACATTATAAGAGTTTATAGGATCCGCGACCTTTCGCATGGCATCCGAAAGCTTGAGTTACTAAGACCATTTTCGCTGTCCAAATTTGAGTTACTTTTTGCCGTTTTTGTTTGTTAAGCGCCAAAAATCCCTTGTTTTCGAGGTCATTTTGAGTTACTTTTCCAATATAGCACCAGTAACTCCTTATATGATAAGGAATTAGAATATTGAACGGGCTTAATTTGTTAAGCAGTTTAAGATATTTTTAATCTTTTTTTTTGCTCATTTCGAAGAAAAGATACGAAATCTTTTGAAACTATTCTTTTTTCTTTAAAATAGAACCATAGGAAGCCCGCCAAACTTATAAGCGAACCTATGATCGGTGGTTCTGAAGCTATTCTTCTAAGATATTTAAGAAAGGCGTAGATCGATAGATATCCAAGAGAATTATCCATCATGCCAGATCGAAATCTTGATTTTAGTCGCTTTTCTCCATAACCAACTGGTCTTTGATGAAATACCTTAATGTTAGGTAATGACTTAACCTTCCATGAGTTCATTTTTACCATAGTTTCAGCACAAGTATCTAAACCACCATATTTTAATGGCACAAATCCATCTATTTCATCAAAACACTGGCGTCTAAACATTTGAACTGCTCCAGGCACAAAATCCCGTCTATTATAAGGCGAGCATAGAAAGGTACCTTTGAGGAATTCGTAGCTATATCCCCCACAAATGCCCAATTCAGGATCATTATAAAACTCATGGAGTATCGAATCATAGTAATCTGGATCTAGAGATATGTCTGCATCTAGACTTCCGATGAAGGCAAATTTCCTGTATTTCAATTTACTATAACCATAATTCAATGCATACGCCTGAGATGCGAAATTTCTTTCATTGTTTTTTTTTAAGCACAGAAATTCTATAAAACCTTCTTTTTGAGCAAAGGTTGTTACTATTTCATCGGTTCTATCAGTAGATCCGTCGCTTACAATAACCCAACAAACAGGAAGAATCGTTTGATTCATTACTGAGCTGATTGTTTTCTCTATGTATTTTTCTTCGTTTTTTGCAGCTGTTATTAGTGCATATGAATTTTCGCTTTTCATAGTATCATCACCTCTGATAATAAAATGCCTCTACAGGCTGGCCATAGTTATTGATATTATTAATCAACCACATTAGAAAGCATTTGCTCCGCGTTATTTTAAACCTAATCTCTTTTTTATTGTAAGTTTTTACCAAATACGCCAAAGAATAACCAATAATCCGTACTATATGATGAAGGCCACATATAATAGTGTATAAAAATCGGCTCGAAATTTTCTCATTGTACTTCATCCAATACTGTAGATTAGCCCTTTTCATTTCAATATAAAATCTAACCGCATCATTAGACGAACTCGCTCCACCGTAATGAACTACCTTAGCATTCGAAAAAAAAACTACAGAATACCCCTCTTCCCAGAATCTCTTGCACCAATCTATATCCTCAGCATACATAAAGAACCTTTCGTCAAGAAGTCCAACAGCATTCAACGACCTACGATTGATCAACCAAAAACATCCTTTGATCACATCGACTTCTCTAAGACTATCGTGAGACCAATGATTCAACGCAAATGAGCTAAAAAGCTCTATTCTTGGAAATAGAGAATCTAGAGCGAACGCACTGCAAAGTGATTTCCAAAGAGAAGGGAATCTCGTACAGGATCTTTGTATTTTGCCGTTGATTCCTAAAATTTGTGGTCCGAGAATACCTATTTCGGCATGTGTCTTTAAATAACGTATCATATTGCCTATACAATTCTTATGCAAAATTACATCTGGGTTTATAAGACACAAAAATTTTCCTTTACTTCTTGAAATACCAATATTATTTGCTTTTGAAAAACCAAGATTGCGATTATTCTGAATTACAATTACTTCTGGGAAATTTTCCTTAAGATATTCAACTGATTTGTCTGTGGAATAGTTATCAACAACAATTAGTTCTATCTTATATTCTTTGCTTTCACTTATAACTGATTCTAGGCACTTTGCTAAGTATATTTTTGCATTCCAATTTACAATTATTATTGATAGATCTATCATTTATTACCACTCTCTCTGTATTTCACTAGAGTGCCCAACAGAAAAATGATTCTGCAGTACTGTGCATTTTCCGATGTATGGCAAAAAACCGAACCAAAGGACATCTGAATCAATTTAGCACACTAATCTGAAGAGAATCCTTTTTCCGAACATAGAAAGTCCATACTTGACAAGTTAATATCTTGAGTCATGTGATTTTATAACGACTCTAGCTTCCCTTGGTGCCAATCTAGCTTTCACTCGAATTTTCTCTAATGAATCCAGGATAATCATAATCCAATTCCTTCTTTGGAAAATTTATGACATAAGCCCTTAATATTACCACAGTCTCTTGTACATTTCTTAGCTAGATATTAATCATATTTCAAGCATACCGAAATGGACTCCTCTCTCGAGATTGAATCTAGTGGTGTCTAAAACTTATAGCAGTAGTTTAAAATAGAGAAAAAATAAGTACCAACTTGTGGCAATAGGAAATCCCAGTACTACTCGATTACATATTTTCTCGCTATAATGCTAATGAGTAAATACCAGCTTGCAAAAATTTGTGGTCCAAAGTAAGCCATTCCAATAAATGCGATTGAATGTGAGAAAGCAGCAGCACCCAATGACCATGCAAAAGCTTTCATGGTTTTTTTCTTTTCGATATCAGATACTAGTATACCTATATTTCTAAAACACAAAACAAGTACATACAAAAAGACTGCTAAGGATATGAACCCACCGTTTATTCCAACTGCTATATAATGGTTTGTTATGTCCCAAAGACCATAACCCCAATGGTTAGTAGATGTTAAGCCTAACAGCCACCATTCACTGAATCTTCTTATCGCTGCATCTATCAAATTGAACCTATGAAAGCCATGACCACTAACGAACGGTATACGATTTACGAGTGCCCACACCGGCGCTTTCATAACGAAAAAATGCAGTACAAACAAGGTGACAATTATACCTCTTCTTACCACATACATTTTCCTGCGAAACGGCCACATAACCAGACCAATTATACCCGCCATAAAAGCCGCTATTGGCCCGCTTGACGAAGACACGAAAGTAAGTATTGTACCAGCAATTATCCCGGCAATCGAAAATATGGCATTCTTTCTACATTCAAACAACAATCCGAAAGACAATGGTACTAATGTAGCGCCAAAGACCCCCAACATCAATGGATGAGGGAAGGCACCTTGGACTCTCATTTCACCATCTCGTATAGTCGTTATTTCTGGTACTCCACCGAATATTGAAAAAACGTTTCTTCCAGTACTATATTCAAATAATGCAAAGATAGATATCAAAAACGCGAAACTCATAAGAAATCTCAGTGAATTTCTAACATCATCATCATCTCTTATTAGTACCCTATAGAAGAAATATAAACCAAAACCATCAATACTCCTTCCTGCCTGGCGTACGAAAGCTTCTGAAGTTCTTTCTCTCAGGATAGGAATAACCATCATAAGAAATATGAGGAACATAAACGAAGTATCTATACGATTGAGGCTTATACAATGAGCTTCATTACGCAATACGATTCTCACAAACCCAAACAGCAGTAACAGTCTCATCATTGTAAAATCCAGTCCCGAAATCACAATCCTCTGCTGTGCAGTAATAAGAAAAGCAAGAATTAACAATGGAAAAACAGCACATTTTCTTGGAACAAACAAAACAAGTAAGCACATGCAGATTGTTATGCTTAATGCCAATGGGTGTACTATTGTCATTCCATGTACGGTTAAATTCATGAATTTCCAGCGATATAATCAGGGTTTCCTGTCTCTCACGACGCTATGATAGGACAACAAAATCTCGAAGTACCCGTGAACGTCAACCAATTCGACAATCGCAAAGAGGTTTGCCCAATGTGGGACATTAATCATCCAGGGAAAGCTTGGTAACATTTTGCCCGACCAAAAGAGACAATCAATCAGGAAGAGAAAAATTAATTCCCCAGGATGAGCTCGATCGGAATGCGATTGAAGGAAACTTCGGCCAAGTTCATCACCAGGAAGGCGAAAGCAATGATGGATCCGCTCGTCACCGGCTTGGCTCGAAATCGGTCTAACCTGAACATGCTCTTGCCTGCTCCTGTATGTACTTTTCAATTTCTACATCCAGAGTATCACCCAAAATCAATCGGATTTGTTTATCTGTTTATCCTAGCACCTAGAAACAAGGAATTAGATCACAGATTTATCTGACTTTTGCGCCATAGTCTATTCTTAATAATCCTTTTTATTGTACCAACAATAGACTTTACCATTACATCAAAAGAGTTCCGCGTCCAAATTTTAAAAAGAGAAAAACCAGTATATTCAGGTATTGGTATTTGCATCATCAACATTGCTAACAACCGACCAAATAGCACTTTACGCTTTTTCGTTATACTTTGTGCGATAATCACTTTATAAGCATCGGATTTGGTTAAATCAATGTATCCGGCCTTCATCGCATTATGCAGAATATTAGCACCTCTCTGTGTACGAACAATTATGATAGACGAACCTTGATTATTATCACAAGAATACTTGTGCCAAGCATCACCGCAAGAGATATCTGCGAATTGTCCAAGACCATCTGGGCATAAGTGACATCTGAAAGGTCTGCGCTTTTGTAGTTTGTTCCAGGATTCCTGATAACTAAGACATTCGGATTTGGTTTTGTCCTCATAAATAACTCTGAACTTTCCAGGCCAACCTTCTCCTCGATAATGTATCTCATTTATGTATTTAGTATCAATATTTAGCTGACTGATCAATTCTTTTGTGGCCAACGTGTTAGGAGTCCCAGCGCAAAAAAACGAAATCAATAAACCAATTCTTTTGCGCATAAGACTATTATTTTTTAAGATCATCCTCACCGCGGCAATATCGCAGGGCTTACCAATGAAAACACATTTCTTGTTGATATTTTCGACGAGATCTAAATCCTTGCACGGAGAAGATGGCGAATACCTAGACCCTGCGTGTGACAGCAAATCGTCGCGTGTACGACTCAGCACCGTTTGATTGTAAAATGGATTATCAGCACTTGCTCCTGTATGAAGCGTGAAATCCATTCCTTCTTTTTCTAAACAATACTGTGCTAACGATGTTATAACTCCACCAGATGAAGCTTTATAACGAATTTCGTTGTCAACAGCGAAGCCTTCCCATATATCTAGAAACGGCCCAAAGTATATATTCGATTTTGCCTTTTTAGCTCGATGATCTAATTCACCAATACGGAAACCAGGGCATACAGACAAACACTCATTACATGTTTGACACATTTCCTTTTTGAAAACAGGTCTTATACCAATATCATCAATACTGACCATTCTTACAGCATTATTGTCACATACAAAATCGCATGCACCACAGCCAACGCAGAGACCCCAATCTACGACATCGACAATAGATCTGATATATCGACTCTTAAAAAGATAATAAGCTTTATACATTATTGTACTATAAAAAATATATCCTTGATTAGGTCAACAATCGATCAAAAGTCAATTCGATTATTCTCTTAGCTTCATTCACATTTTTTAAAATATCCTTTTTGATCGTATTACGACTATCGAAAAGTCTTGAAATCTTCGCTACAGAAGTCTTCATGCTATCTATGCGTGCATCAATTACCATATGCTCCAAATGAACAGAATTGAAGACGCCAATAAATTTCTTACTATATGCTACACCAATTGTAGGCACTCCCTGAGATATAGCTGCAATACATGAATGCATACGTGAGCCAATAAAAAAATCGCAAAGTCCAATTATTCCTTTAAGTTCATTCTGATTATATTGCTTGTCAACAATATGGATAGAATTTTTGAATTTCTTGTGAAATTTATTAAAAACAGAATTACAATTGTCCTCGTCATTACCGCTGCTTCCTGGGGGGCCATAAGAATGGGGGATGATTAAAATTTTACATCTATTTTTTTCCATAAGCTTTTCTATAAGTCTGGATATGAATATTTTATAGTCAAAATTCAGTACCAGCCTACTTCTGTGACTGCTACCACCTTTATACATAAGACCACTAATATTTAAACCTATTAATGCTAAATGATTTCGTTCTTCTAAAGGTGGCTTAACAGCTATGTTCTTAGGAATTACCGCATCCAAAGTAAATGCAACGTCAGGACAAAAAGAGATTTTCTTTCTTTCTTTTTTGTATTGCAATATGGTCTCTAGCAAATTAATGCTCTGCTTATCTCGACAATAAATAGAAGAACTATTTGATAATATTGACCGGGCTATTTTCCGTGCTAAAAAACATCTATATGGTCCATAGGTTTGCGGTAACAATATGTACTCTTTTTTAAGAATTATCGTGATTACTTTAGTTAATGATCCTAAGAAAAATTTAGTGAAACCGTAGATATCGCTGAAACTATCGCCACCCCATATATCACCTATGAAACTTGTTTTAAGCAAAGTTCTAAGCCAACGATTTCTTGAAATAACCTTTTCTCGAACAATTTTGGAAGGGATAACCCGCCAAATGCACGCTATTAAAAGTATATAGAATAGATGATTTTGTAATTTTGATTTAGGTGAAAGTCTATAATTAACTATTTCCACAGGAATGTTTCTTCCTGAAATATTGACATTCTGAATATAAGGGAGCTTGCTTCCTATTAGAAGAGAGATCTTCGCGTTGGGTATCCTCTGCACTACTAGTTTGATCAACGAGTAGGCGAGAGCTGAAACTCCCATATTACTAGTGTCGAATGAAGCCCCAAAAAAACAAATGTTATGTTTATCTTCTTCCAAATCACTCTGCCTTTTCTTTATAAATACAGTACAGCTAGTCCCTTAGAATGTATAGAGTTTAAGAAAAAGATTTTGGGACAAAGCCAAAAATTGACTGAATGGTAGAATCAATGAAATAATGCCATAATTCACATTAAATCCTCTGGGGAGGGGAACTATGGCATATTT
>SDBT01003028.1_pt1 | contig 29187 bp, 38 predicted proteins | sample 2277101 | NCBI WGS metagenome assembly SDBT01 (sample SAMN10404973, study PRJNA504765) | marine sediment metagenome | isolation source: marine sediment core GS10_PC15, 103 cmbsf | place: Arctic Ocean: Southern Knipovich Ridge | collected 2010
CCCTTAGATCCACCCCTGGCCGGTATAACACAAAGTACGTTCATTTGCGTCCCTCCTGATTTTGATCTATAAATTCGTCTAGTTTTACATGAGTAAAGACATCTAAAATACCGCCTGATGCGTCATATACAGAACATTTCTTGTTTATCTCTTTTCCCTGAGTTTTCCAATATGCAAGTATGGTTACTAGATCTACATCACTCTGCTTATCTTTCCGACGTACTCTCTTAAATCCATCAACCCGTTTACCATCATTCCGTTTCGGATGCTTTGTAGGAGGCCAAAATTGCCAGAAATAACGCTTATCATTCATCCGACAACAATCAATGCCCAACACACATATTTTTTTAGCCCCCATGATATGAGCAATATGAATCGCTGTTCCTACACTAGTTCTTGTTTCGAACAATCCATCGTCATAGTTTTCATGACTATAGATATCAGTGATATGGTGCCCACGACGATGCTTAAACATCACTGACCTGTCACCAAACAGGTGTGCTAGTGGTTTTAGTTTGTTTTCATACAAGAGAACTGTTGTATCAGACGATTTCAAATCGGTAAAATAACTCCAATGACAAACACTCCAATCATCCGAAACAAAAAAATCCGCAGGGAATGCTAAGATCCCAGAATTAACAGCAATAGTTACAAAATCCTTAAGCGGTTCCAGTGACTGAGAATGTATAGAAGTCCCTGAACCAATTACAAAAATGGTCTTGTCTTTATATGCTCCATTGTATTCTTCAAGATTTCTCAAGAGCATTATCCAATGATATCTTCTCAAACACGTCTAAACCTGAACGCATACTACAATTATATATGCAAACATTACGGCTCTGTGCGAATTTCTCTAAACATTTAAACACTACTTTATTAAATTCAAACATCTTAGTCTGGTGGCCCTGTTCTGGCCGGAATCGTTTCCCTTTATCATCCCGTTTAGGCCATTTGGCATAATCCCAAAATTGCCAGAAATGGGAATTGCCGTGCATCATATTATGATCTACACCTAATAGATAGACAGACTTACACCCCATTAAGATTGCAAAATCAATAGCAGTAGGCACAGAGCTAATAGAACACAGACCTCTATCGTCACCAAAATTAGGGGCGAGTTCTGATTCACGAGGTTCAAAATAACGCATCCCATATTTTTCAATCTTGTTTTCATGCTTCTTCCAACTTGTTCTTACAATCTTATTACAGTGGGCTTCAGCTACATTGTCCCAAAAATAGCTCCACTTCAAACATAATGAGTCGTTGCTTATCCAGAATCGTTTAGATATATCACCCTGTTTTTTCCAAGGCATCATGATTGCCGCACTATTCACAGCAATAACGGGATGCTCATGAATACCTTTCAGATCTAAAAATGCAACACTTGGACCAGCACCCACAACAAAACATTTAGCACCCATGTGTATGTTTTTAAAATCTGATAAATCAGTCCACGAGCGCAAAGATCTCCGTTCCCGTTTAGAATCCTTCTTCATCCTATATTATACTATTTCTTCAAGAAATGGACTGGGACCAGAGGCTTTGGAGTATTTTTGTTGAGTAGAAAATGTCATATGGGATCTCATTAGACAATGACTTATAGATAGTAGATCTTTTGCTCTGGTCATAGCTACATACATCAGCCTGCGTTCTTCATCTATATTGCCTTCTCTAACTGCCATTGCATGAGGAATAATATCTTTTTCCGCTCCTATTATGAAAACTGCCTTATATTCCTTGCCCTTGGCAGCATGCATGGTAGAGAGTGTAACAGCATTGCTTTTTTCTTCTGATTCTCTTTCCAGTTGAACAGTTTGGAGATATCCTTCCAACATTGCGGACTTTTTAGATTCCTGATAATCTCCAATAGCAATCAATAACTCTTCGACATTCTCCACTTTATTAGCTGAAGTGTTAGTCTTTTTCTGTTCCTGTCTTAGATGGTCAATATAACCAGTTTGGACAAGGATCTCCGTAGCTATCTCAACTATGCCCTTGTTAGATTCCTTCAGATTATCGAAGATGTCTATAAATTCGCCAATTTTAGTACAGGCAATCTTAGAGATATCTATCTTGTCTAAGCAATGGCATACTTCGTTTATAGGCATCTTCTGTTGTTGAGAAAAACGCTCAAGTCTACCAATGGCAACATCACCTACCTGTCGTTTTGGTTCTTTAATAGCCCTAGCAAAGGCAATAGTATTAGACGGGTTACAATAAAACGACAAATAAGCCAAAGCCGTCTTTATTTCTGCACGATCAAAAAATGAAAAGCCTCCTACAATTTTATATGGCATCTCGTATTGACGAAGTTTGGTTTCAATAGGTTTACTTTGGTGGTTAGTACGGTATAAAACAGCAATATCGTTCCAGTCATAGTTATGTTCATATCTGATATTATTAATAGTTTCGACTACAAACGTGGATTCATAGTGAGTATCAGGACAACATTTAACAGATACAATATATCCTTTGCCTCTTACTGCATTTAGGATAACATCTTTTGCATTGTCGTTATGCCGTATTAGATTTTGAGCAGCCTGAAGTATTTCTTGAGTTGAACGATAGTTACGATGAAGAACAATTTCTTTTACATCATCAAAATCATTTTTGATACGGTTTAAATTTTCAGGGCGTGCTCCTCTCCACGAAAAGATCGATTGTTGATAGTCGCCGACGAGAAATAAGTTACTGTGGTGTGCGATAGCTTTGACTATCTCATACTGAACAGTATTAGTGTCTTGAGCCTCATCCACTAAAACATACTTAAATTTGTTACCCAGCACAGATGCAACTTTGGGATGCTCCTTCATAAGTAACCATGTCTTATACAACATGCCACTAAAATCAACCGCATTAAACTCGTCTAGAGTAGTTAAATACTCTTTCACGACATCTACTTCAACAGAAGAGAGTTCACCAATATGATCGTCTATTTCATGTACGTCCTCGCGGAAATCATTTATAGCTTTGGCCATATATGATAGAACGTATTTTTTACAATCCTCAATCTCGTGCATACGAGCAATTTTTCGTATAAGTTCTATTTGATCTTTCTCACTATAGATAGAAAAATTTGCGTCCAGATCGATTAGATAACCATATTTTCTTAGAATCGATAAACAAAGCCTATGGAATGTGCTTATCCATACTTTAGACTGATTAGGCTTGAGATGTTTCTTAACACGGTCCAGCATCTCATTTGCTGCTTTATTCGTGAACGTCAACCCCAGAATATGCTGAGGGTTGACCTGGTGGGCGTTAATCAGATGGATAATGCGAGCAACCAAAGCATGGGTCTTTCCAGACCCAGGGACCGCAGTAACTACGCAAGGACCATCGACATGTAATACAGCCGATTTCTGTTCTGGATTAAGTGTTTGGATCATGTTTAACAGCCATCATTAATCATTATGGGGTCTAATTCGACCCAATCTTCATATTCATAAGTAAAATACTTTGTCTCGCCATGCCTTATCGACGGCACAGTCATTTTCCACACTATCGTAGAGGATTGCAAATCAAATGCCAGATGACATTTTGTCAAGACTTCTCTCGCCGTTAGATCGATAATCATGTTACACTCTCCAGGTCTTTTATCTTGTAACGAACTGTTCTCATGGAAACTCCCCCAGGCGGGAACGTCCATTTTACTTCATTCGTATTAGGCTCTATAAGTTGTACAACAGGCAAGTCATCTATATTCCAGGCATCAAGTTGGGCCTCATTTTTAGAATCGTCTGCACTATACTTCTTATACGCTACACCTTGCTGGTCTAGTCCCTTCAAGAAAGCTTTACATTTCCAGCAGTCAATACTTTCTATAACACGGATAACCAACATTATTCTTCCCCTGTTTGTCTTCGGACCCGCTCTTCTTCTTGCAACAAAGCTATCGCATCAAGTCGTTGGTGATTAATTTTGCCCTCTTTACTCATTCTACCTAATTTGCGTTGAATCTGAGCAGATTCATCAACCAGCCTTGTACTTGTATTATCTATTTCTTGCTGAATACGAGCACAAAACTGCTTGAATCTCTCAGCTTGATCCTCTTCGTTTATGATTTGTCTGTTCGGGTCATCCCTGATATCCCATTCGATTGGTTTACCAATCATCATAGCAGCGGTTTTTTTCATTTCAAAATCAGGATCATCACAGTTGTTAAATGTGAAATCATCCTTACTAAAGTATATAATCTTTTTCTCGTCTGTTCCGCGTATGGTGCCAAAAATACTGATAAACCCCTCCTCTGCATCATAGACAGCATTAATACAATCTAATACAAACTTCATTTTGAACTTTCCAATTGTTGTTTAAGAATGTCGAGCGTTTTATCAATATCCTCATCAGAAGGGTTATTGAGCCGCTGTAAACTCAACATACTCAAGAACTTCTCTGGGAATAGTTCAATTAGTAAATGGTCATGAAAAGTCCTATAGGAACCACCAGAATCGTCATGTTTTAATATCGTTTCAGGTGGCACTCCAAACCGGGCTTCACGTTTAGCAACCGCAATCAACCATTTATCTTCTCGCTCCGCAGAAACAGTAATGCCGTCTTTCGTGGACACTAATCTGCATTGGTGCAAACCATCAAACTGTTCGCCCTGGCTTTCTTTAAGGGCATTCCATCGCTTTTCCCAATTTTCTTGAGGTGTAATTCCATACATTCTGCATGCAAAGGGCCTATTTTCGTAGATAGTGCAACCATTATCATAGAAGATACACCCCTTATGTGGCTTGTTTTGTAGATAATTACGGACTGCCCTGAGTATAAGTTGAATCCTCTTATCTTCTGACCATTTCAGTACATCTGGCCAAACATACATAAACTCCACATAATACATACTTGGATTCTGTTTTTTACAGCACCAGTCTTTATTAACCCCATTATGAAATTCACAATCTTCACACCCTGTAGTTTCCGGCATCATTTCATAGAGGATGTTTAGAGACAAGAGTGCCTTTGCATTCTCTTTATCGTCTAAAATTATCCCATACGGATTCATAGATCAATTGCTGGTTCGAAGTCCTGTATATTCTGAGGCAACAGAGCATCTAAATCATCGAGACTCGGCTTACCTGATTTGTCCGGTAATTTGTCTACCTGCTTCTTGTCTTGTTTCTCATAAGCAATGCTAAGTGACTGTCCGCCTTTGATTACTAAAACACCTGGCACTGCTTTTCCATTATCAAGAAAATCTTTTATTGCCTTCTTGGCCTTTACTGCGTTGAGTGTATGTTTAATCTCAATTACGTCATCATAAAGACCTTCTGATTTTAAGAACTTTATCAGTTTGTCTTCATCGACGATGGAAACTGAATCTTTTGCTTGCCGCCGTGTCACCTTACCGACATCAGGAAAATGTAGAGTTTTCTCTTTCGGTTCTAATTGTTGCATCGTTTGCAAAAGAATTCTGCGAATATATGACTCTTTTTCCTTGAGTTCTTGTTGAATCTTACTGATTGAATCTGCCCTAAACTTTTTTAGATCCTTGTAAAAATCCAACTTAACCGAAAGTTGTTTCAGTATTGAAAGCCAGTTTTCGATTTCATATACTGAGTCTAATACAAAATCATCAGCAACGTCACCGCTCAGTATTGATCTATACTGTTCAAAATCACTCATCTTCTTCCTCTACTTTCTTTAGCTTGAAAAACATGGCACTAACTTTTTCTACATGATTGGGACTCCGTAAATCTCCAAGATTACCACGATCAAATGTGGATTCCCATATCAATCTGATACCTTTTTCATTACAATATAGCGAAGCCAGACAAATAGACTTGATAGCATTATAAGTGGCTCTCATGCCTATAGCCCGAACATTAGCATAGCCATTGCGGTCAGTAGTCATTATTATAGCATTGGCCAGTTTCTTGACATGCTGTGACTCTAAATTTTCTCTGTCTTTGTCAATCAGTTTACCAAGGGCATCGATGCCTTTGGTAAGAGCTACGACCGCTACATCATCACCAGCACGTCCTCCTTTGAGTAAAATATCTCGATCTTGGAATAATTTGCTACGGTCCTTCTCTGCTGGTACTCTAAATCGACCTTTTGCTGCCAAGAAGCCAGGGTCAGTATTCTCGCCAAATGATTTATTGCTCATAACTCATTATACTTACCCTTTCAACACCTTCTCCAAATCTTTGTTTGAATCTCTGACACGCCTCATGCGATTACGAACCTCCTTACGATCCATATGAAGAGTATCTGCTATATCTTCCGCAGTATATCCAATCGCCAAAAGACGCAATATATCCCTGTCTATTTCATCATTAACAAGATTATCTATCGAATAGAAAACATGTTCAAATTCGACAGATATTTCCTGACGACAGAGTTTTTCATAATCCATAAAATGTGCAGATCCAGTGGATCGGTAATCACGTTGAACAAAATCCTTAAGTGTATCTTCGCTATGATTCAATTCAAAATCTAATGAATAGACTTCAGACTGAATCAGAGTAGTAGGGTACTGTTCTACAAATTCTTCCCATGATATAGGCGTAGCATATCTGCCATATCTTATGGGAAGATTATGAATGTATTCATCGCTTATTTCCGGAACTATCTTCCTAGTAAAAGGACACAAAACACCACGAGAACCATCCCGCATTTTCCATGGCCATCGGCATCGTCGTTTACTCTTAGCGAAAGTTTTGAAATCATTGTTCTTAAGGGCATTCAATTTAATAGTTGTTTTCTCTCCCCATGTTGTAGCATAAACTCTCGGTAAGCTGCAAACTTCATATATGTTGCCTTTATAGACTATAAATTTCGGCAGCATACTTGTTGTCTTATAATGCTGTAAGTGTTCTTTTGTTATACGAGGAACAGACTTGCCACATACGGGACATTGTACAGCAGGACGTTTCTTGAGACGGAAAGACGAATTCTTGACATTAGACTTCCAATTAGTCAAAATTTTGAAGAACCAACGATTGAATCTTCCTATATCACTCCATCCGTATTTGTCCGCAAGCTGTTTAGATGTGGTATTATTGAACGTATCAACGGCACGGATGAGTTTGAAATCGAATTCTCCATCAAATGTTTGGCGGTCCATATAATCTTCTAATTGACCAAACCATTGATCTCGATAATCGTCGTAGTACTTCTGAATTGGCACAAAATAGTCACTCGCATCCTCATGTTTGCGATGTTTTTGAAACTTCATCACTTGATCAGTGACAGTTGCACCATTACCACAATAATGTAATTTATTCATGATTATCCCCAACAGTTACCTCTGTATTTACACTGAAGGCAATCTCTATGTCCTCTGCTAGTGTATTCCGCTGGACGTTTCGGAAGACAGCACTTGCCATCTCTGGTGTTACTCACCACATACTTAAGATACGACGCCTCATTCCGTAGTTTGTCAATAAAGTTATCGTCTCTAATGACAGTGAAATGCTTAGTTCGTTGCCAGCCCTTGTCTTCATAAATAAAATCACCAAACTTCAAACCAGATAGATATAGGTAAATCTGCATTTGGGTTATATGATCTAACGTTACCTCTTTTAGGGCACTGAATCCTCTCGGATTAATCGTCTTGAAATCTATCAGTAAAAATCGTTCAGAATCACTTAAATTATCGATGTCTTTAGAGTCACCATGGATAGGAATATCATGATGCTCTGCTAAATATTTCATATCGAGAATTGCATCCACATGGCCTCCCCACGAAGTTTCCTTATCAGTAAATCCGATTTCCTCATATGAGAATCTGTCCGAACCACAATCACATTTTTCAGGTTTTTTGATGCCTAGTTTGTTCTCTTTGCCGTGAATATCAGAACCATCTTGATGAGCCATCCAGTTGTCACACCGCCAATGTCCAAGTAATGCTCCGGTTGATTGTAAGTAGGATCGCCATCTATCATGAGAATAATGACCATGACCGAATATGCGGCAAGTCTGCGCATTAAGTTTTGAGCAGCTATTCTCTACTTTAATAAACCCCTTCGCTTCATAGTATTCATAAGCAATCTTACGGTGACATCTGGCCCACTCGCTCGCATGGAAATAGGTATAATCCCTGAACTCGTTATTGGCTTTCTTAACTAATTGTTGATCTACAAGACTTAATAAGTTCATCTTATGGGACCTCAGTCGCCTGTATTGTTTTCATCACTAAACCCTTTAGAGTCTCTATGCCATAAGATCGAACAAACTTGTCAGGATCTATGTTCTGATCAAATGTTATTGCTCTTACATAGGGAGAATTAAATTGAGCGAGTATTTTCGTTGTTGCCTTTTGTCCAGATTGATTAACATCAGTATCTAACAATAGTATGATTTTTTCGCCATATCTGGTGATAGTAGAATATTGAATCTCGCTAAGCTTAGTACCACACAGAGCCGATACATTAGTCACTCCATGATTGTGTAGTTGCAAAACGTCAAACTGCCCTTCCACTATAATCACAAAACCGATTTGACGTATCTTATTTTTAGCGATGTGCATTCCATAAAGATAGAAACTCTTCTCATAACTCTCATGCCAGTAGATTGGCAAGACAGATTGTCCTTCATTAACCAAACGTGAAGATATCGCGATCAAGTTATTACTCGGGTCGTATATCGGCATAATGATGCGACCGGACAACTGATGCCTAACATAATCAGGGATGTATCCTAGTCCAAATGCACGCATTGTAGGCTCTGACAATTGACGCAAGCCAAGAAGATATTCTCGGCCTGGTGTGCCATCAGTAGACCACAAACAAGCTTGCGATTTATCAACTATATCTCTTCTTTCGACGATGCTGAATCGTCTTCTGACTTTCATCTTATTCGTCTAAGTTTAAGGCTCCTGGCCTTTTCTTCTTCGTCTTCGTCTTCGTCGTCGTAATTTTTCCTGTCTTAGTTGCCGATTGTGCAAGAGTACACATAGTCGTGGACACTGTTATAGGCTTCTTGAGTTTTAAATTTTTCTCACCCTGTGCAGCACTGATGCAAGCCGCGGCAAGGTTGGGTTCAAGTTCATTGTCTCTTATTGTTGCCAACATCTCCGACTCACCCTCAACTTGAAGATCTATAGCCTTCCAATTTAATACGCCACTACGCATAGTAATGACTTGCAACTTTCTAGCTAAATCATAACATTTCTGGGCGGTATCAGGAAAATATTCCCGATAGTATATGGGTATTTCAAAGCTCCCGGCCACAGGTGGAGCTTTTCTATTCTTCACAATTGTACACCTTGCCCAATGGCCAATCCACTCCTGTTTCCCATCAATTTCAGTATATACCTTACCGTCTTCACCGGCTTTTTTCTCAACACTGATTCTTTGCTGTGCGAAGAATTTTAAGGCTCGACCGCCTGGTGTGTGAAACCTGTCCTGGAACCAAGCCCCGGGCTGATCCCTGAGTTGGTTAATAAATATAACACTCGTCTCAGTCTTGAGACATGCCTGTGCAATCTTACCAAGCATTTGTGACATCGCACGAGCTACTTCAGCAACTCCTACCTTATCTGGATCAGTCGCAAATGCAGCCTGAAGTACTCTATCAGGCATAAGACCTGCGACAGAATCTAGAACTATCAGGCTGAATACATTACTTACAACAGACTGATAGATCATCTCCAAAACTTGATTAACATTTAGAAAGCTAATCCCGGTGCCTTTGGCTGCTTTTGTATTGGCAAGATCAGGCAGAATTAACTTCGTAGGATCGACTCCATTCAATTTGGCGATATCTTCGGTAAATGCTGCTTCTGCATCAAGCCAACAACACCGTAATCCTGCTTTCTGGGCATTTCCTATAGTCCGGAGAGCAAGACTGGATTTTCCACTACCTTCCGAACCCATTATTTCTATAATGCCGCCCAGAAAAATACCATGAGCACCTTTTGTTAACAGGCAGTCCAGATCATCGTGCCCTGTAGGAATTGCTTTCGAGTTTGATTCAGCTAAACCTGTCTTGCCGTAACCATCGCCGAACTGTTTTACTAAATCTCGTAGAATTTTATCAAATTCATCGTCAGGTATATTTTTATTCGCCATGCTTCATCTCCATATAAGAGAGCATCAGACACCGGCATCAACGGGTGAGCATTAACCAGTGCCTGATGCTCCAATCAACAAGAATTACCAGCCTATGCTACTACTTACCGGAGCAGGAGCAGCTTGCGGAGCAGCTTGCGGAGCAGCTTGCGGAGCAGATTGTGGAGTGCTGTTCGGTTCCGGAGTATTATCCCGATCACCGAATGCCTTCTCAATAATATCCTCAAGTGCAGTTCCCTTGAACTGCTCACTTAGACTGTGGCATTCCTCAAGACCGCCATCAGTCTTTTTCTTAACCCGCTTCAGCTCATCTTCACTGAGAGGAGCAGGCTTCACCTGACTGACAAAATACTTGCGTTGCAGCTTCTCGCCGGTCGGATTAATGTGCCACTCCCAACCTGTCGTTCCACCAGGATGGGCACCATTGTTGGCCTGACTCCACATAGCAAACTGATCAAAGATCGACTTACCACCTTCGAGGATTTTGATCTCATTGTCAGCACGATCAAAGACATTGATCGCAAACCGAGCCTTTGCTTTGATTTCTTGACCAGCCTTCTCACTCAACATAATCTCTGCCTGATCAACGACCTCTTTATCAATAATCACGGTGCGACCATTGACAAAACACTTGAAGAACTGACAACCCTGTCCTACTGGTCTAATTACTACCGGGACTCCAGCAGTAAACTTCAGAAATCTGCTCTTTCTGCCTGTTGCAGTGCCACCTAAACTACCCCAATCAAGTTCCGTAGCCATAACTTTCTCCTTTTTATACTCCCAAACCTGAGAGTTCATCTTCTTGCCCATAAACCAATGGGCTAACTGTATTTGTTGGCTTCGGCGGTGAGATCACTGTACCTGTTGCAACCTCATCAAGTCCATCGAGCCGTGGATCTGCTTGAGTTACACACTCAACAGAACGTGGTATATTACCAATTTTACTTCCCATTCCTAAGTTCTCTTTTAATTGAATACATGTCAGTTGTCTGCTAAGAGTATCAGATGCAGCCTTTAACATGTTATCGGTGTGTTTTGCCGATTCAATAAAACCTTCCAATTCCCTCACATATCTCTCAATATCATAGAGATGTTCCAAAACCATGCTATCTCTATTATGGGCTCCCTTAACCTCATGATCTCGCCATAATTTCGACTTCAACATTTCCAGAAATCTCTTCCAGACAGGTGCCTGTTCTATGGCCGTGATTAGTAGAGAGTTGAGACGAGTTCTTTCTCTATATGTGGCACCCAATTTCACCATTATTAAATCAGGGCTAATAAAATCACCACTTACAAAATGCTTTACGTCTATATTCCTTACTTCTTCACTTAAGTCCACCAAGTCAAGAATAGGAAAACTGGAGAGAATATTACGCAATGCCAATATCTTCCACCGATAAAAATCTTGGTATGCAACACTTCCATCATATAGACAAAATTCCGGGTGTTTTTCTTTCATAATATTGAAAAGTTTTAAATCACTGCCGTCTAAATTCAGGTCAGAAATTACAGAGGATTGTTCGATAGGGACTTGTTCAGGTTCAGCCGCAACTTCGGTCTGAGGTTGAGGTGTTTTATCAGATACTGTCCCTAAAATAGCCTGTATTTTTTCTTCATCTGTCTTTTTAGATGCAGCGGCAATATCAGCATCTATTTCCACTTCTGAAACATCACCGGGAATCTCTAAGTCCTCATCCTTATTAATTGCTTGCTGTATGACTTCAGTATCAGAGGGCACTACATCAGTTTCCTGTGGCATTGTCGCAGCCAAATCGTCGCAGCGTTCTGTAAAAGGTGTATTGCCATCATTCTTCGGAATATCAGGTTTGTCGCTCTCAAACGAGATGTCGAAGATTTCAGACATCTTGGCAGCTTTAGTGTTAGTTGCCGTTGTCATCAAATTGTATCCAATCCATCGAGTTCATAGCCTTGGCGTTCCGATTGATTATCGCCTGGTGTAGCAACTCTATCAGTGACTTCCGGTCGAGTATCTTTATCAAGGTAATCGACTCCATAAGCCTTCTTATGAGATAACCCTAACTCGCCAAGAATATTATCGTGAGATTTTTTGAAAGTGGTGAGGAGCAAGGTTTCCCAGTTTTTTATCTTTCGTTGCCGCTCTTCAAGTGTAGTCCACTCGATAGTTTCTTCAATTTCATCATGGATGACAATGCCCTCAAACTTTGCGGTGGAAAGAGTACGTTGAATACTCTTACGAATTACTGACTTTCTAACAGGCGGACCAGCCTGTACTTTATCATTACTCATAACCTTCTCCTAATTCATGTTCTAATTATACAACGTAATTTCAGAAAAACCAGGGAAAATCAAGAAAAAATGAAAAATATTTTTCATCCGAACAAATCACCCGTTTGCTGCCCTTTAGACCGCCTTTTGTCGCTTTTAATTTGTTCAAAAGCATCCAATATAGCCTGTTTTTTCTTACTCCCAAAGACTTTGCAATCAGTTAATGCCTGCATAACTGTGGTATTGACCGCATGACCAGTCTTGTTTACAAAAGAAAAAAGCATATCCGGACCTTCATAAGGTTGATTCTTGATAATCTCCATGCCAGCCTTCATACCGACATCCCGCATGATTATAGGCTTCCTTAAACTTTTTTCACCAGTAATAGTATACACTAATTTAGACCGATTCAAATCTGGATTCTCAAGAGTGATTCCCATTCTCTCGCAATCTGCCTCATACCTCTCTACGTCTTCATACCGCCTCCGTTGGAGTTCTACAGACATCCTGGCAGCCATGAATTCCATAGGATAATGTGCCTTCAAATAAGCAGTCTTATATGATTCATATGCATACGAACATGCATGACTTCTATTGAAAGCATATCCACCGAACTTCTCCATGTCGTTCCATACACGCTTTACTATGCTCTCTTCAATGCCAGCACCCACCGAACGACGAATAAATCTTTCCCGATAATCTTCTATGATCGCGCGTTTCTTCTTCGCACAACCTTTTGTAAAGGTATACCCATCACTAGAAGTCAGATCAGCCATAGCCATAAAGATCTTCATGACCTGCTCTTGATAAACCATAATACCATAAGTGCTATCAATTATCCGCTTCATAATTTCATGAGGATATTTGACAGGAATACTACCACGTTTACGACCAGCATAATCAGGAATGTAATCTTTCGGCCCCGGTCTATACATGGCAACCGCAACAACCAAATCTTCAAACGAGTCTATGCCTATCTGCATTAAAGTCTGTTGCATGCCTAATCCTTCGACCTGAAAGCAAGCACTCGTTTTTCCGGAATTAAGCAGATCTAAAGTCAGTTTATCGTCTAAAGGCAAATTACCCAGATCTAAATCCACTCCATGATTCTCTTTAATCCATCGATGTGCCCAATCCACAGCACTTATCGTAGATAGACCAAGAATATCAAACTTAATTAAACCTAATGATTCTACACTCTTCGCATCAAATTGCGTGGCTACTAAGGTATCTTCTGAAATATCATCGTCATCTTCGTTCTTCCTCTTTTTAGCACGCTTAGTTACATGAAGCGGAGTAATGGTAGCAAGAGGAACTGGAGATATCACTACACCAGCGGCATGAACTCCATATGATTGTAAACCACCTTCCATTCTTCGAGCATACTTATATACATCCGGATAAGCATCCATATATTTGCGAAAGGCAGTATATTCCTTATATGCTTCCTCAATGTTCTTAACTTCAGAGCCATCGGCACGCTTCATTAAACCAGGGAGCGATTTTGTAATTTCATTTTGCAAGGCGAAGTTAAGTTTAGGCTCATCCTTGATCTTCTGTCCATTTTTATCAAAAATAACACTGTCTTCCGGGTCAAGTACCTTCACTACCTTCTTAATGGCTGACTTAGTTTTTAAAGTTCCAAAAGTACCAATGTTACCTACATAATCTCGACCATACTTATCGATCAGATGATCTATTATTAGATGCCGATTAAAACAACAAAAATCCATGTCAATATCGGGGAAGCCATCGCGGGCATACGTGCGGCGTTTTTCTAAGACAAAATCGCCGTCTGGTTTAGCAGTAGTAATACCAAGTACAAAAGCAAGATAAGAGTTGAGTTTGTTAGTGCTTCCCTGGATCGAAGGATCTTCTTTTACCCTGGTGTAAAGACGTAACATATCACCGACAACATCATATTTGTCGAGAACTTTCAGCTCCTGAAGAGCACGATCTTTGTCAGGAGGCTGTTTGGCCTTAAGTATGCTTACTAATCTCGCAGTCAATTCATTCATGTGTTAATATAGAACAAGTCTTCAAGTAGTCGATCAGCGTGCGTGTAATCACTATCAGTATATGTGATGCAATGATCGTCTAGAAACTGTTTAATCCTACGTTCTATCTCCAATGCTTCATCAGGCGTTTGATACCGTACCCTATTATTAGTATAGTCTCTGATCTTCAAGAAAATCAAGTCGGTATAAGACAAAACATCAAACAGTACCCTTTTATAAATCTTTGCCAAACGTAAAGCGCTGTCACTGTCAAGTTTACGATCATTTAATAGTAACATATATACATACGATAAGAAAGTGGGACAGTCAGAAATCACAATATCCGCAGTCTGGGCAGATATCTCTCTTTCGTGTTGACCTAACCATATTAAGACCTGATCCGAAAAATCTGGGTTCTTTTTATACTTCTGGATGAAGCTGGTAGCAAATTCAACGACATTGAAAGAGTTTGCTCCCAATTGGGTGTTCAGGGCGTGAGATAATGCCTTCGCAGTTTCGGATTTGCCGCTGCTTGGCCCACCACATATGCCAATTTTGCGGCAAAATAAAGTAGGTGAGCAAAGAGGGCATTCCTTCAGTTCGACTCCGAATAGACGTTTCGTAATATCAACAGGAATGGGGTAGACAACCTCATTCATGGCCTCGATTTCTAATATGGCTAGTTGCATCGGTTCGTAAACGAAATCCATCGTGACCGTATAGCCTTGAAAATCCTTAGATGAAGATTCGGTTAAGGTAGTTCTGTCTTTCTTGACAACCAAACCCGCCTGCTCTTTTAGAATATCAAAAGCAGCCTTAGATATGTCTGTTTCTGTCTCAAGCCTATACCCGCGAGACTTCTCGCCCTCTTTGTGTGTAATTCTGCAAGATTCAGCATCTCCGGTTTTTTCGTATCTAATTCTAATCTGTTTATCGAGGTAATAATCTTCAATGTGCGCAACATTCAGGAACCCCTGAGATATCAAGTGATCCACCTTGTTTAAAAATGCAGTGGCCGAATCATGAGTAAAAACATAAGACCTCTCATGTTCTATCATATAGGATATCCTTAAGTTCGGCAACTATCTGATCAGCCATGGCTAATTTGGGCATAATTTTAACACGTTCCTGTTTAGAGGAAGCTCTTGCCAGCCGTTTTTCTAGACTCCTTCGGGTATTAACACACAAACAATATAAAGTATTTATGTGCATTATTGGCTCTCCTTTGATTCATCTAGGAATCCCTTATGCCTATCATAAACCACCGTCTGGTCTGACTCAACCGGGGGAGCAACCGGATCGACTGTAGTCGATGCTTGCGGTTTTTGCAGCTCCGCAGCGCAGGCCGAATCCTTGGGAGACTGCGAACTGCAACCCAGACCACCATCCTGGTTCGGCGGCGGCATGGGCGGCAGCCCCGGCGGATACGTCGTCGGTATTTCTAAACCCATTTTTTCTGCCGTATCAAAAATCTCATCCACTAAAGAACTTTTAGACTGACTTAATTGTGCCGCAGCAGCATTAGTGGTCGATGCATCTGGATTCGTCAGTGTGCTAAATAGTTCTTTATCTTTTTTGTCAAAGAATTCTATAAGTTTCTTCTCTAAAGGAAAAGCCAATTTATCTTTTTTTACAGGTTGCGTAATCTTCTTTTCATATTTAGGAAATAGATTAACACCACCAAGACCATAGTTCTCATAAAACATATCCTGAAGTTTTTCGGTTGGGATAGTTTTTTGATTAAGAATAAGTCTAATAGTGGCAGTCATCGATCCGAGATATGCGCTATTGTCTATATCAAGTGTTACAGATGCCAATTTCAGTCTATTTTCCACACGCTTATAATACGTTGCATATGCTGGCGTTCCATCATCGGGTCCCACAAGTTCTATCACTATACTGTCGATATTCATATCAGTCTCCCAGTGTGTGGTTCGTAGTTTGTTATCAATAACTCTCGGCCTATATCTTTAGTAGATAAAGAGGTTCCTGAATAGGCCCATTCTAGTTCATATACATTGAAACCCTTATATAAACCTCTCACAATACCATCTACGTCATCATCATAACTTAATGCAACTTTGTGCTTGCAGTTTTTAATAGCCTTCGCAAGCCTTTTATGATCTTTCATTGTGAACCCAAATTCATATAGCTTATCGGTGCTAACCAACTCGGTATCCCTAATATATGGCGGATCACAATAAATCCAGACATCCTTGCCGGGCTTGGACAACAGAGGAACAAAATCACCAGAAGTTATCTTTGTTCCCTGAATATATCTAGCAGCAGATTGCAGCCTCGATGTTTTGACTATATTCCACCCTGTCGGGTTAGAGAAATACATCCTAGACTGCCGCTTCGGATCATAGTTAACTCTGCCACCCCAAACAGTCCTGTTAATGAAAAAATAGCGTAAAGCAGGACCTCCTTCACCAGACACGAATCTATCAAAATGAGACTTAAGCCGTGCATTGTACGTTTTACCAGTGCTGTTTGGCATTGGATGAACTTCTGGCTCATTTGGCTGTGCAGCCTCAATGGACTGACAATCGTTGATAAAATCGTCTGATGAATCTCTCAGACTCTTATAAACAGATACTAGATTCTCGTTGAGATCATTAATCCATTTTTTCTTCTTACCTTCCATGTCTAATGCTTCATCCACTGCGAAAAATATGCCCCCACCACCCACAAATGGTTCTCTGTATTCCCGATAAAAATCCGGGGCATAAGAAAGAATCTTACACTGAACTCCCTTTCTGGTTTTCCCGCCAGGATATCTAAAAACTGATCGCATCGATTAACTCGTCCTGTTTCCTACTGATATCCCAAAGTACCTCTAACATATTATTATATGTTTCGTATGACTTATTGTCATCTAGAAAATTACTAAAATCCACACCAGGAAATCTATAAGCGTTCTCTATATAGTATTCCTTGCCCCCATATACCTCAACCCATTTACCCTTTATATACTCACCTGTCCCAGCCGAATGCTCATACTGTAGCCTTCCCAAATCAGCCGCAGACAGAATAGAAACACGTACATATTGCCGTTCCGGATAACCAAAGATCAGAACATATGGTCTGTGCTTTCTGAGACAATTCTCAACATCTAATAGTCTGGGACGGAACTGGTCGCCATAAATTTTTCCACGACACTTTATCTCTACATTAATCGATACTGTTTCGTTTAAACCTATAAATGTAAAGCAAGAATCTCCAGGATCATCAACGTGATTTATCTTTAACTCAGTTCTGTTCCCTATTGGTACAGCAGTCATGTGAGTATCAAAATCTGGAATACTATTGTGAAGATTGGCCCATTCGTGAGCTGCCCTGTCTTCGATTTTATTGAAGTGTAATATATTGTCCATCATTACTTCGGCACTTGGCCTAACATCTTGTCTCCGAGTTAAGTTTGTACTCATTAGTGATACCTCTCATGCATTACACCACTAGTATCAAGATCCTCATCTTTAGATTCAGCAGTCTTTGTCTCTTCCACACCGAAATCATTCTCAGACAAAAAGTATTTGTCGTCGAAACCAAGAAACCTTTCCCACATCAGTTTCATATCAACAGGATCAACTTCTGATAACCCTAAACACCTGATTAACATTGAACCACAACCAGAACCACGTATACCAGCACCTATCCCTTTCTCTCTCGCAAATCGCATGATGTCTTCTACTACTAAAAAGTAAGTGGCAAAATCATACCTCTTTGTGTCCCATATCAACTTGAGATCACTCAACTCTTGCTTAAGACGCACTATACGTTCCGGATTATCATCCAGTCCCCTTTGTTTCATGCCATTAAACGCAAGATGTTCTAAATATTCCAGGGGACTTTTAAATTGTGTGGGTATATCGAATTTCGGCAATAGCATCTTGCCATTATCTTCTATAAAGACAATATCACTGTAATCACACTTCTCTGCTAACTCCTTAGTCGCCCGCATAACACGAGGAATATGACCAAACATCTTGGACATCTCCTCGGCAGACTTAAAGTAGAATTCATTATACGGAAATTGGCCAGGCCGCTTTGGGTCCTTTACAGATCGTAACGTGCTCATGCACATCAATAGTTTTTGATATTCCGCATCCTCCTTGTTGATATAATGACAGTCATTCGTGGCAATTACTTGAATGTTCAACTCTTTGCCGAGTTTGTAAATCATGGGCAGTATAAATGCCTCTTTGTCAATACCATGATACATCATCTCTAGATAAAAATCGTCCTTGAAAATATCTTGGAACATGCCAGCAGCCTGTTTGGCCTCATCGTACTTATCGCGGGAAAGAGCAAAGTTGATAATATTACTTAAACAGGCAGAAGTTACTATTACTCCTTCTCGGTACTTACTAAGCAGTTCGAAGTCGATCCTTGGTTGATAATAAAAACCATCTATAGATGCAGTCTGAGATAACGCACAAACATTTTGGTATCCCTTACGATTCTTGGCAATAATATTGATATGCTTATTGCCCTGCATTTCATCTGGCTGTCCAGACTTGCTGTGACATAAATGGTCTCGTGCAAGATAAGATTCGATACCCAGTATGGCGTGAACTTCCTGAGCACGACATTCCTTTAGGAAATGGATGGCCCCAGCAAATGTCCCATGATCTGTGATGCCTACATGACTCATCCCCAAGGCTTTGGCTGCTCCCACTAATCCCTTGACTGTGGAGAATCCATCAAACTTTGAGAACACTGTGTGGTTGTGTATTTGAACAAAATCAGAATCTTTTACCATAACATACCTACAATATCAGACTGCAATGTTCTTCCACTTCAGGTCTGGGTGATTTATCCCACAAATAATCCTTGATACCAAGCTCGACAAATCTCTGGTGTATAGCATCATTATACCACCGAGCGAAGTGAAGTACAAGTCGCTGAATTTCGGATCTACGATTGCAATGAAGATTACCCACAGGAGTCCTATGTTGTATATAGCCTAACTTCGGGACCCGGACCATACGAGTATTTAGAAATGTTCTTACAACGATCTCATAGTCATCGGCAATATGAATTTTTTTATTATGACCGCCAATTTCCATATAACAGTCTTTTTTCCATGCCCTATAATGATTAGGCGCTCCAACAATATGACGAATCGTTTGAGGATTTATATGAGGAGCATTAGCTATTAGATATTCCTTGCCTTCATACATTCCAGTTCTATAGCTCCCGTATCCATGAGCCCATGACTTACCATAACTGACATTCTGCCCATTAGCAAATACTTCTGCAAAGTCCGAATAAACAAAACCTGCCTCGGGGTATTTCTTGAATGCATTCACTATATCATAGAAAGCTTGAGTGGTAAATTCATCATCATGATCGAATTCTACTACAATCTCGCCACTAGCCAACATCATATTATTGTGCTTGACTTCGCCAATAATACCAGAATGACGACCAGGCTTGAATACTTTAACTCGATGATCGGTTTCCGATAATTCTTTCAGCATTGAGTAAGTGCTACCATCATCATCAGAGTCATCATATATTACCCATTCCCAGTTCTTATATGTTTGACGTAGTAATGATTTAAAAGAACGATGAATTACACTGCCAGTATTATAGGTAGGAGTGCAAACACTTACTAATGGCAGTTCAGGTCTCTCTTTAAGAGCATTATGCATAAAGCAGTGCATGGCAGCAACACCTGCCCTATCAACACGAGAACAAGCATTGCACAAACTTTTGACATAAATCCATTTCTTCCGTATATTAAAAGGTGCCTGACTCATCTTCTTAAATCTAGAATTATCACCAGTCGTAATAATGACATCCGGATCATCATTTATCAGAATAGATTCGAGATCATCATCCGTTTCATAACATCTACAATCAAATGCTTGGTTAACTAACTTAGGATTCCCCATCGGCTCAGACCGCAGTTTAACCTCCAGTGTACCGAAAATTACAACTATAAGAGTGTTGCCCCTCATTACAAATGAATACCTAAACATTCAGGGACTTCAACAAACCTATTGTGTTTGGCTAAAGCCTCATAAGTACACCCATCATCACAATACCCGCTAGTAGCACCCTTCACCCAACCAAATGGCTTAATCGCCTCAAGTGTCGTCAATACTTGCAAAGTATCTATGTTTTGCATCCTTGGTGGTATCCCGGTTATGATAGCTGGTGCCGGACATAGGTGATGAGGAAGTGGACCAAAATGCATAATTTGACAAATAGCAAACTTCTCACCGTCTTTGGCATTGACTAAGGCATTGACCATCTTTTCTAGATACGTTGGCAAAATAATATTATCGTCATCAAAAAAACAAACAAGCTCGCCCTCTAGTTTGGATGATTTTATTAAGTTGTTCCTTACAGACGAACCATAATCATTATAGTTTATCGACTCACTGAAATATCGCCGCTTTGGATTGTCTTCACAAAGATGTTTGACTCTTGCTTCTCTGGGACCATCAGAACAAATTATGTGCTCCCAGTCAGTATACGTTTGCGCATCCACACAAGATATACATCTCTTAATGATAGATAATTCACGTTGCCATGTGGGGGTGACTATAGAGACCTTCATTCTCAACTTCTTTTGAGAGAAATATAAGAAACATCAACTCCAATTTCACCATCTCGGATATTGAACTGATCACGCATATTTTCTAACGCGGCGATAAAATAAGAGTATTCTAAATCCTGACAACTAGTGAATCTCTTGATGTTCGTGTAAACTTGCCTAACCGATAACATAGCATTGACGTTGCTAGAACCTGCCGCACCAGCGAGTTGGAGGTTAACATATTCCAAAATCTCATCTTGAGTAGGAACTGCCATTACACACGTCGTACTTTCATTGGTATCCATGATTTTCTCCTAATCTTCCCTATTATACCGGCTCAGGCTCGGTAGAATCGGGAAAACTTGCAGATGGATCCAGAAGCATCCATCTCGAACCTACGCACTTTACACGAGCCAAAACTTCGTCTTTAGTGTTGACTTCAAGATATATTACTTCGTCATATGAAACCGTCCGCCTAAGCAAACCGCTATGCGACCACTTATGAAACATAAAATCTTTGTCGGTAACTTTTGTAATACGAACAGGTTCCATCCGTGGACCATCAGATAATTGCAATGAACATGTCATCTCTTTATCACACAGGGTCTTTATAACAGTCTTCGCTGTCGGAATGTCAATAGTCTCGTCAACTACTTTAGAAACAGTCGTCTTCAGTCTTACATATCTCATTTTATTCTTTTCGAATTCTGCGCAAGCCTGTTATATGCTTGTGCGACACGTTCTTTGAGTTTGCCTCTTTTTTCTTGCTTCTTCCTTGCTTTCTCATTGATAACAACCTGTGCATCTGTAAATTTCCTCTTTGAAGAAACCGTAGATGATCTCTTATGCCCATCAGCCGCAGTCACTTTGTGCCTAACACCATCTTTATCTCTCCAATATTTGGCGCCCCTAACATCACTATATTGATTTATTTGCCGAGTCTTATCTATAACAGCCCCAAACAATGAAACCAATTTGATTATCTTTCCTGAACACTTAGGACATTTAGTTAATGGCTTGTCACTAAGCTGTCGTAGTTCTTCAAAGACTTCCCTACAGTGATCACAGGCTTTCTCTAAATCCTCTGCTTGGTATTCGTAGAACGGCATTATTCCTCCATATCCTCAAAATTAAGACAACTGAATCTTGTCGTTGGTATCTGGGTCGCATCTGCCTCATCTGCCACTAAAACGACTCCTCTGCCATATTTTTCATAAAGCTCAATCATTTGGAATCCCATATTTTTTGCTAAAAGGACAATCTGTGGAACCAAATGACTAGCTCTCTTTGATAGCATCTTATTAAAATCAGTAACTGAGCAACCCTCCGCACCAACAATCCCACATCTATAATACACACTCCTCATCAAACTGGTATCAGCATATACATTTTCTACACAAAATGGAAGAAAATTATCCTCTACAATCCGCTCATTACTTATACCTTTCTGCCTGTAGAAATCCACACAATTAGTATATACAAACTCTTCTTCATTGTTCTTGAAACTACGACCGTCACGATTTGCTACATGTGATACTGCATGTATCAATTCATGGACTAGAACATCTTCCATATCTATTTTTGCGTTTGTTGCCTCTTGCATTAATCGGTCAAATTTATTAGTTGCTTTTACGTGGCAGTGGATAGAAGACCGTACCAAAATGATTTCCATATGCGGGATAAAACACCCACCAACCCCCTTAAACTTCTGCCTATCCATTACACTACTATGACTCACATAAATAGGAATATGAGACACATCTACTTCAGGAAACTTTTGGATTATATACGAGCTGATCAATGGGAAATCCACAATCGATTTCTTGGCGGTCGTAGCATGTTTGACTACTTTATTGGCCCTCTCTTCTACTTCCGCACGCATCTGTTTCTTGGTAGAATCAATTTTCTTCAGCATCTGATAATGATGCATCATGATCTCCTACATACCCTTTACACATAACGACTTGACGAACCTGATTATAACTCACCCATAATCGCATCTGTTGTGGAACACCCATAACATACACTGTCTGTTTATGAATAGGATGAGAACAATCTGGTGCCTGACAATCATTACAAAGTGGTTCAAGAATACCATTCTGATTTACCTGCAACTTACCAAATGGTATCGTCTGACACTCATAATCCATTAAATCAAGTCTCCCGCTCCAGTCCGCTTAAACCCCTTCCCAGAATTACCTATTTTCTTGTAAGACTTATGAGGCTTCAAATCCTTACGATCAGCAACACTTCCCTTAAATTCTGTTGGTGTATCGATTGCTTCATCTTGACTCATTGCACTTAAACCACCAGTATTGAAGTGCTCTGTCTGATCATGAACCCAATTTTCTTTCTTGGGCAGCTTAGGCAGAAAAGACTCTACTGGGGCTGTTGGTGATGGTTCTTGTCTCATGGTCTCTTCCACATTAGACTGTATCACTTCCGGCGAACCTGACCTATAATCTACAACCTTTGGACGATGTAAACCTCCAGGCCGACCACCAGAACTTATTTTCTTCTTTCTTTTGTGCATAATACCATCGATGATATCTGCAAAATCCAATATCATCTTTGCGTCCCAAACTGGGCTTTTTTCTATATCCTCGCCTTCTTTTCCAAACTTCACATATGACCTACCTGCATGTTCTACAAAGACAAGATTCCATAAATCACCGTCAGGGCTGGTGTACTCATACTCCCGTTTATTAAAAGAGGATTTTTCTTTAATCGACATCAGACTGCTCCTTAGACTCTTCTGTATATGATAATTTAGACTCTTCTGTATATGATAATCTAGACATTTCTTCGTCGTCGTGCTTTTTCAATCCTACTGATTGAACTAAATTCATCCTATATATACGCATCCAAAAAGTAAGACCTTGAGGATCGGCAATTAGACTATCATGAATATGCGGTATATTCCACCCATGTTTTTCACACCAAACAGATAAATCCATGATATCATCATCAGGGGCAGCCAAATTCAAAGGGTGATCTGTCCCTATAATATATACTTCTTTTGTGTACCAAAAATGCAACACATACGAACAAGATATAGTCATCTGTCCTTGGCTATCATATGCCAAAACCGTTGCATTAGTTTTCAGCATCCACTTAGTAGACCCATCCTTTATCATGATCTCATTAGTGCGATCATAATCTCCTTCGCTCTCATTCAGCGTAATGTCGGAAAATCTAATCATTCTCCAGGCTCGTCAATAGGGGTATCTTTAACAATACGATTCTTGATCATATAGTCTAGTCGCTGTTCCTTGTCCCACTCTCTGTTCGACATGGCCATACGATTATCGCCTCTTGTTATTCCCACCCAGCTCGTCGAAATCTTTTTAATGTCCTCTTCAAACTGTTTTATAACATAATCTTTATCCCCAAAGTTTTCGCACCGCAATACATATGATGGATGGTAAGTAGCGAAAGACCATGCTTTGAACTGAGGTAAGAACTTCCAACTACCACGGTTATGAGTAATGCCCTGTTCTCCACGAATATACGTAAGGGCATGTCCTCCAATTGTAACAATAACCCGTGGATGCAAAATCTCTAGTTCTCTAATTAGCCATTTATCTACACAGTGCTTCACTACTTCTGTACCAGAACAAGAATGTACGGAAGCGCGAACAGTAGCGGCCAGCAGCAAGCCATACTCTTTCGCCTGGCCTTGAGGAAATTTATTGTCCTGTGGGCGACATGGTAAAACGTTCGTTATCAGACAGCTTTTCTTGTTAAAGGTGTCTGGATACTTCCTCATCTCAGACCGTAAACGCTGACCAGCCCTGCCAATAAACGGACGAACCTGGGCTACCTCATCAGCCCCAAGGGCTTCTCCGATAAACACAAAAGTGGGGTTATTAGCATTTCCTTCGCTCTGACCTACTTGTTTATATGCTGAGTAGATAGAACATGCTCTACATTGATCTTTCTCTATCGCGAACTTGTGGTATAGCTTAGAAATGTCCGTAAAGTTGGATTGTAGAACGTTATCGATATTCATGTTTAATTATACCGGGAAAAGATCCCTATCTACAACAGATCCCTTCCTTTTAGCATGTTCCTTCTGGGCCACAGGAGAGGGGACGAATTCATACTCCCCCTCAAACTCTCTCTCCTGTCTAGATTGTTCCATTGCCTGTTTGGCAAGTTTACAATATTGTTCAGAATTGTCAATACCGATATATTGTCGTCCTAATTCAAAAGCAGTCTGAGTAGTAGTGCCACTACCGTTAAATGGGTCCAAAACCGTATTGCCAACATAAGAGAACAGTTTAACACACCTCCTGACTAATTCTCTAGGAAATGGCACAGGGTGGCCTTTAGATTTCGTTTGTGGCGGTATCTTCCATTCACTCAAAGTCCACTCATGAAACTCTTTCTTCGTTAAATCACACATCATAAAGTCACCTTCAAGAGTCAATGAACCTTTTGATGCTAAAATGATGTATTCACAATTTCGGCGAATATGAGGATTAGAACAAAGACAGTAGCTGCCCCAACATGTATCCTTCCCTGGTGCGTTTTGTTTAGTCCAACATATTTCACCGCGATAAATATACCCCAAATCACGTATCTGATTCGTGAAATCGACATGCAATGGATGAACTCTTTCAGGATACTCTTCTGTGACATCTCGGCTCATCGTTGCATCAATGTTAATACAGATGCGTCCACCTGGCACTAACACTCTAAGACATGCTGCCCAAACTTGATACATCCATTCCAAATAGTCTTTATGAGGCATGCTATCAGCATGCTGATCATAGTTTATGCCGACGTTAAAAGGTGGCGATGTGACAATCAAATGCACTGTCTCATCGGGTATTCGCGACAAAACGTGGACCACATCGCCATTGAGTATCTCGTTCATTTTCTCTTACTTCCTTGACAATTCTGTCAAAGTCTATTTTGCCGTCAGTAATTGACTGCCTTTCAAGATAAGTGTATTGCCCATGACAGTTGCGGCACAGCAACATGAGATCTCTTTTGGGATCTGTCTTACGTTTACCTTCAAATAGAGGCGTTTTATGAGCAACTTCATACATTGATGCATTTATCTCAGTGTGATTTCTAGTATGATCACATATGTAGCAGCACAATTTATCGTTTATATGTTCTTTAAAATACAATTTTCTATTGTGTCGGTTCCTTATCAGAATTTTTCGTTCCTGGGTTCTGGTATACCCCTCGTTAACATCGGTTATCGAGAGAATATCTTCATTATCGGCTATATTATCATAACACGATAATAGACATTCATCAACGACTGACATGTCTAATTCTTGCTTGAGCCCATAATCCCGCAAGAAATCACGCATCCGATTCACATTAGGAGATTTCCACCAATACATATCAATGGTTGAATCAAACTTTGTCATATGGGAGGTCATCGGTTTGATGAATGTGTTTACAATACCCCATCGCAAAACATCACTGCCCATAAATGAGGCATATGCCGGTTCAATAAAACAGCTTTGTAACAGTTCAAGTTCTGCATCAGACAAATCCTGCCCCTTAGATCGGACTTTCAAATATATCCCGGTCTCTGAGGTAGTCTCATTCCAGTTATTCAATTTCCCATGATGACACAATATACGGCAAATCTGACACAATTTTGCAAACACATTCGAAGGTAAGCTAGGTGCAAAAAGGTCATGAAACCCAAACGGCCCAAAAAAGTCAGGATTAACTTTCAGGGATCGAGATGATAGGTTTCTTGAACCAAAAACTTCTTCTCTGTTGTCACGATAGGTTGTTGCTAATTTAATCCATTCTTCACGTTTAGTCATCAGTCTTCTCTAAATCATTATCATCGTAATATTGGCCAGCGTTTTTATTGAACAGAAGCCATAGTACGGCATCACACCAACTAGCAGCATGTTCCTGTAATATATCAGGAGCAGCTATAGCCGCCTCTTCGAAGGAGTCAAATAGATATGTATGACCGATCTGCTGTAGCAGCTTTTTGTAAAGTATTGGAGCCTTAAACCACAATGAATACTTCTTAGTGGGTTTATGAAAAATGGTGGCTATGATTGTTCCTTCATGACCAAGCACCCATTTTCTATCACGCACTTTATGCCAAATCAGACCATAGGCGTGCTCGGCAAGTATAGCCTCTTCATTTTGTGGAGCAGGCAGATCGACTTCTAGCTGCTTCAATGCATGCTCTTGTATACGATGTTTTTTATCCATGTTACACCTCAAATATATCTAATTTGTTAACCTTCTCGCTTAACCGTTTCTCCGCAATAGCAAAACTTGCAGCATCATTCTCATACCCTATCGGAGTTCTGTCTAGGCGTCTACACGCCACAAGAGTAGTCCCGCTTCCCGCAAACGGATCTAAAACATAAACATCCGATTCCACTACAGACGGCCTCGGAGTAACTAACTTTATTAAATGCTCCATTAGCCTTATTGGTTTCACCGTATCATGTTCATTATATGATCTCTTCTCCCGCTTATGTGGTTTGGGTATCATAAAAATATGATCATACTCTGAATACAACGGCTCTAACCACAGCAAGTTAGCAGGCCATCTCCCGTCAGGATGAACATTGGCCTGTTTCTTCCCGCCTGCGTTTGCCGAAAAATATCTACCGTCTCCACAATCCCTCTCGGCAAAACCGCCAAAACTCTCTAATGACTTCCTGTCCTTTTCGGAAGCATATGGTATTCTACACTCCCCAATGTTCATACCACCAACCTGATACTTCAAAACGTTCTCAACTATATTGCCCTCCAAGGGCTTCTGAGCTACTACAATCGGCTCCCATGCAGTCTTCAGTGTGTTAGACCAGCCCTTCCATAGCTTTGCAGCATCACTGATTGGTTCGTATGGATACTGCTCCGAATCAGTCTCTATGCCTTCACGTTTGTCTATAGCCTTGTCTATGTTATAGGGCCGAGGATTACCAGTGGCATAACCCCAACAAAGACAATCACGAATCAAAAAACCAACATCCTCTAGTTGGCACGCTAACCTATGATAGAGCGTAGTGTGGGCAAAGGCAAGACAAAACCCACCGGGCCGCAAAACCTTGAAACACTCCTCCCAGATTTTTTGAGGCGGTAAAATTTTATCCCACTTATTACCAAGCACTTCCAGTCCATAGGGCGGGTCCGTGATAATAGCATGCATTGAGTTCGCTTGAAAATCTTCAGACAATAACTCGCTGCTCTTACAAAATAGTCTATGATTACAAAATCTCATATTCTGGTTAGTCCGATATGACCAGAAATCTCTATACGATCATCATCACTGGTAGATTCGGCAAATAGATCTCCTGATCGACGCTTACCAATCTCCGTGTTCCTCTGATGAATTGCCTCAGCAATATCATAGTTAGTGATAAACAACTCTCGTTTAATGAGTTCTCTTTCTCCGCGTTCATCAGATGAACTATAAACTATATCATCTGTCCTATACAGATAATAGTCCTTATATAGATCAATAACCCCAGGATGGTCGTCATATGTGATCAAAAATGTATTCTTGTTCTTTTGAACATCGTCCATGCTTTCTTTGAGTCGTATATGGTCTGCTGGCTCAAACACAAAATCGTAGTAGTTAGTGCCGTCTGCAATGAAATACGGTGGATCGCAGAAAAAGAATGATTTGGCAGATGCCCTGTTGTATTTTTCTATCAGCTTTACAAAATCAAGACATTCGATCTGTGCATTAGTTGCCCTGAATCGATTCACGAATCTATCGAAATCCGTGTTCATATTATATCGACTTTTCGACAGTGGGGATGCCTCATATCCACCAGTCGGGACCGAAGAAAACCCTTTCTTGACGCAGTAATAAAACCTGAAGGCTCGCTGAGCATGAGTGAGTTTATCTAACAAGTGTTCATTGCCCTTCTTGCCCCAGTTTTTCCATTCCTCATAAGCAGCACGAGATGCTGGCATGTTTTTGACATATCCGACAAATTCTTTATGTACTCTTTTGTCAAAATAAGTGCCTGATATTACCTTCATTAAGTTGACGAGTTCCCTATGAATGTCGTTGATGATCTCATTTTTAGATAGACGAGCAGGCTTGCCAAAAAAGACCGAAGCAGAGCCGGCAAACACTTCAATGTAACAGTGATGTACGGGCATACAATTGATAATCGTAGGTCTTAACTTGGTTTTTCCACCTAACCAACCAATAGGTGAGTTTGCCATCATTTCGATAATATCATGAACCTGCATGATTACTGCCTCTCTTGTATTCCCATTTTATGCCTTCGTGCCTCCAGGCAAAACTTTTATATGTTTTTGCATTGCCACATCATTTGCTTGCATATTGTTGGCGGAGCCTTTCTTTCTTGGTCTGCTCAAATTTTTCTCGCCGTTTCTTTAAACA